>ERZ772912.12-NODE-12-length-118056-cov-10.428666_pt1 | contig 118056 bp, 100 predicted proteins | sample MGYA00512119_ERZ772912 | MGnify/ENA primary metagenome ERZ772912 (study PRJEB29015, sample SAMEA2738048) | human oral metagenome | biome: human oral; feature: human-associated habitat; material: saliva | place: China | collected 2230 ...
GGAGTCTCTCCCTCCCCTCTTCCCGTCGTTTTTCGCGCGCATTTTCACGCGTGACGCGGCGAGTATTTTATTAGCCCCCGGCGAAGTACCGCCCGTTCACGGTGCCGACGAGCGCATTCACGCTAGAGTAGAAACTAAGTAAGGTAAGTTTCTTTCCGTGCGCACGCATAGCGGCGCCGGACTATTCTGCGAGGAGACTCATGGAAATCAAGATTGGCGTTCGCCACATTGCTCGTGAAATTATTGTTGAGACCAGTGAGGCTAAGGAAATCCTCATGGAGAAGGTCTCGAAGGCTATTGAGGATGGCTCGCTGCTGCAAATTATGGACGATAAGGGCAACACCACCCTGATTTCTGGCGCTCAGATCGGCTACGTTGAGCTGGGCTCCGACGCGAAGCGTCACGTGGGCTTCGGTATCGGCGCCTAATTACTTCGGTAGCTGTTTCCCCTATAGGCTTTAGCTCTCCCCCGCATCCGTCATGATGCGTAACCGCGCTTTATGCGCTGTGTGCGTGCGCTGTATGCGCCGTACGGTTACGCCGTGCCGGATGCGGGGGTTTGCGTTTTAAACCGCCCGTGCGAAAACCTCGCGGCACCCGGTTTTGGGGCGGTATATCGCCCATCACGGGCGCACACCACAACCGGTCGGGGGTGCGCCGGAAGCAAATCCGGGTTAATATTGAGGGGTTAAGTGAATGACCGGTCGTACCCCTTTCAAGACCCTGAGGCTGCACCGCCTTCTCATCATGAATAACCATGTGCATTGACCATGCGTGCAGGCGGCGTCTCGGTAAGAATTTCCCGTGTAAGAATTTCCCGCGGCCGGCTTTCGACGCCCGCCCGTCACCGCCTCCACCGTTGGGGCGCTGGCTGGTGCACCCCCGATTTGGGGAGAAACACACCCCGAACAGGGGTAGAAAGATACGGTCCAGTGACTGAAACGAACACGCAGGAAACCACTCAGACTGCAAAGTCCTTCGCCGACTTCGGCGTTCGCCAGGATATTAGCGACGCCCTCGCGGCGGTTGGCATTACCTCCCCCTTCCCCATCCAGGAGCTGACTCTTCCCGTGGCTCTGTCTGGCCAGGACATCATTGGTCAGGCGAAGACCGGTACCGGTAAGACCCTCGGCTTCGGTCTGCCCACCATTCAGCGCGTGGTTGGCCGCGACGATGAGGGCTGGGCTGATTTGGAGTACCCCGGCGCACCTCAGGCGCTGATTCTGGTTCCGACCCGTGAGCTTGCTATTCAGGTGGGTGAGGACCTGGCGATTGCTGCGAAGCTACGCAACGCCCGCGTCGCCACCCTGTACGGCGGTGTGCCGATTGAGCCTCAGGCGGAGCTGCTGCGCCGCGGCCTGGAGGTTGCGGTGGGTACCCCCGGCCGCATTATCGACCTGTACCAGCAGGGCTTCCTGAACCTGAAGCAGGTCAAGATCGTGGTCCTCGATGAGGCTGACGAGATGCTGGATTTGGGTTTCCAGCCGTCGGTTGAGAAGATCCTCAGCTACCTGCCCGAGGACCGCCAGACCATGCTGTTCTCGGCAACCATGCCCGGCCCGGTCATTGCGATGGCACGCCAGTACATGACCAAGCCCATGCGCATTAGCGCCGCCGACCCCGAGGACGCCTCGAAGACTAAGGCGTCGATCCGCCAGGTCGTCTACCGTGCGCACCACCTGGACAAGGACGAGATGATTGGCCGCATTCTGCGCGCTACCGGCCGCGGCCGCACCGTCATCTTCACCAAGACCAAGCGTGATGCTGCCCGCGTGGCGGAGGAGCTGGTGAACCGTGGCTTCGCTGCCGCTCCCCTGCACGGTGACCTGAACCAGGTTGCGCGTGAGCAGGCGCTGAAGGCGTTCCGCTCCGGCAAGGTCGATATTCTGGTCGCGACCGACGTGGCGGCTCGCGGTATTGACGTTGAAGACGTGACCCACGTGATTAACCACCGTGTGCCCGAGGATGAGAAGACCTACCTGCACCGTACCGGCCGTACCGGCCGTGCGGGCAATGAGGGTACCGCTGTGACCCTGGTTGACTGGGATGACCTGCCGCGTTGGAAGGTCATTAACGACGCCCTGGAACTGGGTGTTCCTGAGCCGGTTGAGACCTACTCTTCCTCTGAGCACCTGTTCCACGATCTGAACATTCCGGCTGGCACTAAGGGCCGCCTGCCGCGCGAGGAGCGTGTGGCTGAGGGCATGGGCGATGAGTTCTTTGAGAGCGCCCGTGACTCGCGTGATGGCCGTCCGGCTCGTTCTCGCGGTGGCCGCGATGGTGGTCGTTCTGGCGGTCGTGACGGCGAGAAGGGTTCGCGCCGTTCCCGCGGGGGTCGTGACGGTGGCCGCGAGGGTCGTTCTGGTGAGGGCCGCGGCGAGCGCCGTAGCCGCTCCGAGGGTCGCAAGCGCACTGAGCGTTCCGAGCGTGCAGAGCGTAACGAGCATGGCGCATCCGAGCGTACTGAGCGTACCGAGCGCTCTTCTGAGCGTTCTGAGCGTGCGCCTCGTCAGCGTCGCCGTACCCGCCGTGTTGAGGGTCAGCCCGTGGAGGGTGAGGGTCGCCGCCGCACCCGCCGCCGCTCTGAAGGCTCGCGTGCTGAGGGTTCGCGTGCTGAGGGTTCTCGCGGTAAGGGCCGTGGCGCTGACCGTGCTGGTTCTGAAGGCTAGGGCCGGGGTTGGGTATTTCAGCATCCCCGGCGCCTGCCGCGCCCTCCCCTGCCGCTAAGGCACGCCCCGCGGATTCGGCTGTTTTAGATCCGCAGGGCCCGTCGCTGCTGGTGCAGGCAGATAACCTGGAGTATCTGCGTGAGCTGCCCGATGGTACGTTCACCGTGATTTACATTGACCCGCCGTTCAATACGGGTAAGAAGCAGACGCGCCGCACTTTGAGCGCGGAGGCTTCTGAGAAGGGTGACCGCACCGGTTTTAAGGGCAAGAGCTATTCGAGCACCCTGCAGACTCTGGCGAGCTATAACGACTCGTTCGAGGATTATTGGGCGTTCCTAGCGCCGCGTATTGAGCAGGCGCATCGTCTGCTCGCGCAGGACGGCACCCTGTACCTGCACCTGGATTGGCGTGAGGTTCATTATGTGAAGATTATGTGCGACATGATTTTTGGTCGTGAGAACTTCATTAATGAGCTGATTTGGGCTTATGACTACGGTGCGAAGTCTACGCGCCGCTGGCCGACGAAGCACGACAATATTTTGGTGTACGCGAAGGATCACCGCAGCTACTATTTCAATACTGCGGAGGTTGATCGTGAACCGTATATGGCTCCCGGTTTGGTGACTGAGGAGAAGGCTTCTCGCGGTAAGCTCCCTACTGATGTGTGGTGGCATACTATTGTGTCGCCGACGGGTAAGGAGAAGACGGGGTATCCCACGCAGAAGCCTACGGGTTTGTTGCGTCGTATGATTGCGGCGAGTTCCCGCCCGGGTGATTGGGTGTTGGATTTCTTCGCTGGTTCTGGTTCTACGGGTGCGGCTGCGGCTCAGCTGGGTCGTAAGTTCGTGTGTGTGGATCAGAATCCGCCGGCTATTGAGGTGATGGCTAAGCGCCTGGGTGTGGATCCGGTGTCGTTCGCTGAGTACCGTGGTGTTCCGCGTGGGGCGAGTGTGCTGTTCACGCCGAAGCGTACGGTGGGTGTTCGTGGCGGTACGAGTCGTGATGCGTTGACGGCGGCGAGCCGTCATGCGCTGAAGGCTGTGTTGGATACGCTCACGGAGACTACGCAGCCGGTTGAGGGTGCGTCGTGCCGGTTTGTGCGTCATTGGTCGATGGATGCGGTGGATAAGAAGATGCGTATTGATGGGCGTGATGAGTTGCGTCGTCAGCGTCAGCATCAGGCGCGGGCTAAGGCTCGTGCGGCGCGGGCGGCTGCTCAGCGGGATGCGGGTGCGGTGTTGCAGCATCATGCCTCGCGTGAGAGCGTCTAGGCTGTCTTGTCTGCGCATTCGTGAGAGCACGTGTTAAGAGTGTGGGGCGGGTTCCTTGATGAGGAACCCGCCCCATTCTTTTGTTTTCACCCCATTGCATATTCTCTAAATCTCTACCTGAAGGTTAGGATTTTTGATACGCTGAGAACGTTCTACTCATGAGGGTGCACAAAGATTGTGCCCCCTTAGTGTGAAGGAGCTATGATGCTTCGACAATTATTTGCCCGTCCTACGAAGCGGGCTATCCAGGTTGGCGGCACGATACTGCTGGCAGGTGCCATGGTGTGCGGCAGTGTTCCGGCGCATGCCATTGGGTCGGTTAAGCCCCGTCAGGCTACACCTATCGCACAACCAAACGAACCCGCAGTAACCTGCAGCGACCGAGCAGATTACGGATACGAGAGTAGCGGACCTAGCCGTAAGCTTGTCTTCGAATGGGCTCAATGTGCAGGCCTAATTACCGAATACCAGAAGCATGTGCTTTTCAAGAATGACAGTGTTGTTTCTCGCGGCCAGTTTGTGGAGTATTTGTATCGCCTGTCGGGTTCTCCCGAGGTGAAGAATCTTCCGGCTCAGTCTCCGTATGGTGATATTAAGACTGATGATCCGCGTTTTCCTGTGGTGATGTGGGCTCGTGAGCGGGGCATTACGTGGGGTTGGAGTGATGGGAATTTCCATTACGATACCCCCGCGAATGATACGACGACAGTAATCATGGCATACCGCCTAGCTGGTAGCCCGAAAGTGAACCTGCCCGATAAGAACCCTCCTGACGCTGTATATCCGTGGGAGGAGCGTCATCACAACCTCCCCTATGGTTCAGAACTGCATCGGGCATATGTCTGGCTGGAATTTACCGGGGCTGGCCGAACGTATTTACCTAGTGGCGTTGCAACTGTCGACGATTTGTGGTTCAATGCTTGGACTTTTAAAGCCACTCATACACAGGCTTTTGAGGTATTGCGCCTAGCTGATATTCGAGGTGCGTTCTAATCTAAAAAGATGGCTCCCTCCACTATGTTCATATGGAGGGAGCCGTTCTCTATCTAGAGATTAAAACCTTTATCTCCCACGACTATGGGCTTCTCAATAATTATTGATTTGCGCACATGCTCATTAATTTCAATTCTGTATGGATTATATATTTGAGATTTAATGAAAATTTTCCATGGATCTTCCAGAATTTTTGGCTTATTTGTCTTTCCCTCATATAGTGTTTGGCATTCATCGTGTGCATTGGCTCCAATGATATTAAGACGTCCGGCTCCACCTTCAAGATAGAAGCCCCACAGTGAAGCGAGGATTGTTTTTAGGGGTACTTCTTTGCTTGGCCCGTAGGGGTTGTCTGAGCGTACTCCTGTGAAGGTGCAGTCGCTAGCCCATGAGCTGATATACCAGTTTGCTGCCTCGTGATTACTTGCTGTACCTGAGACTGCGTCATGCCAGCTGGAGGATTCACCGATACAGCCTACATAGTTATTCCGTGGCATGAGGGCGAACCATCCGTGGCCACCATTCTCTTGAGCCGTGCATCCCTTTGCACCGCCAAAGTGCAGAGCAAGCCGACACAGTTTCATTCTCTCCTTCAGCTTCAGTGCAATGTTAAAAATCTTTAAAGTAATAGATTTTATAGGCTTCATTAATATATTGAAGAAAATTGAAATATTTACATGAAACTTGAAACGAATTTATGTAAAAATCATAAAATTTCTTGCAAAGATAAGAAAAAGAGATACACACTAGAGGTATCTTCTGCAGCACAGCACGGTGCTCCATGCAGAAGATAGCCGCCCACTAACGTCACTTCGTCGTGATGAGGGGCGAATAATTCACTCACATCTAGGAGACATCGATGTCTGAATATCATGCGCCATCACGGCGCGCCCTTTTGGCAGGAGGAGCTCTTGCCGCAACCACTGCAGGAGTCTCAGCTTTCTCCCCAGCCCATGCGGAGCAAGCAAATAAGCCTGAGGAGTTTATGACTCCTGCCCCAGAATGGGTAGAGAATCCCCAGAAGCGGCTAGACGAGTTCCGTACGCGCCTACAATACTTCGAGTACAATACCAAAGCGAGGGAGCGCACAGTCCATAATCTTGCAAAGAACGGCCTTCACGTTAATGTTCTGGATTACTGCGTAGACCCCACGGGTGTAGTGGACTGCACCGATCAGCTGAATAAGCTGGCAGAGCGACTATATTGGCTCGGTGGAGGGTCAATTGAGCTACCTGCCGGTATTTACAAGGTGTCGCACCCCTTCATTGACTTGCTCGATAAGGTGGAGTTTTTCGGCCATGGAATGTCTACCCGAATTATTGCGACGTCCACAGATGCGCTTACCAAGGCAGCGGGTACCTCTGATGAATGTTTCGGTGTTTTTCATACGGGAACTTATCAAAATCCGATATCTAATGCGACAAATAATCGTCCAATGCGCTTCGGAGTACGTGACATGTGGATTCGCACGAGCACCCAGAAAGGGGATATCAACAAAGAGCAGCTTAGGGATAATACGCATACTAGGGCACCGCTAGCCCATGTTGCAGGGGTTATTCTGCACACTGAGTTTAAGGGTAAGCCTAATGACCCTGAGGCTGTCCCTTCCCTCTCTAACCTAGAAATTTGGGATGTAGATATGGGTGTTGCGATTTTGGGACTTCACGACCGCGGTATGAAAGTTGATAAAATCCGTGTCCGCAAGTCATTGCGCCAAGGTTTGCTGGTTGGCAAACCTGTCGGTCATCCGTTACGCCGCAAAGATGGCAATAATCCTGGTGGCGCAGATAATAAGTTCTTCACAGTAGATATTTCTGATGCCAATCTTTCAAATAAAAACTATGCCGGAATTGAAATCTACGCCTCCCAATGCAAATTTTTTGGGTCAACCAGTTGGTACAACCGTCGCTCCGTACCAAAAAATCCTATCTACGTAACGCGGAAAAAGGATCAGTCCGACGATCAATACACCGCCAAAGCCGGTGCTGGATGGTATGTCGCCGGAACTCGTAACCTCTTTCAAGGATGCACGGCACAAGAGAACGGCGGCCACGGATGGTTCGCCCTAATGCCGCGGAATAACTATGTAGGCTGTATCGGTGAATCCTCCAGCTGGCATGACGCAGTCTCAGGTACAGCAAGTAATCACGAGGCAGCAAACTGGTATATCAGCTCATGGGCTAGCGACTGCACCTTCACAGGAGTACGCTCAGACAACCCCTACGGGCCAAGCCAAGAAGTACCCCTAGAAAGAATCCTCGCTTCACTGTGGGGCTTCTATCTTGAAGGTAGTGTTAGGCGTTTGAATATTATTGGAGCAAACGCATACGACGAATGCCACATGGACTACGAAGACAATAACAAACCTAAACCCAAGGTTCTGAACGATAAATGGAAGTTTTCTATTAAAAATTCCCTGAACCCACCCTACAAGATTGAAATTAATCAGTATGTCTATAAATCTACTGAGACTCCAGTGGGAACTTCCAATAAAAAAGAATATATAGTTGTGGAATAAATTCATAAACATATCCCCGCTTATGTATTGATACATAAGCGGGGATACGTTTCTTATTTAAATTTGAAAGATTTATCTGCCAGACGAATCACTTCAAAGGCCTGCTCATACGTAGCGTAAGTCAACCACTCAAATTCATCATTAGGTGATACGATACCATGCTGTCGATACGATACGTTCTCGACAGAATCTTTATTATTTGGATTCTGAAGACCATAGTATAACCAGGTGTATGCCTTATGAAGCTCCGAATTATAGGGCATATTCGGCCATTTTTCCTTCCAAGGAGTATATAGGAAATAGGCATTAGGATCGTCTACTTCTACCGTTACGTTTGGACTACCCGCCAATCGATACACCATCAAGGCAGTAGCAGCCTCACTAGCAGGGGTATCGTAATGGAAATTCCCATCACTCCAACCCCACGTAATGCCCCGCTCACGAGCCCACATCACCACAGGAAAACGCGGATCATCAGTCTTAATATCACCATACGGAGACTGAGCCGGAAGATTCTTCACCTCGGGAGAACCTGACAGACGGTATAGATACTCCACAAACTGGCCGCGAGAAATAACACTATCTTTCTTGACCATTTGGTACTTCTGACGCTCAGAAATCAGACCAACACACTGTGCCCAACTAAAGATAACGCGACGCCCCAACTCGCCATCTTGCCGATAATACTCATATTCTGCGCGGTCGTTACAGGTCACTGCCGGTTCGTCCGGTTGCACAATAGGGGTCACCTCGTGAGGCTTCAAATGCCCGGTGGCATACGCCGGAACACTGCCGCACACCATAGCCCCTGCCAAGAGTACAGCGCCGCCAGTCTGGATAGCCCGCTTCGTAGGACGGGCGAATAATTGTCGAAGCATCATAGCTCCTTCATAAACAGGGGAGCACAACCTTTGTGCGCCCTCATGAGTAGGACGTTCTCAGCGTATCAAAAATCCTAACCTTCAGGTAGAGATTTAAAGAACATGCAATGAGGTGAAAACAAAAGAACGGGGCGGGTTCTTGATTAGGAACCCGCCCCACACTCTTTTGTCTCACTACTGGTCTTACTACTGGGCTGCCAGCTGCTCACGGATACGTGCCACCGTCACCGCATCCGTCGTATTCTCACCCAACAGGTTCGGCTTACCCGCACCGTGATAATCACTCGAACCCGTCACCAGTACCTCACGGCCCGCCGCGCGCTGACCCTCAATGAACTCCAGCAGACGCGCCCGGTCCTCCGGGGAGTTTTCACGGTGATACACCTCCACACCCGCAAGGCCAGCGTCCACCATCAAACCCAGGTACTCCAGGCTCAACGCAGGCCCACGCATCGTACTCATCGGATGCGCAATCACCGGCACGCCCCCAGCCTCACGCACCAGACGCACCGCCTCCAAAGGGTCCAGTGCCTGCTGCGGCACATAGTAGGGGCTACCCGTGTACAGCAGCTTCGCAAAAGCCTCAGAACGATCAGCAACCACGCCGGCAGCCACCAGCGCATCAGCAATATGGGGGCGACCCACCGCCGCGTTCCCCTCCCCCACTTGCGCCAACACGTCATCCCAGGTCAGCGGGTAGTCGGCGGCAAGGCGGTCCACAATAGCCTGCGCACGGCCCGCACGGCTGGCACGAATCGCCTCCACACGGTGCGCCAACTCCGAACCCACCGGGTCAAAACCATAAGCGAGCAGGTGAATAGTCTTCGTACGCGCGCGGCCCTCACCATCGGTGTACCGGTAACGGCAGGAGAACTCGGCACCCGGCAGAAAATCCAGACCGTGCTCATCCGCCAGCTGAGCCGCCTGCGCCCAACCAGCCGTCGTATCGTGATCAGTCAGCGCGAAACCCGCCAACCCGGCGCGAGCAATCAGCGGCACCAGCTCGGTCAGGCTCTGCGTACCGTCAGAAATAGCGGAGTGAATATGCAAATCGTAGCGCCCGGCACGGTTCAGGTTTTCAGGCGCGCCCGATTCAGCGGGCTGCGGTGCCTGCTGCGCATTAGGTGCACTATTTCGGTGTTCTGTCTGCGTCATCTTCTCTCCTTCCCCGCCCCTGCTAGTTCGTCGCCACCTCAGCGGGGTTTTAAGGCATATCATCTACTCTTCTGATTCAACCCTACCAATATCGGCGGCGCAATATCGGGTACCCGGTCGCAGGTCAAAGATATATTCTGACCCACCGCGCCCTCTCTTATGGTCAAAAGCGATAAAACACCTGCCCACCTGTAATGAAGGGGCTATGATTAACCCATGACTGAGAACAATGAGAAGAGCACCGAAGCTCAGAAGACTGACCACCGCAGCACCCCTAAGGCGTCTGCGTTCACCGAATTTATTGCCGCAAACTGGGCACCTGCCGAAGATGACGGCTACACCCGCGAGCCCGTAGCAGACTACGCCGCCGAGCGTCGCGCCAAGATTTCCAAGGCATTCCCCGGCGAGCGCCTCGTCCTGCCCGCAGGCCCGCTGAAGGTCCGCTCCAACGACTGCGACTACCGCTTCCGCCCCCACTCGGCGTTTGCGCACCAGACCGGTCTGGGCATCGACCACGAGCCCGACGCCGTGCTGATCTTCGAGCCCGTCGAAGAAGGTACCGGCGACAACGGCTCCAACCACGAGGTCACCCTGTACTTCCGTCCGCTGGCTGGCCGCGACACCGCAGAGTTCTACGCGGATGCACGCTACGGCGAGTTCTGGGTTGGCCCCCGCCCCACCCTGAAGGAGTTCTCCGAGCGTTACGGTCTGCGTACCCGCGACCTGTCCGAGCTTGAGGTTGCTATCACCAAGAACGCCGGCAACCAGGGCCTGGGCGGCGTGAACATCCGCCTGGTCCGCAACGTTGACCCGGCTGTTGACGCGCTGGTTGACACCTCCCGCTACAACACCGGCGTGGAGCTGGAGCAGGCTGACAAGCTGGACTCCGAACTGGCTGTGGCTCTCTCCGAGGCTCGCCTGATTAAGGACGCTATCGAGGTTGAGAACCTGCAGCGTTCCGTTGACATGACCGTTAAGGGCTTCGAAGAGGTCATTCGCTCCCTGCCGAAGGCTAAGGAGCACCACCGCGGTGAGCGCGTCGTTGAGACCGCGTTCTTCTCCGTGGCACGTACCGACGGTAACGACCTGGGCTACGACACCATCGCAGCGTGCGGTAACAACGCAACCATCCTGCACTGGATCCGCAACAACGGCACCGTCGACGACGGCAAGCTGCTGTTGCTGGACGCAGGCGTTGAGGACGACACCCTGTACACCGCAGACGTGACCCGCACCTTCCCCGTGAACGGCAAGTTCACCGAGGTTCAGGCGAAGGTCTACAACGCTGTGCTGGAGGCTGCTGACGCCGCATTCGCTGTGGCTAAGCCGGGCCGTAAGTTCCACGAACTGCACGACGCCGCGATGGAGGTTCTGGCTCACCGTCTGGAAGAGTGGGGTCTGCTGCCTGTTTCCGCTGATGTTTCGCTCACCGTTGAGGGCGGTCAGCACCGCCGCTGGATGCCGCACGGCACCAGCCACCACCTGGGCCTGGACGTGCACGACTGCGCGCAGGCGAAGGCTGAACTGTACATGTGGGCTGAGCTGGAGCCGGGCATGGTCTTCACCATTGAGCCGGCGCTGTACTTCAAGGAAGAGGACATGTCCATTCCCGAGGAGTACCGCGGTATCGGTATCCGCCTTGAGGACGACGTGCTCTGCACCGAGGACGGCAACGTGAACCTCTCCGCTGCACTGCCGCGCACCGTTGAGGGCATCGAGGAGTGGATGGCGAAGCTGGCGAAGTAAGCCTGACTCTTCACGCCACTAATACCGGTTAGTGCCGGTTGTATGTGCATAGCGAAAGCCCCTCACCGATTCGTTCGGTGAGGGGCTTTCGTATGTCTTCTATGATGCTGTCTTCTATGCCTGTTTCCCGCCGTTGCAGGTTCGGTTATTCGGAGTCCTTCGAGGAATTACCGTGCGAGGACTTATCGTGCAGGCCCTGCGGGCGCGGAGTCGGACGCTGCGGCTTGGGTTGAATCAGCTTCGCGTATTCTTCCGGGTCGTCCACGCGCAGACCGTACCGCTGTGCCGGGCGCTTCTGCGTATCTGACTTCTGACCGGTCGCCTGGTCGGTACTTGCCTGTTCGGCAGGCTGAGTGGACTGTGTAGCCTGTGCGGACGGGGCGGGCTGAGCGGGGGCAACCGGTGCCGGCATGTTCTGCGCCGCACTCTGAGCCACCGCGTTCTGCGCGGTCGTATCACGCTCGGGCAGATTCTGGTTCGGTGCCGGCTGGCTACCCGCCTGCGCACGGTACGAAGGAGCCTTCGGCGCACCGGTCGGAACCGGTGCACCATTCATCGAGACGGTACTCTGAGCGGCACGCGCCTGCGAAGCTTCCGGAGCAGCCGCCGCACGCGCAGCCGCAACCGCCGCCGAGAAGCGAGGGTGCGCACCCAACACGCGGCGCGCATCCTGAGCGTACTCCGGCAGAGCGTACATCACGGTACGCGAGGGAATCGCCTCGGTACGCATCGGGTAACGAACACCCCTGCCGCGGCGCAGAATGAACATCTGCCACAGTACAAACACCACCACCGACAGTGGCACGTACTTTAGCGCCACCGACGTAAAAGAGTCACCGGTCAGCGTCAACAGCACCGAAAATACCAGGCCCATCGACGCGCCCTGAATCGCCGAAGAAATCAGGGCACGACCATAACCGGGCTGTACCGGGTACTCCACCTGGCGGATACCGTCGTTGACCAGGTACAGCGCCGTGACCGGATAATCCTGCTCGCTGAGCACATCAAAAGCGGCGAGCGCATCATCGTGACGAACGAAGGAGGCAATCGCCTCACCGGCGGGCAGGGGCTTGCCCTGAGCCTGCGCCAGGCGCGACGCCAGATATGAAGAAGGCGGGGTCGAGGGAATATTCGGCAGGTTAGAAGTCATGGCTCCTATTCTACCGCCCACCCTACCCCTGGACCCGGTGGGCAGTCAGCTCCTCTACAGGCGTAGCGAACACCTGTTCAATTCGGTTTATCAAAGTGCGAATCCCCGCGGCGGAGCGTACCCTAGAGAGGTGAGCAATTCGAAGTTCAGCACCCCCAGCAAGATTTACATTGCCCGCCTTTTGGGCCTCGACGTTTTTGACCCCTTCGGTGACCGCCTCGGCCGTCTCCGAGATGTCGTCGTGCTCAAACGCGGCCTGGGCGCATCCATTGCGGGCGCCCGCCCCGCCAAGGGCAGCGAACCCATTGTTGTCGGCATCATCGTTGAGGTGCTCGGCAAGAAACGCGTGTTCATGCCCATGACCCGTGTGCGAAGTATCGACGCTTCACAGATCATTTCAACCGGCCTGGTGAACCTGCGCCGCTTTGAGCAGCGCAACTCTGAGACTCTCATCGTCGGTGAGCTCTTTGACCGCCGCGTGCGCCTGCTCGACGGCAGCGGCGACGCCGTCATTGAGGACGTCGCCATTGAGCAGCGCCGCAACGGCGACTGGGGCGTGACCGAGCTGTTCGTTTCCCGCGTCAGCTCCTCCTCCAGCACGTGGCGCCGCCGCTCCAAGGAGACCCTCATCGTCGACTGGGACGAGGCGGTGCTCTCCACCGACGTGGAGCCGCAGGCGGCAACCGCGTTCGTCGCTAACCACGAGAACTCCAAGCCCGCCGACCTTGCGGACGCTATCCACGAGATGAGCGATAAGCGCATGGTCGAAATCGCCGCCGAACTGCAGGATGAGCGCCTCGCGGACGTTCTGCAGGAGCTGCCCGCCGAGGACCAGGTGCAGATTCTGTCGCACCTGGACGACGAGCGTGCCGCGCAGGTCCTCGAAGAGATGGAACCGGACGACGCCGCTGACCTTCTCATCGAGCTGGACGACGCCCAGCGTGAAAAGCTACTCCAACTCATGGAACCCGACGAAGCAGACGATGTGCGTCGACTGCTCGAATACGATGAAGGTACCGCCGGTTCGCTCATGAACCCGGTGCCAATCATCCTCTCCCCCGAGGCGACCGTCGCGGAGGCGCTCGCGCACATCCGCGCCGAGGAGATTCCTCCGGCGATGGCGGCTGCCGTCATGGTGACCCGCCCGCCCCTGGAAACGCCGACCGGCAAGTACTTGGGTCTGGTGCACATGCAGAAGCTACTGCGTGTGCCGCCGAGCGAGCCGATCGGTCACATCCTCGATACCGACACTGAGCCTGTCTCTGACCAGGCAAGTTTGGAAGAGCTGGCACGCGTGCTGGCGACCTACGACCTGACCATCGTTCCCATTGTGAACGAATCGCACCGCCTGGTAGGCGCAGTGACCATCGACGACGTGCTCGATGCGCTCCTGCCCGAAGACTGGCGAACTTACGATGATGGAACTCCCGTACGAAAGGTAGGACGACGCTTTGGCTGATTCGAACCGCCGCGACGCAAACCGTACCGAAGAGAACCCCCGCATCGATAAGGCGCGCATTCTCAAAGACCGTCTGGAGAAGAAGTACGCTGAACGCAACCGCGAGCGCGGCGACTCCCGCCCGCAGCGTAGCGACTCGCAGCTGAGCACCCCCGGCACCCGCAAGCCGAAGCTGTTCACGAGCCCCAACCCGGACGCTTTCGGCCGCATGACTGAGGCGTTCGCACGCTACATGGGTACGCCGCAGTTCCTGATGTGGATGACCATTTTCTGTGGCGTGTGGCTTGCCTGGAACTCCCTGGCGCCGGAGGAGATGCAGTTCGACCCGCGTAGCCTGAACTTCACCCTGCTGACCCTGATGCTGTCCCTGCAGGCTTCTTACGCTGCTCCCCTGCTGCTGTTGGCGCAGAACCGTCAGGATGACCGCGACCGCGTGGTGGCGTCTGAGGACCGTAAGCGCGACCAGCAGAACCTGGAGGAGACCCAGTACCTGACCCGCGAGATTGCTTCGTTGCGTATTGCTCTGCGTGAGGTTGCGACTCGTGACTTCGTCCGTAGCGAGCTGCGTGACATTCTTGAGGAACTGCAGAACATTGCGCAGGAGCAGGAGCGTCACGCCGAACAGCTGCAGGACATCAGTGAGGACATTGAGGACCTGGAGGAGGCCATCGACGATATCGATATCTCCGAGGGTGAGGAGAAGGACGCTGAGGGGCAGGGCTCTGAGGGTACTGAGAACGGTACCGAGCAGCCCTCTGACAAGTCTGAACGCGCCGCGAAGGACTCCGAACAGGATTCCCATCGCGGTGAGGATCCCCACCGCGGCGATTTGAGCCAGCCTCAGAGCCGCGAATCCCAGCAGGCACAGCAGCAGGCAGAGCGCGCCCGTGAGGGAGGCGCCCGTGACCGCTAATTCACCCCTGCAGGATGCGCTCTACGCGGCACTTTCCCGCGTCGAGGACCCCGAATTGCGCCGCCCCATTACGGAGCTGGGCATGGTTGAGACTGCGCTCGTGCATCCTGAACTGGATGAGCGCGGTGAGCCGATTCCCGGTCGCCACTGGGCTGAGGTGAAGGTTCTGCTCACCATTGAGGGTTGCCCGCTGAAGAACACTATCGAGCAGCAGGTTCGTGACGCCGCCGCCACCGTTGAGGGTATTGAGCGTGTGCAGCTGCAGGTGGGTGCAATGAACCCGCAGCAGCGTTCTGCCCTGCGTTCGATGCTCAAGCCGGAGCGTTCCAACCCGTTTACCGCCCCCGGTTCGCTGACCCGCGTGTTCGGCGTGGTGTCCGGTAAGGGTGGCGTGGGTAAGTCCTCCATGACCGCGAATCTTGCCGCGGCATTCGCTTCGCGCGGGCTTGCGGTGGGCATTATTGACGCGGATGTGCACGGCTTCTCGATTCCGGGTCTGCTGGGTATTACCGATGCCCCGACCCGACTGGATGATCTGATTCTTCCGCCGACCGTGGATGTGCCCGCCCCCGCCCAGCGTTGGGGTGAGCAGAAGGTCAGCGGCGGCTTTATTCGAGTGATTTCTATCGGCATGTTCCTCAAGGGCAACGAGCCGGTGGCGTGGCGCGGCCCCATGTTGCACCGTGCCCTGGAGCAGTTCATCATGGACGTGCACTTTGGTGCCCTGGATGTGCTGCTGCTCGATTTGCCGCCCGGCACCGGCGATATTGCGATCTCCATGGCCCAGCTGCTGCCGAATGCGGAGCTGGTGCTCATTTCCACCCCGCAGCACGCCGCGGTGGATGTGGCGGAGCGTGCCGGCACCCTGAGCCTGCAGACCGGTCAGAAGGTCGTGGGCGTGGTGGAGAACATGGCGGCTATGACCCTGCCGGACGGTACCGTGCTCGATATGTTCGGTTCTGGCGGCGGTCAGGTGCTCGCTGAGCGTCTTTCGGAGGCGCTCTCCTACCCGGTACCGCTGCTCGGTTCTGTCCCGCTGGATGTGAACCTGCGTACCGGCGGCGACGAGGGCACCCCGGTGGTCTGGGGCCACCCGGATTCGCCCACCGCCGAAGAGATTCAGTCCATCGCCTCGCAGCTACTACACTCGGGCGAGTCGAGGGCGGGTCAGAGCCTGCCGCTCTTCGTCTAAGGATGTAGCCGTCTAAAACCAAGCATCTAGAAGCTGCCGGCTAAGCAGCTGAGAACAGAAAGAACCCCGCACCATCACGGCGCGGGGTTCTTATCTATTCAAAATCTTAGGTTGCGTCCACGTCGAAGGGGGCGTATGCGCCTCGCGGAAGAGCACGGCTCTCCGACTTTTCCTTCTCCTTCAGCAGCGCCTCTTCACGTTCCCTTGCCTCACGCTCACGTTCGGCGTCGTCCTCAGCGAATGCCTGCTTCACAATCACGCGCGGATCGTACTGGCGGGGGTCGTACTGGCGCCAGTTAATATCTTCCAGACCCGTCTCGCCCAGGGCTTCCTTGAAGTCGTCCTTCGCGTCGAACGCCATGCGGCGCACCATCTTGACGAATTCACGGATCTGTCGGGCGTATTCGGGCATGCGTTCGGGGCCAATCACCACGAACGTGATGATGGCCAAAATAATCAACTCGGTGCCACTAATACCAAACACAGAATATAGATTATCAGTTCCGAGCCAGCACCGCCGAACCCGCGGCGCTTTCTGGACGTGTCTTTAAGCTCTGGACAAGCAGAAGGCGTACGCTACAGCACCGCGGAGGGGTATTGCGCCCACGGCTAAGAACACCACATCAGCGGTTTACGGCGGGTAATCCCCACCGCCGGGTTAAACGCTGCGGCTCCAACCGCAGGCACGCCCGCCTCCCGAACGCAAAAGACCGCCGGCAGCACACCGGCGGTCTCCCGACACAATATTCGGTTTACGGCGGATAGTCTCCACCGCCGGGGAGCTGCTTCCAATGCCACAGCCAGCCAACCCAGCCCCACTGCGCACACGCACCCGCCACCAGTAGCGCCCAACGATACGCCCGCGAACGGCTCGCCGCCGCCACCACAATCACCAGCGGGAACAACGGCAACAGCAGGCGGAACGTCGACGACTGCGGATTCAAAAACAGAATCAAATACGCAAAATAGCTCAGGCACCACAGGTTCAGCGGAGCCGCCAAAACCCTACGCGCCAACGGGCTCAAACACAGAGCGATAAAGCCCAAAATCAGCAGAGTCAGCAGTACCGGAGCCGCATACCCAAAGTACAGGTAACCCTGCGACAGCCACGGCTGAATCGGCGCCAAATGGGTACCGCGCCACGCCGTCTCCGTGGCGGTATACGCATCCACACGGCCCGTAGCCCACCACGCAATCGCAGGCCACACCAGCGCACACGCACACACCACCAGGGCGCTCACCAGCTGCCCCAGATGACGCACAAACGCCGTACCCATACCCGACTGGCGGCTCGAACGCACCCAGCACGCAAACCACCACAGACCGGCAGCCGCCCCCAGGGGCACGCCCACCGGGCGGGACAGGCACGCCAACGCCGCCACAGGAACCAGCAGACCGTAGCGTCCCTGAACCAGGCACAGCAGGGCACCGGCAAGGAACACCAGGTTCAGCGACTCCGCATACGGCACCTGAAGCACCGGCGCCACCGGCAAGAAGGACACCAACGCTACAGCCCACATGGACAGCGCAGAAGGCGACTCCTCACTCGTAAAACCGGTCGCCTTCAACGACGCCTCAAACAGCAGGTAAATTACCCACGCCGCCGCGAAACCGGCAAGCAGAGCAACCGTCGCCGCCACCGGGTAGTACCCGATGCCCGTCGCATGACTAATAGCGCCGGAAAGCTGCGGAAAAATCGGGTAAAAAGCCCACTGATTCTGTTGAACCGCACCCGTTGCATCCACCGGTAGCTGGCTCGGGTAGCCCTGTACCGCGATCTGCTCATACCAGCCGGCATCCCAGATGCTAATGAACGACAAATAATCCAGGTGCTGACCCCACGGGCTGCGCAGCTGCTGCTGACCCACCACGGCAAACACGATGAAGCCCCACACGCGGGACAGACCGTAAATCAGTAGCACCGACAGCCACGCGGGCAGGGCACGCAGACGCGCCCCCACCCGGTGCAGGCGCTCACCGGCGGCGGTATACGCCCAGGTCAGCAGCTCATCAAAAGACTCACCCTGCTCATTCGCGGAGGGGGTACCAGCGGCAGAGCCAGTGGTGGGGTCAGCGGCAGAGTTAGCGTGGGCGGGCGGAACAGGACTAGTGTGCTGAGAAGGAACACTCACCGACGCTAGCTCCCCTCAGCCGGAACAGCATCCTGATCAGAGGAAGCCGCTGTGGCGTTCTTTCGCTTCTCCACGAACTCGTGAGCGCTCAGAGTGCTCTCCGAATCGTCAGACAGGGGAACCGCACCGTGGCGAACCGGCTCAGCGGCAGCCACCTTAGCATCAGCAGATTCTGCGGTCGGCGCGGCAGAAGCATCACCGGCTGCCAGCTCGCTCTCAGACGCCTTTTCGTCCTCGGGATTGCCGAAGAAACGAACCGCAGTCGTCAAGTCCTCCACGCGGTCAAAGGTGCCCAGGCCGTCACGGCCCACGCCGCTAAAGAACGCGGCACCGGGCACGGCACGCTCACCGCCGAGCGCCACAACAGAGAGCGCCGTAATGCCCACAATCAGCAGGGCAAGCAGAATCAGAAGAAAGTTCATGTCAATCTCATATCATGCAGGACCGTCAACCCCTGACAGTCACCTAAATTCAAATAGTAGCGCCAGCACCGGCAGAATCAGCGCCGCGACTAGTCCTCGTCGCGGTCGCTGAGCAGCCAAGCACGCAAATCCGCGTGGCAGCGGGTCAGCTGGCTAAAGCTCACATGCTCATTATCGGTGTGAGCCAGCAGGGCGTCACCGGGACCGAAGTTCACGGCAGGAATACCGATCTCGCTCAGGCGCGCCACATCCGTCCAGCCGTACTTCGGCTGAGGTTCCTCGCCCACCGCCTCAATGAGGGAAGCCGCCAGCGGGGTATCCAGGCCGGGACGAGCCGCCGGGGAAAGATCCACAAAATCCAGCTCGTATCCGGCGAAGACCTCACGCACGTGGGCGACCGCCTCGTCCAGGGTCTTATCGGGCGCAAACCGGTAGTTCACGTGCATTGCCGCCGCATCAGGAATCACGTTACCGGCAACGCCACCAGAAATCTGCACCGCGTTCAGGCCCTCACGATAATCCAGGCCCTCCACAGCGATGGTTTTCGGCTCGTAGGAGGCGAGCGCCGCCAACGCCGGTGCCAGGGCGTGAATCGCGTTCTCACCGCGCCATGCACGCCCCGAGTGGGCGGCGAGGCCGCGGGTGCGCACGAAGAAACGCATGGTGCCGTTGCAGCCGCCCTCGATGGTGCCGTTGGTCGGTTCGAGCAGCACACCGAAGTCTGCGTCGGTGATGAGCTCACCGTGGTTGCGAATCAGACGCGCCAGGCCGGAGAGTTCGCTGGCGACCTCTTCGTTGTCGTAGAAGATGTAGGTCAGGTTGTAGTCGGTGTCCTGCGCGGTCAGTTCGGCGGCAAGTTTCAGCTGAACCGCCACGCCGCCCTTCATATCGGTGGCGCCTCGGCCGTAGAGCACGCACCCGTCTTCCTCTTCACGCACCGTGGCGGGCACGGTGCCCAGGGCGCCCTCAACGGTGGGCAGGGGCACGGTGTCCAGGTGACCGGCAAGGATAATGCGGGTGCGCTCGCCCTTAGCACCCTCCCCCTCAGCTCCGGGCAGCGGCGGGAATTCGGTGCGGGCAATGATGGCGTCCCCGTCACGGGTCAGGTGCAGGTGCGGGCAGAACGACAGCGCCGTGTGCACGGCGTCAGCAATCGTTCGTTCGTTACCGGAAACCGACTCGTAATCCAGTAGGGCACGGGTCAGCTCTGGCATGGACACGTCCAGGTTCAGCGGTGGCTGCGGGACCTCGTGAGGCTCAGAATTATTGGGGGAAACGCTCATCCTTCCACCTTACAGGTTCCCCCGCGCACATACCCGCGCATACAACACCCATATCGAGCATATGAGACGGTCTTGAAGGGGCTCTCACCCCCAAAACTATAATGGAAGGCATGTCTGAAAACACTCCCCGTTACGCCTCCGGCGTCGCACTGGTCAATGTTGTTGTCTCTGGCGAGCACGCCGGCACCGTCCTGGACGCCTGGTTCCCCGCGCCCTCCCTCACCCAGACCCCCGACCTGTCCATCGCGGACGAGCTGGAGGACCTGGTCGCTGAGCACCCGGCGCGCAATGCCCGCACCGAGGTGCGTACCGCCTCCATCAACCTGGATGAGGCACCCGAAGACGCTCTGGACGCGTACCTGCGTCTGCACCTGCTCTCCCACACCCTGGTTCGCCCCAATGAGCTGAACCTGGACGGCCTGTTCGGCACCCTGGCGAATGTTGCGTGGACTAACCACGGCCCGGTGCTTGCCGCTGAGTTCCAGAAGCTTGCGATTGGTCTGCGCAAGCTGGGCCACCTGAGTGTGAGCCACATTGATAAGTTCCCCCGCCTGGTGGATTACGTGGTTCCCGCCGGCGTGCGTATTGGTGACGGTGACCGCCTGCGCCTGGGTGCGCACCTGGCGTCCGGCACGACCGTGATGCACGAGGGCTTCGTGAACTTCAACGCCGGTACCCTGGGCACCTCCATGGTTGAGGGCCGTATTTCTCAGGGCGTTGTGGTGGGTGACGGCTCGGATGTGGGTGGCGGCGCCTCCACGATGGGTACTCTCTCCGGTGGCGGCACTCAGCGCGTGTCCATTGGTGAGCGTTCCCTGCTGGGTGCGGAGTCCGGTATTGGTATTGCCCTGGGTGATGACTGCGTGGTTGAGGCTGGTCTGTACGTGACCGCTGGTTCGCGCGTGAGCGTTCTGCTGCCCGGTCAGGAGGCGCGCGTGGTGAAGGCTGCGGAGCTGTCGGGTGTGTCGAACCTGCTGTTCCGCCGTAACTCGATCAGCGGCGCGATTGAGGTTCTGCCGCGTGCGAAGAACACTGTGGAGCTGAACGAGGCCCTGCACCTGAACTAGTCTGTACCTGGACTAGTGGTTGCCCTTGCGAATTTTAGGGGTCGGCCCGTGAACTTTGGGGGTCGGGAAGCGTAAAGCATCCCGGCCCCTTTTTATGCTCTTTATTCCCTCTCCGCCGCTCTCATAGGCTGGGCGCGGATCCACAGCGGCTACGATGACCATTTTCAGGGCGGGCCGCTCGAGCTTTCGCTAGGCTTGTAGTACCGGGTACCGCGCACCCGCCACTGCAGGCGACCATTGCAAGCGATAGGTACCGTTCAGAGAGGAGCCCCCCCCATGCCCGAAGCCACAGCGTCCGAATCAACAGCGCCCGAATCAGCAGCGTCCGAATCCACAGCACCCGAGCCGACGATGAGCGAAACCTACCGGCACTTCACGCGCCTCTTCCCCTACTCGCACGAGCGTATTCCGATGGGCACTGCGGCTACTGATGCCATGGCCCGTTACGATGAGCTGGCTAAGCTGGGACGCGCGGAGGGGTTCGTCCCCTTCTTCCTGAACCTGAACGATACGGTGCTTGAAAGCATGGTCATTGCGGTGTCCCTTGAGCACGACATCATTGACGATGTTGAGACGCTGACCCTCGAGCAGGTGAGTGCCTACACTCGTGCTGTCCTGCAGCGTTACCGTACCGCCCGAGGCGGCGCCTCCGCCGAAGAGTACGGCAGCACCGCGATTGCCCAGCAGCTACGCAGGGTTACCGATGACGGCGAAAATGCTCACGAGGACGGCTTGGACGAGTTCGACCTCAATGAGCTTGTTGACGAGTTTATGAGCTCCGATTTTCTGCCCGATGAGGAGCCCGAAGATGACGCCCCGATTCTTTCTGCTCTGCTCTGCTACGAGCTCTTGGATGAGGAGCAGGGCGAGATGCTCCTGCTGCAGATTCCGACCGATGACCCCGCCGATATTCCCGCGTACTTGCCCTTCGGCGGCTGGAATGACTGCCCGAACGCCGAAACGCAGCTGGCGTTCACCCACTATTGGCGTGAAAAGTACGGCGCAATCCCGGCGGCTCTTGACAATGCTGATTGCCTGGAATTTCTGGTGGAACGCCCCGTTGCCGATCCGTTGGAGGCGAAGAAGCTGGCGGTCGAGCAGTTCGCGTTCTGTTCCGATCTTCCGTTCCAGGTGTTTGAGGATTTTGAGCAGCTGACGGAGTTTATTCACCAGAGCCGCCAGTGGTATTTCTGGTGGGATTAGAGGTCGGCTCAGAAATCAACTGAGAGGCGGGTCCAGGCTGCGGGTGGGGGCGAGTGTCGACACACCTAAATAGCGCCTCCCACGTGCTCACACCAGAGTGCACAAGCGCACAGTGTCCCGCAGTACTTACGCCCCGTGCACGGCTGTACTATTAGATACAGCTCAACAGCTTTTGTCCCCCATCCGGAGCACTTTTTCCGGATATATAAAGCCCGAAAGGACATCATGAAGGTACTCGTTACCGGCGGCGCCGGCTACATCGGCTCCCACACTGTACTTGAACTGCTCAAGGCAGGTCACGACGTCGTCGTCATGGATAACCTTGCAAACTCTTCCGAGGAGTCCCTCAAGCGCGTCGCTGAACTCGCTGGCCGCGCCCCCGAGTTCCACAAGGTTGACCTGCTCGACCTCGAAGGCATGAAGGCTCTTTTCAAGCAGGTTCGCCCCGACGCTGTGATTCACTTTGCGGGTCTGAAGGCTGTGGGCGAGTCCGCAGAGAAGCCGCTGTGGTACTACCAGACCAACGTGGCTGGCACCCTGAACCTGCTGTACGCAATGGATGAGGCTGACTGCCACTCCATCGTGTTCTCCTCCTCCGCTACCGTGTACGGCGAGCCCGAGTCCATGCCTCTGATCGAGAAGATGAACATGGATGCGCAGTCCTGCTACGGCCGCACCAAGGAGCACATCGAGGACATGCTGGTTGACCTGGCTGCTTCTGATTCCAAGTGGAACATCGCTCTGCTGCGTTACTTCAACCCCGTTGGTGCGCACGAGTCCGGCCGTATCGGTGAGGACCCGGCGGGCATCCCGAACAACCTGGTGCCCTTCATCGCGCAGGTTGCTGTGGGTCGCCGCGAGCACCTGAACGTCTTCGGTAACGACTACCCGACCGTTGACGGCACCGGCGTGCGCGACTACATCCACGTGGTTGACCTGGCTGACGGCCACCTGAAGGCGCTGGATTACATTACCCAGCACGGCGGCCTGCACACCTGGAACCTGGGTACCGGTAACGGCTACTCGGTTCTGCAGGTTCTGCACGCGTTCGAGGAGGCGTGCGGTAAGGAGCTGCCGTACAAGATTGTGGATCGTCGCCCCGGTGACGTTGCGGTCTCTTACGCTGATCCTTCCTCTGCTCTGGCGGATCTGGGTTGGAGCGCTAGCCGCGACATTAAGACCATGGTTCGCGACCACTGGAACTGGCAGAAGAACAACCCCAACGGTTACGAAGCCTAAGCTGTTTTAGCCCCCGTGTGAGGGGTGTTGAAGAGTGCCCGATAGGTGTTATCTCACCTATCGGGCACTTTTGTGCGCTTCGGGCTAGGTAGTTACCGGAACTGCACAGCTGCCGGAACTGTACCCCAGCCGGGAGCTACCCGACGACAACATTACTTAGATGCAGATGCCTTCAGACGCTCAGCAGCCTTCGCCACCGCCTCGTCGGAGGCGGTCAGGGCAATACGCACGTAGCCTTCGCCGTCCTCGCCGTAGAACACGCCGGGGCCAGCAATAATACCCAGCTCCGCCAGGCGGCCAATCGAATCCCAGGTAGACTCACCGAAAGTGGTCCACAGGTACAGGCCAGCCTCAGAATTCTCAATGCGACCACCGGCGGCGATAATCGCCTCCTCCAGCACCTCGCGGCGGGCACGGTACAGGTCCTTCTGCGCCGCCACATGCGCCTCATCAGCCAGCGCCACCATCATGGCAGCCTGCACCGGGGCGGGCACAATCATGCCGGCGTGCTTGCGGCTATTAATCAGGTTCGGCATCAGCTCGGGGGCACCGGCAATGAACGCGGCACGGTAACCGGCAAGGTTCGACTGCTTCGACAGCGAATACACGGCAAACAGGCCGGTGAAGTCGCCATCGCACACGCGAGGATCCAGGATGGACGGCACCGGCTGACCGCCGCGCGCCTCATCCCAAGCGCCCCAACCAAGCTCCGCGTAGCACTCGTCGGACGCCACCACGGCACCGAGTTCACGCGCCTGCGCCACAATCTCACGCAGCTGCTCCACGGTACGCACCACGCCGTTCGGGTTCGCCGGGGAGTTCACCCAAATCAGCTTCACACGGCTGCGGGTGTCGGCATCCAGCTCGTCGAGGCTGTCGGCGGGCACGGACTCGGCGCGGGCAAAACGGGCACCCATATCGTAGGTGGGGTACGCAACGCGCGGGTACACGACCACATCGCCCGGGCCCAGGCCCAGCAGGAACGGCAGCCACGCCACGAGCTCCTTCGAACCGACCGTGGGCATGATCGCGTCAGGGTTCAGGCCGGTCACGCCGCGGCGGCGCGCAAACCACTCGGCAATAGCCTCACGCAGGGCGGGGGTGCCGTGGGTGGTCGGGTAGCCCGGTGCGTCGGAGGCAGCCGCCAGCGCCTCACGAATGTTCTGCGGGGTAGGGTCGACCGGGGTGCCGATGGACAGGTCCACCGGACCGTCCGGGTGGGCGGCTGCGGTTGCGCGGTAGGGGGCGAGCGCCTCCCAGGGGTATTCGGGCAGGTTCAGGCCGTAAGTCATTGTGTCACCTGGTTGCTTGGGAATAGTTTTCGTCATTTTAGTCTAGCGCCCGGGCACTTCTGTGCCTATGGCAAGAGCCTCCATTCCAGCGCCTAGACGGTGTGTGGACACCTGGTGCTAGATGGAGGCTCTTGGCACCCGTGAGCGGGTGCGATTAGTCTATGCGGTTGTAACTGTTACTCGCCGCAGGCTACTACTCACCACGAGGGGGCAGCGCCGCAATGAAGGGCACGTCCTTGCCGGTGGGGCCGAGCTTTGCTGCGCCACCGGGGGAACCCAGGTCGTCGAAGAAGTCTGCGTTAGCGCTGACGTATTCGCTCCACTCTTCGGGGACGTCGTCTTCGTAGTAGATTGCTTCTACGGGGCAGACGGGCTCGCAGGCGCCGCAGTCCACGCACTCATCCGGGTGGATGTAGAGGGTACGATCACCTTCGTAGATGCAGTCGACGGGGCATTCTTCAACGCATGCGCGGTCTTTGACATCCACGCAGGGAAGCGCGATTACGTAGGTCATTGGTGTGCCTTTCTACAAGCTGTTCGCCCCGTGCCCGCCGTTCTGCGGGTCGTCTGCTGCAGGGCAGAATCTACAGAGTAAACCGCCGAGTAGTTGGTACCCGGCGGGGAAGTCTGTGTATAGTCTATCGCGCACCGGCTGTTTAACCGTATTTTCGTGGTGTATCAGACAGTACGCTCACGGGTTTGTGGGGGCATTTTTTAGGCTAGGCTGACCTGGTATTTCTTTGTGTTATTGCTAGTCGGCAGGCTTTTAAAAATAGATTAAGCCAAAAATGAAATCTTCGTCACATGAATTTTTTGATGAAGTCGCCGCTATTTCCACCCCGCACAATTCACCGAATAACGCATAAATTTTCTTCCCTATTTTCCTCTATCCCGCGGGCATAGAAGACAGCAGGAGGGGCGCCCCGGCACACCGGAACGCCCCTCCCCTTAGGTTATGACGTAGTAATAGCCTTCAGGCTACTTCTTGGCGCGAGCACGCTGATGCGCCGCACGCGGCGAGAAATACTGCGAGTCCTTCACGCGAGCGCGCGTGTACACGAGCATGCCCAACATCGCCGCGACCGGGGCGCCAAACCACCACAGGGCGCCGTACAGGCCAATCGCCGAATGGCCCGGATTCACCAGAACAAACGGCGAATCTGGGCGACCGTAACCGAGCACGTACACAGTCACGAACACCGCAACAGCCACGACAGCCGCAGCGTAGCCGCGACGCAAGGACAGGGCACACCACAGGGCGGTGAAGAAAACCGTCAGGTACGCCACCAGCAAGCCGAGGGGCAGGGCGGTATCCCCCGCGTACACGACCCAGGCGTGGTAAATCGACCCGGCAATACCGGCAAAAATACCCAGAATCGAGCCGGTCAGCAGGCTCGACACCAGACCCGCCTCCTGCGGCTTCGGGTGCACGGTCGCGGTCGGGTCACCGTCGAGCACACGGAAAGTCTCCACGGCAGAAATCTTCTGCGGCACCTTATTCGAGTACTCAAACGTCTTCTCGTCCACGACCGTAATCTGGGTGCGGTGCGCCTCCATTGCCTTGCGCTTGGCGGTGCCGTCACCGTAAATGGCTGCCTGCAGGCGCTGATCAGCCGCGTCGAACTCGCCCTCAATACCCCAGGTGAGAATCGGGCGGTCCTCGTCATTTTCGAGGATCTGCAGGGCACGGTGCACGATCTCGTACACGCGCACGTGGTCGGGGTGGCCGTAGCCGCCGTCCGAATCGTAGGTGACCAGAACATCCGGGGTGAGGGCGCGGATAGCGGCAACCAGCGCCTGAGCCTGCGGTTCCAGCGGCTGCGCGGTCAACGAATCAGCCGCCGCCACCGGGTTGGCGACGGGCTTACCCTCCGGACCCCACGCCATGCCGGAGTCACGGTACAGCGGCAGCGCACCTTCCGCGACGGCGGGCTCCTGCCCCAGGAAGAACTGCTTCTTCACACCCAGCGCTTCAATAGCGCCGGCAAGCTCACCGGTACGGTACTCGCCCAGCGCCTCACCGTTATCACGGCAACCGGGCTTACCGACCTCCAGGTGATGCAGCTCCTCGGGAATGACCTCGCCCAGCTCACCGCGGGTAGCGGTTAGCAGGTACACCTCCGCGCCCTTCTGCGCATAGTACGCCATGGTCGCGCCGGTCGAGGAGGTTTCGTCGTCCGGGTGTGCGTGCACAAACAGGATGCGCGTCTTCTTCGCATCGTAGTTATTCGGCAGCAGGTCACGGCGCGAGCCGGGGGCGATGCGCTCACCCTGCGTGGGATAGCTGGGGGTCGCAGAATCAGGCTGAGTGTTCTCGGTTTCAGACACAGGCTTTCCCTCTCATACGCAGGGTTGGGTTTCTTGGACGGTCAATAGCGCCGTATGAGGCGAGCAGCAGATAAGTGCCGCCACCGTGCAGGCGCATTATTTTATCTTACACACTCGCATGTGCAGCGCGGGGTGTTCGGGCTTTTCAGAAGCGGTTTTTGGAGGTGGTTTTCGGCAGAAAGCAAAAGCGCTCGACTCTCCTTCCCCCCCCCCCGCTGCCCCGCCGTTATGTCCCGAACGGATCCGGGTGGTTAAACAGCGCCGCCGCTACCTCCTCTTCAGAAGGTAGCGGCGGCGCTTGGTCAACCACAGCGTTTAGGCAACCACGGCGCTTGGGTAACGACAGCACCCGCTACAGCAGGTTAGTCGCTAACGCGCTCATAGTCGCGCTGTATTAGTCGTTGGCACGGGCGCGGCGACGGAACTCGCGGACACGCTCGTTGGAGTCCAGGATGACCTTACGGATACGAATCGCCTCGGGGGTCACCTCAACGCACTCGTCTTCGCGAGCGAATTCCAGACACTCTTCCAGGGTCAGCTTCTTCGGCGGGGTCAGGTTTTCGAAGTTGTCCGCGGTCGAAGAACGCATGTTGGTCAGCTTCTTTTCCTTGGTGATATTAACTTCCATGTCGTCTGCACGGGAGTTCATACCAACAATCATGCCCTCGTACACCTCAGAGGTGGGCTCCACGAAGAAGGTGCCGCGCTCCTGCAGGTTAATCATCGCGTAGGGGGTCACCACGCCGGCACGGTCAGCAATCAGCGAACCGTTGGTGCGGTACTCAATGTCGCCAGCCCAGGGCTCGTGCTCAATCGAGTAGGAGGAAGAAATACCGGCACCGCGGGTCTCAGTCAGGAACTGGGTGCGGAAACCAATCAGACCACGTGCGGGAACAGCGAACTCCATACGGACCCAGCCGGTACCGTGGTTCGCCATGTTCTCCATGCGGCCCTTACGCGCAGCCATCAGCTGGGTAACAGCGCCCAGGTACTCCTCGGGCACGTCAATGATCATGTGCTCCATGGGCTCGTAGACCTTACCGTCGATGGTCTTGGTAACCACCTGGGGCTTACCCACGGTCAGCTCGAAGCCCTCACGGCGCATCTGCTCCACGAGGATAGCCAGGGCGAGCTCGCCACGGCCCTGAACTTCCCACGCGTCCGGACGCTGGGTGGGCAGAACCTTGATGGACACGTTACCGATCAGCTCGCGGTCCAGGCGGTCCTTCACCTGACGTGCGGTGACCTTTGCGCCCTTGACGCGGCCAGCCAGCGGGGAGGTGTTAATACCGATGGTCATGGAGATCGCGGGATCGTCCACCTTGATTAGCGGCAGGGGCTTGGGGTTCTCAGCGTCGGTGAGGGTTTCACCAATGGTGATGTCCTCAATACCAGCCACTGCGACGATCTCGCCGGGGCCAGCGGACTCTGCGGGAACACGCTCGAGAGCCTTGGTCGCCAGCAGCTCGGAGATGCGGACGTTCTTGATTTCACCGTCGTGACGTGCCCACGCAACGGTCTGGCCCTTCTTCAGGGTGCCGTTGAAGATACGGACCAGTGCCAGACGGCCCAGGAACGGGGAGGAGTCCAGGTTGGTCACGTGTGCCTGCAGAACCTCGTTGGGGTCATAGGTGGGTGCGGGCACGTGCTCGATGATGGTCTTGAACAGCGGCTCAAGGTCGTCGTTGTCGGGCAGCTGGCCGTCTACGGGCTGGTTCAGGGATGCAGCGCCAGCCTTACCGGATGCGTACACCACCGGAACGTTCAGCACAGCGTCCAGGTCCAGGTCGGGAACCTCGTCCGCCAGGTCAGATGCCAGACCGAGCAGCAGGTCCATGGACTCGCCAACAACCTCGTCAATACGGGAGTCGGGGCGGTCAACCTTGTTCACCACGAGGATCACGGGCAGCTTAGCAGCCAGTGCCTTACGCAGCACGAAGCGGGTCTGGGGCAGCGGACCTTCGGATGCGTCCACGAGCAGCACAACGCCGTCAACCATGGACAGGCCGCGCTCCACCTCGCCACCGAAGTCGGCGTGGCCGGGGGTGTCAATAACGTTAATGGTGATGGTCTCACCGTTGGCGGAAGGGCCGTTGTAGAACACGGTGGTGTTCTTCGCCAGAATGGTGATGCCCTTTTCCTTTTCGAGGTCGCCGGAGTCCATGACTCGGTCTTCAACATCTGCGTGGGCAGAGAAGGCGTTGGTCTGCTGCAGCATCGCGTCGACGATGGTGGTCTTGCCGTGGTCAACGTGTGCCACGATGGCCACATTGCGAAGGTCGGGGCGCGAAGCGGTGTTTTCAGACATGCGTTAAGTTTCTCGCTTAAATCTAGGGGATAGTCTCGCCAACGGGTGCGCGCTAGAAGGCGCAGGGGTCACGGGGCAGTACCTTCAGATAGGTATCTGGGGGTGTTTTGCCGGTTTGAGTGTTTGCCGGTGAACCCGCTCTGCGATGAGAGCGTTTCCGGGCACGCCAAAACGGACCCCCCTCCGTTGGGCTTAGCTACCAGTGTATCACTAGGGCTTTTCTGCGAGCCACTCATCAATCATGCGGCGGGCGACGGCGTTCGTACCGGGCAACTCCAGCTTGGCGGGGTCGTCCTCATCGCTGTTGCCGCGCTCCTCCGAAATCGCGATCGCCTCACGCAGCTCAGCGGCGGTGAACCAGCGTGCGGCGCGAATCTCACCGTCGTGATGGATGATGGGGTCGTTCTCATCCACGCGCACCCGGTAGCAAATCATGAGCGAACGCGGGAAAGGCCACACATCACTCATACGGTACTCGGTGCTGAGGGCATGCAGGCCGGTTTCTTCGTAGACTTCGCGGGCGATTGCCTCTTCAAGGTTTTCGCCGGGGTCAACAAATCCGGCAATGAGGGCGAACCGGTTGGGGTGCCACTGGCGGTTATTCGCCAGCAGCACGCGCTCGCCGTCGCGGCTGGTCACCAGCGCCATCACGGCGGGTTCAATGCGGGGGAACACCATCTCGCCCGAGGCGGTGCGGCGGATTCCCTTCGAGCCGAGGGGCGCCTCCTCGCCGCTGTAGGCGGAGTAGCGCATATCGATGAGGTAGTCGCGGCGTGCCAGGGCGGTGGCGTAGTGGGCGCGGCCTTCCGGGTCCTCGTGGACCGGGTAGTAGCGGAAGCCACTGCTGGAGGCGCGCACCTGAGGGTTGTTCAGGTCGGCGGCGACCTGCGCGAGGGTTTCGTCCTCGCAGTAGAGCACGAGCACCTCCGCCGCACTGTTCTTCTCCTTGTCAGTGCAGTAAGCGGCGGGGCGGATGACGCTGCGCGCAAGGATCGCCTCTTCGGTCAGCAGCTCGGCAGCATCGTTACCGGTCAGGTAGTGCAGGGTTCCGTCATCGTTGAGGAGGGTTTCCCCTTCACGGGAAACGAGCAGGTAACGCGGTGCGTGAGTGTCAGCGGGTGTGTGTTCAGGTGAAGAAGTCATGGATTTTACTCTACATCTTGACACTGCAAGGCCCACAATAGCGTGCCGGGTTTCGATTTTTTCGCCGTATCGTCCCATATCACCCCCGAAAGAGGTGACAGAGGCACCCGAAAATAAGAGAATGGAACTATGACTACTTCTATTGACCCTACGACCACCTCCGCGTGGTCTGCTCTGTCCGCTCATCACAAGTCCCTCACCCCGAACCTGCGCGAATGGTTTGCCGCTGACCCGGAACGCGCGCAGAAGCTCAGCTTCACCGCCGACGAACTGCACGTCGACCTTTCCAAGAACCTGATTACCTCCGAAACCGTCGAGCTGCTGCTCAAGCTCGCTGAAGAGGTCAAGCTGGAACAGGCTCGCGAGGCAATGTTCTCCGGCGAGCACATTAACGTCACCGAGGACCGCGCCGTACTGCACACCGCACTGCGCCGCCCCGAGGGCTACACCCCGGCACTGACCGTTGACGGCCAGGACGTAGACGCAGACGTTCACGCCGTGCTGAAGAAGATCTACGCATTCGCTGAGCGCGTGCGCAACGGCGAGTGGACCGGTATCACCGGCAAGCGCATCGAGACCGTTGTGAACATCGGTATCGGTGGCTCCGACCTGGGCCCGGTCATGGTGTACGAGGCTCTCAAGCCCTACGCAGATGCAGGTATCACCGCACGCTTCATCTCCAACATTGACCCGACCGATGTGGCTGAGAAGGTCTCCGGTCTGGATCCCGAGACCACCCTGTTCATCGTCGCATCCAAGACTTTCGGCACCCTGGAGACCCTGACCAACGCGCGTGTGGCACGCGAGTGGCTGCTTTCCGCACTGGCTGAGGCTGGCGCCCTGGAAGGTAAGGAAGCGTCCGAGGCTGTGGCTAAGCACTTCGTGGCTGTCTCCACCGCACTGGATAAGGTTGCAGCATTCGGTATTGACCCCGAGAACGCTTTCGGCTTCTGGGACTGGGTTGGCGGCCGCTACTCCGTAGACTCCGCTATCGGCACCTCCCTGGCTATCGTGTTCGGTCCGAAGGTTTTCGCTGATTTCCTCGCCGGCTTCCACGCAATGGATGAGCACTTCCGCACCGCTCCCCTGGCTCAGAACGTGCCCGTTCTGATGGGTCTGCTGAACATCTGGAACGTGAACTTCCTCGGCGCAGAGACCCACGCGGTTCTGCCCTACGACCAGTACCTGCACCGCTTCCCCGCGTACCTGCAGCAGCTGACCATGGAGTCCAACGGCAAGTCCGTTCGCGCGGACGGCTCCTTCGTCAACTACGCAACCGGTGAAGTGTTCTGGGGCGAGCCCGGCACCAACGGCCAGCACGCTTTCTACCAGCTGATCCACCAGGGCACCCGCCTGATCCCCGCGGACTTCCTTGCCTTCGCTAACCCGATCCACCCGACCAAGGACGGCGAGCAGGACGTTCACGAGCTGTTCCTGGCTAACTTCTTCGCACAGTCTCAGGCTCTCGCTTTCGGCAAGACCGAGGAAGAGGTTCGTGCAGAGGGTACCCCGGAGCACGTGGTCAACGCACGTATCTTCAGCGGTAACCGTCCCTCCACCTCCATCATGGCACCGCGTCTGACCCCGCGCGTTCTGGGCTCCCTGATTGCCCTATACGAGCACATCACCTTCGTTCAGGGTGTTGTTTGGGGTATTGATTCCTTCGATCAGTGGGGTGTTGAGCTCGGTAAGAAGCTGGCGCTGGATCTGGTTCCCGCTATTGAGGGTGACCGTGAGGTTCTGGCTCGTCAGGATTCTTCGACTGCTTCGCTGATTGACTACTACCTGAAGAACCGCACCAAGTAGTAGCTCAAACTTACGCTCGAGGGTTTTATGGCCTGCGGGTATAGGATGCACAAACCGCCGGATAGGCTCCCAGTCGGGAGGCTATCCGGCGGTTTTGTTATATGGGTTTTAGCTCAATGCTGTGCTACTAGTCCACGGCGGGCAGGGTGTCGGAGGCGACCTCGGCAATAATACGTACCACGGTGGATTCGGGCAGCTGCGGGATGCCCTGTTCATCACGTACTACGCCACCGGCGTCACGGTGAGCGGTCATGCCGGCGCCTTCGGTGGTCTCTTCGCCGTCGGCATCCTCCTCACCATCAGCACAGATTGCGGGCACGTGCACGAATCCGGCGGGGATGCTCAAGCCCAGTTCACGGCTGATACGCTGACCCTCGTAGAACACGTGGTTGCACACGTAGGTTCCGGCGGTGTACGAAATCTCGACCGGCTCCCCCGCCGCACGCAGGCGCTCAAAGCTGGCGCGCACCGGCAGGGAGGAGAAGTACGCCTCCTGACCGCCAGGGGCGATCGGCTCATCGCAACGCTGGTCGCCGTCGTTATCTTCAATACCGGCAGAGTCCAGGTTGATAGCGACCTGTTCGAGGCTGACCACGTCGCGTCCTACCGCCACGCCCAGGCTGATGAGCGCATCGGGCTGTACCTCCTGGAGGGCGGTGCGCAGGGCGGTGCTGGAACCGTCATAGCTGACGGGCAGCTCGCGGGTGATGACGTTCAAATCCGGGCGCATCTGAGCCAGCAGACGCTGGGCACCTTCGGCGAGCGCTACGGTGGGGTTCACGGGCACGCCGGGGAAGGGTCCGAAGAAGGTCAGTAGCAGGGTGCGTGCCTGGTTGGAGGTGGTGGTTGCCATGGTCAATCTCGTTTTCTGCGGTGGTTTTATGCAGTGTTGGTTTTATTCAGCAGTGTTTTTCTCAGCAGTGTTCTTTTCGACTGCGTTCTTTTCGACTGCGTTCTTTTCGGCGGCGCGGCGCTCCAGGTCCTTGGCGAGCGCCTCCAGCAGCTCCTCGGGGGTAGTGACGATGATGAGCTCGTCCAGGTAGCGTTCGTTGAGCAGGCCGGTGGACGCCATGTAGTGCATGGCGTCGATGAGCTTATCCCAGTAGCCGTTGACGTTCAGCAGGGCGACCGGCTTGGAGTGAATATCGAGGAACTGCCAGCTGAAAACTTCAAAGAACTCTTCGAGGGTTCCGGGGCCGCCGGGCATGGCGACGAACGCGTCAGCCTTGTCGATCATAGCGATTTTGCGCTGGTGCATGGTGTCCACAATTTCGAGGGTGGTCTGGCCGGGGTACACGCCTTCCAGGCCGACCAGCTTGTGGGTGACCACGCCGTAGACCACACCGCCGGCGTCCAGGGTTGCGCCCGCGACGGTGCCCATGAGGCCAGTGCGGCCGCCACCGTACACCACGCCAATATTGTTCTGGGCGCAGAGGGTGCCGAGCTCCTGGGCGCGGGTGGTGAAGAGCGGGTCGTTGCCGGAGCGTGCACCGCAGTAGACGGCAAGGTTGTAGTCGGTCTTCTTCATGATTCTCCTTGGGGTGTATGGGGGGCGGGGTGGAGCGCCTCTATGCGTTTTACCCGCGATAGATGTTGTTGTGTTGAGGGTACCGGATGCACCTGTGTACCTCATGTGTGCCGCCCGCCAGTTCAGGGGCACGTTAGGCACGGTGATTACGGTAGCGGGGTGCGCGCCAGCAGCGGGAAAATCTGCTCGGTATTCAGCGGTGCCTGCGCTACAGAATCGGAGGGACTGCTCATGTCGGGGTTGACCCAGCGTAGCTCAGCGATTTCTGCCTGCGGCACCAGCGTAGCCAGCTGTTCGTGCTGCTCGTCGGTGGGTGCGTATTCATAGGTTTCGGCGCGTACCGTAAAGCCCGCCTCGTTCAGCGCCGCTGCCTCCATGAGTCCGCGGTGGTGCATCCGGGCGGGATCGGGGGTGAGCCCGATTTCTTCGTTTACTTCGCGGCAGGCGGTCTGTAGCGGGGTTTCCCCCGGTTCGGGTTTGCCGCCGGGCATCATGAACCCGTTGCTGCCTTGCTTGCGCACGGTGAGTACGTGCCCGTCCCGGTTGCGGATTGCTACAGCGCACACGTTCACGACGCGGTGCGTGCTGTCGATGGCGCTGTGCTCAGTAGCACTGTGCTCAGTAACGCTGTGTTCGGTGGGCTGGGCTGCTTCTACTCGGTTCTGCGGGTTCTTCTGCGTGGGCATCTTTCTACCCTAGCATTTCCGCATCCTCCACTCGGCACAGTGCGTATTTGTCTTATTAATCCACCCTATTGTGCGCCCTGTAGGCGTTGGTTTTACGTAATATTTTGGCGAGTTATCTTATGTCCGGTTCATGCGTTTAGGCGCGTGTTACGGTGTATTTAACCGCGATGTCGCGGTACCGTATACGCACTCAACTTGGCGCGATACAGGAAGAGTGCGGATTACTCAATCACTCATGTAGAAGGAACTTCATGATGGCTAACTCTTCTCGTTCCCGCCGCTACGGTAGCGCTGGTGCTTCTGTTCTTCTTGCCGCGTCGTTGAGCCTGTGCGCTCTGCCTTCTGTTGCAGCGGCTAATACCCCGGATCCGGTTAACCCGCCGGTTATTACGGTCTACAACTACAAGGTTGAGACCAATACCCGTAAGCTGAAGACCGCCCTGCGTCTGAACAAGATTACGCTCAAGGCGACGAAGCTGCCCGCGAAAACTACTGCTTTTTCCCCGGCCTTGCATGAGGCAAACCATAGGGGTTTCCCGTTTCTGAACCCGATTCAGACGGTGCACGTTGCGGGACCGTTCAAGGATGGTACAGCTACTGCGACCCACTACGTTCCTGGAGAATTGATTGACCCGGCGAAGAACTACAGCTTCGTCGCCAATATCGCCGTTGATGGCCATTATTCGGGCGGCAAGGTGCTGAGCATGGACGTTGTGAAGGATAGCGCCGCACCGGTTCTTCAGGTGGATTCACCGCGCTTGAACACCAAGGGTGAGACTGTGTTGAAGGTGCGCGGTACCGGCTACACCGGTGAGGCGACCCCGCACGGTGTGCGCGTGGTGGTGTCTGATACGAATGTGTGGGTTCCCGGTCGTTTTCCTCAGACGGGTATGCGTTTCGTGGCTGAGGTGACCGTACCTGCTTCGCAGATTCACAACGGTGCTTTTGAGACGGAGGTGAAGGTTCCGGCGGATGTTGCGGCGACGCTGAATACCTCTCACAAGTACATTGCGGGCACCATGGCGGCTGGTGTTCAGGGTGCTGAGTACGGCTCGTTTGATGCTCAGAAGCCTCTTGAGCTTTTCGCGCAGGAGCCTGTGGTTTCTGCGGTTCCGACTGATGCGCCGACGGTGGCACCCCTGCCTGAAGCAACCGTTGGCGTAAACCCGACCGATGCACCCACCGTGGCTCCTCTGCCGGAAGCAACCATTGGTGTAAACCCCACTGATGCACCCACTGTGGCACCCCTGCCTGAGGCAACCGTGGGTGTAAACCCGACCGATGCACCCACCGTGGCACCCCTGCCCGAAGCAACCATCGGCGTGAACCCGACCGATGCACCCACCGTGGCACCCCTGCCCGAGGCAACCATTGGTGTAAACCCGACGGATGCGCCGACGGTGGCTCCCCTGCCCGAGGCAACTATCGGCGTGAACCCCACTGACGCGCCCACCGTGGCACCCCTGCCCGAAGCAACCGTTGGCGTAAACCCCACTGATGCGCCCACCGTAGCACCCCTGCCCGAAGCAACCATTGGCGTCAACCCGACGGACGCACCGACAGTTCCCGCGCTGCCGGAAGCAACCGTGGGCGTGAACCCGACCGATGCACCCACCATGGCACCCCTACCGGAAGCGACCGTGGGCGTGAACCCCACTGACGCACCGACAGTTCCCGCGCTGCCGGAAGCAACCGTGGGCGTAAACCCCACCGACGCACCCACCGTCCCGGCGCTGCCGGAGGCAACGGTCGCTCCGGAGCCGGTTGCCGATAAGACCCCCAACGCTGACAAGCTGGAGGACGCAACCGTGGCGCATCCCAAGAGTAAGCCCGCTCAGAGTAAGCCCGCTCAGGAGGCTCCGGTGACCGCCGCCCAATCGGCTAAGGACACCCTGGCAAAGGACAGCCTCACTAAGAATCATCTGGCTCAGGAGAGCAGCAGCCCCAAGAAGGCTACCCTGGCGAACACCGGTGCATCCAGTGTTGGCGTGATTGTTGTTCTTGGTGTTGCCGCGATCTGTGCGGGTCTGGGTTTGAGCGTTCTGCGCTCGCGCCGCAGCTCCTAAGAGCTGCAGGGCATATAGCCTAGCTCACCCGTCCGGAATAAACTGCGGATAGCAAAGAGCCGCCGGTTCCCCTCAGTCAGGGGAACCGGCGGCTCTTCACATATCAGCTCATTCAATCAGCTGGCGCAGGCGTTATCAGCTGGCGTTCGCGTTACTTCGAGGCCTTAACCTCAATGCCGCTCACGTCAATCTGCTCCAGCGGAATGATGCGGTCACGGGTGACCACGCGGTGCACCAGCCAGACCGCGATAATCACGGGCAGACCAATGTAGGAGCTGAGCACGCCAGCCCAGTCACCGCTCAGGAACGCCTCGTAGTTCTGGCCACCAATAACGACCAGGCACATGAGGAAGGCGATAATCGGGCCCGCGGGGAAGAACGGCGCCACGTAGGGCAGGTCCTTCAGGCTGTGACCCTGCTTCAGGTATGCGCGACGGAAACGGTAGTGAGCCACGGCAATACCCACCCAGGTGATGAAGCCAGCCAGACCGGACACGTTCACCAGCCACAGGTACGCGCCATCCGGCGAGAGCAGCGCGGCGATAAAGCCGATTGCACCGATAGCTGCGGTTGCCAGCAGTGCGTTCATGGGCACGCCGCCGGAGTTGATGTGGGTGAACATCTTCGGTGCCTTACCCTCCTGGGCGAGCGCGAAGAGCATACGAGCCGAAACGTACAGGCCCGAGTTACCTGCAGAGAGCACTGCAGAGAGGATCACGGCGTTCATGATGGCTGCCGCGAAGGCGATGCCCGCACGCTCGAAGATGAGGGTGAACGGGGAGATGTTGATGTTGCCGTCCGCTGCGGTGAGCAGGTTCGGGTCGGAGTAAGGAATCAGGAAGCCGATGACGGCCATCGCGCCGATGTAGAAGAGCATGATGCGCCAGAACACGCTGGTCAGTGCGCGGGGCACGTCGCGGCGGGGGTTCTCGGATTCGCCGGCAGCCACACCGATCATTTCGGTGCCCTGGAAGGAGAAGCCTGCCACCATGAAGATGGCGAGTACGGCGGGTGCGCCGCCGACGAAGGGTGCCTCACCGACGGTCCAGTTGGAGACGCCCGGGGAGCTACCACCCAGGATGCCGAAAATCATGGCGATACCGGCGATGAGGAAGACGACCACGGTGACGACCTTGATGGTGGCGAGCCAGAATTCGCTTTCACCGTAGGAGCGTGCCGAGAGGGCGTTGATGCCGGTCAGCAACACGAGGAATCCTGCCGCCCACACCCAGGATGGGATGTCCGGGAACCAGTACCTCATCACCTCGCCGACGGCGACGAGCTCGGCAGCGACGGTAATCGCCCAGTTGAACCAGTAGTTCCAGCCCATGGCGAAGCCGAAGGACGGGGACACGTAGCGTGCCGCGTAGGTCTGGAATGCGCCAGGGACGGGCAGGTGCGCAGCCATCTCGCCGAGGGACTGCATGAGGAAGAGCACCATGATGCCGATGAGGGCGTAGGCGAGGATTGCGCCGCCGGGGCCTGCGGTGGAGATAGTCTTACCGGAGGCGACGAAGAGGCCGGTGCCGATTGCGCCGCCGATTGCGATCATCTGCATGTGGCGGGCGGAAAGGCCTCGCTTCAGTTCACCCTCTGCAGGGGTGGCTTCCGATGCAGCGCCGGAAGTCTCTGTAGGCTGTGCCATGTCAGGTCTTCTTTCTGAGGCTATTGCTTCGTGCGTTTGCTAGCGGTCTAGTCTGGTGTCCAGTCTAGTCGTGCTGCGGGTTGTGCCGCCGAAGGTTTGGCCTGCGGTCAAGAAATTCTTCAATCTTAAGGATTTCTTACGTACCGTAAGTTTTTCTAATCTGAGGCTCAATCCTACTCGCTTTTCAGGCTCTTTTCCACCCAAAACCACAAAAACACAGAAAAACCCTCCCGCACCGTCTCATGACAAGCGGTACGGGAGGGTCCCATATCAGGCGAGTTCGCCCAGGTTTTCAGCTCACCCGGCTTTAGTCAGCCAGGTTGTGGAACGAAACGTTCGTGGGGTGCTCCACGGTACGGGAAACGGTGCAGTCCTTCTGCTCACTGAGCTGAATCAGACGGTCCACCATCTTCTGCGCCTTGGCGCCCTGCTCATCCTCCGGGAATCGCACATCAAAGTCCACCTCAACGTCGTCGAGGCGCACCGCACCGTCTTCGTTCTGCTTCAGCGCCGAGGCGAGCACCTCGAACACCTCGGGGGTGGCGCGGCGGGAGGTGCCGGCGTCCACGTCCACGGAGGAGCAGCCGGCAATTGCGGCAAGCAACAGCTCGACGGGGGTCAGCAACCCCTCACCCACACCGAAGTCGAGGGTTGCGCCGTTGGCACCGTAGGCGCGGTAGCGCAGGCGGTCGATGCGCTCGATCTTGGTCTGGCGGTAGTTTTCGAGTTCGCGGCGTTCCTGCTGGCGCGAGTACACCTTCTTCTGCTCTTCTGCAGTCTGCGCGGTGTTGTTCTGCTCAGTGTTGTTCTGTTCAGCCATTAAAGTTCCTTTCGGGTTGCCTGTGCGGTCGCTAGGTTATTCAGCGCCGCGTTGTTTAGTGTCATTCACTATAAGCGTGTTTCTCATATTTTATTCCCGAACTCTTTTTCTCCTCGGTTAACCACTTGCTCCTATACACTGGAAAGCCGCGGCGGGCGTTATCTTGACCCGCGCACAGGCAGACGAGACATTTCGTAGAACGTAACGCATACGAGGAACCCACTTATGGCACAGACTCCCAAGCTTCAGGGCGCTCAGCATCAGCGCGCTCAGCTTCCGGGCGCGAGACTCCAGGGCACTCGGTTTAAGGGCGCAGGCTCGCAGAATGATTTCCGCTTGGCTGTTGCGGATTCTTCCGTGGTGATGCTCGGTATCGCCGTGCTGGGTTTGGGTTTGGGTATTATCCTCAACGCGCACGGTCTGCCCATCTGGACCGCACCGCTGCTCTCTGCCCTAGTTTTTGCCGGTTCGGTGGAGTTTTTGATGGTGGGCATGGTCAGTGGTGGCGCGCCTCTGGCGTCGATTGCGTTGACGGTGTTCCTGGTGAATGCGCGCCACCTGGTGTACGGTCTTTCCTACCCGTTGCACAATGTGAAGGGTTTCTGGGCTAAGGCTCTGGCGATTCACACTCTTTGCGATGAGGCGTTTGCGCTCAACTCCGGTCCCGGCCGTAATGAGCGTTCGGGGGCGCGCATTCTGTGGGTGAACGTGCTGATTTACGTGTCGTGGATTCTGAGCGTAGTCCTCGGGTATGTGCTGGGCGCAAGCTTTCTCAGCAATCTGAAGGGCGTGGACTTTGTGATGGTGGCTATTTTTACGGTTCTTGCGATGGACGGCTACCGCGCTAACCCGGATCGTGTGACGGCGCTCTTTGTCGCGGCTTCGGCTGCGGTGGCGCTGATTTTTGCGCCGTCCTCGTTCCTGGTGGTGGCGTTGGGTTCGTATGTGGTGCTGCTGCTGGCGCGCTTCCCGGTGGCAAAGCGCCGCGGTACTCTGCCGCATCGTGCGGGGCATGAGGTAGCGGCTGAAGCTGAAAGCGCCGCAGAGAGCCCAATCGCCACAGCAGAGAGCCCAGCCACCGCCGCTACCGCTGATGCGCCCGCTTCCACACAGCGGTAAGAACGTTACATACGTGTTCAAAACCGGTTAGGATAGATGAGTGGAGCTTTGCTCTCCCCTCTTTCTATTTCTAGGATTCGCATAATGCCTCCCGCGTGAACCTGCGCGGAGGCTCCCAGAGGTTGAGGTACCCCATGACTCAGATGAAAGACACCGCTAAGGAAACTAGCGACGCAGAACGCTGTGCCGCCCCGGAGTAACACCGCACCGGGAGCGGCATCACCCGAGGTAACACACGAGAACTACTGACGCGCGCAACTACCCGCGCAGAAAACTTGCGTAAAACTCGTGCAGGAGGAACGGCCCTCCGCCTCCATGTTTCGCGGCTTTCATCAACTCACGTACCTACCGCACTACTTAGCACCCTGCCTCTCTTCGGTTGGGCTCTCCCTACCCTTTTTCGCGGATGCTTTTCAGGGCTTCACCCGCACGCCTCGTTCAGGGTTCTTCCGCTCTTTTCGGGTTCTTTCGCTGAGTACGTGCAGAAAGAGAAAATCTTCATGAATAGTGAAGTGACCACCGGCTATATTCTTGCGGCAATACTTGTTGCTGCGGTTATTACTTTTCTGTTGCGCCTGCTGCCTTTCGGTTTGAAGAAGGCTCTGGCTGGCTCCGAACTTTTGGATGCGCTCAGCCACTGGATTCCGCTCGGCGCAGTCGCGCTGCTTGCCATCTATGCGGTGGCGAAGATTGATTATTCTTCGTTCGCTACGGCGGCACCGTACCTGGCGGGTCTGGTGGTGACCGTGGCGGTGCACCTGTGGCGTAAGAATATGGTGTTGAGTATGGTGGCGGGTACCGTCACCTGCGTTGTGCTGGCTAACTGGGTTTTCTAGGGGGTTACGATGAGCATCTCTAAGGATCAGGAAAACAACGCTGTTTCGCCCTCTCTGGCTTCTTCCTCTCAGCCTTCTTCGCCTCAGGGTTCAGGTTCTGCACCTCACCAGGCGAGCCCGGAGCAGGTTGAGCAGGTTATTGCCTCTGCTCTTCCGCTGACCGGCATGATTCCGGTAGTGGAGGCGACCGCCTCCCCCAATGCCCAGGGCTCTCAGCAACCGAGCGAGAGCGGTTTTGCGGAGGCGATTCGCGTTGCCGGTGTCATCATGCTGGGTCTGTTCTTTGTCGGCATTGGTCTAGGCGTGATGGTGCACAGTTACGGTCTACCGTTCTGGGTGGCTCCCCTGTTGCCGGTGCTGGTGTTTGCCGGTTCGGTGGAGTTCGTGCTGATTGACATGGTCTCGAATCATGCGTCGCTGTTCTCTATTGCGGTGATGACTCTGCTCATTAATTCGCGCCACCTCATGTACGGCCTGTCGTACCCGATTGAGCGTGTGCGTGGTGGGTTGGCGAAGTTCTACACCGTGTACACCCTCATTGATGAGGCGTACGCGCTGAACACCGGACCGGACCGCCATAAGCTGCGCGGTTCCCGCATCCTGTGGATTCATGCGGGCCTGCATCTGAGCGTTCTGGCGAGCGCTACGCTCGGTTACATACTGGGTGCGAGTTTCTTGAGTGACCTCAAGGGCGTGGATTTTGTGATGACGGCGCTTTTTGCGGTGCTCGCTATTGATGCTTACCATGCGTCGAAGGATCATGTGATTGGCGTGATGGCTGCCGTGTCTGCGGCGGTTGGTCTGGTGTTGGCGCCGCAGTCGATGCTGCTGATTTCGATGGTGGTGTACATTCTGCTGTTGGTGTCGCGTTTTGTGGTGGCTAAGCGCCGCGGCACTCTGCCGGAGCATATGCTGGTCGCGGATGAGGAGCCCGCCGGAGCCGCCGAAACCTCCGAAACCTCCGAAACCTCAGGCGCTCCCGGCAATCCCGGCGCCTCCGCGCACTAAGCCTAGCTCGCGCACTAGCATCTGGATATAGTAAAGCGCCCCGCCCACCCGAAATACCGGGTGGGCGGGGCGTTATGCTGTCGCCAGCCGCATGTGTGGGTGAACCCTAGATCATGCGCTGTAGACGTTCAGTATCTGCTGTGCTGGTACCGTCAGGTATCCCTGACGGAAGTATACGCGGGTGCCGGGATTGTGTCCGGCTCCCGTACCAAGCTTACTACTTGATAGCCGCTTACTTGATAGCTGCCAGGGCTGCTTCGTAGTTGGGCTCGTTGGTGGTTTCGGGAACCAGCTCGGTGTAGACAACCTCACCTTCGGGGTTCACGACGACCACGGAGCGTGCCAGCAGACCAGCCAGGGGGCCGTCCACGAGCTTCACGCCGAAGTCCTCACCGAAGGAGGAGCGGAAAGCGGAGGAGGTGACGACGTTCTCAATGCCCTCGGCTGCGCAGAAGCGGCCGATTGCGAAGGGCAGGTCGTTGGAGACGCACAGCACGACGGTGTTCTCCAGGCCTGCAGCCTGCTTGTTGAAGGTGCGGACGCTGGTTGCGCACACACCGGTGTCGATGGAGGGGAAGATGTTCAGCACCAGGTTCTTACCTGCGAAATCTGCGGAGGAGATCTCGGAGAGATCAGCCGCGAGAACCGAGAATTCGGGCAGCTTTGCGCCGACTGCGGGCAGGTCACCGTTGGTGTGGATTACGAGTTCGTTATGTAGAGTTACTTCAGCCATGTCTTCATTGTCCCCTGGATAGGGCGGGTGTGCAAGGAGACACAGGCACTAGCGGGTGGAGTTTCCGCATAGCTGATTTCCTGCGGTGCCATTGTGCCCCAGCAACACCTCTACAATGGGCTGGTGAGCATTTTGAGGCACATATCTTCCCACCTTGCGCCACTGGCGCATCCCGTGACGAATTTCAGGGCACTCCGTCAGGACCTACGCCGTCAGCGGGTGGAGGGTCGTGCCCTCATTGATCCGCAGAATACGTACCGTCCGAGTGTGCGCGCTGAGTTGCGCCGCATGTTCACGCGCCCCCTCCCCGTGGAAACGCAGACGCTCATATGTAATGCCCTGCTGGCGGCAATCTGCTGGTACCTGCTCCCGGAAGCCTGGCGTTCGTGGCTGTTTAGCGAGTTTAAGGGCCCGGCTGGTTTTGCGCTGGTGATGGTCGGCTGGATGGTTGCGGACGTCACCTCAACGAATCTGATGGGCCACGATGAGGAGCATGCGCTGCGTGCCTTGCGCAGTAGCGACCCGCACGCCCTGCGCCTGTTCGTGCGCACGAAGGCTATTGCAATCGGTCTGATCACGGGTATTTCCGGTACCCTACTGGCGCTGATTCTGCACAGTCAGGACAAGCACCTGACCCCCACGCTCATGATGTCCCTGTCCTTCTTTGTAGTGCCGGCTATTGTGGTGTCCCTGGGCTCGATTCTGGGCGTGATCTATCCGTACCGTCTGCGCGGCTGGCAGTTCCGCTGGGCGCACCGCAAGAACCTGCGGATGAGCGCCCGCTGGGTTCTGCTCTGTTTCGGTCCGGGTTGGGTGCTGGGTACGGTGCTGATGTCGCTGATGTTCCCGTCGATTTTCCTATCGGATGCGCTCGCGCGCCTTCTCAACCCCGGCGTGGATCCGCGCGATATTGCGTTCCGGCCACTGCTGTTTTCGCTGATTTTGTGGGCTCAGGGCGCTATTAGTCTGTGGGTTTTTCCGCGGATTACGGCACGTATCGCGACCGCGCGGCGCGCCTGGCTGGTGCATTATCTGACGGACGATAAGGTCTGCTAGCCGGTTTTTAGTGCCGGGGTTTTGCTGCCGAGCATCTTGTTACCGGGTTTTGTTGCCGGGCAGCCGGTCACCCGTGCCACGGTAATGAACGGCGCTGACCGCGCGCACCGCATGCCCGCCTCTTTTTCCCTATACTGGACGAGTTCACTATTCGCTTCTTGACCAGCACCGATGCGCGCTGCCGCGCATCTTCAGGAGTATTCATGTCTTCTATTCGCCGCCGCTTTACCGGCCGCACCGCTTTGGCTCTACCCGCACTGGGCGCCGCTCTAGCTCTTGTTGTCACGTCCTGCTCGGCAAGCACTGATTCTGCTGTTTCGGGCACCGTGGTGTCTTCTTCTGGCAGCGCGTCTGCCTCCGCGAGCGCTACTTCTACCCAGGAGCTGTTCCCCACCCCGTCGGCAAGCCCAAGCGCATCCGCGAGCGCTTCCCCGAGTGCTTCGTCGCCTGCTCCGGTGCCGTCGGTGGTGACGATTACGGTTCATGCTGAGCCGACCGCCTCCGAGTCGAAGACCTCTGAGTCGAAGTCGGATTCCAAGTCTGAGTCGAAGAAGGACTCCACCTGCGCGTCTGATTCTGCATCAACCGTGGTGTCTAAGGCTCTGCGTGAGCTGAAGAATAAGAGCAAGTGGGCTCAGTGGACGAACGTTTCGCGCACTTACGAGGGTTACGACCCCTGCGCTGAACTGTCGTGGATTGATGCTATTCCGGGTTCGTCCCCGTCTGATTGCTGCATCTCTTCGATGGCGCACCACATTCTGCTGTTCCACCGCGGCAAGTTCATTGGTACCGCAACGTATGAGCCGTACTCGTTCTCCCCGGTGATTACCCGCACCTCGGACAGCTCGATTAGCGTGACCTACCGTTACATGAAGGGCGATGAGAGCCCCGCCAGCGCGAGCGGCCGCACGACCGCTGAGTTCAGCTGGAGCTCTTCGCAGAACAAGGTTGTGATGACCGGTGAGGTTCCGCCGAGCGAATAGCCGGTTCTCCTCATAGGCTCGCGGTCCCGAATCTACGCGTTTGAAGCCAGAGGGTTTGGAGCCAGAGGCTTTGAGGCCCAGACGTTGGGCGTACGAGAAACCCGCCGTCTCGCATATGGTGCATATGTGAGACGGCGGGTTTTCGTTGCTTAAGGATATGTAGAATGCCCGAGGGCTAGCTATTTAGGCAACGAACTTCTTGTAACCGAAGTATGCGGCGCCTGCCAGGATAGCGATGCACAGAATCTTCTTCACGGTATTACTCCTTTGATTGTTCCGGTAGGCACCCGGTGTTTTACCCCATCTGGCAGCTCACCCGAAGGTGAGGAGCAGGCGGGGCGTCATCCGCACGTGGTGCCGTTGTTCCCTATCTTACCTGCTTTTGAACAACGTATTTCCGTTTGGCGCACTGAGTCCGCATTCTAGACAGTCAAACACGCGCAAACACGCAGCGGTTCAGCGTGCCATTGAGCCAAGGAATACGCCTCTGACAGGCGCATAATGGGAGCATGAGTATTTTTAAGAAGAAAGAGTACAGCGCTGAGCGCTCGGCTACTCGCATGGCTCGTGCCCTCGCTGTAATGGGTGCGCTGCACTTCATCATCCCGGATCCCTTCGACTCGATTGTGCCGAAGTACCTGCCGGGTCCTGCGCACGCGTACACTCACGCTTCGGGTGCGGCTGAGCTGGGCACCGCCGCCCTGCTGGCTAATGGTAAGACCCGCCGTGCCGGTGGTCTGCTTGCGGCCCTGCTGTTTGTTGCGGTGTTCCCCGCGAACATTCAGATGGCTCTGGATGCGCGTAACCAGTCCACTCAGCGTAAGGCTATTGCGTACGGTCGCCTACCCCTGCAGCTGCCGATGATTTGTAGCGCTCTGAAGATTTGGCGTAAGTCGAAGTAGTCGGTACATTCACCATTCGATACATTCGACGCTCATCTCAATGATGAGAAAAGCACCTTAGCGTTTTAAAGATAAAACGTTAAGGTGCTTTTAGCTTAATAAAAGCTCATATAAGCTCTTCTACATCATATTTACGTATAATTGAAAACAACATACTATCTGCCAACGTGGCAGATATATAAACCCAAGGAGATTACAATGGGTACTTTTATTGGCACCATTATTACCGGCGCAATTATTGGTGCACTTGCACGCTTCTTCATGCGAGGTCGCCAGAACATTTCGATTCTTTGGACCATTATCTGCGGTGCTGTCGGCGCCGCTATCGGTACCTGGGCAGCGACTCAGCTGGGTGTTGCAGACACTCGCGGCATTGATTGGATTCGCTGGATTATCTCAATTATTGCCGCAATGCTGACCATTTCCCTGTACATGGGCTTGACCGGTAAAAAGTAGAAATATTCGTCAATTTCTTTTAAAACCTAAGCAATTTTTATAAAGCAAAAGGCGGCACCTCCCCTAGCGTGAGCTAGTGCGGGAGGTGCCGCCTTTTCTGCCTCTAATGCGAAGCGCTTTACGTCTTCTTGGCTTATGCCTTCTTGACCACGGAGGACTTTAGGTACATCTGGCCTGCGCCGGGGACCTTCGCCTCAATGTCGTGGCCGTTAACGGGAGATTCGAGCAGGCGGATGCCGCGCACCTTGGTGCCTGCCTTGATGTCTGCGCCGCCCTTGACCTTCAGGCCCTTGACGATGGTGACGGAGTCGCCGTCGACGAGCTCGTTACCGACGGAGTCGAGAACCTTGGAGCCTGCTGCTTCTTCGGTTTCGCCTGCTGCGGTGCGTTCCCATTCGTGGCCGCACATGGGGCATGCCCAGAGTTCACCCATTTCGTAGGTGTAGTTTTCGTTGCATTCGGGGCAGGCGGGTGCTTCGATTTCGTTGAGGTTTTCGCTCATGGTTCCTTCTTCGATCTGTGCGGATGCGCCGCTCCCCTGTTTCCGCGGTGTTACTGCGGTGGTGCTGCGGCGTGTGGGCGCGCGTCAGCGAGGGCGGGGTGCGACGGTGGAGGGTGCGAGGATTCTCGCGTTCGTGCTGACTATACCATTTGGCGGGTGTGAACCGCATGTGTGGGGCTGGTTTTTGCCGGTCTGTTGGGGTGGGTTCGGGGCGGGGGTGAAACCGAAAATAAAATTTGCATGGTTCGTGCGTAATATTTTGGTTGGAAGATGATTCTCAGTGGCTGCGGCGTGTAGAGTGCTTAGAGTATTTGTACGTTTTGAGTAGTGAAAGGCACGGCTTCATGAAGCTTTCTGCACGTAACCAGTTCGCTGGCAAGGTTGTTGAGATTACTGAGGGTGCGACTAACGGCATCGTTAAGATTGAGATCGCTCCCGAGGTTGTTATCTCTGCATCCATCACCAATGAGTCCATTAAGGAACTGGGTCTGAAGGTCGGCGAGACCGCGTACGCAGTGATTAAGGCGTCCAACGTGATGGTTGGTGCTGACCACTAATCCCGGTCAATAAGGCTTAAACCCTACGGCTGCCTGTTGTGGCGCACGAGGGTTAATAGGGCGGAGCCCCGCACTGTACATTCACAGTGCGGGGCTCCGCTGTTTTCAAACGCTAAAAACAAATCTTAGATTAAATCTTTTTCGATTCACATTGACAGGCAATAGCATAAATAGTCATAAAATTTAATGATTACGACATATAGCATACAGCAGTATATAAACCGCTCAATATACACTATGAACTAGCAAATGGAGAGAATAGTGTAGATTCATTAAGTTTTGCAGAAATCTTCTCTAAAAAGGTAGATTCTTCAACTGCCGCCTCGTTCTTTAGCCCTAAACAACGCTCAATTCCTGCAACATCTGTAGAAATTCGAGTATTTAGCTGAAGCCCAGCTCTAGTTTGTCCTGAGGTCAGGGGTAACATCCCATAACCATGGAAATGGACAGTATCCGTGATATTACCTGGGTCGACAAAATGGTCGAAGCTAAATTCTCTCCGCATATAATCAAGCAAAGGATCCTGAATAACTAGCACAAGATGCCTGTTGATACTTGCAAAGGTTGCCGCTTTGTGATGCATCTGAACAAGGATGGTCTTCGCTGTCATCTTCCAGTTCATGCCGTAACTTTTCATAGCAGGTACAGAAACAGAAATACCAAGCCTCTTGAGCGTACTCATACGTGACGGCCACACGCTGCCTGTTGTATCCAAGGTTTGTAACTCAATACCAACAAAATCAACAGCCTTTGTGCCTTTCGCCGAGACAAGAACATAATCCAAGTTTCCACCTGGAATCTTAATCTCGGATAGAAGGTGATAGTCATTGCCCGGCTGATGCTTCGTAAGTAGATGTAGACAATCGGTAAAAATCTTCTGACGGTCAATCAGCCTATTTGGACAAATCATCACAGGCTCCCTAGACCGACCAGAGGCCGTTACTTGTGGAGCAAGCACAGTACAAGTACCAATAGAAATCTCAGGCTCAGATTTTCGCGTTTTAAAGCACTTCTTTAGAGAAAATGGACATTGTTGCCCTTCAATAACAGAAGACCAATCAACCCCTTCGGCCTCCGTATTGAAGCCGAATAACTCAACGATTTTATCCATGGACAACCCTTTCCCGTGCAAGCTCGATATAGTTCGAAGACATATCGATACCAATTGCACGACGTCCCTGTTGCACTGCAGCTAGTGCAGTTGTTCCTGTACCGATGAATGGGTCAAGTACTACTCCACCAGGAGGGCAAGTGGCTGCAATCGGGGTCATGCACAGTTCAAGTGGGTAGGCTGCATAATGCGAGGCATCTCGCTTCTGAGTATCCTCAGGTACAATTTCCCACACATCTGAAGGCATTGCACCATCCGGGTGGTATTTCAAGAAGTAGAAACCCTGATCTTGCAATTGCTTTGCTCGCCCCGAAACTGAAGCTTTGTCTGAGTGCGTAGTCCTCTGACCAGAACCACGGATAACCATACGAAAATCAGCAAGATTACCCGATGCAACCTGTGCCAAGATGTCGTCAAGTGCGGCCAACGCACGTTTCTTCTCTGCCTCGGTAAGGTCAGCGGAGAGCTCGATACGTCTGCGGTATCGGACACCCGTTACACCGGTTGCAGACACTACTGACCCATTTACAACTTTCGCAGATCTAGGTTTATTTCGAATAGCGCTAGAGTCGAAGTAGTACTTAGGATTCTTTGTAAAGTGAAATACCATTTCATGCGTGCTACGTAGTCTGTCGCGGACTGAGCCGCCGCCTTTAAGCTTTGACCAAACAACATCATTTCGGAGAATCCAGCCCTGGTCATCAATCATTGCTAGCGCTAAGCGCCAGGGGATACCGATGAGAGACTTTTTGGAATATGTGTCTCCAATGTTTAGCCAGAAACTTCCATCAGGTGTAAGTACTCGCTGAACCTCAGCAAACACGTCCAATAGCGCGCTAAGGTACTCATCCGGCGTTGATTCGAGCCCAATGCCGCCGCCGTCATATTGACGTTGGTTCCAATATGGCGGTGATGTCATTACCATGTTGATTGAGTTACTCGGGATATCCCGAAGTACACTCAACGCATCACCTACGACAAGAGCAACTTGAGATTCCCAGGAATCGAACCAAACATCACCAGCCTTAAAAATTTCCGTCATAGGTTCTGGCTGAGTCGCTAGTTCAACGGGCATTATTTCCCTCCTAGACATTAAAGCGGAACTCCACCACGTCGCCGTCCTGCATAATGTAGTCCTTACCCTCCATACGGACCTTACCGCGAGCCTTCGCCTCCGCCATGGAGCCAGCCTCGTCCAGGTCCTTGAAAGACACAACCTCAGCCTTAATGAAGCCGCGCTCAAAATCAGAGTGAATCACACCAGCAGCCTGCGGCGCAGTATCACCCTTATAAATAGTCCAAGCGCGGGCCTCCTTCGGGCCAGCAGTCAAGTAAGTCTGCAGACCCAGGGTCGAGAAGCCCACACGAGCCAGCTGGTCCAGGCCGGACTCATCCTGACCGTTCATCTCCAGCATCTCGCGAGCCTCCTCCTCAGACAGCTCCACCAGGTCAGCCTCCAGCTTCGCATCCAAGAACACAGCCTCAGCCGGCGCAACCATGTCACGCAGCTCCTGCTGCTTCTCCTCAGACGCCAGAATGCCCTCATCCGCGTTGAACACGTAAATGAACGGCTTAGCAGTCAGCAGGTTCAGCTCCTTCAAATGAGCCAACTCCAGCTTCGCGTCCTTCGCACGAGAAATGATAGTGTCACCATCCTCCAGGATCTTCTGCGCGGTCTTGTAGGTCTCCAGCTGAGCGGCGTCACCCTTCTTAATCTTCACAGCCTTCTCCAGACGCGGAATAGCGTTCTCCAAAGTCTGCAGGTCAGCCAGAATCAGCTCAGTATTGATGGTCTCCATATCGGAGGCGGGGTCAACCTTGCCGTCCACGTGAATGACGTCCGGGTCATCAAACGCACGCACCACCTGGGCAATAGCGTGCGCCTCACGAATGTTCGCGAGGAACTTGTTACCCAGACCCTCACCCTCAGAAGCGCCCTTCACAATACCCGCAATATCAACGAACGAAACAGTCGCAGGCAGAATACGCTCCGAACCAAAAATCTCAGCCAGACGGTTCAGACGCGCATCCGGCAGGTTCACCACGCCCACGTTCGGGTCAATGGTCGCGAACGGGTAGTTAGCCGCCAGCACAGTGTTGCCGGTCAGAGCGTTGAACAGGGTGGACTTGCCCACGTTAGGCAGGCCAACAATGCCGATAGTTAGAGCCACAAGTTTTCCTTCGAATCATGTACCCCGCCACGCACTCAGGATGCGCCGCGTACGTGGTGCGGCGGGTGCGGGCGGGCACAGGGCGAAAATGGTGCCCGCTTCCAAGCACGACACCGCCAGTCTCAAGAAGAAACGGGTGCGGGGCGCCTGCGGGCATAGACACTACCATTCTACCGTGTTCGCGCAGGAGCCGCCCGTGTTGATGAGAGCAGGGGGCTAGAGCCAGCCGTTCTCCGTGGCGATACGCACCGCATCCTGACGAGTCGACGCACCCGTCTTCGCCATCGCCGCCGACAGGTAATTACGCACCGTACCCGCCGACAAAAACAATGCCGCCGCAATCTGCTGAGCCGTACCACCCGACGCCGCCTCGCGCAGCACCTGCGCCTCACGCTCCGTCAACGGAGAAGCACCCGTCACCAAAGAATCCGCCGCCAACGACGGATCCACCACACGCAACCCCGCATGCACACGACGAATCGCCTCCGCCAACTGGCGAGCACCCGTATCCTTCACCACAAAACCACTCGCACCAGCCTCCAGGGCACGGCGCACATAGCCCGGACGGCCAAAAGTCGTCACAATCAGCGTGCGCACCGGCTCACCCGACTCACTCAACGCACCCGCATCACGCAGCGCCGCAGCCGCCTCAATACCATCAGCCAGCAAAGCACCGGGCATCTGCACGTCCAGCAGTACCACGTCCGGCTTCAACAGGGCGACAGCACCCAACACCTCGTCACCGCTACCGACCTGACCCACAATCTCCAAGTCAACCTCCAGACCCAGCAGAGCGGCAAGAGCCTCACGGATGAGCTGCTGATCGTCAGCGAGCAGAACACGAATCATGGGAGCCTCCCAGGGCTGAAGACGGTGAAAAAGACGGGGCAGAACATACCGGCAGAAAATACCGGGTGGAACAACCGTAAGAGGTTGTCTACCACCACCATACAGGGGCGGGTAGCTCCCCCGTCCAGGGCGCGGCGCTAAGTTCCACAATCTACAGCACCTAGCTACAGCAGTGAGGTGTCACCGTCCATGCTCACACGGATGCGCGTGCCCACCCCACCGCCAGGATTCTCAGCAAGCCACTGCTCGGGCGCCGCCTCAATCACCACGCTACCGCCGGACGCCGCCACACGCTGAGCCATACCCGTCAGACCGTTACCGCGGGCATCACCCACACCCACGCCGTTATCGAGGATGTCCAGACCTGTTGCACTCAGACGCACCCGCGCCGCGTTCGCGCCCGAGTGGCGCACCATGTTCGTGACCGCCTCACGCAGAACCCAGGAGAACAGCTTCGCGTTCACGCCAGCCACCGCGAGCGCGCTCTGAGCCTCCGGCAGTTCGGCGCGAATACCGGCGGTCAGCAGGGCACGACCCGCACCCTCAATCTCACCCGAGAAGTCGGGCACACGCAGGCGTGTCACGGTTGAGCGGACCTCCGCCAGGGATGCGCGGGACAGCTGCGCGATCGCCTCCATCTCCGCACCGGCGCGGGCGGGGTCAATCTCCAGCAGGCGCTGCGCCAGCTCCGCCTTGAGGGTGATGACGGTCAGGGAGTGGCCCAGCACGTCGTGCACGTCGCGGGCAATCTCCTCGCGCTCCTCAGAGAGCGCCAGGGAGGCACGCGCTACGTCCGCACGTTCACCGAGCTCAATCAGGTAGGAGAAGCCCAGCATGCCCACCATCGGTGCACCGATAAAGAGGGCGATACCGCCGCGCGCGGTGACGTCAAAACCGATGCCCGCCATAAAGATTAGCCAGCAGGCAAGGGCAATCGTCGCCGCTACACCGAAGCGCAGGGGGTACGGGGCGATTGTGCCAAAAATCCAGAACGCCACAAAGTACATGCTGAACGACAAGAACACCACATACGCCGAATCCAGCCGCAGCGCCGTCAGGCCAGCCACGGGCAGTGCCATCAGCACCGTCCAGATGACGCTTCGACGCACCGTGGAGGCGACCGGCACCAGCCACGGCACCGCGTACGCCGAGCAGTTCACCACCGCAAACAGTGCCACCAGCGCCACACCGGCCCAGCGCACCGGCGCCAGCTCCGGGGTGGTGAGGAAGCTGTCCAGCGGCATGAGCAGAAACACCAGCCACGGGGCGCTAAAGCCCAACGCAAGCCAGTTCACGTTGCCGCGGCGTTCACGGTGGAGGAAACGGAAGCGGTGCTTGCCCAGGGTGCGCTTCGCGGCGGAGGGTGCCGCCTCATTCTTAGCGCTAGTCTGTTCAGTCACGGCGTGGGTCTTGCCAGTGTTTTGCGGGTGCGTGTGGGTTTCGGTCATGGTTCTAGCCTAACGTGCGGGTGCTGCGGGTGCGGGCGCTACGGGTGCGGGTGCCACGGGTGCAGATGCCACCGGCGCGGCAGTGTTAGCAGATGCGGTGTGAATGGATACGGCTTCCGCCGCAGCCTCGGGAGCTCCTGATACTACGGAACCTTTGAGACTGCGGCGGGAAGAAACATTTAGCGGCGGGTTGCGCGGCGCATCAGCAGGGCAGAAACACCCAGGAAGATTGCCGCCCAGACGACCAGGCTCACCACTGCATACCAGAGCGGCTCGGTGACGAACCAGTCCTCACCACCACCCAGAATAATGGTCTGACCTGCGGCGAAGGGGTAGCGGGCAATCTCGGCGGCACCGTACAGCGGGGTGAAGCGGGCGTACTTCAGCAGGTCGGTGCTCAGCGGGGAGAACACAGTACCGAAGAAGCTCATAATCACCAGCAGACCGTTCGCAATGGACACGGCGTTCTCGTTACGAATCAGCAGACCCATCATGATGCCGTAGAAGGCGAACACCAGACCGCACAGCACCGTCAGCGCGCCAGCGGCAAGCTGCTGGTTCACAGGGATCTCAACACCGGTGAACATGCCCACAATGTTCACCGCAATCACCGGCAGCGCAGAAATCACCAGGGCGGTCAGCGCCTTCGCGCCCAGGTACTTGCCGGTGGTCAGCGGGGTCAGCGCCAGCTGGCGGTTCCAGCCGCTGGAGAGCTCGGTGACGGTGCTGCCGCTAATCGCCACGGTGTTCTGCACGGCACCGTACAGCGCCATGCCAATCATGACGTAGGCAGCTACGTTGCCGTCGCCCATCGGCTGGGAGGAGTAGTCCTGCATCGCGCCGAAGAGCAGGAAGAAGACGATGGGCAGTGCCACGCCGAAGAAGAAACGGTCGGTCGAGAGGATAGAAGCGCGGATGTCGTAGAGTGCGTAGCGGAGCATGATGTTTTCCTTGAAGTGTGTAGCGGCGGCGGTGCGGTGTTGGGGCGGTACGGTATTTAGGCTTCAGATGCCTTGGAGGCGGCGGCCTGCTCGGTCAGCAGGGTGAAGGACTCGTCCAGGGAGGGCTTGGTGACCTCCAGGTCGGTGATGCTGTAGTTGTTCAGCAGAGTGCGCAGTACCTGTTCAATCTCCACCACGGAGATGCGGTGGCGGTACCCGCCGGACTCTTCGGTGACCTCAACCGGCACGTCCAGGTCGGTGATGGGTGCAGGTGCGAGGAAGCTGAGGTGGCGGTGGCCGGTCAGGGCGCGAATCTCGTCGGAGGAACCGTCAGCGATGATGGAGCCGGATTCCATGAGCACGATGCGCTGGGCGAAGTTCTGTGCTTCTTCCAGGTAGTGCGTCGCAAAAAGAATGGTCGTTCCACGCTCGGCGATGGCTTCCATGCGCTCCCAGAAGGTGCGGCGCGCATTCACGTCCATGCCGGCGGTCGGCTCGTCCAGGATCAGCAGTTCCGGCGAGTGCATGGTCGCCAGGGCGTAACGCAGACGCTGCTGCTGACCACCCGAGCACTTGCCGACCTTACGCTTAGCGATATCGGTCAGGTCGGCGCCGGCGAGTACCTCGTCCACGTCAATGGGCTTAGGGTACAGCGCCGCAATCATCTCGACCGTGGCGCGGATCGTCAGGTCCTTGAGCAGGCCACCGGTCTGCTGCACCGCACCGAGTAGACCGGCGCGTGCCGCTTCGGAGGCGTTGCGACCGAAGACGCTCAGCTCACCGCCGCTGGGCTGGGTCAGACCAAGAATCATGTCGATGAGGGTGGTCTTGCCTGCGCCGTTGGGGCCGAGCAGTGCGATGATTTCGCCGCGTTTGACGGTCAGGTCAATCGAGTTGACGGCGACCACGGTGCCTGCCGCACGGGTGGAGAAAACCTGGCGGAGGGAGCGGGCGGAAATAACGGTTTCTGCGGTGTTTTGCTTGCTGTTCTGAAGTGCTGCGGTGTTCATGTTTCTATTACACCGCCGGTTTTTGCGCCGGTGCGGTACAGAGTGTCATGACCTGCCCATGACAAATGTCATGAGTTGAGGATATGCGAGCGTCGCGGCCCGTTACGCGAAGCGGGGGCTCCGTCCTCAAGGCGCCTGTGCCAATCGTTGTTGGGGCGCCGCAGAGGGGGCACTCCCCCGCGTAGCGTGAACGCGAAGCTGCGCAAGCGTCCCTACCTATGCATCCTCAGGCACGAAAAAACCCCGCGTCTTCTCCCCAAAGCAGGGAAGAGGACACGGGGTCATCAGTATAAGAGTTTAGCGAGTGGGCTTAGCGCCGCGGCCACCGAGCTGGCGGCCCACGTTCTCATCATTCTTCAGGGCGGAACGCAGTTCCTTCGGCAGGGAGAAGAGAATGTCTTCCTTCGCGGTCTCCACCTCTTCGATGGTGCTGTAGCCGTACTCGGCGAGCAGAGCCAGCACCTCCTGAACCAGAACCTCGGGCACGGACGCGCCGGAGGTCAGGCCCACGGTCGCCACGCCCTCGAACCAGGACTCGTCCACCTGGTGTGCGAAGTCTACACGCTCGGCACGCTTAGCACCGTATTCGAGTGCTACTTCCTTCAGGCGCACGGAGTTCGAGGAGTTTGCCGAACCAACCACGATAACCAGGTCGGCGCGCGGAGCGATCTCCTTGATGGCGCCCTGGCGGTTGGAGGTTGCGTAGCAGATGTCGTCCGAGGGCGGATCCTGCAGGGAGGGGAAACGCTCACGCAGACGCGCCACGGTTTCCAGGGTTTCGTCCACGGACAGGGTGGTCTGAGAAATCCAGACGACCTTCTCCGGGTTGCGGACGGTCACCTGATCCACCTCGTCGGGCGAGTTCACAATCTGGATGTGCTCGGGCGCCTCACCGGCGGTACCCTCGACCTCTTCGTGGCCGGTGTGGCCGATGAGCAGGATGTCGTAGTCCTGCTTGGCGAAGCGTACAGCCTCGCGGTGCACCTTGTTCACCAGCGGGCAGGTCGCATCAATGGTGTTCAGAGAGCGGTCGCCAGCTGCGGAAACCACTGCCGGGGATACGCCGTGCGCCGAGAACACGGTCACGGAGCCTTCGGGTACTTCGTCCACTTCATCAACGAAGATAGCGCCCTGCTTCTCCAGGGTCTCCACCACGTGGCGGTTGTGAACAATCTGCTTACGCACGTAGACGGGCGCACCGTAGTGCTCCAGCGCCTTCTCAACAGCGATCACGGCACGGTCAACGCCTGCGCAGTAACCGCGCGGGGTGGCGAGCAGGACTTTCTTCTCACCGGTGACGGGTGCGGCGGCTTCAACCTCGGCGCGGCTGCGGCGCTCGCGGGGTACGGGCGGCAGGCCCAGGGCAATAGTTTCAGTGGACATGGTTACTATCCTACGTTGTTCGGACTTTTAGTGTGTGATGACTGTGGCACCGCTCGCAGGGCTACGACCCAGGGCGGTGAGGCGAATCAGGATACCGAGCAGCAGGGCGAGGATTGCCAGGACCAGCCCGTAGCTTGCCGCCGCCTCCAGATGCCCGGTCAGTGACGGTGCGAGCTGATTCCATACCCCGGTAATCAGCGCCGTTCCGGCGGCGCTGTGGCTGGTAATTCCTAGGGATTCGGGGCTCTGGCCGCCTAACCAGGCTGCGGCGCCCCATCCCAGCAGGGCGTAGAGCAGAGCCGTGACCACCGGTACCAGGATGCGGTGCCTGGGTGCCAGCAACATAGCCAGCAGCAGGCTCAGCACCGAGATGATGGTCAGCGGCACGGTGGACTTGCCCAGCGCGGCGGCACGGTTAATGCCGGAGTGCAGGTACCACTCCTGCTGGTCCTGCTGGCTGTTGCCGTCCTTCACCCGGTCAATATTGAGGGTTTCAGGGCCGAGCTTCGTCAGGTCCGGGTCGAAGGAGCCGATAGAGCCGACCTTCGCATCCAGAGCACGGTAGAAGGGGGTGAGCACAATGACGGCGGGACCGTCCTGGTGTTCAAGGTTGTAGCGGCGAGTTTCCTCGGCGACTTCCTTCCAGAGGCTTCGATATTCTTCAGTTTTTGACAGCTCAGCCGCGGAACGGTTGAGCAGGGAACGTATGCCGTCTTGTGTCGGCTTTACAAGAATGGAGTATAAGCCGCTTTCTTTGGTGCCGTCGAGGAAGGTTGTCATAGCCTCGGAGTTCATGAGGTCTTCCACCGCGCCGTCCGCAATGCGCGAGGCAAGCTGCGAGTCCTCCGCCAGGTTGGAGGAAATCTGCGAGAAACCACGCTCTGACATGAGCTTTGAGTTCACCCAGGCACCCGCGGTTGCGCCCAGACCGGTCACCAGGGCCAGGGCGCACAGCACAACGGTCAGGAACCTGCGCAAACCTGCCGCGAAGGGAGGCTCCGGGGCAGCCTGCAATTCAGCTTTGGTGGGGGCTGTCCCGTGGCCGAGCGTGCGGGTGGGCTGTAGCAGGGTGGTGTCTTCATCCGCCGTGTAGTGGCCGTCCGTGTAGTAGCCATCCGTGCGGGTGATCCGGGTGCCGACGACTCGGGTCGCATCCGCCGGGTAGTTTTGCGCGCCCGTACCCGCCGCAGACGAAGCTGCGGCGGTGTTGAGGGCATTGTTCTGGTCTTCTGACTGATCGGGTGAGCGCATGAGCCTAGGGTACCCGCTCACACTGTTCAAAGCCGATTCAGACCCGCCGAATGCGCCAGAAGCTAAGTTCCACCTGCACTGCGTGCAAGATACCCCGATTCGCTCGGCTGACCTGTGGGCAGGCGCATAACCAACCAATCAGGGACAATAGAGGGTATGAACTTCTACAACCCCTCCGCAGCGCAGCCGGCACCCGCACTCGTGGTGCCGCCCGTGCACGAGCGGCAGCTTCCCGGGAAGTCTCAGGAAACCACCGCCACCAACCCTTGGCCCCTCGCCCTGCTCGCGCAGAACCTCAAAAACTACGTAGATAAGGTTCCCGAGCTCTGGGTGGAGGCGCAGGTCGCCTCCCTCAACGGCCGCGGCGGCAACGTCTTCATGGAGCTCAAAGACCTCAACGAAGACTTCTCCTTCACCCTCGCGCTCTTCGGGCGTGCCGGTAGCGGCCTGGCTGCTGATGTGACCGTAGGCGCTCGCATCGTCACCCGCGCCAAGCCGAGCCTGTGGAAGAACGGCAAGCTCTCCCTTATCGGCAAGGAAGTGTACGCGGTCGGCACCGGCAACCTGCACGAGCAGCTGCAGCGTCTGCGTGAAGCTCTCGCCGCCGAGGGACTGTTCTCTGACGCGCGCAAGAAGCCGCTGCCCATGCTGCCGAATCGTGTGGGTCTGATTACCGGTCGCGATTCTGACGCGGAGAAGGACGTTATCCGCAACGCCTCCCTGCGCTGGCCCGGCGTGGTCTTCGAGGTGCGCAATACCCGCGTTCAGGGTGAGGGCGCGGCGGCTGAGGTCATTGCGGCTCTCGCCGAACTGGACGCCCACCCGGAGGTGGACGTCATCGTCATCGCCCGAGGCGGTGGCTCCTTCGAGGACCTGCTGCCCTTCTCCGAGGAGGCTCTCATCCGCGCCGTCGCGGCAGCCACTACCCCGGTGGTCTCGGCGATCGGTCACGAGGCGGACTCCCCCATCCTCGATGCGGTCGCCGATCTGCGCGCCTCCACCCCCACCGATGCTGGTAAGCGCATTGTGCCCGATATTTCGGAGGAAACCGCCCGCATCACCGAGGCGCGTGCCCGCCTGGACCGCGCGGTACTCGGCTACGTGGGCATGCAGATGAACTACATTGCCCAGCTGCGCAGCCGCCCGGTGCTCACCCACCCGGAGTCCTCCCTGCTCATGCGTGCGGAGGAGCTGAGCCAGCTGCGCGAGCGCGCTCACCGTTCGGTGCAGCACCGTCTGGAGCGTGAGTCGGCGACTCTGTCGCATACGTTGGCGCGGGTGCGGTCGCTCTCGCCTGCGCAGACGCTCAACCGCGGCTACTCCATCGTTCAGGATGCCGCGGGCGCTATTGTGCGTGACGCTTCGGCGCTGAGTGCGGGCGAGCAGATTACGGTGCGCGCGGCGACCGGTTCGGCGCAGGCGACCGTGACTTCTACGGATCCCTCAAATATCTCCTAAACCTCGATACCCCTAAGTTTTACCCCTGGTTTTTACCCCTAAGTTTTACCCCTGAAAGGTTCCTCAATGAGCGAGAACATCAGCTTCAACAGCGCCGAACTGGGCGCCCCCGTCGAAACCCTCGGCTACGAGCAGGCGCGTGCCGAGCTGGAGCAGGTCGTGCGCCAGCTGGAGTCCGGCGCCAGCGACCTGGAAACCTCCATCGCCCTGTGGGAGCGTGGCGAGGCGCTTGCCGCCCGCTGCGAGGCGTGGTTGCAGGGCGCGCAGGAGCGTCTGAACGCGGCACGCGGTGCGCAGGGCGGGGAGCCTGCGGCGAACTAGCACGCCCCTCCCGGTGCGTTGCGGCGCCTCCCGGCGTGTTGCTGCGCCCTCTGGCGCATCGCCCATCCGCAAAGCCGCTAAAAATAGCCTGCCCCGTAGCTCATCAGAACTGCGGGGCAGGCTATTTTCCGTCTATGTAGCAGAGGGCAGCAGGGCTAGTGCTTCTGCTTGTAGTCAGCCATGAAGTTACCCAGGCGCTCCAGGGCGCTGGTGAGGGTCTGCGTATCGGGCAGGAACACCAGGCGGAAGTGGTCCGGGTCCTTCCAGTTGAACGCACGGCCGTGGCTGAAGAGGATCTTCTGGCTCTTGAGCAGGTCCAGGGCGAACTGCTCATCGTCGGTAATGTCGAAGCGCTCAATATCAATCTTCGGGAACAGGTAGAGCGCGCCTTCCGCGTTGGTGCAGCTGATGCCGTCAATCTCGTTAAGCATCTTGTGCGCCAGGGTGCGCTGCTCGTACAGGCGACCGCCGGGAACAATCAGCTCGTTAATGGACTGGTAGCCGCCGAGCGCGGTCTGGATTGCGTGCTGTGCCGGAACGTTGGAGCACAGGCGCATGGAGGCGAGCAGGTGAATACCCTCAAGGTAGCTTGCGGCATCCTTCTTGGGGCCGGTGATAGCGACCCAGCCTGCACGGTAGCCGCAGACGCGGTACGCCTTGGACAGACCCGAGAAGGTCAGGCAGAGCACGTCGTCGCCGGTGAGGGTTGCCATGTTGATGGCTTCAGCACCGTCGTAGGTAATCTTTTCGTAGATTTCGTCAGAGAAGACCACCAGGCCGTGCTCGCGTGCCACGTCGACAATCTGCTTGAGCACGGAGCGCGGGTACACGGCGCCGGTGGGGTTATTCGGGTTAATAACCACAATGCCCTTGGTGCGCTCGGTAATCTTCGACTTAATGTCTTCAATGTCCGGGTACCAGTTGTTTTCCTCATCGCAGAGGTAGTGCACGGGCTTGCCGCCCACCAGCGCGGTGGATGCGGTCCACAGCGGGTAGTCGGGCATGGGGACCAGGATTTCGTCGCCGGTCTCGCACAGTGCCTGCAGGGTCATCGGGATCAGCTCGGACACACCGTTGCCGAGGTAGACGGCGTCGGTGTCGAGGTTCATGATGCCGCGGTTCTGGTAGTGCTGCACAATGGCGGTACGTGCCGAGTAGAGACCGCGGGAGTCAGAGTAGCCCTGGGTTTCGGGCAGGTGACGAATGATGTCCATCATGATGGCATCCGGCGCCTCAAAGCCGAAGGGTGCGGGGTTACCAATGTTCAGTTTGAGGATGCGGTGGCCCATCGCCTCCATGCGATTGGCTTCATCCAGAATGGGGCCGCGGATGTCGTACAGGACGTTGCTCAACTTTGAGGACTGACGGTACTTCGTCATGATGATTTACTTTCTAGGGTGATCCAAAATGAATTGTGCTGCGTCGTCATCTGCGATGGGGTTGGAACCGCTAGTCAGACGCAACAGGAACGAGAGGTTACCCGTGTCTAATGTAGATGATACGCGGTTAATTGCCGTACGGGCGCTATCTGGCAGGGTACGACGAATAATGGGCACCAGCTGCTGCTGCAGAAGTGCCGTTGACGGGTCTTCCAGGGTGACTAGGCGGTTCTCTTCAATTGCGGAGTCGCAGCTGTGCAGCAGGGTCACCTGCACGGTGTCTGCGGTGAGGGTGTTGACGCGTTCGGCGGGGTTGTCCTGAATCTTCGGGTCGTGCACACGGTAGCGGTAGAGGCTACGCAAAGAATCCACGCCGTAGGTGCCGCTGGAGTACCCGGTCGGAATGGAGAACACCAGACTCGACTGCACATCGCGCAGGTTCGCGAGGGAGCTGAACTTGTAGCGGGCGCTCACGGCGCGGGTGGTGACCAGTACATCCTTGTTGGTGGCGTTTGCGCCGTTGAGGAGCATGAGCTCTTCGGGCAGGATGCGCGAGATGGCGTTGGTCATGTCGGTGGTGCTCATGGCGCGCAGGTTGATGGGGTCTGCGGAGCGTGTGGAGCTTGCGGTGGGGCTCGCGGTTGCGTCCGTATCATGCGCGGAGGCGGTGCTCTCCTCCGCGGTGGGGGTAGCTGCCGGGGGCAGGGTCACGCCGGCTGCCTGAGCGGAGGCGCTCACGGAGGCTGCGATGCGTTCGTTCTGCGCGGCGGCGGGACTGATTTTGCCGTCGTCGGTCAGGTAGAGCAGCAGATCGCCGCTGTAGTCGATAACCAGGTCCAACGCCTCAACGGCGGCGGCGCGACTTTCCTCATCGTCGGGCAGAGTTGCGGTGGGGGTGGCGGAGTTCGCCGAAGGAACCATGAGCCCGCGCAGGGCGGCGGCGCGGCTGTTGTCGGTGTCGACAAGTTCAACGGAGTAGCCGACCTGTCGCAGGGCGCGCGCGTACACGTGCGCAACGGCGCGCATCTCACGCAGGGCACCGTAGCCGATGCGCAGGGTGCCGTAGCTGGACGCGGAAGGATCCACGTGCGGGGTCGTGTCGTTGCTACCGCAGGCGGCAAGCAGCGGCATGAGTGCCAGGGAGGTGAGCGCCGCACGGCGGGTGAGGGTTAGTCGGTTCATTAGGGAAGCTTCCGTGCGTTTTCGTCGGCGAGAAATTCGCGGTATTCGCGTGCCCAGCTGGCGGCGTTGGAGTAGCCCATCATGGAGGCAACCTCGTCGATGAGGGTGCCGTAGCGGATGGTGTCTAGCTCAGCGATGGGTACCCAGCGTGCGGTGTCGGAGGAGCCGTTGATTTCGTGGCGCAGTTCGCCGGTGACAATGTGGGCGCGGAAAACCACCCGCAGGGCGCAGAAGGGGAGCGCCTGCGGGTCTTTCTGGGTGGAGCGCACGGGGAAGTGTCCGGCGTGCACGCCTAGAATGTCTTCAATGGCGACGCTGTAGCCGGTCTCTTCGAGGGTTTCCCTCAGCGCGGTTTCATCAGCCTGTTCGCCGGGTTCCATGCCGCCTCCGGGCAGGGACCAGAGGGGGCTGAGCGCGCGGTCTTCGGGTACCCAACGAGTCATGAGCAGCTTGCCCTGCTCAATGATGACTGCGTAGGCTGCGGGTCGGGTTTCCATTGCTAATGCCATGGTTTGATTTTACCGTCTATCGTTCTTTAGCGTTTCTTGCCGCGGCGTGCGCTGGCGGCTTTGGCGGACTGTCGAGCGTGCTGGCGTGCGTTGCCGTTTTTCTTGGCGTTGGCGCGCTTTTTATCGCGGGCTTCACGGCGGGCGTTGGCGGCTCGTGCCTTCGCTTTTTCCTTGGCTTTTTCTGCGGCGATGCGTTCGGCGCGTGCCTGTCGGGTTTCGCTACCGCGGTCGCTGGTTGCGGTGCGGCCGCGCACAATGCCGATGAAGTCCTGCAGGAGCGCTTCAAGCTCTTCACTGCGTGGCTCGCCCTTGGGGGCACGCGGCCAGACCAGGTGCACCGGGTAGGTGTCCAGGCCCGCAACGGGACGGTAGGTGAGGTCCTTGCGATGGTAGAAACGCGCGATGGACATGGGCACAATATACAGGCCCACACCGGCGGCAACCAGCTCGATGGTTTCCTTATCGGTCAGGCCTTCGGGCACGATGCGGCCGGCGCTCTCGCGCCAGGCGCGGGACACTTCCTCATAGGCGGGAATATCGGAGGCGGGCTGCAGCAGGAACTCTTCGGCAAGCTCCTCCACGGGCACCTCATCAAGCACGGTGAGCACGTGGTCCACCGGCAGAATGACTACGGGCAGCTCCTCGTAGAGGCGGATGCTGTGGTACTTCTCGCCGTCGGTGCTTGCCGGTTCGCGGTCGGGGCGCACAATGCTCATGTGCGCGAAGGGGTTCTCGGGTACGTCCTTGCGCTCAATGGTGGTGCGCTCAATGGGGGCGTGCTCGGTAGCCTCGGCGGGCGTCTTGGAGACCGCGGATGCTTCGGAGACGGCGGTTCCCTCTTCTGCAGATTCAGCAGCGGAGATAACGGCGGGGTTACCGGCGGGATCAATCAGGCACAGGTCCTGATGCAGGGAATCCAGACCGCGCGCCTCACGCACGGGCACCTCCGCCAGTTGCACGCGGTCACCGTAACGCTCATGCCAGCGGTTGAACCACTTGCCGGGCATAATCGCCGGCACGTAGCTCACACGCAGCACGGAGCGCTGCAGCACGGGGATGGGCAGAGCCTCCGGGGTCTGGATCATTGCCAGCTGCTCGGGATGCAGGTACACGCGGGTGGGAGCCTCGACGAGCGCTTCGGTTTCTACCTCGTCGGTAGTGTTTTCGGGCGCGCTCAACTCGGGGTCGATTGCGGTGAGAGCAGGGTCGTTGACGGGCTGCTCTTCGGGGGTACCTGCGGTGGAGGATGCGGATGAACTCATCCCTCCACGCTAGCACATCTTGGGCGGCGGTATTAGGGGCAGGTGAGCGGTCTCAACCCGGCAAGATAGTGCACCTATCCCCTGCTGGAGACAGGACTAGTTCTCGGTAATGTCCACGGTAGCGTTCTCAACGGTTTCGCGGTTAATGCGGCGTTCGCGCAGCTGAGACACAATGACCAGCACCGTAATAACAATGGCGAGGGCGAGCGGGAACATCCACGGCTCCAGGCCGAGCGCGGCAAGAATTGCGAAGCCGATGGTGGTGTAGATGCACGCCCACATGAGGGTTCCGACCAGCATCGCTGGAACCCAGCGGCGCAGCGGCATTTTCGTGAAGCCGGTCGTGATAATGACCGCGGTTTGCAGACCCACGGTGAGAAAGCAGAGGGGCACGGCAATTACGCCCCACCGGTTAATCAAGCGGCGCGCTTTACGGTAGAGCGGGCTGTCCATAGCTTTGCGGATGCGGTCGAGGCGGGCGCCACCTTCAGCAGCGAGCGCACCGAGAGCGTACACGATGCTGGTGCGGACGATACCGACCACCCACATGAAAGCTAGGGCAACCTCAATCGGGAGTGCGTCAAACCATTCTTTCACCCGGCTATTCTCTCACGAGTGGGCGATATTGGCCTGGTTGAAGGTTCTTTGAGGCTTCTTACTTCGACATATGAAGGGGGCTAAAAAGTTTTTTAATTTTTTTCAGCCGAGGGTTATTACCCCTTGTCGCCTGCAATGGCGCGGATTTCACTTAGGTAAACCTTAGTTTATTGACAGGGTGTCGCTATTTTCGGCTTGTATCAGGCGCAGGAATTAGGATATATTTTTATTACCGAATAGGGCAGGCCTTGTGGGAAGGTCTTCCTAGTCGGTCTAGAAGACTTTCTTCCTGTGTGTGATGCTGGAAAAGGAACCCCATGGACGGGGTTCCTTTTCTTTTTAACTACCCGCTTTACCCACGCCGCACATTCGCATAGATGCAAACCCCTGACAGCGCGAAAAACCCCGACAGCACAAGCTATCGGGGTTTTACGCATTTAGAGCGAAGTCTACTTCTTACCCTGATTCTTACCCTGATCCTGGCGGTGCAGGGCGCTCAGCGGCTTGGGCAACTGAACCGGGTTCCAGGTGTTGCTCACAGCCTCAAAGGAGGAGCCAGCACCGGGGTGACGGTTCGTCGAACGAACACCACCGGTCGCAATAGCACCGTTAGAGTGAGCAGGGTCGTTCAGCGAGGCGATATCCAGTGCGTCGAACTCGGAATCATCCAGGACATCCGGCAGAGGAATCTCTTCGGGAATCGACTGAGCGGCAGGAGCCGTGGGAGTAGCAGGCGCCTGGCGGACAGGCGAACCGTCACGCAGAGCCTGACGAGCCACCGGCTGATCCGGGTGAATTACCGGCTGCTGTGCGGCAGCTGCCACCGGCTGCGCGGGTACCTGCTGAACGGGCTGAACAGCCTGAGCGGGCTGAGGCGCTACCGGCTGGGCAGCGGGTGCCGGAGCCTTCTGAACGGGCTGAACAGGCTGAGGCTGTGCAACCTGCGCCTGCGCTACCCGAGGCTGCCCCGCGGTACGAGGCGCAGTAGCGGAGGAAGCACGAGTGGCGGAACCGCTCTCCTGGTCGAAGAGCACGCTACCGCGGCGAATCGGCTGGAAGCGGCTCGGACGCTGCTGGCGACGCTCCTGGCGGTGAGCCGCAAGCGGCTCGGTAGAACCAGTAGCGGCAGAACGAGCGGGTGCCGGGCGAACGGGACGAGCAGCCTGAGAAGGCGCGGGCGCCTCCTCGCGAGCAGTAGCCTCGGGTGCATCCTCAGATGCCTCCACCGCGATGTGCGCGCGGCTCGGGCGTGCCGCCTCACGGTTCAGGTTGCCGGCAGACTTGCGGGCGGCGGGGCGAGCGGGGGCTTCCTCTTCTTCGATCGGGTCCTGAACCGGCGCCTCCACAGACTCGTCGGCACTATCGGCAGGCTCTTCAACCTCATCAGAATCTTCGGAACCCTCTTCATCGGGCTCCTCCTCAGAGGCTGCAGCACGACGAGCAGCACGACGAGCTTTGATCTGAGCACTTGCAGACTCCAGCAGGCCGAAGCGACTGACAGCCCACGTGCCACCGGCAAGAATCAGGAAGAGAACAGCCCAACCCCACGCCAGCACACCAAAGAGCGCCAGAAGACCGGTAACCAGGGCAAGAACACCCAGACCGGCTGCAACCAACAGGGCAATACCGCTCGGGCTCGAAGTATCAAAGTAGGACAGAGGCGAGGGCTTTGCGTCCTCCACGACCGGAATCTCGTCCGTGTACGGGGCAGTCGGGGAAGATTCGCGAATCTGCGAAATAGAAGCCGTATCGGGCGCAGGCTGGGCGGATTCCTCCACCGTGTGGGAGGAACGGGAAGACGCCTGCGGAAGAGCGGAAGAGGGTAGGGAGGTGCCCGGCGCCACCGCATGATCGGAGGACTGGTACGCCTCCGACTCATTCAGCAGCACACCCGCGGAGGCGAGAATATCCTCTGCAGTACGCTCGGCGCTAATCAGGGGACGCTCGGGTTCCATGGCAGGACCAGCGGGCGCGCGACGCAGGCTCCTGGGCACAAACCACAGCAGCAAAATCACGGTCAGAATTACCAACACACCCGAGGTGTTCAACAGCGTCATATCAGGTCGCCCTCTATCATCCCTTTATCCCTAGACTTTAATCATACCCTTATATTCCCGATGCTTTCCATAAGCGGCAAGAATCGGGCTGGATATGCGCATATACCCCGGAAGGAATATGCACACGAGGATGCCCAGCAGCCTCACTCCAGAAGTACCGCCGAGCTCTCACAGCAGTACCCAGCACACGAATGATATGTGCGAAACGAGGAAGGCGCCTTTCCCCGGGGCTAACGCCCCACCGGAAAAAACGCCTTCCTCAGCGTGGTTGGTATTTATCGGCTGCCCTCACGAGAGGGCGGGTGCAGAGTGCTTAGCAGTTCTCTGCAACAAAGTCCTTCAGCCATGCGCGCAGGTCGTTACCGAACTCGGGGCGCTCAGCAGCAAGAATAACGTTTGCCTTCAGGTAGGACAGCTTGTCACCGGTGTCGAAACGGCGGCCGGAGAAGACCACGCCGTAGACGCCTTCGCCTTCGCCCTCACCCTGAGCCAGGGTCTGCAGAGCGTCGGTCAGCTGAATCTCGCCGCCGCGGCCCGGAGCGGTGTTCTCCAGAACCTCGAAGACCTTCGGGCTCAGAACGTAACGGCCAATCACAGCGTAGTTCGAGGGAGCCTCATCAGCAGCGGGCTTCTCAACCAGACCGGTAATCTTGACGAAACCGTCCTCGCCTTCAACAGCCTCAATAGCAGCTGCACCGTAAGCGGAAATAGCCTCGCGGGGAACCTCCATCAGAGCAACGACGGAACCGCCGGTACGCTCCTGGACCTCCACCATGCGAGCGAGCAGGTCTTCCTTCTCATCAATCAGGTCATCGCCGAGCAGAACAGCGAATGCTTCGTCGCCAACGTGGCGCTTTGCGCGCAGAACAGCGTGGCCCAGACCCTTGGGGTCGCCCTGACGCACGTAGTGCAAATCGCCACCGAGCTCATTGGTCTCAACAACAGATGCAAGCAGGGCGTCCTTACCCTGCTCAGCGAGCTGCTGCTCCAGAACGGGAACACGGTCAAAGTGATCCTCAAGAGCGCGCTTGTTACGGCCGGTAATCATCAGAACGTCGTTCAGACCGGCACGAATTGCTTCCTCCACCACGTACTGAATCGCGGGGCGATCGACGACGGGGAGCATTTCCTTGGGGGTTGCCTTCGTTGCGGGCAGGAATCGGGTGCCCAGACCAGCAGCAGGAATAACTGCCTTAGTAACAGACTTAATTTCAGTAGCCATGCCACAAGAATACCCTAAGTTGTAAAGTACTCAATGCGATTTATCGACACTATGACATGAAAAAATCTTCAACGTGACTAACTACATATCGGTGAAGGTACATTTTTCGGGCTGTAGAGAAAATACCTTCTTCAGAACCCAATGCTATTTTCTGTAATCCCTATACTAAAAAGTGGAATCTACACCCCGGCAGAATAGGTCGCTTTTCTCCGCCCACAAGGATGTTTTCGCACCGCCTCAAACACCCTCAGCGCGGAGGCGCCATGACCCAAACCAGCCCCCTAGCCCATAGAGTCCCCCTCCCCCACCCCCTATAAGACCTCACCCGCAATGACGATGGGACACACCATGCCTCTCAACACCACAGCCGCCACCAGCAACTCCGACGCAGGAGCCAGCGCAGACGACATCTCCCTGGATAAAGACATTCTCCGCTCCCAAATCCGCCCACGCCGCCTCACCGCACGTAGCCACCGCGGCGAACACGGCCAGCAGCAAATGGCTGACCTTTTCACCCACCACATTCTCGAGGCCATCGCGCAGCGCCTCCACTCCCCCGGCACCATTGCGGCGTACCTGCCCACCAAATCCGAGCCGCCCATCATTGAAGCACTAACCCGCCTGCACAAGGACGGACACCGCATCCTCGTACCCGTCGTACGCCCCGGCCGCAAACTCGCCTGGGTGCACTGGGACCCCGCCGTTGAGCACCCGCTCAGCCCCATGGGAATCCCCGAACCAGAGGGCGAAGAACAGGACGAGCAAGCCTTCGTAAACGCCGATGTGCGCCTCATCCCCGCTCTCGCCTTTGATGCTGGCGGGCACCGCCTCGGCCAGGGAGGCGGCTACTACGACCGCATTATCCCCCTGCTCAGCGCACAGCAGCTACAGGAGCAGAGTATCGGCGTGGTCTTTACCGATGAAATGTACGAAACTATCCCCTACGACCGGTGGGACGCTATTCTGCCAGTCATCCTCACCGAGGAAGGTATTTTCCGCACCTCTCAGCAGTCATCGATGTAGCCGATTGACCAGCACCGCCCATCTCCTGATTGACACAACACTTCTGTGCGTAAAAGCCCAGAAAATATGTGCGGACTTTCAAGAATAGCCCCGGTAGAAAAGGCAAAAAGAAACCAGAAATAGCTTTTTGAGAAGAAAACGCAAATAGCCCAGAGCGTTTCAAAAGCGGTACACTCAAACCACTGTTATTAAACCCGCTCAGCGAAAAAATCGACACAGAAGGACAATATGCCGGTCTACGTTTACCAGTGCAAGAATTGCAATCATGTCTTTGAACAGCGCCAGTCCTTTAGCGACGATGCGCTGCGCATCTGCCCGCAGTGCGGCGAAGAAACCCTGCGCAAGCGCTACAACACCGTCGGCGTGACCTTCAAGGGTTCCGGTTTCTACAGCACCGACAAGGGCAACTCCTAAGCGGAAGTTCCAAACCGGCCAAAAAGAGGGGCGGGGCAACACAGGTTGCCCCGCCCCTCGGCGTTTAAGAAGCGCTCCCGGCTCGGGTGCGCTACACGATATTGTTACCCCAGTGCGGAGGACGCTGCTGACGCATCCATTCCAGACGCTCACGCTCCTCCGGGGTCAGCGGCTGCGCGGAAGTAGCCGCTTTCTGGGCACCCGCCTTCCGGGAGTTCTGGTTCTGAGCATCAGTTTTCTTCGCGGAAGCCCCCGCAGCAGACGAGGGACCCGAAGCCGGAGGCGTCGTCACGCCCACCAGCAGAGGCTCAGCCCCGCTCACCGAGCCGCCACCGCTCACACGGCGGTGACCGCGGCGAGGCTTCGGCGTCGACGAATAACTAGCCACGAACCTCAGCGCCCTCATCCATGTCCAGGTAGTGCAGCACGCGCGCCACCACAGCATCCGGATCAGCGAACACCTCCAGGGTGCCCAGCGTAATGTAGTTCCAGCCCGTACGGCTCAGACGCTCCGGCAGCAGGCGGGTACGCTCACGCACCGAAGCACGCGCGTAATTCTGCTCGCCGTCAGAGCACGCCACCAGCGGCATAGCCGCCGGCACGCTCGGGTTCGACGAGACCACGGGAGCCACGCCCAGCGCCGGCACCGGCTCAGCCGCCACCTTCTCCGGGGCGTGCGCAATCAGAGCGATATCACCCTCGCCGCGAGTCACCCGCACACCGCAAGCCTGCAGGCGCGCCACCAAATCGTTCAGCAGCCAGTCGCCCAAATCCGGGGTGTCAGCCTCGTCGGTTGCCAAGAATGCGTTACGCGGCAGAGTCTCCGGTACGCGCTGTGCCTTCGCCTCCACCTCTTCACGTGCCTGACGTTCCGCGTGCTCACGCAGCAGGTGGTAGAAGTCCACCGCGCCGTGGTGCAGCTTCTGCGGGTCCAGCTCCGACGGGTCAATGCACGAGACGATGCGCAGGGCGCGGCGGGCACGAGTCAACGCAACCACAAAGCCCTGGCGACCGTGCTCGGCAGACAGCTGACCCAAATCATAGGACGCCTGACCCAGGCGGGCACGGCCCACACCCAGGGAGAAAATCACGGTATCGCGCTCAAGAGTCTCTGCGCGGGTCAGGTCGACCACGCGGAAAGACTCCTCACCGGCGGCAAAGAACGGCGCCAGCTGCGGGTACAGGCTCAAGGCGTGACGCACCGACTCAGCCACACGCTGAGCGTGCTTCGGGCTAGCCGTCACCACTGCCAGCGAACGGTCCGGGGTGCGGTACGCGTGCTCGAGCACCAGGTTCGTGACGCGCTCCACCTCAACACCGGGCGAATCCAAGTTCGCGTTATCGCTGACCTTACCGCGAGTATCAATGTACTCAACGGTCAGCGAACCGGCAGGCTGAGCGGAGGCGCGGCTCACCGGAGCCGCATGTAGCTGCGAACCGTAGAACTCACGGTTCAGGTAGTCGAGAATCACCGGGTCCATGCTGCGATGCAGCATCGCCAGGGTACGGTTGGGCAGTATGGTTGCGAGCACGTCGAAGGTGCTGTCCAGCTGCTCGTCGGTCGGCTCGGGTGCACCGAAAGTCGGCGCAGACACGATGAACGGCGAGGGGTAACCCGAATGCGGGTCGCCCAGGGCAATCACCTGGTCGGCGCGGGTAATCGCCGGCAGGTTTGCCGCCAGCGGGGTCGACTCGGAGTCCAGCAGAAGCACCGTATCAAAACGCATGGAGGCGGGAACCTTACGCGCCAGGGCGAAGGGGCTCGCAGTCCACAGCGGCAACAGGGTACGCGCCATGACCGGGGCGTGAGTCAGCAGCTCTTCGAGCACGAACTCGTAGCCGCGCAGCTGACTCTTCAGGTACGCCGCCTGGTCGTGCTCAGACTCAATGCGGTCAGTCCACACGCGGGCCATCTTCGCCAGCAGACGCGCCGGAGCGCTGGTCATGTGGGCGTAGTCGGCACGGCGGAAACGGGACTCCGTATCGCGCAGACGGTCACCGTCCAGCAGCTTACCTTCGTGATGCTGCAGCAAGAACTCCAGGGCAGACTGCCACCAGGCGAGCTCCAGCTCAGCGGAAACAACCTCGGTCGGAACCTGACGTGCGTACAGGTCATCGAGCAGCTCCGACAGGCCACGCTCACGCAGCTTCTGGGTCAGGGCGTCACGCTCCGGCAGGGTCATCAGCAGCACGCGGTCCGCCATGAGGGCGTCCAGGCGGGCGTCCAGCACATCCAGGTCGGTGCGCACAAAATCGATGCCTTCGACAGTGTCCGCCAGGACAATGCCCAGGCCCGCCAGCTCAGAAACCAGGGAGTTCAGGGCGGCAGCCAGCTGATCCAGGTTCTCCGGAATCTGCGGGGTGCGGGGCGCCTCAATGTGGCGAATCCACTCGGCGCGCTCCGCCTGGACCACCTTCAGCTGCTCGTGCAGGTCACCAATATTCACGCCGGGCAGGATGTACTCCTTCGCCGCGCGGCGCAGACGGGAACGCTGCATACTGCTCATCTCGATGCCGTTCTCACGGCGCCACGCACCCGAGGCGGTCGCCGCAATCAGGTCGGTCACCGGGCGGTCGTAAACATCCGCGCGGAAACGCTTGAGCGTCTCGCGGATGCGCATCAGAATCGCCAGCTGCGACTCCCACTCAGCGATGGTACGACCCGGGCGCAGACCCAACATAGCACTGGTGTGGTTCATCGCCTCACGCAGGTTGAGCAGGGAGGACTTGAGGGTAATGACCAGGGCGTACGCCTCAGCGGCCTCCTCGTCATTGACCAGGCGGGCACGGTACCACGGGGAGGTACGCGAAGCCGCCGCAAAACCATCAATCTCGCCCAGGCGCACCAGCTCGGCACACACCTGCTCGCGCTCCATGAGCGCATCAAGCATGGGGCGGTCAAAACGCACGCGGGTTGCCGGGCCGTCCTCGGAGGCGGTCAGCTCAGCCAGACGCTGTAGCGCCGAGTAGACAGAAATCTGCCAGTTTGCGTCCTTGTTCAGCAGGGCACGGGTGTGGTCGAGCAGCGCGGCGCGGGTCGCCACGAGCTCTTCGTTCAGGTCCTCAGAGTTCGGCTCTTCGGCGCTCTCATTACGCACGATCGCGCGAATGAACTCGGCACGCTGAGCCTCAGCATCATGCTCGGCAAGCAGGTCGTAGCGCAGGCTCTCAATGCCGGTGCGCTTGAGTAGCGCCGAGAATTCAGCGAGGGTGGAGCGCTTCTCGCCCACCACGAGCACGGACTTACCGCGACCCATCAGGGCGGAAGCAATGTTCACGGCGGTACGCAGCGGCTCGGTGCCGGGCGCCGCAGTGATGGTGAAGGAGAATCCGCTGACCGCGGTATCGATAATCTCCTGGGCGTTCGCGTCCGCATCCAGCAGGAGCATTTCCTCCGCCGGGTCACGCTGATCCAGGGGCTGCTGCAGGTTGTGGGCGTTGAGCTCGCGCGGCTTCACGCCGGGCACCTTCAACGCCGCCAGGTCACGAACCAGCGGGGTGATGGCGGTGTGCGGCAGCTCGCCCAGGCTTTCCTTCAGGTCAGCAAAGGTTGAGATGAAGTACTTGGACTCGATGGTCATGCCCGGAATACGGCCGGCGGAGGCACGCATACGTTCGATGACCGGTTCGGGGTCCAGGCGGGACATGGAGTTCGCCAGCTGCGCCACATCCATGGTGCCCAGGTCGATGCCGTACTCCTGCTTAATCTGTCGGACCATCGCCGGGTTCAGGCGTGCGGAACCGGCAAGGCGCAGCTCGAAGTCGTCGTCCTTAGGGTGCGGGGTGATGCTCAGCGGCGCCATGAGAATCGGCGCGATGAAGCGCTTCTCGTAGGCGGCGGCATCCTCACGGGTGTCGTGCGAAAGCCAGGAGGCGGTACCCGCCACGAAGTAGCCGGAGTCCAGGCCGTGGTCGGTGGCGAGCTCGTAAATCTTGGTGCGCAGGGTACGTGCGGAGCGCATGCCCGCCTCCAGCTGCGACTTGTCACGCAGAATCGTGGAGAGGCGGGTCTTACGTCCGGCGAGTAGCTGGGCCAGGCCGGAGGGGTTCGCCTCGGACAGGTCGATGTGCACGTAGTCGACCTGGTTGAAGTCGAGCATCGCGTCGGGGCCGGTGTAGACGTCCATCTGTTCTGCCCAGCGCTCAAGCCCCGCCGAGGGATCGAAGTCCTCGTGGGCGGGGTTTAGGTGTGCGGGCAGCTCGGCGATGTTGATTTCGTCGGCTACTTCGTGGGTTTCCTCTGCTGAGGTCGCGGCGGCTGCGGCGGGCTGAGTAGTATCAGCCGGGGTGCCGGGTGCGTGCTGCGCGTCGGTAGGCTCGGGAATCTGGTTCACGTCGTGAGTGTCCTTGTGGGTCAGTGCGGTGTACGTTTGCACGTACACACCGAAGATGGTGGTTCTTCCGGGGTCCTCTACCCGGGTGTGCCTCAAGCGGGGCGGGTATCAGCGTACGCCTGTGTGATTACTGCGCTTACTTCGACCACATTGCAATATTGACGGCGAGCAGCACTACGGTCACCAATACGTAGAAGACCAGGGCAGGCAGAAGCGCCCAACGGTACTTGGGTGCCAGTTCGCCTTCCAGGTTGCCGAAGCGCAGGGAGCGGAAGAGGAAGAAGCTCAGGATTGCGCCGGGCAGGTTACCGATAATGACCAGCAGTATGGTCAGGTACAGGGCGTAGGCTCGTTCGGTGCGTTCGTTCTCTGCACCTGCGAGCTTGAGGGTGCCACCCAGCAGCAGGCTGAGGCAGGCGTTTAGGAACGCCACGGTGAAGAAGGGAATCTTCAGGGCTGCTTGGAAGTCCATCTGGGAGTTCGCTGCGCCCAGGGCAATCCACAGCAGCAGCAGCGCGGGGATGATCATGAGGTACCAGAACAGGTACTTACGCATCTTCTCGGTGTTTTCGATGAGCGCGAAAATTGCGGTCACAGGGTGTCTCTTTCAGATGGTCTCAGGCGGATTCGGTCGGGTTCAGGAAGAATGAGTGAAGGAGCAGGTGGACACAGTCGCGCCTTGTCAGGCGTCGATTTCGCCCCCGCTGTTGAGGGCGTCATCCACCTGGTCCTGCAGGGTTTCGCGGCGCTCATGTTCAACGTGCTCAATGTAGCGGCGCACGATGTAGTCCAGCAGCACCGACAGCGCCACGAAGGAGTAGTAGGGCTTGCGCTGGGTGCTGATGTGGGTGGGGGTGGTCTGGTAGTGCAGGGAGTACTCGGCGTGCGAGGACATGTAGTTCACACCAATGGCGGTCACCGCGATCATGGGGATGCGGCGTAGCGCCAGCATCTTAATGTGTTCGCGCATGTTCTCGGTCTGACCGGAGAAGGACACAATGATGACCACATCGTCCTGGGTCATATTGTTCATGGCGCTTTCGAACTCATTACGTGCCGGGATGACGTGGCAGAACTTACCGCAAACCTGCATGGACTTGGCGAATTCCTGCACGGCGTTGCGCTGAGCGTAGCCGGTACCGAAGCAGTACACAGTGCGAGCCTCATGGATGCGCTTGAGCAGTCCGCTCAGCTCCATGTGCTCGAGGTAGTCGTAGGTGCGCTGAATGTCTTCGCGGCCGCTCTCAATGAACCGCGGGTTGAAGGGTTCGCTGCGGTTCAGAGAGGACTTAATGAAGTACTTCAACTCAGCAAATCCGGAGAAGTTCAGCTTCTTCGTCAGGCGGATAATTGAGCTGGTCGAAGTATAAGTTTTATGTGCCAGAGAGTTGATCGTTGACTCTGCAACGAACTCTTCGTTTTCTAGCATGAATGCCAAAATTTCCCGTTCAGTTTCACTGAATCGGTGCTGGTTCGCATTCACGACGTCTTGTAAATCCACTCAAAGCTCCTGAATCCGATGGTGAGCAATATATAAATAGTACACGCTCTAGGGTCATCGGCCAGGGTGGGTGAGGGTGGTCTTCCCTCACGTTGAGGGGCGCGTTATGCAGATTTGAGCCGGGAATACGTCTGGACACGAGCCCAGGTACAGGCATTGGGCACGAGCCTGGGTACAGCTTCGCCGGCGGCATCGGTGTTATCCGATACCGCCGGCGAAGTCTATACCTTATGAGGCGTTAAGCCGTCAGGCGGTTGAACGCTGAATCCTCTTAGGAGAGGGTCTTAGCTTCGTTCACCATGGTCTCGAAACGCTCGCGAACCTGGGGAACGTCCATGCCGACGATGACCTGGAATGCCTTGCCCTTGCGAACCAGACCCAGAGCACCTGCGCTCTTGAAGTCTGCATCCGAGGGGCTGACGAGGGACTCATCAGCAACGGAGACACGCAGGCGGGTTGCGCAGTTGTTCACGGTGGTGATGTTCTCTGCGCCACCGAGCAGTTCGAGGAAGCCTGCTGCGCGGGGTGCGTAGAGGTCGCCATCAGCGGACTCAGCAGCTGCGCCGCCGTCCTTCTCAGCAGCCTTAGCAGCCTTGTACTCTGCCTTGCTGTAGAGCTTGGTCTCGCCGCCGTCTTCTTCACGACCGGGGGTCTTGAAGTCGAACTTCAGAATCATGAAGCGGAAGATTACGAAGTACAGGACGGTGAAGCACAGGCCCACACCAATCTGCATGAGGTAGGTGCCGGAGTGGTTTGCCCACAGCGGGATCCAGTTCTGGAACAGGAAGTCCAGCAGACCGCCACCCATGTAACCAACCAGACCCAGCTGGTACATGATTGCTGCCATGGATGCTGCCAGGATTGCGTGGACCAGGAACAGCGGGGGTGCCAGGAACAGGAAGGTGAACTCGAGGGGCTCGGTGATACCGATCAGGATTGCGGTGAGGCTGACGGGGATCAGCAGAGCGAGAACTTCCTTGCGCTTCTCGGGGCGAGCGGTGGTGTAGAACGCCGCTGCGATACCGATGGGTGCGAAGACCTTGGAGTTACCGTGCAGTGCGAAGCCGCCGCCGGGGAACAGTTCCTTCAGGGGCTTGTCGCTCTTAGCGAACTCGGTCAGGTGGCTCGGCCAGTCCTTAGCGATACCGTTCGGGGTAACAACGTTACCGAAGACGAACGGGGAGTAGATGAAGTGGTGCAGACCGGTCGGAATCAGGAAGCGCTCGAGGAAGGTGTAAACCCACACGCCGAGTGCGCCGGATGCGATGAAGAAGCCCTGCAGGGAAGAGATACCGTGCTGAGCGTAGGGCCACAGCCAGGAGAACAGGAATGCCACGGGCATCATCAGGAAGAAGCAGACGCCGTAGACGTACTGGGAACCCTGGAAGATACCGAGGAAGTCGGGCAGCTTCTTGTCGAACCAGCGGTTGTGTGCCCACACCACGATTGCGGAGATGATGATGGCACCGAAGATACCGGTGTCCATGGTCTTGATACCGGCAATCATCTTCAGACCGGTACCTGCCGCGCTCTCAGAGATGTCGGTGGTGTAGTCCAGGTCGAAGAAACCGGTGCCGCCCTTGCCCCATACCTTGAGCATGGTGCCGACGAAGTAGTTGAAGGTCAGGTAGACCATTGCAGCTTCCATCACTGCACGTGCGTTAGCGGTCTTTGCCAGTGCAATGGGCAGACCAATCACGAAGAGCAGTTCCATCTGGTTGAAGACGGTCCATGCGCCGGACTCCCAAACAGACCAGAAGTGGTTCCACGCGCTTTCCTTGTCAGCAGCGAGGGGGATCAGGTCGCCGTTCTGTGCAATGATCGCAATACCGACCGCGAGGCCAGCGAATGCGAAGAGAAGAACGGGTGCCAGCATGGCAGAGCCGAACCTCTGTACTTTTTCCATCATGAGGCTATACGCCCTTTCGGGTTGTCGAGTGAGCGGACGCAGGGGTTGGCGCTCATTGCCAGCCTGCTGTTCATGCATTCGAACGCCGTATCTTTATACCCCCAAATGGAAGTGTATGAGAGCGGCGCCACATAACCTGCGTGCGCTAAATGCCGAATGTGTTTTAGACAAAAACAATAATGCCAGGTCATACCTGCCCACACATACCAAAAATAGAAGTTTTGAAAGAGTTTTTCAGAACCTGAAACATCTCCCGGCACTGGTTAAAAATACTGACCGCAGATGAGACTTTTCCTCTATTACCCAGCCCACAGAATCGATAGCATAAACAGTGCACCCGTAGGTTGAGAGCCCATACAACGCTCCCAACCTTCACCAACGGGGTGCTTCCCTCAAACTTCTTTCTCACGCACTACCCCCGGACTTAGTTTTATGCGCTTCCTCACCCTCAACACCCACAGCTGGTGCGAAATCCACCAGATTTTGAAAATCCGTACCCTCGCAAAGTTCATCATTGAACAGCAGGTGGATGTCATTGCACTGCAGGAAGTCAACCAGCTCACCTCCACCCCCGTGGTGAAGGAACCCCTGAACTACCGCGGCGGCGCAGGTGTGCCGGTCCGCGAAGATAATTACGCCCTGCTCCTCGTACAGGCACTCAACGAAATGGGTGCAACCTACGAGTGGACCCTCACCGAAACCCACATCGGCTGGGACCTCTACGACGAATGCGTAGCAATCCTCTCGCGCCTGCCGATTCGCGGCATCAAGCCCATCGAGATGTCCCCCGACTACGACTACCACCAGGTGCAGCGCCGCGCCGCGCAGGCAGCCCTCATCGAAACTGAAACGGGTACCTTCTGGTGCGCCACCACCCACATGTCCTGGTGGGACTTCGACGGCGAGCCCCTCTTCGCGCAGGAATACACCCACCTCTCGCAGGCACTCGCAGAATGCGCCCTCACCGCACCCGTGCTGCTCGGCGGCGATTTCAACTCCGCCGCACATCTGAGCGATGAGGGCTACGCATTGGTCACCTCCAGCGGTATGGTGGATACCCGCTCGCTGGCGGAGCACACCGACGGCGAGAACACCGTCCACCGTGAAATCGCCGGCTGGGAAGGTAACACGGACGCCAAGCGCATCGACTTCGTGTTCACCGACCGCCTCGTCGACGTGGCCTCCCACGAGGTGATCTTCCGAGATAACTCCCCCGAGGCGATTTCCGATCACAGCGGCCTGCTCCTCGAGCTCGACCCCTCCAGCTGGGCGCCGCAGAGCCTCCTTACGCCCCTCACCAACCAGCCCTAAGGGCACCAGACTTATAGCCGCCGAATACGACGGCACCTATCGCACCAACACCCATTACGACCCCAAGAGAAGGAACAATCATGACGACCCAAACCCAGTGGTGGCAGGAACCGGTGGTCTACCAGATCTACCCCCGCTCCTTCAACGACTCCAATGGCGACGGCATCGGCGATCTGCCCGGCATTACCGAGAAGATTCCGTACCTCGCCAAGCTGGGTATTCAGGTGCTGTGGCTCTCGCCCATCTACGCTTCCCCGAACGATGACAACGGCTACGACATTTCCGATTACCGCGCCATCATGACCGAGTTCGGCACCATGGAAGACTTCGATGAGCTGCTCGAAACCGCGCACAAGCACGGCATCAAGCTCATGATGGACCTGGTCGTCAACCACACCTCTGACGAGCACGAATGGTTCAAGCAGGCACGCTCCTCCAAGGACAACCCCTACCGCGACTACTACATCTGGCGCGACCCCAAGGGCTTCGACGAGGACGGCAAGCCGATTCCGCCGAACAACTGGATTTCCTGCTTCAGCCCCTCCGTGTGGGAATGGGACGAGGCGACCGGCCAGTTCTACCTGCACTACTTCTCCATCAAGCAGCCCGACCTGAACTGGGAGAACCCGAAGGTCCGCGAAGAGGTCTACGACATCATGCGCTTCTGGCTGGACAAAGGCGTGGACGGATTCCGCATGGACGTCATCAACCTGATCTCCAAGGACCTCTCCTTCCCCGATGACCCGGCAGTCCTCGCTGGCGGCCTCGACAACTGCCTGGCTGTCGCTGCTAACGGCCCGCGCGTGCACGAATTCCTGCAGGAAATGAACCGCGAGGTCTTGAGTAAGTACCCGGTCATGACCGTGGGTGAAACCCCCTGCGTGACCGTGGACGACGCCGCGCTCTACACCGGTTTCGACCGCAACGAACTGCAGATGGTGTTCCAGTTCGAGCACATGGACGTAGACGCCTCCGAAGGTGGCGTGACCGGCAAGTGGTCCGACCGCCGCTTCAACCTGGTTGACCTCAAGAAGGTCCTCACCCACTGGCAGGAGGGCCTGCACGGCCGCGGCTGGAACTCCCTGTACTGGAACAACCACGACCAGCCGCGCACCGTCTCCCGCTTCGGTAACGACTCCCCCGAGTACCGCACCGTCAGCGCCAAGATGCTGGGCACCGTACTGCATCTGATGCAGGGCACCCCCTACATCTACCAGGGTGAAGAGCTGGGCATGACCAACGTCTTCTTCGACGATGTGAAGGACTACAACGACCTGGAGATTCACGACTCCTGGCGCAAGTACGTTGAAGAGTCGGGCCGCGTCTCCGCAGAGGACATGCTACGCTACATCAGCGCCTCCGGTCGCGACAACGCACGCACCCCCATGCAGTGGACCGCCGGCGAAAACGCAGGATTCACCTCCGGCACCCCGTGGCTGAAGCTGAACCCGCGCTACACCGAGGTCAATGCCGAGGCCGCTCTGGCCGACCAGGATTCCGTGTTCTACCACTACCGCGACCTGATTAGCCTGCGCCGCGAGCACCCGATCGTCCTGACCGGCGAGTACCGCCTGCTGGATGAAGAAGACGAACAGGTCTACGCCTACCTGCGCGTGAACTCCGACGAGGACGCCGCAGCAACCGGCGAGCGCGCCCTGCTGGTCGTCGCTAACTTCACCGATGACACCGTTCAGCTGAACTATGCGGGCGGCAACCTGGATTCGGTGGTGCTGACCAATTCGCAGGCTCTCTCCCCGACTGAGCTGAAGGCCATCGAGAACACCCCGAAGCTGATCAGCTCGAACTACCGCGATGAGAACCGCGAGTTCACCGATGAAGGCACCCTGTTGCGTCCTTACGAGGCGAAGGTGTACCTCTTCGGTAACGCGTAAGTAAGCACACCCCAAAATGTAATGCGCGAGGGGGATCCGGTACAGACATTCCGGTCCCCCTCGCCCTATACTTCAATCACAGACACAATTTGTTCCTCTTTTCGGCTGGATAGCCAGTATAGAAAGGCAATTATGAGCAACTCCGAGGCATACGAGGTTCCCTCCTACGAGGGCCGCCAGTGGTGGAAGGAAGCCGTGGTGTACCAGGTGTACCCCCGCTCCTTCAACGACGCGAACGGCGACGGTATCGGTGACCTGAAGGGCATCACTGAGAAGCTGCCCTACCTGGCTAAGCTGGGCATCAACGTCATCTGGCTCTCCCCCGTGTTCGACTCGCCGAACGTGGACAACGGCTACGACATCTCTGACTACTTCGCCATCATGAGTGACTTCGGCACCATGGAAGACTTCGACGAGATGCTCGAAACCGCCCACAAGCACGGCATCAAGATCCTGATGGACCTGGTCGCAAACCACACCTCCGATGAGCACCCCTGGTTCAAGGAGTCCCGCTCTTCCAAGGACAACCCCTACCGCGACTACTACATTTGGAAGGACCCGAAGGGCTTCGACGAGGACGGCAACCCGATTCCTCCGAACAACTGGGCGTCCGAGTTCGGCGGCCCGGCGTGGGAGTGGGACGAGGCGACCGGCCAGTTCTACCTGCACATCTTCTTCAAGGAACAGCCCGACCTGAACTGGGAGAACGAGAAGGTTCGCGAGGACCTGTACTCCATGGTCCGCTGGTGGCTGGACAAGGGCGTTGACGGCTTCCGCCTGGACGCTATCAACATCATCTCCAAGCCCGAGGGCTTCCCGGATGACCCCTCCACCGACTTTGAGAAGCACACTTCCTCGATTCCGTTCGTCATCTCTAACGGCACCATGGTGCACCCGTGGATGAAGGAGCTCACCCGCGAGACCTTCAGCCGCTACGACGTGATGACCGTGGGCGAGACCAGCGCAACCAGCCCCCAGGACGCTAAGCTGTGGGCTGGCTACCACACCGGTGAGCTGAACATGATCTTCCACTTCGATCACATGGGCGTGGATAACGACCCGAACGGCAAGCTGGGCGGCAAGTGGTCCTACGCGCCGTACAAGCTGACCGAGCTCAAGCGCATCCTGAACGAGTGGCAGACCACCCTAGAGGGTAACGCCTGGGGTTCGCTGTACTGGAACAACCACGACCAGCCGCGCGTTGTCTCCCGCTTCGGTAACGATTCGGATGAGTTCCGCACCCTGTCCGCTAAGCAGCTGGCAACCACCCTGCACTTCATGCAGGGCACCCCGTACATTTACCAGGGTGAAGAGCTGGGCATGACCAACGTGAAGTTCGATTCGATTGAGGACTACCGCGATGGCGACTCGATCCGCTTCTACGAGGACATGCACGTTGACCACAAGCGTCTGAGCCACGAAGAGGCGATGCAGGCGATCTACATTAAGGGCCGCGACAATGCTCGTACCCCGGTTCAGTGGGATGCCTCCGCTAACGCTGGTTTCAGCCCCGAGGGTGTGACCCCGTGGATTGCTGTGAACCCGAACTACCCGTCGATTAACGCTGAGGCTGTTCTGGCTGATGAGGATTCGATCTTCTACCACTACCAGCAGCTGGTGGCTCTGCGCCGCGGCAAGCTGAAGGACCTGATGGTTTACGCATCCTTCGCTCCGGTGGATTCGGTTCAGGTTCCGCACAACGAGGACGAGGCTGTGTACGCGTACACCCGTACCGGTGGCGCGGACGGCAGCCCCGCAAACGAGTCTTTGCTGGTTGTTTCGAACTTCACCGCTGAGGAGCAGGAGCGCGACTTCGCTGTGCTGAATGAGGCTCGTGAGGCTGGTGCTCGTGTTGAGCTGGTGAGCTCGAACTACAAGGACGATGCGGGTTCGACCCTGCGCCCCTACGAGGCGAAGGTATACCACATCGTTCGCTAAGCGTTGTAGCTCGTTGAGTGCTACGGCGTGCCGATAAGGTGATAGACAGCAGAAGGAGGGTGCGGCTTATGCCCCGCCCTCCTTTTGTGTTGCCCTCTGTGTTGTCCCCTGTGTTGTCCCGGCGTGCTTTCTTGGCTCGGCTTAGCTGGAGGCTCTGCTCAGTTGGAGAACACGAGCTGCAGGATTGGCACGGCGAGCGCTATCATTCCCAGGCTGACGACTGCTCCGGAGGCGATAATGGGTGCGGCTTTTCCTTCGTGCCGGTAGTGGGTTTCCAGAATGACGATGTTAGCGGCTGGCGGTAGCACTCCGAGGATAAAAAGTACCTGCGGGTGTGCCAGTAGCTGCTCAAGGTGCACTCCGGTGTGCGTGTGCATCCAGTGTGCGGCGGTTAGTATGCCGACGCTGTAGACGCTCACGAGCACGACACGGAGTACGGCCCACCGGAGGGCTTGTGTTAGGTCGGTTCGGTGCAGGCGAGCGGTGCTCAACCACATGCCGAGCACCATGAGCCCTACGAAGCTGAAGACCCAGGTGATGAGCCGGTAGATACCGGCAGCGTGGGTGTTGAGGAACGGTCCGGCGGGCAGGCATATCAGCCCGATAGCTACGGCGATAATGGGGCGGTTAGTGAGCAGGGACCGCAGTACTGCACCGACGGCAGCTTTGTGTGTGACAGCTTTTCGGGTGGGCTTGGCTCGGCTAGTCGTGAGTCCGTCTGTATTGGTTTCTCTGCGCATGAGTGAGGTGCCGAGGATATTACCCATGACGGAGTTGCCGATATACGCGCCGACGTAGAGGCGTACGGCTTCCTCGCCCCAGAAGCTGGCGACTACGGGGATTCCGAAGATTCCGGCGTTGAGGTAGACGAGGGCGAGCCGTTGCACCGGGTCGTTCGTGAAGAAGGCGGCGCAGCGTACGAGAAGCGCCATGAGCACCATGGTGGAGGCTGCCATGAAGAAGAGCTCGGGACGGCTGGTGGCGACAATGTAAACGATGACGGTGGGGATAATCCAGCGGGTCAGCAGGGCGGAGGCGCTTTCTTTCAGACGGTTGCCCCAGTGCTCGGGTAGCAACGTTGCGAGTCCGAAACCTACCCCTAAGTAGAGGAGTGGGAGGATCATTCCCATGCTCGTTCCTTTCGCTGTTGCTGTGTCTGCGCCGTTGTTTTACGGCTAAGGTCCCTGTCTAATAACCCTACCCTGAACCTTCAGGTTGAGGTTTATCGATTTTTCGTTGTATTTTTCGAAATTTTCGCGTCATATTGCATCTTATTCGCTGATGCTCTCGTTTTTTATACGGTTCGCTTCTAATCTTGAAATATAGAGAGAATATATTTTCCACCACATTCTTTCGTTCTATCACAGACACTCATTTCTTACGAGATGAGGAACTAGGCTGTTTCTTCTCCCGTAAGACTAAATATGCAGGAGCCCGCAATGCAGCAACCGTATCATTCTTCCCCTCCCGAATCCGGTGGCGTCCCCCAGCAATCTCTGAAGCGTCCTGCGCAGGCTTCTAGCCAGCATGCTGATGCGCATATTCCGCGGCGCTCTTCTGCTCTGCTTACTGCCCCTGCTACAGCTTCTGTAGCCACTGTACCCGCCTCGGAGAGCCCTGAGCAGACCTTTAGGGTGCCTCACCCGGTGTTGAGTGTTATCTCGTGGCTGATTGCGGCTGCGAGCGCTGTGTGGCTTGTCATTCTGGGCGTCTCATTGGTGTTGAATATCGCGTCGGGAGTGAGTCACGATTCTGAGTTTATGATGCTGACCTACGGCGTGTATATGGCGTGCGCTTTTGGTTTCTGCTGTTTTGGTACGTTTTTTGCTCTGCATTTTGGGTTGGGGTCGAGCGCTCATTGGCGTGATTCAATTCGTCACCCGCATCACCCGCATTAAAGGTTTTTCTTTTCCCCGTGTGGTTTTGTGGAGAGTTTTAGTTCTTTTATTTGAACTCTCGTTTTAAATATTTTGGTGTTTTTCTTTAAAATTCATGCGAAAAATCTAGGCTACGGAGTATTTTCAGAAACGCTCATATGAAAGAAGCCGCCCGGCGCATCCACAAGCAGGATGCACCGGGCGGCTTCTTTTCAGGCCTTACCTTCGCTATGTTGTAGGTTCGAAGGGGTTAAGGAGTCGAACCGGGAGGCGCTCAAAATCTTTGACATTGCGCGTTACCAGGGTAAGACCGTGTGCCAGCGCGGTCGCAGCAATCCACGCGTCATTCTCCGGCGCTTTATCCGGTACATGAAGCCCTGCACAATAATCAGCTACAGCCTCGTCAATAACAAGAGTTCGTTTCTGAAATTTCTCTCGAACTGTCGAGCACCATTCACGCAGATACGCTCCTTGTGCCGGATCTTTACGCTCCATGGCGAGTACTCCACGCTCCAGCTCCATCAGGGTCACGACGCTAATATAGAGCGGCCTATCGGAGTAAACACGAAACCACGATTCAAATACAGGGTCAGCCTTACCGCGTGAGAGCTTCCACAACTCAGAAATGATATTGGTATCAAGCAGGTACATCGTTGTTCCCTAGAACTCTACAATGGGGCGCTGATGTGCGGAACGTTCTACCGTGGGGAATTCTTCGGGCAGGTCCATACCTTCAGCAGGTTGAGGGTAGTTGGCGAAGAAGTCATACAGGGAAGAGCTCTCATTCTGACTACGCGAATACTCTTCATAGGTCATAAGGACATAGGTGGGTTCACCACGCTTAGTGATAATTACGGGTGATTGCTGAGCCTGCTTCTGGGCCTTGGCGAGGTTCTGATTGAACTCGCGGCTAGTCATAACGGTCATGATTTCCCCTTCTACGCACAACACAAAAACATAAAGAATGTTACTACGTAGCTACATTATATTTTCCTTTCAGTACTACGACAACCCCTCCATCTTCAGACCCGCTATATATCGTTAGGAAGATACGAAGAAGCCGCCCGGCGCATCCACATTCGGATGCACCGGGCAGCTTCTTCACAGGCTCCCCGCTACAAAGCTAGGTAGCCCACAGCGGGATTACTCCCACTCAATGGTTCCCGGGGGCTTGGAGGTAACGTCCAGCACCACTCGGTTAACGTCCTTGACCTCGTTGGTAATACGGTTCGAGATCTTAGCCAGCAGGTCGTACGGCAGGCGCGACCAGTCAGCGGTCATTGCGTCTTCCGAAGAGACCGGGCGCAGAACAATCGGGTGACCGTAAGTACGGCCGTCGCCCTGAACACCCACGGAACGAACGCCAGCCAGCAGAACCACGGGGCACTGCCAGATGTGCTCGTCCTGACCTGCTGCGGTCAGCTCTTCACGCACGATAGCGTCAGCGGCACGCAGGGTCTCCAGGTTCTCGCGGTTAACCTCGCCGACAATGCGGATGCCCAGGCCGGGGCCGGGGAACGGCTGACGTGCCACGATCTTCTCGGGAACGCCGAGCTCACGACCGATAGCGCGAACCTCGTCCTTGAACAGGGTGCGCAGCGGCTCCACCAGTTCAAAGGTCAGGTCGTCGGGGAGGCCGCCCACGTTGTGGTGGCTCTTAATGTTTGCGGTGCCGTCGCCGCCGCCGGACTCGACAACGTCCGGGTACAGGGTGCCCTGGACCAGGAACTTGATGTCTGCGCCCTCTTCGCCCGCTTCGGCAATCAGCTTGCGCTGTGCCTCTTCGAAGGAGCGGATGAACTCGCGGCCGATAGCCTTACGCTTCGCCTCGGGCTCGGTGATACCCTCGAGTGCGGAGAGGAAACGCTCCGACTCGTCAATGGTGATGACCTTAATGCCCATGGATGCTGCGTAGTCCTGCTCGACCTGTTCACGCTCGCCCTCACGGAGCAGACCGTGGTCGATGAAGAAGCAGGTGAGCTGGTCGCCAACAGCCTTGTGCACGAGTGCTGCTGCCACGGAGGAGTCAACGCCGCCGGAGAGCGCGCAGATGACGCGGTCGTTACCGACCTGCTCGCGGATCTTAGCGACCTGCTCTTCGATGATGTTGTTGGTGGACCAGGTGGGCTTCAGGCCTGCCACATTGTAGAGGAAGTTCTCCAGAGCGACCTGGCCGTAGTCGGAGTGCTTCACCTCGGGGTGCCACTGCACGCCGCCGAGCTTGCGGGACTCGTCCACGAATGCTGCCACGGATGCGCCGGGGGTCTTTGCCAGCACCTCAAAGCCTTCGGGGGCTTCGGTCACGGAGTCACCGTGAGACATCCACACGTTCTGGGTGGTGGGGGTGCCGGTGAGGAAGGAGGAGTTCTCAGCGCAGACCACAGCGTCGGTTGCGCCGTATTCGCGCAGACCGGTCTGGGCGACGGTGCCGCCGAGGGTCTGGGCCATCACCTGGAAGCCGTAGCAGATACCGAAGATCGGCACGCCAGCTTCGAACAGGGCCTTGTCACCCTTGGGGGCGCCATCGGCATAGACCGAGGAGGGGCCACCGGAGAGCACAATAGCTGCCGGGTTCTTGGCGAGCATCTTCTCGGTGCTCATGGAGTGGGGGACGATTTCGGAGTAGATGCCGGCTTCACGCACGCGACGAGCGATGAGCTGCGCGTACTGTGCACCGTAATCTACCACCAGGACGGGACGCTCTTCGAGCTGGTCCAGGTTCACAGAGTTGGTCACGAAAATTACCTCAACGTGTTGGTACTAATCCGCGCACTTGCGCGGGGATATATCTATTTTACGCTATCGCGTTGTGGGGTTGAATGCCCGCGGCGCGGGAACTATTCCGCACTTTGCCGGTCATTCCACCGCATCAAGACAGCGATATAAGAAAGCACCGCCCGGCAACGGAGTTAACGTCTCCATAGCCAGGCGGTACATTATAAAAACAATTCTCTTCGTTTATCCCTTGAACTGAGACATATCAATACGCCGGTCGCAGAAGTCAGCCACCGCATCGCTGTGCGTAGCAATAATGGCACAGGCCCCAGCGTTCACCATCTCCCGCAGAATATCAAGTACCTGCGCCTCATTCTCGGCATCCAGGGCACCAGTCGGCTCATCCGCCAGAATCAGGGACGGTTGCTTCAACATAAGCCCAGCAAGCGCCACGCGCTGTTGCTCACCACCCGAGAGTTGGTAGATAAGAGACTTCTCTCGCCCAGACAAACCGACCCGCTTGAGGACGGACTCTAGCTCTTTACGGCTCGGGCGCTGCGAACGCGGCATAACCGCGAGCGGTCCGAGGACATTCTTTTCAACGCTCTCCCCTTCTACCAGGGCATAGTTCTGGAAGAGATATCCTAGACTATCACGGCGGAAATGACGGCGGGTTCGCGAGGATGAGCCGCTCAACATTGTTCCTTGGAAGGTATATTCTCCTTCGGTAAAGTCGGTCAGGGTCCCTAGACAGTTAAGGAGAGTGGTTTTTCCACTTCCGGAGGCACCAGTTAGGGCTAGCATCTGTCCTGGGGCTACGGCAATGTGGACATCAGCAAAAATAGGATGCCCTGCAATACGCACAGACCCTCCGCTTACGGTCAGCAGATTTTCTGTTTTTAAGATGGACGCCATCAGTACATTTCCTTTCGCGCATGATTGGCAACTGCAACTCGGTAGCCTCTGCCAAAGGCCAATAAACTCATACCAATCGACACAATAACGGTGGACGTGAAGAGTACCGTTGCCAGCACTGCAATAACAGATGCAGTCTCAGCCCCAGCATTGAGATACTGCTCGTGGGCCAAGCTCGTTAGTTGGAGAACCCCATAGCTAATGACAAGAGTCGTTAAAACCGCCTCCCCAATGAGAACCCCACGGAAAGTCTGGGTCGGATGCATACCGTAGGTAAAGGAACGAGCAATACGCTGCTGATGTTCTGCGCAGTACACGCGTGCGTACTCCAGAAGGGTCACAAGACACAAAACGGAAAGGATAATGAGCGCATACAAGCTAATGCGTTGTTCGCTCTGCATCCTGCTTGTGAGACTAAAATATTTTTCACTCACCGGCAGAATTTCACCTACATAGCTTCGAGCCGCACTACCCTCAAGAGATTCGAGAGCTTTTTGCCGATCCTTAATGAATGCCCCGTTCTGGCTGAAGGCAGCAACGAGCATCTCCATTCTGTCGGTCAGCACAGTTTTCGGGACATACACAATAATGGGGTTCTGTACAAAGTAGTTAGCTTTGGTACCGTCACCATATGTGTAGGAGCTCGTTACAGTCTCATATGCTCTCAATTCCGAAAGCTCAGCTCGTGGAGCTTCTAAATTGTTCGAGGGAGAAGAGCTATCAGCCGAGTCAAAGGCACTAGAGGCAAGGCGCCTTATATCATCGGTGTGCTTTTCCAATTCCTGGGGATAGTAGACGCTAAGACCGCTACGACTTTCCAGGTCTTCAAGAGGAGGTAAGCCTGCTGGCAGGGATTCAGGATTACTATCCAGGTATTCACGATTCACGTACAGAAAGGTGCGACCTAAGCTCTGATCAGGTTTCAGAGAGTCTGATTCATTCTTTCCGGCTCTATAAGCTTCAATCGATTCATCGGATGTATAGACAGGGTTCTCCGCACTAGCGAGGATGACGTTATCAGATTCTACTTGTTCTTTACTCCAGCCCTGAAGGTTCTGGATGTCACTAGCCTTATACCGGAAACCATTAAAGGACACACTATATCCGCTACTCTGAAGCACCGCGGGGCGGGCTTGATTGAGTGCATGGACTTGCTGAGTCGTGTAAGCCAAAGTGATTAGAGTAGCAACAACAAGGATGAGCGCCAAAGAGCGGCACGCCCAGCTAGCCGCATAGGTAATACGCGTGGGTACCTTTCCTTTAAGGGCTTGTCCAATAGGTATAGCTACAGTAAATACACAAGCCACATAATGCAGCAGAAGCATAAGGCCCAACATCCAGCACAACAGAATAAGCTGAACTTTCAGTGTCAAGGCCGCAAAAGCCCACGAATTGTACAGAGCGAGGAATGCATAGAAAAGGGCGTAGAGGCCCAGAATTCCGCCAAGAATAGCAGGCCCTGATTCTAGCAGCTGTGCACTGTAGACACGGTTTAGGGATGCACCATGCAGACGCAGGCGCGCGCTTTTTTTCGTCTGCCGGAATACGGCACCAATCAGAGCCGTACTAAGGGCTAGGCATGTTGCGATAAAGGCATACCCGCCTGGGGTTCCCATGTAGTACCCTGTAATGCTTCGGAGATTGAGAACATCGTATTCCGTTACATGCGCACCATTTTCACGCAGGGTAGTGAGCAACTGGGCACGTTGCTGGTCACTACCGCCATAAAGGTTGTAGAGACCTCGAGCTTCTACAACCTTGCCCGGATTAAGCCTTTTGACCTCAACGCGGTCTTCAGGAGCATAGGAAGGGTATCCCGTTTGCTCCCACCTACGTACAGTATTTTCGGCACCACAGAATTCGAGTACGATACCGTGCCGAGTATCTGACACGTCAAGGGTGCGACGAGCTATAGCGATGCTGTTCTTCTCCGCTTCCTGACACATATTCTCCAGAAATTTGCGAGTATCTACGCCTTCACTGATAGAAGGAATCTGGAGGTTACGGGTATGCCCAAGAGACATCTCCGAGTTGATACTCAGAAGCATGAAGAAGGGGAACACGATGGAGGCGAGGGTCGCCCATAGATAAACTGAGGTGAGGACCGATACATACCGGCCAAATCGGAATCGGCACTTAAGCATGGGGATTCGTTTCTGTCATATGGGCGGGCCGCCTGATAGATTCGCTCAGACGGCCCGCCAAATATTTTGCATATTAGCTTCCTGCATCATCTGCAGGACCATATTGCTAGTACGCTATAAAATATTCAACGTGCTTATTTCTAACAATGGTTGTTATAGTAAGCTTCGTTAGTGTGGTTCCAGGAACGAGCAGACGAAGCCCTAGCCGTGGTAAAGGGCTTCTTACATCCGGAGTAAACCCAGTCCCTTCCCCAAACGGTTGCGCTATGCCATTCTTCTTTGTGGTAATAACGAGACCACACGCCCCAGATAGACGAACCATAGTCCCAAGTACCACCACGCACATCAACAACAGTCGCCGCAGCCGGGACAGTTGCGACAGGAGCGGCGGTCAGCGCCGTCGCGCTCAATGCGATAGCGGCAAGAACCTTCTTAACAGGGGTAGCGATGATACCCATTTCTAATCTCCTTCAATAGGTATATCCATATGGTATTGAACTTACACTTTTGCATAAGTTCTTCCTGAGAATATAGACCTTAGCCATCACTCTCACTAGATACACTACAGTGAAAATATAACCCCCGACACTATAAAATGAGAAGGTTTCACAACGTGGCATCAATTTCATTATTCCAAAGATAGTGACTCGCGCCCTATCCAAAAGAACACCTCAAAGCAATACCGCCCGGTAGCCGGAGGGATAAACCCATCAGCCACCGGGCGGTGATTCATGAAGCTACATTAGCCGCGGTACGCGGGGACCACGGTCAGGTCAGCCTTCTGGAACTTCTTCAGATCCAGGTAACCGCAGTTAGCCATTGCGCGCTTGAGCGCACCGACAATATTGCTGGTGCCGTTCACGTGGTGCGAAGGACCGTACAGGACTTCCTCCAGGGAGCCAACAACACCCAGCGGGGTGCGCACGCCGCGCGGGAAGTCCAGCGAGTGCGCCTCGTTGCCCCAGTACCAGCCCTGGCCGGGAGCCTCGGATGCGCGAGCCAGCGGAGCGCCCAGCATGACAGCGTCAGCGCCCAGGGCGAGTGCCTTCACCATGTCACCGGAGCGGCCCAGGGAGCCGTCAGCAATCACGTGCACGTAGCGGCCGCCGGACTCATCCAGGTAGTCCGAACGTGCCGCAGCCACGTCAGCGATAGCGGTTGCCATCGGTGCGGAGATGCCCAGGCCCTGGCGGGTGGTCTGTGCGGAACCGCCGCCGAAGCCCACCAGCACGCCGGCCGCACCGGTACGCATCAGGTGCTTAGCCTGCGAGTAGCCAGCCACGCCACCAACGATGACCGGAACGTCGAGCTCGTAGATGAACTTCTTCAGGTTCAGCGGCTCGTGCGAGGTCGAAATGTGCTCAGCAGAGACGGACGCGCCGCGGATGACGAACAGCTCAACGCCAGCCTTCACCACGGTCTCGTAGTGCTCCTGGGTGTTCTGCGGGCTCAGCGAGCCGGCAACAACCACGCCGGAGTCACGAATCTCTTCCAGACGTGCAGTGATCAGTTCCGGCTTAATCGGCTCGGAGTAAATCTGCTGCATGCGGGTGGTTGCGGAGGCGGGGTCCGCCTCGGGCAGCTCAACAATCTCGTCGAGCAGCGGCTGCGGGTCCTCGTAGCGGGTCCACAGGCCCTCGAGGTTCAGCACGCCCAGGCCACCCAGCTTGCCCAGCGCAATGGCGGTCGCCGGGGACATGACCGAGTCCATGGGCGCACCAATGATGGGGGTGTCGAACTTGAACGCGTCAATCTGCCAGGAGGTGTCAACGTCGCGGCGGTCGCGGGTACGGCGGGTGGGAATCAGCGCCACATCGTCCAGGGAGTAGGTGGGGCGGGCGTTCTTGGAGAGGCCAATCTGAATTTCAGACATGGGGTGAATCCTTTCGAATTCGGTTTGAGGGGTGCCGCTGGGCGTTATTCGCGCCGATGCCCGCCCCATACCTGAACGGGTATGGGGCGGGCTCAACGGCGCACGGTGTGCACACCATGCGGCGAATCATCGTTGGTGAGGCATTTTAGCCGCGGTAGTTCGGTGCCTCAACGGTCATCATGATGTCGTGCGGGTGCGATTCCTTCAGACCTGCGGGGGTGATGCGCACGAACTGACCCTTGTGCTTGAGCTCCTCGATGGTACGGGAACCGACGTAGAACATGGTCTGGCGCAGGCCACCCTCAAGCTGGTGAATCACTGCGGAGAGCGGGCCGCGGAAGGGAACCTGACCCTCAATACCCTCGGGGATCAGCTTCTCTTCGCTGGAAACATCAGCCTGGAAGTAGCGGTCCTTGGAGAAGGACTTGTGGCGGCCGCGGGTCTGCATCGCGCCGAGCGAACCCATGCCGCGGTATGCCTTGTACTGCTTACCGTTCATGAAAATCAGCTCACCGGGGGACTCGGTGGTACCAGCCAGCAGGGAGCCGAGCATCACGGAGTCAGCGCCGGCAACCAGTGCCTTGCCAATCTCGCCGGAGTGCTGCATACCGCCGTCAGCAATCAGCGGCACGCCCGCCGGGATTGCTGCCTTAGCGGACTCGTTGATAGCGGTCACCTGGGGAACACCAACACCGGCGATAATGCGGGTGGTGCAGATGGAGCCGGGGCCAACGCCGACCTTCACGCCGTCAGCGCCGGCGTCGATGATTGCCTGTGCGCCCAGGCGGGTTGCAGCCTGGCCACCGATGACGTCCACGTGTGCTGCGGCGGGGTCCTTCTTCAGGCGGGCGATCATGTCGAGCACGCCCTGGGAGTGGCCGTTTGCGGTGTCCACGAACAGTGCGTCAACGCCTGCCTCAACCAGGGTCATTGCGCGCTCGTAGCCGTCGCCGAAGAAGCCGATAGCGGCGCCGGCACGCAGGCGGCCGTCCTCGTCCTTGGTGGCGTTGGGGTACTGCTCAGTCTTGACGAAGTCCTTCAGGGTAATCAGACCGGCGAGCTTGCCTGCGTCGTCGACCAGGGGCAGACGCTCAATCTTGTTGTGGGACAGCAGCGCGAATGCTTCGTCCTTGGTGACGCTGGGGTGCGCGGTGACCAGCGGCATGGGGGTCATGATGTCGCGGACGCGAATACCCTCGTAGTCGGAGCGGGAGATGTAGCGGATATCGCGGTTGGTGATGATACCTTCCAGCACGCCCTCTTCGCTGACGACGGGCAGACCGGAGACCTTGTAGTAGCCGCAGACCTGGTCGTATTCGGCGATGGTTGCGTCAGCACCGATGGTGACGGGGTTAATGATCATGCCGGACTCGGAGCGCTTCACGCGGTCCACGTGTGCCGCCTGGTCCTCGATGGAGAGGTTGCGGTGGATAACGCCCATACCGCCCAGACGTGCCATAGCGATTGCCATCGCGGAGTCGGTCACGGTGTCCATTGCGGCGGAGATGATGGGGGTGTTCAGGGTGATGCGCTTAGACAGGCGGGTGGAGGTGTCCGCATCGGAGGGGATGACGTCGGTGTTGCCGGGCAGCAACAGCACGTCATCGTAGGTCAGGCCGGTGAAGCCGAACGGATCCTCGGACAGAGCGGTGGGAATGGTCATTGTCTACCTTTCGGATGCTGGCTTCATCGGTGAGAAGCTCAGCCTATACGTTGCATATGTCAAGATGCGGTACAAACCGTCTGCCCGCACCCCACACGGTGGTTTGAGCGCAAACGGGAGCAGCTTACCTTCTATAGTAAACCGCTAAAGGTTTCTTTGCTGAGAAGCACTCAGAGTAAGCATTCCTCAGCGGGAGGCTGTCGGCAGGTTCTAACGCCCCCGCGACCGCGAGCGCATCCGAGCCTACCGACAGCGAGTGCCCGGTACCGCCTCCACGATGGAGGGGCGGCACCGGGCACACACACTATTTAGGCTTCTTCAGTTTCTTCGGGCTTCTCAACCACCAGGGTCTCGGTAGTCAGCACCAGAGCCGCGATGGAGGATGCGTTCTGCAGAGCCGAACGGGTCACCTTCACCGGGTCAATCACGCCGGCTTCGATGAGATCCACGTACTCGCCGGTCTTGGCGTTGAAGCCGTGGCCCACGGGCAGCTCGGAGACCTTGGAGACGACGACGTAGCCGTCTTCGCCAGCGTTCTCAGCGATCCAGCGCAGCGGCTGAACCAGGGCACGGCGAACAATCTGTACACCCACGTTTGCGTCGTGGTTACCCAGATCCATGCCGTCCAGTGCCTTCAGCGCGTGAACCAGTGCGGAACCGCCACCGGAGACGATGCCCTCTTCCAGAGCTGCACGGGTGGAGGACACAGCATCCTCGATGCGGTGCTTGCGCTCCTTGGCCTCAACCTCGGTTGCGGCACCGACCTTGATAACGCCCACGCCGCCGGCCAGCTTAGCCAGGCGCTCCTTGAGCTTCTCGCGGTCCCACTCGGAATCCACGCGCTCAATTTCGCGGCGCAGCTGCTGCACGCGGTCCTCGATTGCCTCGGGGTCGCCGCCGCCGTCCACGATGGTGGTGTGGGACTTGGTCACGGTCACGCGGCGTGCCGAGCCCAGGTGCTCCAGGGTGACCTGCGGCAGGTCAATGCCGAGCTCACCGGTCACGACGGTGCCGCCGGTCAAGATTGCCAGGTCCTGCATGATTGCCTTGCGGCGGTCACCGAAACCGGGAGCCTTCAGAGCCACCACGTTGATGGTGCCGCGCAGCTTGTTCACGACCAGTGCGGAGAGCGCCTCGCCGTCAACGTCTTCTGCGATGATGGTCAGCGGCTTCTTCGCCTGAACAATCTTCTCGAGCACCGGCATGATCTCTGCGATGGTGGAAATCTTGCCCTGGTAGAGCAGCACGAGGCTGTTCTCCAGCACTGCTTCGCCGCGCTCAGCGTCGGTGACGAAGGAGGGCGAAAGGTAGCCCTTGTCGAACTGCATACCTTCGGTGATGTCCAGCTCAATTTCGGTGGAGGAGCCGTCTTCGATGGTGATGACGCCGTCCTGGCCGACCTTCTCGAAGGCGCGAGCCAGCAGCTCACCGATCTGCTCGGACTGCGCGGAGATAGCGGCAACGTGCGCCACCTCGGGGCCCTGCACGGGGCGTGCGTTCTCGAGCAGGCGTGCGGAGACAGCCTCCACAGCAGCCTCAATGCCGCGCTTGACGTCGGCGGGTGCCGCGCCGCTGGTGACGTTGCGCAGGCCCTCGTTGACCAGTGCCTGTGCGAGCACGGTTGCGGTGGTGGTACCGTCACCGGCTACGTCGTTGGTCTTGGTGGCGACTTCCTTCGCCAGCTGGGCACCCAGGTTCTCGTACGGGTCGTCCAGTTCAATTTCGCGGGCAATGGACACGCCGTCGTTGGTGATGACGGGTGCACCCCACTGCTTGTCGAGCACAACGTTGCGCCCGCGCGGGCCGAGGGTTACCTTGACCGCGTTTGCCAGCTTATCGACGCCAGCCTGCAGGGACTTGCGGGCGGCATCGTTGAATTCAAGCTGCTTAGCCATGTGTTCGCTACTCCTAGTGCGTCACAGAAAAGAAATTTTGAGGGGCAGATGATAGCTCATGCGCCGTACCGGATGAGCGGTACGGCGCATGAGCATCTGAAAGTATTAGTCGACGATTGCCAGAACGTCGCGTGCGGAGAGAATCAGGTACTCTTCGCCCTGGTACTTAACCTCGGTGCCACCGTAGCGGGAGAACACGACAACGTCGCCTTCCTTGATGTCTACGGGAATGCGGTTGCCTTTCTCATCCACGCGGCCCGGGCCAACGGCGACAACGCGTGCTTCCTGCGGCTTTTCCTTCGCAGTTTCGGGGATGACCAGACCGGATGCGGTGGTCTGCTCAGCCTGCTCGATCTTGATAACGACGCGGTCTTCCAGGGGCTTGATAGCCATAATCGGTTCCTCCGGGTTGTGGATTTACGTTTGATGCGAGACAGCGGCGCAGTGGCGCGCCCGATGACTGTCTCGAGTGCTACCTCAACTCTAGTTTCACCTGTGCTTTCGGTCAAGAAAAGCGCCCCTCTGCCGGGGTGTTTCACCGCAAGGCGAACGCTGAGCAAAAAGCCGAGCAGATCGGGCTTCCCACCCGCCAAAATCGGCACCCCGTAAAATGAGGAGCATGCCTATTCCCGCATCCCCTTTTACTCCCGCCGCCAAGCTTCCGTTCAGCACCGAAGCGCTCGCGGCAGCCGATGAGCTCTACCCGCTGGGCTCGGATACGCTCAGCGCCGTTACTTCTTTGCGTTCGCGCGGTTTCAGCCCCGAGGAGTCTGCACAGATCATTTCGCTGGCGCAGGCTCGTACCCGTGCGCGCGCCAAGTTCGGCGAGCGCGCCCGCACCCTCATGCTCACTCAGGAGGCGGCGGAGCAGGCGACCCGCCCGGTGATTGCGCATTATCGCGCTCAGCGTCTGCGCCCGGTTGCCGGCACGGTGGCTGATTTGGGTTGCGGTATCGCCTCGGATTCTGCCGTGTATGCGGCCGATCGCGGCGCCGTGGTTGCGGTGGAGCTCGATCCGTTGACGGCTTCTTTTGCGGCGAAGAACCTTGAGTTTTGCCCGCAGGCGCGCGTGTATTCGGGGGATGTGACCGATTATGTGCACGGTGAACTTCTGGACGCTGCCGGTGAGCCGGTGGGCATTGTGTGGATGGACCCGGCACGCCGCGAGTTGCGCGGTACAAAGAAGGCTCAGACGGAGCGTCTTTTTGATCCGGAGGCGTTCTCTCCCCCGTTCTCGTTCGTGCTGAATCTGGCGCGCACTGGCGTGCCGATGGGTGTGAAGTTGGGTCCCGGTTTTCCGCATGAGGGCATCCCCTCACCCGAGGATATTGCCTCGGATGCGAACCCCAACCCTCGCGTTGAGGCGGAGTGGATTCAGTCGGAGGGTTCCCTTGCCGAGTTGGTGCTTTGGTTTAACGCGCTGGCTCAGGAGGGGGTGGCTCGCACGGCAACCTCTGTGCGTGAAACCTCTGTGCGTGAAGTGTCTGCCGAAGAGACCGACTGCAACGAAGGCCCCGCCGAAGGTTCTGCCGAAACCAGTGCCCTACTGCCGCCGTATGAGGCGGTCAGCTTCCGTAGCCCCTTGACGGCGGAAGAGGCAGAGCAGAGCGTTGACGTTCCGGTGTCCCTACCGCAGCCCGGTGATTACCTGCTGGAGCCTGCCCCGGCGATTGTGCGTTCGCATCTGGTCGCTGAGTTTGCGCAGAGTATTGGCGCGTTTCTATTGGATGAGCACCTGGCATACCTGTGTTCTGCCGAGCCGGTGGAGCATCCGCTGGTTGCTTGCTACGAGGTGCTAGAGGAGATTCCCCTGCAGGAGAAGCAGCTGAAGCGTTGGGTGCGTGAGCAGGGCTTTACGGCACTGACGATTAAGAAGCGTGGCGTGGATATTGTTCCGGAGCAGTTGCGTGCGCGTCTGCTGGGTTCTGCGGGTTCTAAGCCGTCCAAGAAGAAACAGAAAAAGAACACTAATTCTTCTTCGGGTGCGCAGGAGGGCGCACAGGAGTCCTCGTACCGTCCGGCAACGCTGGTCTTTACGCGCATCGGCTCGGGTAGGGATTCACGCCGCGTCGGCTGGCATGTACGCCCGCTCTAGCCTCGCCAGCCCTATCTACCCAACCCCGGCCACTCAACCCCGGCCACTCAACCCTGGCTACCCAGCCCTGACTGCCCAGCCCCGGGCTACCCAGACCCGAGGACGGGTTACCGTTCATGACGATTCGTGACGTTTCCGGTTCCGGATTCTGCACTCAACAGGGCGCGTGTCTTCCTCAGACCGTACACTAGATACAGTGCCTACTAGAGGTGCCTACTAGAGGTGCTTCTGTACCGGCCGGGCAGGCCATCAGCTGAGCTGGCGCCTGCTCGGGGTAGAGCCCACCGATAATAACTTCCACAGTCGGCACCATGCACGACCCTATTTCCAGACGCAGGAAAGGCCATATGATCGACTTTGCTTCCTCCCCGCAGTCCACTCTCGGCGTGGAATGGGAGATTGCACTTATCGACCGTGAAAGCGGCGAACTGACCCAGCGCGCCAGCGAGGTGCTGTTCATCCTGCACGAGCGCCGCCCCGAACTGCTCGAGCCCGCCTCCGACCGGGCGCACGTGACCGGCGAATTCCTGGAGAACACCCTCGAGGTGGTGACCGGCATCTGCCGCACCGTCGCTGAGGCGTGCCGTCAGCTGCAGGAGCTCACCGACATCATCCGTGAAATCACCGATGAGCTCGGCATTGAGTTCTACCCCGCCGGCACCCACCCATTCTCCCACTGGGCTGACCAGCCGGTCGTGGCGAAGGAACGCTACCAGCGCGTGGTCGAGCGCGCCCAGTATTGGGGCCGCCACATGGTCATTTACGGTGTGCACGTGCACGTGGGCGTTGACTCCCGCGATAAGGTTCTGCCGCTCATTGACGCGCTGACCAACTACGGTCCGCACCTGCTGGCGCTTTCATGCTCTTCCCCCTACTGGGATGGAATCGATACCGGTTACGCTTCGCACCGCACCCAGCTTTACCAGCAGCTTCCGACGAACGGTCTGCCCTTCCACTTTGATACCTGGGAGCAGTACAGCGACTACCTTGAATCGCTCGTGGCAACCGACGTAATTAACGACCCGAGCGAAGATCGTTGGGATGTTCGCCCGGTTCCGCGTTACGGCACCATTGAGATGCGCTATTGCGATGGCCTCGCCTCCCTGCCGGATGTTGCGGCGCTGGTGGCGTTCACGCAGTGCCTGGTGGAGTACTTCTCCCGCCGTATTGAGGCGGGCGAAAGCATCGAGGTGCTCGCCCCCTGGCACGCGCAGGAGAATAAGTGGCGCGTTGCCCGCTACGGCCTGGAGGCTAAAATCGTGGTCTCTAACGAGCCGGTGCAGCGTACCCTGCGTGAAGATTTTGAGCTGCTTCTGCCCAAGCTGGAGCCGGTGGCACGCGACCTTGACTGCGAGGTAGAGCTGGCGCAGGTGCGCCGCATCCTCGCCGAGGGTACGGGTGCGGATCGTCAGCGTGCGGTCTTTGAGAAGACCGGCTCTCTGCGTGAGGTGGCGCTGGATGTTGCCGCGCAGTCCCGTGCGCGAGCGCTGCGTTAGAGCCGCTCCCCCGCACCTCAAGTTTGAAGACAGAAAATGCCTCGGCGCAGTCCTTTGGAAGAGTCCTTTTGGGAAACTGTGCCGAGGCATTTCTATGAGCGTTTTCGAGGCGAGCCGCATTAACGCGCTCGCATTGCCCTTTAGAAGCAGACAGTGGTCACCGGCAGCGAGGAATCCGTCGTGAAGTCCACGCCCGAGGGCTCACGGCCGGCGGCGACCAGGCGGGCACCCAGTGCCGCAACCATCGCGCCGTTATCGGTGCACAGGGTGAACTTCGGGATAATCAGGCGCACCCCCTCGGAGGCGCATCGGGCGGCAAGCAGCTCACGCAGACGCGAGTTAGCCGCCACGCCACCGCCGAGCAGCAGGGTCTTCATGCCCTGCTCGCGGCAGGCAAGCATCGCCTTCTTGGTGATAACGTCCACGACCGCTTCCTGGAAGGACGCGGCAATATCGGCAACCGGGACCTCTTCACCGGCTGCTTCAAAGCTTTCAATCACGCGCGCCACGGCGGTCTTCAGGCCCGAGAAGGAGAAATCGTATCGGTGCGCGCCGGGTTCCTCTGCGGTGCCCATGAACTTGCGGTTCGACAGGCCGCGCGGGAAGACGAAGGCGTTGCGGTTGCCATTAGCGGCGGCGCGGTCAATTGCGGGGCCGCCCGGGTAGTCCAGGCCGAGCAGGCGGGCGACCTTGTCGTAGGCCTCGCCTGCGGCATCGTCGAGGGTCGCGCCGAGCAGACGCACATCGGAGGTAATGTCGCGCACCTGCAGGATTTCGGTATGGCCGCCAGAAACCAGCAGAGCACCCAGGCCCCCGGAACCGGCATTCGCCAGCAGGTCGGAGCCATCCTCGGTGCCGTTATCCTCAAGCAGACCAACGCCAACGTGAGCGACCAGGTGGTTAATGCCGTAGAGGGGCTTGCCAGTGGCAATAGCGAGTGCCTTCGCCGCGGAGACACCCACCATAAGTGCGCCAGCCAGGCCGGGGCCCGCAGTAACGGCGATAGCATCCACCTCATCGAGGGTGATGTCCGCTTCGGTCAGCGCCGTTTTAAGGGCGGGAATCATAGCGTCCAGGTGAGCGCGGGAGGCGATTTCGGGGATCACGCCACCAAAGCGCACGTGCTCTTCCATGGAGGAGGAGATGGTGTTGCTGAGCAGCTGTGCACCGCGCACAATGCCGATACCGGTCTCATCGCAGGAGGATTCGATGCCCAGAACGAGGGGTTCGCGAGTGCTCATAGTTCGTCTTTCTGTTGCGCTGTCTGCGCGTAGTGCTTCTAGTTGCAGTGATGTAGGGATGCTGTGGCGTAGGGATACTGCGATGTAGAGGGCGGCGGAAGCTTACCCCTACTGCGGGGGATTGCCGTTTAGCCCAACGGAGTATTTAGAACGTGCATTCCATAATGATGGCGTCGGTTCCGTCATCGTAGTAGCCGCGGCGTACGTGAATCGCACGGTAGCCGTTGCGTTCGTAGAGGCGCTGAGCGCGCGGGTTGTCGGCACGTACCTCCAGAAGGATGCGCTCGGCACCCTGCTCGCGGGCGCGCTCGTGCATCTGCTCGAGCATGGCGCGACCGAAGCCGCGGCCCTCGTATTCGGGGAGCACGCCGATGGTTTGAACGTCGGCGGTATCGGCTACGACCATGGTTCCGCAGTAGCCGATAGCGCGCCAGCTGCCCTCGTTATCTTCTGAACCTTCTGCAGGCAATTCGAGCATGTAGTAGGTGCGGGTCGGGTGAGTCAGCTCTTCGAGGAACATGTCGATGTGCCAGGCATCGGCGGGAAACAGGGTGGTTTCCATGCGGTGCATGGCCTGCACGTCGGCAAGTTCGGCAACGCGCAGGCGGGCACCCAGAGCCAAGTCATTCAGCGCCAGGTCATCTCGCACGATATTTTCGGTAGCGCTCATTTAGCTCTCCTTCTGCGCGGCAGTCTGTGCGGCGGAACCCTGAGTAGCTGCCTGTTTCTGCTGGCGGGCGAGCATTGCGGCGGGGACCTTTGCATCCGAGTCGCGCAGGTACTGGGCGGAGGTGTCCTCGCTCAGGTTCTCTACGCCCAGGCGTGCCGCGGCGGCAACCAGGTACTCGGCGTGGGGGTGAACCTCGCGGGCAGAATCGACGATGGTCCAGCCGTGCTCTTCGAGAGTTTCGGAGTACAGGCCGGCACCGTAGCCGTAGGCGTAGGAGGGAGCCCCACCGGGCAGAATTTCGGAGGCGGGGCATACGTTCGGGCCGTCCACCAGGCTGTAGCCTTCGGCGTTCACGCGGTAGCGGGCGGAGTAGACTTCGCGGCGGCGTGCATCGGAGAGCACGAGCAGCTCAGCACCTTCAGAAGAAGCGAACGCTCGTTCTGCGTTTTCTTCACCAGCAGCTGCACCAGCTTCACCGGCAACCACACCAGACACAGCGCGCTCAGCCAGGGCGGTCAGGCTCATCATGCCGTACACCGGCACCGACCAGGCAAAACCCAGAGCGCGCGCAGTAACGATACCGGCACGCAGACCCGTAAAAGGTCCCGGGCCGGTACCGGTCAGAATCGCATCCAAATCTTCGCCGCGCACGCCAGCGTCCTGCAGGGCAGCCTGCGCGTAGGGACCCATGACCTCAGCGTGGGAGCGGGTATCTTCACTCTCGTAGCGGGCGAGGATTTCGAAGGACGCACCGGCTTCGGAGCCGTGCACACGGGCGAGCGCCACAGATGCGGTGGCGGATGAATCAAGGGCAAGTACTAGCACCCTATCATTCTAACGCGCGGGCTCTAGGCGCTCTGCAGGGCCTCTTTCAGGGCGTCGAAAGCGTGCTCCCAGCGGGGGCCGAAGGCGCGCACCCGCAGCAGGCGAGGTTCTGGGGTGTCCGCATCCTCGTCACTTTCGTCTTCGTCTTCGTCGTCCCAGCTGAACTCTTCGGCACCCGAGTAGGCGAAGCGCGCATCCGCGCCGGTCAGGCGGGTGAAGTCCAGCTCCAGGCGGGAATCGCTCAGGTGCTCAGCCTTATCGCGGCCCCACTCGATGACGGTCACCGAGCGCGGCAGGGAGAACTCCAGGTCCAGGTCATCGAGCTCTTCGGCACTGGAGAGGCGGTAGGCGTCCACGTGCACCAGGTCGGGGCCACCGGGGCGGGGGCCGTCCGGCAGGTTCGGGTGCACGCGCGAGAGCACGAAAGTCGGTGAGATCACGCCTTCGCGCACGCCCAGGCCTTCACCCAGGGAGCGGGTGAACGTGGTCTTACCCGCGCCGAGCTCGCCCGAAAGCAACAGCACGTCCCCGGCGTTCAGATGCTGCGCCAGGGTGAGCGCCAGGCGGCGGGTATGGTCGGGGCCGGTCACATCCAGGTCGAGGGCGGTAGAAATGTACTCAGTGCTCATTAGCCCTCCTGCTCCCAACCGGTGCCCCACAGCTCGTTCAGTTCAGCTTCAACCCAGGAGCCGCCAACATAGAGACGCTCCACACGGGGCGAAATGCGGGTCACGATTTCATAGTTAATGGTCTGCGCGGCGTCCGCCCACTCTTCCACGGGCGGGTTCTCACCGGCACCAAAAAGGATGGCGGGGGCACCCAGGTAACCCAGGGCAGGGTCGCTCAGGCCGGGTTCGCCCAGGTCAACGACCATCTGGTCCATGGCGATGCGGCCCACCACACGGTAGGTCTTACCCTCCGCGTTGTTAGGCGCGGAGCCGTCCTCCGCATTCTGTGCATTCTGTGCGTTCTGCGCGCCCGGGTAGATGCGCACCGGCGCGTTCTCCGCAATGCGCGGCACACCGTCAGCGTAGCCGAGCGGCACCAACGCCAGGGTGGTCGGCTTTTCGGTGTGGTAGCGCAGACCGTAGGAAACACCCTGACCTGCAGGAACTTCCTTCACAGCGGCAATGTAGCTACCCACCGTCATGACGGGCTTTAGGCCCAGGTCCTCAGCGGTGACCTCCGGCAGCGGGGAGAGGCCGTAGAGCGCCAGGCCGCAACGCACGCCGTCACCGAGCAGACGCTCCTCCGCATCCCAACCCTCCATCGAGGCGGTCAGGGTAGCCGGAGAGTTCGCCAGATGCACCATCTTCGGGTCCAGGCCGGCCTCACGAGCCTGAGCCACAAAAGTATCCAGGGTGTCGAGCTGCTGTGCAGTCTCGGAGCGGGTCGGCTCATCGGCAACCGCCAGGTGGCTAAAAATACCCTCAACCGTAATCAGCCCAGACTCCTCCAGGGAGGCGGCACGAGCCACCAGCGCAGGCCAATCCGCAGCGGTGGCACCGTTACGGCCCAGACCGGTATCAGCCTTCAAATGCACGATAGCGCGCTCGCCGGTGCGCTCAGCGGCGGCGGCTACCGCCTCCAGGTCCCAACCGGAAACGCCCAGGCGGATCTTCTCCTGCAGCGCCGCCTCAAAATCGGTGGAGGGGGTGTGCAGCCACGCCATGAGCGGCGCATCAATACCGTCAGCGCGCAGTTCCAGCGCTTCATTCACGTGCACCAGGCCCAGCAGGTCAGCACCGGCGGCAATAGCCGAACGTGCCACCGGGTACGCACCGTGACCGTATGCATCCGCCTTAATCACTGCAATGAGCGCGCGGTCGCCAATCAGTTCCTTGAGTCGGCGCACATTATGTTCTAGCGCGTCAAGGTCAATCGTGGCGCTTCGTTCTACCTGGCCGGGTGTACACGGCGGGCAGTAGAGCGGTTCGGCAGGCTGCTGAGGGTGAGTCATGGTCCTTCACGGTCCTTCTGACGGGCGGGTACTACAGGCTGTGCTTGGGCAGCCTCTCTTCTACTAAATTCTAGACCTCCCGGTGCGCGAAAGTCCTATCGCGCTACACTAGGTCAGGTACACCTTTGAGAGAGGAAAGCATCGATGAGCACTCTGCCGCCGGTTCGGACGGTTCACGTGTATTCCATGCACACCGACCCCTTTGCGCAGCCCGGTAGCGGAGATGCAGGCGGCATGAACGTCTATATTGCTCGGTCGGTGCACGCCATGCTGGAGCTGGATCCCGAGCTGCGGGTTGAGGTTTTCACGCTGGACCGCGGTGAGGCGCTTCCGGCTGATTCGCCGTTCCGTCAGCCTCCTCAGCCCGGCGAGCGCATTGTGCGCCACAGCCTTGATCTTCCGTCCGCTCGTGGTCTTTCGAAGAACGAGTTAGCTACGGTTACCGATGATTTTGCGCAGGCGTGCGTGGAGCAGGCACTGTACACCCCGGATATTATTCACGCCCACTATTGGCTGTCGGGTCAGGCTGCGGCTCGTGCGTCCCAGCTGTGGTCGGCTCGGGGGGTTGGCTTCCCGGTTCCTGTTCTTTTTACTCCGCATACGACGGCTGCCGCTAAGGATGCGCGCCGGGGCGAAGGTGAGGCGCCCGAGCCTGCGGAACGCTATGCCGCCGAGCGCCTGATGAGTAGCTCCGCGAGCCGGGTGATTGTGAATACTCCCCTGGAGGCGCAGCAGATGAGCGAGTATTACGGTACGGACGCGCAGAAGCTTGCCATTATCCCGCCGGGTGTTGACACCTCGATTTTCCATACGATTCCTGGCGTGCATCCGCTCAATGACACCTCGGAGACTCGTTGCCGCATTGTTTTTGCCGGTAGGCCTCAGCCGTTGAAGGGCCCGCATCTGCTGGTGGAGGCGCTCGCACTGCTCCCCGATGATTTGCAGGTGGATGTGGATATTATTGGTCGTTCCGATTCGGATTATGAGCGCCGCCTGCTGCAGCGTGCGGCTGAGCTGGGTGTGGCAGATTGGGTGCATTTGAAGGACCCGGTTCCGGCGTCTGAGTTGGCGAATATTTTCCGTGCCGCCGATATTGTGGCGTCCCCATCCTCATCTGAGACGTTCGGGTTGGTGGCTCTGGAGGCGCAGGCGTGCGGCGCGGCGGTGCTCGCTACGGATGCTGACGGTCTGCGCTATGCGGTGGAGAATCACCGTACGGGTCTGCTGGTGGCGCCTCGTACTCCGCAGCGTTGGGCTGCGGCTATTGAGCGTCTGGTGCGTGCCCCGTATTTGCGTCATTCGTTGGGGGCGAACGCCGCGGCGCGTGCCCGCACGATGGGTTGGGATCAGACGGCGCGCCGAACCCTTGAAGCTTATGCCGAGGTACGTCAGGGTATCTCGCAGTAATGTATTTTTCACGTTGTGAGGAGTTTTAATGTCTTTCTCCATGAGCCGCGATGAGTTCGCCGCGTACCTGGATTCGGTGCGTATTACCGGTGAGGTGGCGACCCCCCGCGAGAATAATCTGGACCATATTCAGGGTTTCCTGGATGGTAATGAGCACCTTGAGTTTGGTGTGCAGTGGACCCGTGAGTGGGATTACGATTCGGTGTTTGAGGTGATGGTCCGCCGAGCGGGTCTGAACCCGGACCGTTCGCATACTCACGGTCAGGACACTATTGGTGCCGAGCAGTGCATCAGCGCGTTGGAGGAGTACGCCCGGATCTTTGGCGAGGCGGTGCGTGCTGGTTCTCGTATTCTGTTTGCGACTGGTCACCCGGCGGGTCTGTTCCCCATGTATGCGGTGATGGCGGCGGCGGCGAAGGCTGCCGGCGCTGAGGTTCTTCAGATTGAGGAGGGCGAGCGTTTCCTGGACGGCGACGTCCGCCAGATTATGGATGTCGTGATGTTTGAGCAGTACGGCAATCTGCAGCATACGCATTTCCCTGGCCCGATGCGCATCGCACTGGATCAGTTGAAGGCGCGCGGTGTGACTCCGGATCTGGTGGTTTCGGATCACGGTATGGCTGGTTATGCTTCCTCAACCTGTAAGCTGCTGACGATTGGTATTGCGGATTGTAATGATCCGGGTCTGTTTGTGGCGGCTGAGCAGGGGGATCTGCCGGTGTGTGTGCCGATGGACGATAATGTTCCGCCGCGTCGTTATGAGCCGATGATTGATTTCATTTTGGATCGTGCGGGGCTTGAGCGTCCTTAATGTCCCTTCTGCACTCTGTGTTTAGGGTTTGGGGGTCTTCGGGGTTTGTCTTTTATCTGTCGGTTATTGTTTTCCTGCAAGTGCGTGAAACATGCTGATGGTTTTGGGGTTTCTTAGCTCCACTAGGCATTCTTCTCGAAGGCCCTTTTTTCTTCTTTTTCTGTGATTGATTTCATCACACCGGAGTAACTTTGCCTCTTCATTCTTCGAGACTGAAGACCCCCCGACCCCGTAGAATAGTTTACGGAACACGTTTATGCGCGCTGTGCGCTCATCTAACGCTCCATTAGGCGCCTTACCAGCGCCTTTACCGTAGTCTCTGCCACTATTCACTCAGCGAGATTATTGGTTCACTCATTCATTCATAACAATGACTAGGACACGATTCCCTATTCACCGATAATTAGGGGTAAATGTGCCTATTCGCCGCTCTCAGTCCACGACACAGGACAAATTTCCGGGGAAGATTACACCGTTGAAAGTACAAGATCGTCTTAAAAAAATGTGGGGGTCAGACTTCGTCGTCAAGCGAAGCTGGCATCCCAAGGTTCAGCGCGCCCTTTATTGTGGCGACCTTCTCGCCATTGTTATTGCGGTCGTCGCTGCGCATCTGATTCGTTTCGGGTGGGAGAATGCTGACCTGCCCTACGTGAACGTTTGGCCTATTAACGCCCTGGATGGCCGTATTCCCGCTATTGATTACATCTTCCTGGGTGTCGGCATGGTCATCGGCTGGTGGTTTATCCTCCAGGTGAACGGCTCCCGTAGCCTGCGCATCATGGGTTTCGGCAACGAGGAGTACCGCCTCATTACTCGCGGTAGCACCTATTTCTTCTGCCTGCTGATTATTGTGGCGTTCTTCCTTAAGGTTGACGTCACCCGCATGTACCTGCTGATTGCTTACCCGCTGGGTCTGTTCCTTCTGCTCGTTGAGCGTTGGCTGATTCGTCAGGGTCTGGTGCGTTCGCGTACTCGCGGTCGCGCGTTGACTCGCGTCATGATTATTTCTGATGTGACGACCGGTCAGCACCTGTACAAGAACCTGAAGGATGTGGTTGCTTCCGGCCTGTCCCCCGCAGCGTTCTACCTGCCCGGTTTTACTCCCGGTACTACTGTTGCTGGCGCGCCGATTCCGGTGCTTGGTTATAGCACTTCTCCGGCTGACATTATGGAAGCCATCCGCGAGAACGATATTCACATGGTTGCTGTGACGAACGGTCACCACTTGAGCCCGGATCAGGTTCGCCTGCTGGGTTGGAAGCTTGCTGACGCGCATATTTCGTTGATTATGGCTCCTGCAACGACCGATATTGCTGGTCCGCGTATGCACATGCAGCCGCTGAATGGTCTGCCGCTGGTGCACGTGTCGACTCCGCGTATTACCGGTCTGTCGGCGTTCTTCAAGCGCGCTATGGATGTTGTGTCTTCGGGTCTGGGTTTGATTCTGTTGTCTCCGCTGTTCCTGGTGGTGGCACTGCTGGTCAAGCGTGATGGCGGTCCGGTCTTCTTCTTGCAGAACCGTGTGGGTCTGAACGGTGAAATGTTCAAGATGGTGAAGTTCCGTTCGATGCGTACTGACGCCGAAGAGGTTAAGAAGCGCCTCATGGCACAGAACGAGGGGAATGGTGTGCTCTTCAAGATGAAGGACGACCCGCGTATTACCCCCATTGGCAAGTTCATCCGTAAGTACTCGATTGATGAGTTGCCTCAGCTGTGGAACGTGTTCATTGGCGATATGTCGCTGGTGGGTCCGCGTCCTCCGCTGGTTGAGGAAGTTGAGCAGTACGAGGACATTGCGTACCGCCGTCTGCTGGTGAAGCCGGGTATTACCGGTCTGTGGCAGGTTTCGGGCCGTAGTGACCTTTCGTGGGAAGAGTCGGTTCGTTTGGATCTCTACTATGTTGAGAACTGGTCGCTTACCGGTGACCTGATTATTCTTCTGCGTACTGTCCGTGCGGTTTTCGCTAAGGAAGGCGCGTACTAAGAAGAGTTGGGGTTTCTCCCGCTGATATGTATGCCGTTTTGAAGACGCTGTTCCGGCACAGGCAGCTTGGCATCATCTATTGATATAAATGCGCAGAAGGGGCGTGAATCCATTTCCGGTGGATTCACGCCCCTTCTTTATGCCTTCTGCCTAGTTCCTTTGAGAGACGCTCTAGGATTTCTTGATCTAGGGGTCTCTTGAGGGCGTTAGGTGGAGGCGGCGTGCTGGGCGCTTCTGCCCTATTCGGCGATGAGTCGCGCAATGACTTCGGGGAGCATCTCCGCGACGCGGGTTGCCGGGGCGGGGCCCAGCAGCGCGTCCTTGACGCTTCCGGTGGCGCTGGCGCGTGCGGCTTCACCGTGCAGGTAGACTGCGAGCGCACCGATGGAGGCGAAGGTGCAACCTTCCAGGGCTTCTCCGCGGGCTTCAAAGGCGGCTACGGTCTGGGCGAGCAGGGCGCCGTAGATGCCGGTGAGGGTGTCTCCGCTGCCTGCGGTGGCGAGCCAGGGGCTTCCTCCGGCGACGCTGTAGGTGGCGCCGTTGGGTGCCGCGATGAGCGTGTAACCGCCCTTGAGCATGACGGTGGCGCCGGAGAGTTCGGAGGCGGCACGCACCCAGCGGAAGGGCTCTGCGTCAATGTCCTTGCGGCTGGGTACGATGGCGTCGCCCAGGTGCTTCTTCCAGGTTTCGGGGGCGAGCTCGTGTACGATGCGCAGGAATCGTTCGAGTTCTGCCGCGTGCGGGGTGAGGATCTTGTGGGGTCCGAGGTGCCTACCGGTTGCCATGTATTCTGCCGCCAGGTCGCAGGCACCTGCGTCAAGGATGGCGGGTTCGGGCGAGTGGAGCAGGTAGCGGTTCTTGTCCAGCGAGTCGTAGCTGGAGCCGGAGCCGCCGGCCCACACGGTGACCCTCTGCAGGGCGGGGGCGCCGCTGAAGTAGACGGTTTCGGGGTTGTGGGCGATCATGAGCTGGCGCAGCTCGTGGGAGTTGGCGCCAAAACGAACCATGCCAACGCCGGTGTTGAGGGCTGCGCGCACGCTCATGAGGGCTGCGCCGGGGTATTCGAGGCTTCCGGTGAGCATGCCGAGTACGCCGCGGGTGTACTTGTGGGAGTGTTCGTCGGGGATTTCAATGAGTTCGCGGTAGTCTTCGCGTTCGAGAACGCGCAGGGCGGGCTTGTGGGCGTCGAGGGCTTCGGGCACGCCCAGGTCGTAGAGTTTGATGTCGCCGGAGTGGATGCTGTGACTGGTGCCTGCCGGTAGCTTGTGACCGATGAAGGTGACGGTGCGGTCGGCGTGCAGGGAGGGTTCGTGCACGGTTCCGCGGTTGTTATCGACTCCGGAGGGGGTGTCAACGGCGAGGACTGCGCCGAGCTTGCCGTCGAGCTGCGCGGCGCGGAGTACGCCCAGGTATTCGCCGGCGTTACCGCGTACGGCGCCACTGGAGCCGGTTCCCAGGATGCCATCGATGGTCAGGTCGTAGCCGGCAAGGTGTTCGAGGGTGTGTTCGGGGTCGAGCACGCGGGTGCCTTCACCACCTTCGCGGGCTATGAGTTCGAGGTTCTTTTCGCTGGGGTCAAAGATGACTGCGTCAACGCGGTGTCCCTTGGCGCTGAGGCGGGCGCCGGCGTAGATGGTATCTGCGCCGTTGTTGCCCGGGCCGATGAGCAGCAGGATTTTTGCTGTGTCTTTGCCGTGGAGCAACTCCTGCGCTTCGGCTGCGACGGCGTCTGCGGCGCGTTGCATGAGGTAGCCGTCATAGTCGGCGGCTTCAATGTAGGGCTTTTCTGCTTCGCGTACCTGGGAAGCAGTGTAGATGAGCTTCATTGCAGTCTCCTTGGGTGGCACCGTTCGGGCCTTAGGGGGGTCACCGGTTATGGTGTTGATGTGGCTCTGCGTTAGTTTTCGTCGTGACGTTAGTTTTTGTCGTGGCGTTAGTTTTCGTCGGTGGTATCGTCGCCGGCGATGACGCTGAGTCGGTAGCTTTCGGGGTTGAACTTTTGCAGGTGCGCCAGTTCTGCGTCGCTGAGGTATTCGGCGGTTGCGATGGCGATAGCCATGGGTTCGTCGTGGGTCAGCGAGAGGTGGATGCGATTGATGCCGAGTTCTTTGGCTCGGCGGGCGATGGTGCCCTGAATGATGAGGTAGGGCTGGCCGCTTTCGGCAGTAGCGACTTCGCAGTCTTGCCAGTTGAGTCCGGCGGGTGCTCCGAGTACTTTTGCGACGGCTTCTTTGGCGGCAAATCGTACGGCTTGGGAGCGTACGTTCCGGGTGCGTTCGTTGGGGGTGAAGACGCGGCGGACGAAGGCGGGTGTTTCGGTGACGATTCGTTCGAATCGTTCAATGTTGACGGTATCTACGCCGATTCCCATGATCATGAGCTGCACCTTTTACGTTAGGGGTGGTGACCGCGTCCTGTTTGCGGTTTCTCTTGTTTTAAGTCTAGCGAGATTCGCTTCTTTTAGGTGGGATAGCGTCAAATATGACGCCTGGTTGATACCTGTTTCACAGCGTCTATTTTTGTCGGTTAATCCACGAGTAACCGCCCGGTTAAACGACAAGGGCGGTGGTTGAGTTCTCTAAGAACTCAACCACCGCCCTTTCGTTATCGCTCAGGCGATTTCCGAGGATTACTCCAGAGAATTACTCTAGAGATTTACTCCACGGTCACGGACTTTGCGAGGTTACGCGGCTGGTCAACGTCCAGGCCCTTAGCTTCTGCCAGTGCGCATGCGAAGATCTGCAGGGGCACGGTTGCCAGCAGGGGCTGCAGCAACGAGGGGCATGCCGGGACGGTGATGAGGCGGTCTGCGTAGGGCTTGACGGCCTCGTCGCCTTCCTCGGCGATGACGATGGTGAAGGCGCCGCGAGCGCGCACTTCCTGGATGTTGGAGACGACCTTGCCATGCAGGGAGTCGCGACCGTTTGCGGAGGGAACCACTACGATGACCGGCTGGCCTTCATCGATCAGTGCGATGGGGCCGTGCTTGAGCTCGCCTGCGGCGAAGCCTTCAGCGTGGATGTAGGTGATTTCCTTGAGCTTGAGTGCGCCTTCCATTGCGACGGGGAAGCCCACGTGGCGGCCGAGGAAGATCACGGAGGAGGCATCCTTCATTTCGACGCCCAATTCCTTGACCTGGGCGTCGTTGTCGATGACCTTCTGAATCTTTGCGGGCATGTTCTGCAGCTCGGCGAGAATCGAAGCGATTTCGTCCTTGTACTTGTTGCCGCGCAGCTGTGCCAGGTACAGGCCGAGCAGGTATGCTGCGGTGATCTGTGCCAGGAATGCCTTGGTGGATGCCACTGCGATTTCGGGGCCTGCGTGGGTGTACAGCGCAGCGTCGGATTCGCGGGGCAGAGTCGAGCCGTGGGTGTTGCAGATGGAGATAACCTTTGCACCCTGTTCGCGTGCGTGGCGCACTGCCATCAGGGTGTCCATGGTTTCACCGGACTGCGAGAGGGCCACAATCAGGGTCTTCTCGTTCACAATCGGGTCGCGGTAGCGGAACTCGTGGGCAAGCTCAACCTCGGTGGGGATACGGCACCAGTGTTCGATGGCGTAGCGTGCCACCTGGCCCGCGTATGCGGCGGTACCGCAAGCAACCACGATGATCTTGTCAATCGAGCGCAGCACCGAGTCGTCAATGTTCAGCTCGTCGAGGGTCAGGTTCCCGTTCTCGTCGAGACGGCCCATGAGGGTCTGCTCAACGGCGGTGGGCTGCTCGTGGATTTCCTTCTCCATGAAGGAGTTGAAGCCGCCCTTTTCGGCTGCGGCTGCGTCCCACTCAATGTGGAAGGGCTTGCCCTCTGCGGGGTTGCCCTCGAAGTCGATAATCGAGTAGTCGGTTGCGGTGATGGTCACGATCTGGTCCTGACCCATCTCGACGGCTTCCTTGGTGTAGTCAATGAACGCGGAGACGTCCGAGCCGAGGAAGTTCTCGTTCTCACCCAGGCCGATGACCAGCGGGGAGTTGCGGCGGGTTGCCACAACGCGGTCCGGGTGGTCGGCGTGGATAGCCAGGATGGTGAAGGCACCCTCGAGGCGGTTGGAGGCGATGCGCACGGCCTCGGTGAGGTCGCCGGTACCAAGCTTGTTGTAGATGCTTGCGATAGTTGCGGCGGCTACCTCGGTGTCAGTCTGAGAGGTGAACTCCACGCCTTCGGCGAGCAGCTCAGCACGCAGTTCTGCAAAGTTTTCGATAATACCGTTGTGGACGACGGCGAGGCGGCCGTTGTCGACAACGTGGGGGTGAGCGTTGACGTCGGTGGGTCCACCGTGGGTTGCCCAACGGGTGTGACCGATACCAATCTGGGATTTCGGCAAGGGGTGTTCCTTAACCTCGTTCTCGAGGTTCAGGAGCTTACCTGCCTTCTTACGGAATTCGATACCGTCGGGGCACACCAGTGCCACGCCGGCAGAGTCGTAGCCGCGGTATTCCTGGCGGCGCAGACCTTCGAGGACCACATCGTATGCGTTGTGGTCAAACTTGTTACCGTCCGGAGCAGTGTCCAGACCTACATATCCTACGATTCCACACATGCTATAAGTTTATCCCACAAGTATCCGAATATGCGCACGGTGAAATACCGTTATGCGTCACGTTCACTGTGGCTTTTTCTGCCTTTTTCGATTTTTGCTCTTTCTTCTCATACATTTATTTCTTGAAACAAACCGTGAGGGCGGGTATTTTCCCCGCGGGCTGAAAGTTCGTACACTTAGATAAATGAGCACCGCACCGTATATTTCTGGCGATGACCGCTTCATGCATCTTGACCGTTCCCGTTGGTCGCACCTAGCCGATGAGATTGCTGTTCCCCTCAGCGCTGAGGAAATTGAGTCTCTTCGAGGCCTGGGTGAAACTGTCGACCTTGAAGAGGTGCAGCGTATTTATCTGCCGGTTTCTCGTCTTCTGAATCTGTATGTGACTGCTGCTTCTTCGTTGAACCATATGACGAATGATTTTCTGCACGTGTCTCAGCGCCGCGTGCCGTTCATTATTGGTGTGGCGGGTTCTGTTGCGGTGGGCAAGTCGACGACGGCGCGTATTCTGCAGGCTCTTTTGAGTCGTTGGCCGTCTACTCCTAATGTTCAGCTGGTGACGACGGATGGTTTCTTGTACCCGAACGCGGAGCTTCAGCGTCGCGGCATTATGCACCGTAAGGGTTTCCCGGAGTCTTATAATCGCCGTGCTCTGCTGAATTTTGTGTCACAGGTGAAGTCCGGTGCCGAGCGTGTGGTGGCGCCGAAGTATTCGCACCTGTATTACGACATCATGCCGGATGAGCATATTGAGGTCACCGCACCGGATGTGCTGATTCTTGAGGGTTTGAATGTTTTGGCCCCTTCTCAGGCTGAGGGTCCGGAGACTTCTGATCTGACGCTGAGCGATTTCTTTGATTTCTCCATTTATGTGGATGCCCGCACTGAGGATATTGAGCACTGGTATGTGAATCGTTTCTTGACTCTGCGTTCTTCGGCTTTTGCGAATCCGGAGTCGTATTTCAAGCGTTATGCGGAGCTGAGCGATGAACAGGCGGTTGAGGTGGCGACCGGCATTTGGAAGAGTGTGAATGAGCCGAATCTGCTGCAGAATGTTTTGCCGACTCGTGCTCGTGCGCATTTGATTCTGCAGAAGGGTCCCGAGCATACCGTGGAGCAGGTTCTTCTGCGTAAGAATTAGAGGCTTTTAGGTTTTTATTGTTCATGTGCGGCTTTCAGCCGCCCGTGTAGCGCGTTTGTGGTGCATTCTAGTAGAAGGCGCCGGAGGCTCCACTCTCTTTCGGGGTGGGTTTTAGGTCTCCGGCGCTTTTTGTATGCACCTACTTTTGTATGAACCTACACCGTGATGAGGAGTTATTGTGAAGTCTCTGCACCGTACGTCTACCGCTCAGGAGTCTTTTGATAGTTCTGTGGTGAACCGCCGCACTCTCTTGGGTGCCGCTTTGGGCGTTGGTGGCACTGCGCTATTGGCGGCTTGTGGTTCGCAGGACAGGGGTGCGTCTTCTTCATCTTCTGCTGCAAGCGCTTCTGCTTCTGAGTCTGCGGCGGCTTCTTCTAGTGCTTCTTCCACTGCGGTGATTTCTTCCGCCGCGCCCTCCCCTGCTACTTCTGCTACCAGTGCTTCTGCGAGTGCTTCGGCTTCTGCGAGCGCGTCTTCTTCCCCTCTGGCTCTTGCTCAGCCCAGTGTTGAGTCGCAGCCGGATTCATTGCGTTGCCTCGTGAATAAGATGCGCCCCTTTGCGCAGCAGGATTGGGAGCCGAGTGACCTGGTGGAGTTCTACGGTCATCAATTGCGTGCTGAGGCGGCGAAGGCGGCGGATACGATGATTGATGCGGCCGCTACCGATGGCGTGACTCTGCTTGTTTCTAGCGCGTATCGTTCGTATGCGGTGCAGCAGCAGACTTATCAGTATTGGGTTTCGGTGAACGGTCAGAAGGTGGCGGACCAGTTGTCGGCGCGTCCCGGCTATTCGGAGCATCAGACGGGTTTGGCGATTGATTTTGCTTCTCCTGAGGGTTGCCGTTTGGAGGAGTGTTACCGCGATACGCTGGCTGGTCAGTGGTTGGCGAAGAATGCTCCGCGTTACGGATATATTTTGCGCTTCCCTGATGGTCGTCAGTCGGTGACTGGTTATCGTTTTGAGCCGTGGCATTACCGTTATGTGGGTGTGCAGATTGCTCAGGAGTATGTGTCTTCGGGTGCGAAGACTTTTGAGGAGTTTATCGGTACGGGTGCGGCACCCGATTATGCAAGTGCGAACTAGGCTCTGGGCTAAGCTTTTGGCTTTGGTCGGTGCGCCAAGTGGTGATGCGTGTCGTATTTCTGGCTTCCGTGTCAGAAATAAATAGGCACAGTAGATGCATATTTTTTCGCGTACACGCCGCGTAAATCCGCGATTTTTCGCAGGTTTCAGAGATTTTTACTCACCTTTATGTGACCTAGACCTTAAGTATTGGGTACCGCAGAACCACTGTGAAGAAAAACACATGCTTTACAACGAAAATTTTCTCAGAATATGGCATTTTCTGAGGCGAAAAGGCGCTATTCTATATCTCATGCTTAAGGGTTTTAAAGATTTTGTAATCCGCGGTAACGTCATCGACCTCGCAGTTGGTCTGATTATGGGTACCGCCTTCACCGCTGTGGTGACCTCGCTTGTCCAGGCCGTCCTGATGCCGGCTATCTCCATGCTGGTTGGCTCCCCCAACTTCGACAACTTCCTGGTCTTCGGCCAGATCAAGGTTGGCGTGTTCCTGACCGCTATTGTCAACTTCATCCTGATTGCAGCTGCTGTGTACTTCGCAGTTGTTGTGCCCACTCAGAAGCTGACTGAACTCGCGCTGGCTAAGAAGAAGGCTGAAGACGAGGCTATTGAAAAGGAAGAGACCGAGCTTGACCTCCTGAAGGAGATCCGCGACGCTCTGGCAAAGAAGTAATTTCTCTGCTCTCTACCACTAATTTTTCAAACCCCCGTATCCCCTGTGGATACGGGGGTTTTTCCGTATCCTCGTCCCCCTACGCCCGCTCAAGATAACGAAGAAGGGCTGGGAAGGTGTTACCTTCCCAGCCCTTTCTCTATCCTCCATTCCGGTCTTCGCGCCGGAAGAGAATACGTTTAGAGTGCCAGTTCCTTAGCCACAACGTCAGCCAGCTGCTGAGCAACCTCATCAGCCTGTTCCTGGGTTGCGGCTTCAACCATCACGCGGACCAGAGGCTCAGTGCCGGATGCACGCAGCAACACACGGCCGCTCTCACCCAGTACTCCTTCAGCCTCGCTCACAGCGGTAGCGAGCGCCTCGTTGGTCTTGACCGCCGCACGGTCAACTCCCTTGACATTGATCAGGCGCTGCGGGGTGGGTTGCATACGCGATGCCAGCTCCGAGAGGGTCTGACCGCTTCGCGCGATCTCTGCAGCCAGCTGGATGCCGGTCAGAACGCCGTCACCGGTGGTTGCGTAGTCGCTCATGATAACGTGGCCGGACTGCTCGCCACCGAGGTTGTAGCCGTGCTCGCGCATAGACTCGAGGACGTAGCGGTCGCCCACAGCGGTGCGGCCGAGGGTAATGCCGTGCTCGCGCAGGTACAGCTCCAGGCCCAGGCTGCTCATTACGGTTGCGACGAGGGTGTCCTTTGCGAGCTTGCCTTCGCGCTTAGCGGCAACAGCCAGGATAGCCATAATCTGGTCACCGTCTACCAGATTGCCCTTTTCGTCAACTGCCTGGCAGCGGTCCGAGTCGCCGTCGTGGGCGATGCCGAGGTCCGCGCCGTGCTCAACGACTGCTGCCTGCAGCTTCTCGGGGTGGGTGGACCCCACGCCGTCGTTGATGTTGGTGCCGTTGGGCTCTACAGCCAGTGCGACAACCTCTGCACCCAACGCTTCGAAAGCTGCGGGAGATGCTGCGTATGCCGCACCGTTTGCGCAGTCCAGAACAATCTTCTTGCCTGCGAGGGGCTTGCCTTCGGGCAGGGTGGAGACCAGGTGCTTCACGTAAGCCTCGGTACCGTTCTCCAGGGGCTTGACAGTACCCACAGCGCCACCGGTCGGGTAGCGGAAGGACTTCTCACGGTAAACGCGCTCAATGGCGTCCTCAACGGAGTCTTCCAGCTTCTGGCCGCCACGAGCCAGGAACTTAATGCCGTTGTCCGCTGCGGGGTTGTGCGATGCAGAAATCATCACGCCGAAGTCGGCACCGGTGTGTGCCACCAGGTAAGCTGCTGCCGGAGTGGGGACAATGCCGGCGTCCAGCACGTCAACACCTGCGCTAGCGAAGCCAGCCTTCATCGCAGAGACAATAAAGTCTGCAGAGGATCGGGAGTCATTTGCGATCACGGCACGGGGGCGTACACCCTCTTCTACCGTGTCAAAGCCCAGCACAATAGAGGCCGCCTGCGCGAGCTCCATAGCCAGGGCGGGAGTAATTACATCGTTTGCCAGACCGCGTACGCCGTCGGTTCCAAAAAGTCGTTCAGTCACCCTTTTATTTTACGTTGTGCGTAACTCTGCTTAGGCGCATACACCGTAAATTCTTCATAATCAGAAAGTGATTTTCAGCGGCTACATATCTGCTTCATAGCTAATGTTTCTATAGATACGCAAAGGTGCCTGCTCTCAGTTCCCAGAGAGGGAAAAGATAGGCAGGCACCTTCATAGTGCAAGCTGTTTAGCGGTTCTATCGCCGCGGGGTTGAGTTGTTGCTCTCCCCTATCTATCAACGCTTACTTGACGACGGGGAAGCCGTCGGGGGAGTCACCGGACTCGTCCTCGAAGACGTGTGATGCGGAGCGAACGATCAGCGAGTCGAGCTCGCCCACGACTGCCTCGTCCTTGGAGGGGTAGTCGAACTGGGAGAGCACGTAACGCATTGCTTCCAGACGTGCGCGCTTCTTGTCGTTGGACTTGATAACGGTCCAGGGGGCGTCACCGGTGTGGGTGTAGAAGAACATTGCTTCCTTTGCCGCGGTGTAGTCGTCCCACTTGTCCAGAGATGCCAGGTCGGTGGGGGAAAGCTTCCACTGGCGGACCGGGTCGGTACGGCGGGAGGTGAAGCGTGCGAGCTGCTCTTCGCGGGTGACGGAGAACCAGAACTTGATGATATGAATACCGGAGTTCACCAGCATGCGTTCCAGGTCCGGAACTTCGCGCATGAATTCGAAGTACTGTGCCTGGGTGCAGTAGCCCATAACGCGCTCAACACCGGCACGGTTGTACCAGGAGCGGTCCATCAGGACGATTTCGCCGCCGGAGGGCAGGTGCTTGATGTAGCGCTGGAAGTACCACTGGGTCTGCTCGATGTCGGTCGGCTTCTCCAGCGCCACAACGCGAGCGCCACGGGGGTTCAGGTGCTCGGTGAAGCGCTTGATGGAGCCGCCCTTACCTGCTGCGTCGCGGCCTTCGAAGATAATCAGAATCTTCTGACCGGTGGACTTAGCCCAGAGCTGCAGCTTCAGCAGCTCAATCTGCAGGGCACGCTTTTCCTTCTCGTATGCCTTACGGCTGAGCTTGGTGTCGTAGGGGTAACCCTTCTTCCATGCCTGCGAGGTTTCGTCGTCCTTCTTGTCCTTGCCGAGGGCGCGGGTGAGGGAAGCCATTTCGTCCAGCTCTGCCGAGTAGTCCTCGACAACGGAGGTGCGGCGTGCCTGGGGCTTCAGGGCTTCCTTGATGGCTTGTTTCTTCTCAGAACCGGTGTGTGCGTGTGCGCCTTCAGCGGCGTGGTGGTGGGCTTCAGTCTGAGGAGCCTCCACAGCCTTCTCTTCGGGCTGGGTGGAGGGATTCTGCTCTGCCATGAGTACTCTTTTCTTCCTGTCTGCTTTGACTCTTTAACTCTACCGGGGCGCTCTTCTATGAACAAACGTAACAGTTACAAGCACCCTTAACGTTTAAGACCGGTAGGTACACAAAACGCCCCGACTCTCCCAACGGGAGAGGCGGGGCGTAGTGCTTCGTAAAAACCAGCGATTAACGCTTGGAGAACTGCGAAGCCTTGCGTGCCTTCTTAAGACCAGCCTTCTTACGCTCGATGACGCGTGCGTCACGGGTCAGGTAGCCAGCCTTCTTCAGTGCGGGGCGGTTGTTCTCGCGGTCGATCTCGTTCAGTGCACGAGCGATACCCAGGCGCAGAGCACCTGCCTGACCGGAGGGGCCACCACCGTTGATGCGTGCGATGACGTCGTATGCACCCTCGAGCTCCAGGAGCTTGAAGGGCTGGTTGACGTCCTGCTGGTGCAGCTTGTTGGGGAAGTAGTCTTCCAGGCTACGACCGTTGATGGTCCAGTTGCCGGAACCGGGCACAACGCGAACGCGTGCCACTGCTTCCTTGCGGCGACCAACTGCTGCGCCTGCAACGGTCAGCGCCGGACGTGCTGCCTTAGCCGCTGCGGGGGCAGCGGACTCCGAGGTGTAGCTGGTCAGCTCTTCCTCGACTACGATCTGCTCTTCGTTCTGAG
>ERZ772912.14-NODE-14-length-99886-cov-10.775651_pt1 | contig 99886 bp, 69 predicted proteins | sample MGYA00512119_ERZ772912 | MGnify/ENA primary metagenome ERZ772912 (study PRJEB29015, sample SAMEA2738048) | human oral metagenome | biome: human oral; feature: human-associated habitat; material: saliva | place: China | collected 2230 ...
AAACGTCAGAGCATACAGAAAGACCGTGTGAGGTGGTTGTCTCACACGGTCTTTCCGTATCTAGTTTATGCGCTCAACACTGCTAACGGGTGTTTATCGGGCTTCGACGTCAATCACACCGTCCGGGGAAATGTGCACGGTGCTCTTGGTGCGGCGGGAGACGAAGAAGTCACCCACAAACACGAGACCGGTCACCAGAAGCCCCAGGGCAGCCATCCATACTGCTGCCACGCCGAAGAACATGGGGAGATAAATCATTGCAAAGCCGAATGCAACGACGCCAGCAGCGGAGAACAGCATATGGCGAGCGGCGCCGGGAATGACCGTCTTCAGCATCAGGGATGCAGCAATACGGGCACCACCCCAAATCAGCAGGCAGGTTCCCATGAAAATCGGCAGGATCGTGGTACTGTCCGTCGAGTTCAGCAGGATCAGACTCCACACGATCATACATATCGCACCAAAAAGCTCCAAGACATTACGGGCAGACTTGGGAGCGCCGAAGTAGCGGACCAGCTCAAACACGCCGGCGAGCAGGATCACGACGGCAAAGGTGGAGCCAAGAATAGCCAGCGGCACCTCGGGGTTCGAGAACAGATAAAGAGAAATGGCGACCAGCAGCCCGCCAGTAATGAGGGACATCCAGTTATATTTTGAAAGCATGATCTCAAATCCTTCGTATCAAATGCGTTAGTTGTACACACCCATTAAACCGCGAATGTGAACCCCGCCATGACGTACCGGTCACCACGGGGCGAACTATTTCTACCGGCGAACACACGCCCCTCCCCTCGCCAGCGCACTCCCCTTGTCAGCACATTCCCCTCGCCAGCGCGTACACCATTCAGCGCATACGACATCTAGCGGGCACAGCAAAGCCCCACCTCCCCACGCTTCAACAGCTTGAGGAGGCGGGGCTCGCTACCGAACCAAACCCTAGCGGGTCAGCTTGCGGTGCACCACGCGGTGCGGCTTAGCAGCCTCAGGGCCGAGGCGCTCAATCTTGTTCTTCTCGTAGGACTCGAAGTTACCCTCGAACCAGTACCACTGATCCGGGTTCTCATCGGTGCCCTCCCACGCCAGGATGTGGGTTGCCACGCGGTCCAGGAACCAACGGTCGTGAGAGACGACCACTGCACAGCCGGGGAATTCCAGCAGCGCATTTTCCAGGGATGCGAGGGTCTCAACGTCCAGGTCGTTAGTGGGCTCATCGAGCAGCAGCAGGTTACCGCCCTGCTTGAGGGTCAGCGCCAGGTTCAGACGGTTGCGCTCACCACCGGAGAGCACACCCGCCTTCTTCTGCTGGTCCGGGCCCTTGAAGCCGAACGCGGAAACGTACGCACGCGAAGGCATTTCAACGTTGCCGACCTGAATGTAGTCCAGACCGTCAGAGACGACCTCCCAGAGGGTCTTCTCCGGGTCGATGTTCGCGCGGTTCTGGTCAACGTACGAGATCTTGACGGTCTCGCCGACCTTCAGCTCACCGCCGTCGAGGGGCTCCAGGCCAACGATGGTCTTGAACAGGGTGGACTTACCCACACCGTTAGGACCAATCACACCCACAATGCCGTTACGGGGCAGAGAGAAGGACAGACCGTTAATCAGGGAGCGGCCATCGAAGCCCTTCTGCAGGTTCTCAGCCTCAATAACCACGTTACCCAGGCGGGGTCCCGGAGGAATCTGAATCTCTTCGAAGTCAAGCTTGCGGGTCTTCTCAGCCTCCGCAGCCATCTCCTCGTAGCGTGCCAGACGAGCCTTCGACTTAGCCTGGCGGCCCTTAGCGTTGGAGCGGACCCAGTCCAGTTCCTCGCTCAGGCGCTTAGCAAGCTTAGCGTCCTTCTTGCCCTGAACTTCGAGGCGGGCACGCTTCTTCTCCAGGTAGGTGGAGTAGTTACCCTCGTAGGGGTACAGGTTACCGCGGTCAACCTCGGCGATCCACTCGGCAACGTGGTCGAGGAAGTAACGGTCGTGGGTAATCGCGATGACGGCACCCTCGTAGGACTGCAGGTGCTGCTCCAGCCAGAGCACGGACTCTGCATCCAGGTGGTTGGTGGGCTCGTCGAGCAGCAGCAGGTCAGGCTTCTGCAGCAGCAGCTTGCACAGTGCCACGCGGCGGCGCTCACCACCGGAGAGGTGGGTGACGGGCATATCAGCGGGCGGGCAGCGCAACGCCTCCATTGCCTGCTCCAGCTGGGAGTCCAGGTCCCATGCGTTAGCGGCGTCGATAGCTTCCTGCAGCTGACCCATTTCTTCCATGAGAGCGTCGAAGTCAGCGTCGGGCTCAGCCATGAGGGCGGAGATTTCGTTGAAGCGGTCCAGCTTGGACTTGATTTCGCCCACGCCCTCTTCAACGTTGCCCAGAACGGTCTTCTCTTCGTTCAGCGGCGGCTCCTGCATGAGGATACCCACGGTGTAGCCTGCGGTCAGGCGCGCCTCACCGTTGGAGGGCTGGTCGAGGCCAGCCATGATCTTCAGGATGGTCGACTTACCCGCACCGTTCGGACCAACCATACCGATCTTGGCGCCGGGGAAGAACGACATCGTCACGTCGTTAAGGATGACCTTATCGCCCACAGTCTTGCGGGCCTTGATCATCTGATAAATAAATTCAGCCATAGTTACCTATTTTAGCGTGGATTCGGCTGAGGGTACGAGAGTTTTGGGGTGCATGCAATGCGGAGTACCACGTGTGCACTAGACTCGAAGCTATGAGCACAAACCCCTCCCCTAAACTTCTGGCACCCGAGGACCTCGAACATGTCGTTGACCGCCTCGCGCTCGCCATGCCGCTGGCGACGCGCGATCAGCCGTTCGGGCCCGAGCATACGGTGTACCGGGTGGGCGGCAAGATATTTGCCATGTACACGGAGGGTATCGGCTACCCCATCGTGAACCTGAAAACCGACCCGGAAGAATCAGAGGTGCTGCAACACATCTACCCGAGCATCATTCCGGGATGGCATATGAATAAGCGACACTGGATTTCTGTGGGTGCCGGCGAGGGTGTCACCGAGCGAGTTCTGGAGGAACTGGTGGAGGATGCGTACCTGCGCGTCATGTATTCGCTGCCCAAGGCGAAGCGACCCATCGAGTTCCGCGAGCGCCCGGTACCCGAAAAGCACTAGACCGAAAAGCACTGGGGAAACGTGGAGTTTGAGGCGAGTGAAAAGCGGTCTTTAACAGCGGAGCGGGTGAGCACCGGTCCGGACCACCGGCTTGCTCACCCGCTTTGCAAAGCACTTTCCTGTCCGCGGCTAGGAGGGTCATCAACCACAATGAACGCTCGAACCACCAAGCTCCCATCCATATATTGCGGGGTTCCGTACCATGCACCACTTGTGTGAATACGTGATAGTTGAGTTGGCTCCCTTGCCAGACCTCCTATGCAGAGGAGGCACTCACATGGGTGCACTGAATATTTCCCTTGAGTGACTCAGCTACGTCATGCGATGTGGCTGAGAGGGGATTGCTGTCTTCGCCCGAACTACCGGCACGGACGAATGTGTGCTCTCGGGAACAATAATAACCTTTTTGCATCAAGGTGTCACTTTCGGATTGAGGTATTCCGCAAGCACTTATTGAGCATATTTCAGGTGTTTTGTAGCACCGAACCCACATATCCAATCAGGGCAAAATACCCGCGGACTTTAACCCCTGAAAAATCAAGGAGGGGCCGCCCTAAACTCTCCTTATATCGCCTCCACATGGGCTAATACCCACTTAAAGCAATATGTAGAAAAGTTAGTGCGCCCCCTCAGTATTTGAGATAAAAATAGGATAAAACCCCTACTCAGAGCGATTACCTGTGGGGTTTATCTATAGTTCCCCGAGTGACCCGTTACTCGCTGAACTCCACCTTCTCGAAGCTCATGGTGCCATCAGCGTGAGAGACAACAGTATTCGGGTCACGCTCACGACGAGCCGCCGCGTACGCATCGTGGCTTGCCTCATCAACCCAGCGGGTCACCACAAAGTAGTCGCCACCCTCATCCAGGGGGCGCCAGAGCTCAAAACCCTCAAAGCCGGGGAAAGAGTCAGCAATGTGGCGAGCAGCGGCAAAGCGCTTCTCCAGCTCAGCGTGGTTGTCGTCAACGACAGTCAAACGGTGAACCTTAACAACGGACATGTGTCCTCCTTCTGTTGAGTACGTGCTTTCAACAATGAAAGCGGGTTACAACCTCGCACCAGCTATAGGTAGGCTATATTCTTAGCGAGGTCAACCTCAGCATAACGGTTCACGGGCACAAAAAATAGGGGTTAGCGCCAACTAACAGTTATATGACGCTAACCCCCATTCAGAGAATCACGAGGCGCCCACGAGCACCTGTTCGAAGCTTAGGACTCCGGCTGGGCCTGCACGGTATTAGGTTGTGCTGTATTAGACAGTGCCGCCTCAGGCTGTGCGGTATCTGTCTGAGCCACGCTATCAGTCTGCGGTGCGGGGTTCTTCTTCGCCTTCTTCTGAGCCGCCTTCGCCGGGTTCGCAAAATGCACCCCGCGCTCAGCCAAGAAGCGGCGGTCCTTCTTATCCCACTGCTCCACCGGATACGCCTCCAACAGGTCCGGGCGGCGCTCCAGGGTGCGCTCAATCTGACGGTCACGACGCCAACGCGCAATCGCACCGTGATTACCCGACAGCAGCACCTCCGGCACCTCACGGTCACGCCACACGGCGGGCTTAGTGTACACCGGATACTCCAGCAGACCACCCGTATGCGACTCCTCCTCCAGGGAGGCGGGGTTACCCATCGCGCCCGGAATCAGGCGGGTGATAGCCTCAATCATTGCCATGACCGCAACCTCACCGCCGTAAAGCACATAGTCGCCCAGGGACACGGGCATCACGCGGAAGCTCTCCTGCGCCCAGTCCAGCACACGCTCGTCGATGCCCTCGTAGCGAGCCGGGGCGAAGACGATATGCTTCTCCTCCGCCAGCTTGTACGCCATCGCCTGATCGAAAACGGCACCCGCCGGGGACGGGACAATCAGCAGCGGGCGGGTATCAGCCTCGGCAGCATCAGGGTTCTCACCTTCAACAGCCTTCAGCGGGGAAGCGGCAAGCACCTCATCCAGCGCCAAGCCCCACGGCTCCGCCTTCATCACCATGCCCGCGCCACCGCCGTACGGGGTGTCATCCACCGTGCGGTGACGGTCAAAGGTGTACTCACGCAAATCGTGCAGGTGCAGGTCCACCAGGCCCTTCTCACGCGCCTTGCCCAGCAGGGACAGCTTCAGCGGCTCCAGGTACTCGGGGAAAATCGTGACCACATCGTAGCGCACGGACTACTCCCCCGCCTGCTCAGTTACCTGCTCAGTTGCCGCCTGCGCAGAATCCTGCTCAGCGTCCTCGACCAGGTCAATCAAACCCGCCGGAGGGGTCAGCAGCACAAAGCCGGGCTCATCCTCGGTCGAGGGAACCACCTCGGGCACAATCTCCTCAACAAAAGGAATCATGATCTCTTCACCCGCACCGGATGCAAGACGCGGCGAACGAGCCAGCTTAATCAGCAGCAAATCCTGCACCGGCATGGTCTGCAGACCGGTCACCTGACCCAACGGCTTACCCACAGCCGGGTTATCCACGGGGCTCTCACCCTCGGGTACATCCGCCAGCAGGTACACGGGCAGGTTCACCAGCTCCTGCTCGTAGAAGCCCTCTTCATCGCCCTCATCCTCGGGAACCTCGTAGACCAGGCGGCTGCCGCGCAGCTCCTCAGCCTGGTTGCGGGTAGTCACCTCATCAAAACGGACCACCAGAATCTTCTTGTTCCAGCGGGCACCAGCAACCGTCAGCTCGCCGGTGGGCGCCACCGAAGCGGCAGCAGAGCCGGGCTTGAAATTCTCGATACCGAGCACCTCACCGCGGGCAAAACGCTCCTGCGGGGCATCAGTAAAGAGCTGAACAGTCACCTCACCACGAATACCGTGAGGCTTACCGATACGAGCCACCACAACCTGCATAATTTTCCTCCGCTGGGTACAAGTCAAAAACCTACGCCGTGCACGTGCACGGCTCCCACTATTCTACCGGGCACTTAGGACGGGCGCATTCTGCCGCCCGCACTACCGCCGGTACCCGGGTACGCGAAAGCCCCCGCCTTCCGGAAAAATTCCGGGAGCGGGGGCTTCAAGCGTTGACGAGCTAGCGTCGCTTTTTGTCGGTGTCGATAATGTCGATACGCATCGGCTCGCCATCAGAAATAGCGTCCATCACCAGACGGATGCTCTTGGCGGTACGACCGGACCTGCCGATAACTCGGCCCAGGTCATCCGGATGCACGCGAACCTCAAGGGTTTCACGGTGACGCTGGGTGCGCAGGCGCACCTTCACGTCCTCCGGACGATCGACAATCCCTCGAACCAGGTGTTCGAGTGCGTCAGCCAACATAATTACTCAGCTGCTTCCTCAGCCTCAGCCTCGGGTGCTGCTTCCTCAGCAGCCTCTTCAGCCTTCTCAGCCTTGGGGGTGATAGCCTCGGGCAGGATCACGGAACCCTTTTCGGGAACAACGAACTCAGCCTTAGCCTCGACGGGCAGAACCTTGGACTCTGCCTTCTCGCCCTTGAATGCTGCCCAGTCGCCCGAGAGCTTCAGCAGAGCCAGAACCTGCTCGGTCGGCTGTGCGCCGACGGAGAGCCAGTACTGAGCACGCTCAGAGTTGATCTCGATACGCGAGGGGTGCTCGGTCGGGTGGTAAATACCAATCTCTTCGATGGACTTACCGTCGCGCTTGACGCGCGAATCAGCGATCACGATGCGGTAACGAGGATCGCGGATCTTACCCATACGCTTGAGACGAATCTTAACAGCCACTTTAGTGGTTACTCCTGTTTCATAATTTGGTGCGAGGCACACGGTTCAGCACCCGTGGGGCGGGCCATTCACGGCGCCTCTATGGACACAACGGCGCGCGAAGAGAGGGGTCGCGCGTCGCCGGGTACTCAGCTAGGGTATCAGAGCCCAAGATTTTAAGCTAGCGACACGGAAAAATAATTGCCCAAGGCACCGAATATCACTTTTAAACAGCGTTCTGTACCCCGTGATGTGCCCGGTAGCTTCCCGGCGAGCCGCAGCGTAGCCGCCGCCAGTCGAGGTTATTAGGAGTCGAGGTTGCTCATCTCCAGAGTCTCCCCCGTCTCCAGGGCGCGGTAGCACTCACGCAGACGCTCCACCATCGACGAGCGCACGTAGCCTTCCAGGTTCTCCGGAGCAACCCACTCATAGGTCACCAGCTCAGCATCCTGCAGGGTAATCTTCGTATCCGCTGCAATCACGCCGCCGTCATACATGTAGTAGGTCGAATCGCCCCACACGCCCAACGCCAGACCGTGGAAAATCAGCAGCACGCGGCCCAGTTTCAGGTCCAGGCCCAGCTCCTCCGCAATCTCACGCTCACAACCGGGCTTGGGCGCTTCGCCCGCCTCCACAGTACCGCCGGGAAGAATCCAGCCGTCCTTGTAGTTCGGCTTCACCAGCAGCATCTCGCCGCGCTCATTACGAATCAGCGCGCCCGCCGCCAAACGGCGCGTGGGCAAGGTGGCGATAAAAGCCTTCAGCTCTTCATCGCTCAGATAGGAATCCTTCATGGCTTCTTTCCTTTAGCGGTCGGTTTTCTTCGCAGCGCGCTGCCTGATGCTACGCACTATACCCAGGGCACGCTCACGCAGTCCAGAGGATGCCTGCTCCGTGGACGGGGCAGCATCCTCCACCGTGCGGTAGTGGCCCTCACGTAGGTCATCAATCAGAGTGCGCTTCTTGGTCGAGGGCTGCTCCCCTGCGGTGTCTCCCGGATGCACCAGCTCAGCATCCGCCACCGGGCGGGCGTGCTTCTTCATCTGAGTCTGCTCAAAAGAACGCAACACCGTGGGAATCAGGGCAGATTCCACGGTGGCATTCAGCGCAAAGAGTGCGGCAGCCACCGAGAACTTACGGCTCGCCTTACCCTGAGCGCGACGGCGGCGTGCCACCTTCGCCAGGGTCAGGGCGATAGCGCTCTGAGCGGTCACGTCCGCGCCCAGGACAAGACCCACACGGCGGGTCTTGGCGCGAATCTGCTCGGCGGTCAGACGCTTTTTCGAGGTAGGCTTTTTCGAGGTAGCCCGTGCGGAGGGGGCTACCTGCGTTACCTGAGACGGCGCACCTTCAGCGGATACGTTCTCCGGCTGTGCGTCATCAGAGCCCGCAGCATCAGATGATGCATCCTCAGCCGGGGTCGCCTCGGCCTGCGATGCGGCAGACTGCTCTACCGCAGGCTGTTCTGCGGCAGGCTGTTCCGTTGCAGACTTAGCGGAATGCGGTGCGAGGGCAGCCCTCAAATGCGCAAGAATAGCTTCTTCTTCCTCCGGGGTGAAATTCCTGCCACCCGTAGGCTGGTTCGCCTCGTCCATATCGGAATCGCGGTCCTGTTCGTAGTGAGCCTCGAAGTCATCAAACGCCTCAGAGTCCAGGACGTCTTCTTCCTCATCAAAAGCGTCTTCCGGGAAAGACATATGAGTGTACTCGAAGGGAATATGGCCTTGGCTAATGGCGTCCATCCACTCGGCGAGGGTCACGCGGCGGCCGGTCGCCACCAGTCGGTAGCTACGCTCCATGGGCGAGGGGAAGTTACCCGGGTAGGGCTCAATCTCCTCGTCGTCCTCAGAGAAGGTACCTTCAGGCGCATCAGCTGTCTCAGTCTCAGCAGGCTCAGCCGCATCTGCAGGCTGCGCGAAGCCCTCATCCTCATTGCCAAAAACGCGCGCCGTGCTAATCGACGCCACATCAAAACCGGTGGTCGGCACCAGCGCCAGCTCCGTGGGAACATCCAGCAGCTGTAGTACCGACTCCAACGCCAGGGTATTGCTCGTATCGCGCAGGTACGCATTCAGGCGGCGACCGGTAATGGAGTCAGCCTCCACACCAAACATCGCCATGACATTAGCGATGCCCTGCTCGATTTCATCCTCATCGGAACCGAAAATCTTCGAGCCCGACAGCTCCGGAGCGCTACCGGGAAGCTCCGAGAGCAGATCCTCCAGCACCCCGCCAAAACGTGCAACTTCCTCACGGCTGAGGGCACGGTTCAGGCGCTTAGGCACGCGCTGCCAGGTGAATTCCTCCACGATGTTCTCGTAGGGTTCACCAAACGCCTCCAGGTACCATTCCTCATCCGAGTAGGGCTCGCGGGCGGGCTCCTCATAGACCACCAGGTGCTGCTGGTTCGTGTTGCCCTCAGCAATCAGGGCGTTGCAGTTCAGCAGGCCCAGCAGCGCCATCAAATCCACCGGGTCGGCAGAAATGAGGGTCCACTCCCCCGCCGGCGCGGCAACAACCTGCCGAGTACCGGCAGGAAGGTACGCCAAAAGAAGCCCCGTAATCATGTCAATGGGCAGGTCAACGAGCATGGCGGCGTCACCGTCCACCAGGAACTCCAGCTCACCCTGTCCATTGGGCAGCTCCTCCCACACGGTCGCCTCACCCTCAAGGGCGGCACCGGTCACCGGCAGCTGATCCACCAGCTGCGCCACGTAATCCTCAACGGGAGTACCCACGTGTAGGTGGCCGTCAGCGACCTCCAGCACGTTCATGTAGCCCTCATCATCCACGGCGCACAGCACGTAGAGCTGCACCTGATGCTCGCCCATCTCGTAAGCAATCAGCTCCGGGGAGGCGGCGGTCGCCTCAATGAGGGCGGCAATCAGCTCCTCATCGGTGGTGGAGCGAGCCATGATGCGGCGGCGCTGAATCTTCTCCTCCAGCTCCATGGTCTGTTCGATGCGCTCATTGCGCTGCTTCTCGGCGGTGCGCTCCTCGTCCTGGGCGCGCAGGTACTCGGGGCTATCCGATTCGCCGGGTCCGGCGGGCGCGGGGGCGTCGTCCCACATGCCGGTGAGCTTATCGACGGTCCACTCTTCGCTCTCCAGGGCGACGGCGAGGCGGTCAACCTTCGTGCGGTCGTTCCAGGCGCGCTGCTTATCGGGGTCTTCCGCCTTCACCTCATCGTGCATGCTACGGGCTTCACGAATGAGGTTCAGGATGGTTGCGGCAACGTCGTCAACGGCGGGGTCGTCGCTCTCGCTGGAGTAGACGAGGTCGCCCGCCAGTTCAGCGGCGTGCTCCCCGTACTCGAGGGCGATACGCGCCCAGACGGGGGTGTACCCGGGAAGGATGCTCGAATCATTGTCGAAGCCATCCGCAAAATCGCTTGAAAGTTCGTCTACACCATCTTCTGCGGGAGCATCAGAGAAGCCCAACGAGCCCTCCTCAGCTACAGACTCAACGGCAGACTCGTCTACAGATTCGCCGGAAGATTCACCGGCAGGGTCCTCTATAGCATCATCAGCGAAGGCGCGCTGAGACCACGGCGCAACCTGCTTATTCAGCTGATCATCCGCGTTCTCTCGATCCCAATTCTGCTCATTCTGAGCCATTGATACCTTCCCTTCACACACCCATTTACATGCCCAAACCGGGCACCATACCGGTACGGGTGCGCCCCGTCACCACGTGCGCACCCGTACCACCCCTCACGGGGCTCATATTTGCTCTTACTGCAGGAACTTCTCGAAGCCCTTCGGCAGGTTCATGCTGGACAGATCCATCTCCTGGTTCTGAGCCTGCTGACCGAATGCAGCACCAGCGCGAGCCTGCTGCGCCTTAGCTGCTGCCGCCTCCTGCGCCGCACGCTTCTGCGGGTTGCCGGAGCGAGCCTTCTTCTTCTTGTTGTTGTTCTTCGCGTTCTTACGAGCGCCACCCGCCGCAGCCGCCATACCGGGCATCTGCATACCACCGGGCATGCCGGGCATCTTGCCCGAAGCGAGCTTCTTCATCATCTTCTGAGCCTGAGCGAAACGCTCCATCAACTGGTTCACCTCAGACACGGTCACACCCGCACCCTTAGCAATACGGGCACGGCGAGAACCGTTAATGATGCGCGGAGCCACACGCTCGTGCGGGGTCATGGAGCGAACAATCGCCTCCACGCGGTCAATCTCGCGCTCGTCAAAAGCCTCAAGCTGCTGACGCATCTGAGCCGCACCGGGCATCATCATGAGCAACTTCTTCATGGAACCAAGCTTACGAATCTGCTGCATCTGAGCCAGGAAGTCCTCAAAAGTGAAGTCTTCCTGATCGATGAACTTCTTCGCCATGCGGTCGGCTTCAGCCTTATCCCACTGAGCTTCAGCCTGCTCAATCAGAGTCAGGATGTCACCCATATCCAGGATGCGGCTTGCCATACGGTCCGGGTGGAACTGCTCAAAGTCAGTGACATTCTCACCGGTGGACGCAAACATAATCGGCTTGCCGGTCACCGAAGCCACCGACAGCGCCGCACCACCGCGGGCGTCACCATCAAGCTTAGACAGGACCACACCGGTGAAGTCCACACCCTCGTTGAAGGCGTTAGCGGTGTTCACGGCGTCCTGACCGATCATCGCATCAATGACGAACAGAACTTCGTGCGGCTCAATAGCGTCACGAATGTTACGTGCCTGCTGCATGAGCTCAGCGTCAACACCCAGACGACCCGCGGTATCGACAATCACCACGTCGTGCAGCTTAGCGCGAGCCTCAGCCACACCGTCACGCGCCACCTGCACGGGATCGCCGGTGGGTACGTCAAACTCGCTGGTCACACCGGGGTGCGGCGCGTACACGGGCACGCCCGCACGCTCACCAACGACCTTCAGCTGGGTCACCGCGTTGGGGCGCTGCAGGTCGGATGCAATCAGCATCGGGGTGTGGCCCTGGCCCTTGAGCCAGTGAGCCAGCTTGCCTGCCAGGGTGGTCTTACCGGCACCCTGCAGACCCGCCAACATGATAATGGTCGGGCCGCTCTTCGCCATGTTGATGCGGCGGGTCGAACCGCCGAGGATGCTCACCAGCTCCTCGTTCACAATCTTGACGATCTGCTGGGAGGGGTTCAGCGCCTCGGAAACTTCCGCACCGAGAGCGCGTTCCTTCACGTGGGCGGTAAATTCGCGGACCACGGGGACGGCGACGTCAGCGTCGAGCAGGGCGCGGCGGATTTCGCGGACGGTTGCATCAATGTCTGCCTCGGAGAGGCGGCCCTTGCCGCGCAGGTTCTTAAAAGTTGCCGTCAAGCGGTCGGAGAGAGAATTGAACACGAGCCGTGATCACTTTCTTAACGTTGAGGTGGCCCCCAGCCGCGAAGGCGAACGGGGATGGTTAGTCAGTCTTTAAGGATACAGGATGCGCGCTTTCTCCCCCGCCTCCGCTGTGGATAAGTGGCGCCGGTTCACCCTGAGCTCAGGATTTACAGCTACAAGACCCCGCAGTAGGCTCCCGCGCCCCACCTCACCACCTTCAGCGCTTTCAGAAGATAGATTAGATTTTCTAGACAGCCTGGGTTAGAATTCTAAAGGTGTTACGCACGAATGCGTGATACGCCCGAGTGGCGGAATTGGCAGACGCGCCTGACTCAAAATCAGGTTCTTCGGAGTGTGGGTTCGAGTCCCACCTCGGGCACCAACGCTAAAGCGGCGGGAAAGTTTGAAGCTTTCCCGCCGCTTTTTGCATATTCGCCCTGCGCCCACTCGCGGCCCGTTTGCGGTCTACCCACGCATCAGAGCCCATCCGTGCATCAGATACGGCAACGATAGAGACGCGAGAAGAGACACAAGAAACCGCCGCCCAGCCGTGAGAATTCACGACCGGGCGGCGGTTTCTATGCATCGAGTGGTTTCTACACATCGGGCAGTATGTTCCGGGAACTAGCCCCGGCTACCCCTCAAAAATCACTCAGAAAGAGTAAGCGGCTTAGCGCTTGACCTCGTCCTCCTCGTAAGGACGCAGAGCCTCACGCTCGCCCTCAGCACCGGAGACGCGGTGTACCTGAACCATGTTGGTGGTACCTGCGCGGCCTGCGGGAGCACCGGCAGCAACGACGACCAGGTCGCCAGCTTCTGCCAGATCATTCTTGAGCAGGTACTCATCCACGAAGTGGAACATATCTTCCTGATCGGTGATCATCTCAACCTGCTCAGCGTCAACACCCCACAGCATGGAGAGGAAGGAGCGAACCTTCGGGCTGGTGGTGAACGCAACGATCGGGGTCTCGGGGCGCAGACGTGCCAGACGACGCGCCGAGTCACCGGACTGGGTGAAGGTCACGATGAGCTTCGCATCCAGCTGGTCGGCGATGTTCACTGCTGCACGAGTGATTGCGCCACCGCGGGTGCGGGGCTTGCGGTCCAGCTCGGGCACGCGGTACAGGCCGCCCTCTTCGGTGTCCTTGACGATTGCAGCCATTGCCTGCAGGGTCAGGATCGGGTACTTACCGACCGAGGTCTCACCGGAGAGCATTACTGCGTCTGCACCGTCGAGGATTGCGTTAGCGCAGTCAGAAACCTCTGCACGGGTGGGAACGGGGTTGTCGGTCATGGACTCAAGCACCTGGGTTGCCACGATGACGGGCTTTGCCCAGCGGCGTGCCATGTCGATAGCCTTCTTCTGGACGAGGGGAACCTCGGAGAAGGGCAGCTCAACACCGAGGTCACCGCGAGCGACCATGATGCCGTCGAACTTGTCAATGATGTCCTGCAGGTTCTCAACTGCCTGGGGCTTCTCGATCTTGGCGATGACGGGTACGCGAATACCCTCTTCTTCCATGATCTTGTGGACGGGGTCAACGTCTGCACCGGTACGAACGAAGGAGAGTGCAATGATGTCTGCACCCATCTTCAGTGCGAAGCGCAGGTCGTTTGCGTCCTTCTCGGTCAGCGCGGGCAGGGAGACTGCTGCGCCGGGCAGGTTGATGCCCTTGTTGTTGGAGATGGGACCGCCGACGACCACGCGGGTACGAACACGGGTGGGGGTAACTTCAATTGCTTCGAGGCGGATCTTGCCGTCGTCGAGCAGGAGCTTGTCGCCAAGCTTGACGTCGCCGGGCAGGCCCTTGTAGGTGGTGCCACAGATTTCTGCGGTACCTTCAACGTCTTCGGAGGTGATGGTGAAGTCTGCGCCGGGCTCAAGGTATTCCTTGCCGTTTGCGAAGCGCTCGAGGCGGATCTTGGGGCCCTGCAGGTCGGCGAGGATTGCAACGTCCTTACCGAGCTTTGCAGACTGTTCACGGATGGTGTCGTAGCGTGCCTGGTGCTCGGCGTGGTCACCGTGGCTCATGTTCAGACGGGCGACGTTCAGGCCAGCCTTGATTGCCTCGGAGATCTTCTCGGGGGACTCAATTGCCGGACCGATGGTTGCAACGATTTTTGCGCGCCTCATGTACCTAACCTTTGTGTGTTGTTTTGTGTGACCATTGGAGGTTCACACTGGTTTTCCGGGGAAGACTAACGTCAAATTCCCAATTATTCCCACGCGTTCTAACAGTTAAGCACGTGCCGGATGTGTGGGACTCTTTCTCAATTATAGGGGTTTTAAGCCCACTTGGGTATGGTTCCCCCACCTCTTTCCATCGAAGAATTTGTGTTTCACGTCGCATTTTGAGCACCGCCTCCCACCCGCCAGGTATGCCACGGAAAGCCAGCTTTCACATCCACTACCCCTCCTCACCCCGGAAAGTAAATTAGGGTACTTTTCACCCTTAGAAACCAGCCATTCAATCATTACGCAATATTTAGTCACACTCGAGAACCTTCGGGCGTGTTTCAAAAACATAGAGACACCCAGAGTGGGCTATGAGAAGATAGATGGGGCATCCAAAAGCTGGGCGATTTCACATTTTCGCGCGCCTAGCCTATATTGGAACCCATAATTAGTATTTGAAATGCGAAATATATCTGGAAGGTTCACAGATGACTACTCGCGTGCTGATTATCTTCGGCTCCACCTATGGCTACACCGAACAGTACGCCACCTGGCTGGCAGAAGATTTGCGTGCACTCCCGCAGGCTCCTGAGGTTGAGATTGTCCCCGCCTCCAAGGTCACCCCCGAGCAGGCAGAGGCATTCGACGCCTTCGTGATTGCCGGCAGCGACTACGGTGGATTCCTCAACGGCGCACCGGCACTTCGCAAGAAGATCCTGCCGGTCATTGCACCCAAGAAGAACCGCACCGCGTTCTTCACCGTCTCCTTCACCGGTGAATACTCCAAGAAGCTGCTGGACAAGGCCGTCGCCAAGAGCTACACCCCCGAACTGACCGAGGGTCGCCCCGTCTACCACCTGCGTGGCGGCATCGACTTCGACAAGATTTCGCTGGCTCACAAGACCGCCCTGAAGGGCCCGGTGCGCGCATGGCTCATGGCAAACCCGAACCCGAACGAAGGTATTCAGCAGATGCTCGAATGCTACAAGACCGGCAAGGCTGAGTACATCGATCGTGAGACTCTCAAGCCGCTGGTTGAGGATATCGCAAAGTTCCTCTAAACCCTTCGGGAAACACAAGCTTTCGCCTCTTCCCACCCGTCTCTTTCAGCCGGACATCAGAACCTGAAAGGAGCGGGCGGGAAGAGCCGAGAAAAACGTGCCAACAGGCACCATATACGTGGTCGATGACTCTTCATCTCTCCTGCATCGACCATGAAACTCCGGGTACCGGTGCGAGGCCGCGCCAATCACAGTACCCGGAACATGAGGGGTGGGTCTTTGTGTGTGCGGCCCACCCCTTTCCTTATGCCCCGACTGCGCCCCAGTTATACCCCGATTACGCCCCGACGCGGCAGTCCACAGAGTGAAACTCGCAATGCCCCGGCGTGTCACGTGCCTAAAATTTTTTTCCGAAAAATCACCCCAAGTAAATACACCGACAAACCACAAAATAAAACACCCTCTCCAAAGACGCCGAGTTACTGTGCACTCCATGGAAAATATGCCGTCAGAAAGACACACCAAAGCATTGCGCACAGCTGTGCAGGTACCGTAGGCTGTTAGCTGTGCCGGTCGCTTGACACGGCAACAATTGACACATCAACCTCACTCAACTGCACCCCTATTCACTCGCGTCAGAAGCCCCCACACAGGGCCACATCGACGCATCCACCTCTCAAACACAGGCAAAAAACCTATGAAGAAACTCCAGACTGCCGCGCGCTCCGCGGCAGCCCGCTCTATCGTGGCGTCCGCAGGCGCACTCACCCTGGTCGCCGCATCCCTCACCTCCGTTCCCGCCGCATTTGCCGCGCCCACCGCGAGCGCAGCGGCAGAGGTCAACCCCGTCAGCCCCAACGCATCCTATGAAGAGCTCAGCTACGCGCCCGCCCCGGATGCATCCCTGGTCGAACGATCCAACCCCGCCATGGGTGCGGGCGAACGCGAACGCCTGGGCACCGCCAACGCGCGCACCGGCGCCGTCTCCCCCGCTTCTACCGCAACCCTGAGCGGTATTTCTGCAACTCAGAGCTCCGCGCAGGGTCAGGCGGCTGGTCAGGGTCTAGCATCCGGTCAAGCGCTGGCACCCGGTCAGGCACTAGCTCAGGGCCGCTCCTACTGGACCCCCTCCGGCGGCACCCTCGGTATGGATGTCTCCTCGCACCAGCAGAACGTGGACTGGGTGAGCGCCTACGCCGCAGGTTCCCGCTTCGCCTACGTGAAGGCAACCGAGGGCACCTACTACACCAACCCCTACTTCGCTCAGCAATACAACGGCTCGGCGCAGGTTGGCATGGTGCGCGGTGCCTACCACTTCGCGAACCCCAGCACTTCTTCTGGCGCCGATCAGGCGCGCTACTTCGTGCAGAATGGCGGCGCGTGGACTGCTGACGGCCAGACCCTGCCCGGTCTGCTGGACATCGAGTTCAACCCCTACCCGGCCTACGGCAACACCTGCTACAACATGACCCCGACGCAGCTGACCGCGTGGACCCGCGACTTTGTGGAGACCTACCGTTCGCTGACCGGTCGCGCCCCGATGGTGTACACCGCAACCTCCTGGTGGTCGCAGTGCGTGGGTTCGCCGCAGTTCGGTACTCTGCTACTGCACTTGGCAAGCTACTCGACCGTGGTCGGTGCAATTCCGGCGGGTTGGAGCGGCTACGACATTTGGCAGTTCACCGACTCCGGCCCGTTCGTGGGTGACTCGAACTTCTTCCCCGGCACCGTGAACGATCTGAAGGTTCTGGCGAAGAACCCCAACGCGGTACACCGCAATTGGGCGAACGGTCAGGATTCGAATGTGGTGACCACTGCGACCGGCTCGATTGATATTCGTACCGGCATCGGTGGCTTCTGGAATAAGAACCGCGCCTTCTACGGCAACCCGATTGGCACCGAATACTCCCTGGGTCACGGCGTGTACGCGCAGAAGTTCACCAACAACAAGACCATCTACTGGACGAACTCCCACGGCTCGCACTGGCTGGTCACCAACGGCGGCCTGGATCAGAAGTTCCGCTCCGACGTGGCACGATTCCGCGGCCTGACCACCAACGAGGAAACCCGATCCGACACCATGGCGGTCTCCTTCGCCAACGGTGAGGGCGGCTACTGGTCTGCCGCTACCGGCACCCACATCATCAACGAGCGCGGCGCCATCTACGCGACCTGGCGTGCAGCTGGCATGAAGGGTGCACCCACCGCCGACGAGCAGAACCTGGGCAACGGCATCTTCAAGCAGGAATTCACCGGCAGCACCACCTACGTGTGGTCCGCGCAGACCGGCACCCACCGCCTGCACACCGGCGGCGCGTTCTACCACCGCTTCCTGCAGCACCGCGGCATCTGGGGCGCCCCGGCGACCGACGAGACCGTCACCGCCACGGGTGCTCAGGTGCGATTCGCCTCAGGCAAGGTACTGCTTTGGTCGGATGCGTACGGTGCGTACGAGACCAACGGTAATGGCGCAATCTTCAAGCATTGGGAGAAGAACACCGCCCGCTACGGTGCGGCACGCGGCGACGAAACCTACGTGAACGGCGTGTACTACATGGATTTTGAGCGCGGCACGATCCGCTGGACCGCACAGCGTGGCATCTACTAGGCAGCGTGGAATCTACGAAAGAGCGTAGCAGCTACTAAAGAGCGTGGAATCTAGCCGACCATAAAACGCGCATATGAAAACGAGGGGCACCTAGCAGAGGTGCCCCTCGTTCTTTTGCTACAGGGCTCATCTTCTGAACAACACAAAAATCAAGATGCGTTCTGTAGCGGGTGGGTTACCGAGTGAGTAGAGAACCCGGCTATGTTACCCGTGCCGGCAGGTAAATTTATGTCGAGGCGGTGCGCCGCCGCGAAGCGTTATTGCGGAATTGTCCAAGAATTTCGGATTAGTGTGGCGGACATAGTCCCCATTGACTATGTCCGTGGGGCCCACACTAATCTTTGTGAGACCTCTTCCGAAGGTGTCTAGAGGGGCGCCTAACCGGAAGTAGGACTCAACGGTGAATAACGGCACGGTACGAAGATGCTGAAATTCACCCGGGTATAACGTTCCGGGAGAAGGAATCGATATCTAGGAGGGCCGAAACCTTCACACGTTACATCCCGTTACATCAAGGGTATGTGCAAGGGTGTTCAAAACCTATCTCTTCGACAAATATTACGCCTCAACCAGTGGTTGAATGTTTACAATTCAAGCATGTATTTTAAGGTCTTTAGATGTCAAATAAGATGCTCTATTGAACTAATTTGGTGGGAATTTTGATATATTCCCCCGGATATTTCAAAATAAATTCCCGCGTATATTACGTTTAGGTGCCTAGTACTCACAGGGGTTTTCAGCCCCCTTACGATAACGGCTCTCAAAAACCCGCAGCTATAAACCGGTCGTTATGAACCGGTAGCTATAAACCGGGGCCCTAAAACGCCGCATTAAAACACTAAGGCGCACCCCGCGTCGTATGCACAGCAGAAAGAGTACCCCTACTCCCCCGCCACACGGGATGCGCCCTAGGCGTTATAACCATCGAAACTACCGGCAGAACCTCAGCCGAGTGAGACTTTGAAGCCCTACCGGGCGCCTCGACCCATCCGCCAGCTTAGAGGCTGGCGAAGTCCAGAACCATACGGCCGGTAATCTTACCTGCTGCCATTTCCTCAAAGACAGCCGGTGCCTCATCAACCGCACGCAGCTGAACCACCGGAACCACGATGCCGTCAGCACCGAACTGGAATGCCTCCGCCAGATCCTGACGGGTGCCCACCAGGGAGCCCACCACGCGGATACCGTCCAGAATAATCTTCACAATGGACAGCTCCATCATCTCCGAGGGCAGACCAACAGCCACCACGGAACCGCCCGCACGAACCGACTCAACAGCCTGGTTGAACGCAACCTTCGACACCGCGGTCACCACAGCAGCGTGAGCGCCACCGCCGGTCAGCTCGCGAATACGAGCCGGAACGTCCTCAACCTCACGGCCGTTGATGATGTAGTCAGCGCCGGTCTCACGAGCCAGAGCCAGCTTGTCATCGTTGATGTCAACAGCGATAACCTTGGCACCGAAAACCTTCTTAGCGTACTGAACAGCCAGGTTACCCAGACCGCCAGCACCGTAAGCAACCAGCCACTCACCGGGGCGAACCAGCGACTCCTTGATCGCCTTGTAGGTGGTCACACCAGCGCAGGTAATGGAGCTAGCCTGCGCCGGGTCAAGGCCCTCGGGAACCTTCACAGCGTAATCAGCGGTCACCAGGGTGTACTCGCTCATGCCGCCGTCAACCGAGTAGCCTGCGTTCTTCACCGAACGGCACAGGGTCTCACGGCCCGAGGTGCAGTACTCACAGTGACCGCAGCCCTCGAAGAACCAAGCCACCGACACGCGGTCGCCTTCCTTCAGGGACTCAACACCCTCGCCGACCTTGACGACACGGCCGATACCCTCATGGCCCAGAATACGACCCGGAACCTCACCGAAATCACCGGAAGCCACGTGCAGGTCAGTGTGGCACACACCCGAGTACTCAATCTTCACGAGCGCCTGACCGTGACCGACAGCCGGAACGGGAACCTCACGGACAACAACCGAACCGTCAACCTTCTCAGGGACAACAACAGCCTTCATGGTTTCCTTGCACATGATCTAAACTCCTTAGTCATCGGTGGCCGCGCCCAAGCCGCAATCTGTGCTGCGCAATCTGTACTGTGCAACCTAGCGGGGTGGGCGCGCGTATTCTTTACATTTCCACCGTAAAATGGCGAGCCACCAATCTAAAGGTTCACCCCCGAATATGACAGAGGGGTTATTTAAGGGTCGGCACGCGAGCGAGGATGAGCTTTCGATAAGGTCTATTCCGACCAATGCGCTAAACCGCCAAAGGTTGATATGACGCTATGACGAACCGACACGGAAGATGAGAATGCCTCCCAAACCAGCGGTCTGGGAGGCAATCAGAAAAAAATTTAAATATTAAGTTTGAGGCGCATACCACCCTAAAGAAAGGGTTCAATCTACACCTATACGATTCCTACAGACTCATAGCAGCTCTAGAAGCTCGCAGCCGCCGCCTAGAATCCGTTGAGAAGCCGTCTAGAAGCAGAAAGCAACCTCAATATAGCCGGCACCGCGCTCACCCGGACCATTCGGAGCATTCAACGCCCAACCCAGATCCATGATGCGCACCGTAGAATCCATGAACGTACCGCCGCCAGCGCCACCGCCAGCCAGCTGCACCGAACCCACCGCATAGCGGGCACGAGCCGAATCATTATTCCACTTCTGCGACACCACACGAGCCGAAACGCTCAACGCAGCACCGGAGCCGCCGCCGCCATAACCGGCGCCACCGCCTCCAGAAACCACCGACTGGTAGCCGTTAAACAGCTCGCCAGCGTTCGACGGGCGGTTATCGGTACCCTCCGGAGTCTGATCCCACTGGTACGAATAGCTCGCCACACCATCGGCGCCCTTCGCACGGAAACCGCTCGCACCCGCCGCACCGGCAGTCGCAGTGCTCACCAGCTTCTGGGTGGAAGTGCTCGAAAAACCAATCACCGAACCATCAGCAGTCGGCGGGTTCAGCTTCTCGCCGCCAGCGCCGCCCACACCACCGGCAGCGCCCGAACCCGGGTTCACCGTCAGAATCGGATTAGACTGCGCCTCATACGAGGTGAAACCAACAAAACCGGGCGAACCGTCGCCATCACCCGAACCAGCGCCACCACCGGTGCTGAACTGGTGCTCGCCACCGGAGCTATCGAGCGAATAGTGCGCGGTCGGGCGCACAGCACCCGCATTCGCGGGGTTCGGCAGAACCGTCGCATACGACGCCAGCACACCGGCACCGCCGCCGCCACCGGCAACAATCATCGGCACGCCGTCCACCTCAATAGCGGAGGAACCACCACCGGATGCCGAATACAGCACAGCGCTCATGCCGCCGCGACCGGTCACACCGCCAGAAATGCGGGTCAAATCATTAATCGCCGAAACAACGTTCGCGGGAACCGGCGAAGAAGCCTTCGAGGAGCCGCCCACGCCGTAGCCGTCGCCGCCCTCAGCGGGCTTCAGCTCACCATTACCGATACCGCCCGAACCGGCAGTCAGCCTAATAGTCTGGCCGCCGCGCACAGCCATAGAACCCTCCACCATGGCGCCGGAACCGGCATCAGCCACAGTGTAGTTCGTGCCGCCCGCACCGCCCACAGCGGTAAAACGCATACGCTTAGCGCCCGCAGGAACCGTCAGCACGGCAACCTTCTTCACACCGTCACCGGCGGTGACCATCGTCGAATCCTCGTAGGGGCCGGTGCACTCGCCTTCCTCATCAGAGGCCGCATACGCCGGAATTGCCGACGACGCCACAACGACCGGGGCAGCCCACGCCGCACCTGCCACCAGGCGGCGGCGCGACAGGCCCGGACGAGAAGAAGGAGAAACGGCGCGCGAAAAATCGCCGGAAGAAGAGCTCACGATAAAATCCTGTACGTTGAGTGGGTGTTTCTAAACGCAGACGCGGCAGGTATCACCACTCGAAGAGCCTCATACTCCTTCGCGGGTGCCCACCACATGCAATACCTCTATTATGCCTTCTCAGCGGCCTAAATCCACGCACGGCACCGTCACATACCACTGTGTGAATGCTGCACACGCTCAGCAGAACGCCAGAGCGGAAGAATGCCAGAGTGGAAGAATGCCAGAGCGGAAGAACGTCAGAGCGCAAGAAACAGGTACAAAAAACCGCCGGACGGGGGTTCTGCCCCATCCGGCGGTTTTCTATGGAATGTAGATGAAAGCTAGGAGCTCTTCGTTTGGGAGTCCTTCGCCTGGGAGCCCTTTGTCGAAGACTCAGAAGAGTCAGAATCCTCGGCGGGCTCTGCCTTATCGGATGCCTTCTCGGATACCTTCTCCTCAGCGTCCTCTGCAGACTCATCTGCGGCAGGCTTCGGAGCGAACTCCGCAGGAGCCGGCTCAATACCCGCAGCAGCCTTTGCCGCCGCACGACGACCAGCCACCACAAAACCAGCAGCACCCAGCAGAACCAACAGCAGAGCAGTCCACACGTGAATACGAACGCCCCAAAGCATCTCCGAGGTATCAATACGCAAGAACATCTCAATGAAGAGGCGACCCACACCGTAGTAGAACACGTACAGCCACAGGGTCTGCCCCAGCTTCAGCACGCCCTTACGGCCCAGCCACAGCAGCAACGCCACACCCAGCAGGTTCCACAACGACTCGTACAGGAACGTCGGATGGAACAGCGTACCCGCCGGATACTGGGGCGGGAAATTACCGCTCGAAGCGCTAATCTCCAGGCCCCACGGCAAAGTCGTCGGCTTACCGAACAGCTCCTGGTTGAACCAGTTACCCCAGCGACCAAACGCCTGAGCCAGCAGAATACCCGGCGCTACCGCATCCGCAAAAGCCGGGAAATTAATCCCGTAGCGGCGACAACCATACCAGGCACCCAACGCGCCAACCGACACGGCACCCATAATGCCGATGCCGCCCTCCCAAATCTTCAGGAAAGCCCACGGATCAGCAACATTCGGACCGAAATAGCTACCCGGGTCAGTAATCAGCACGTGGTAGGCGCGGGCACCAATAATACCCGCCGGAATAGCCCACATCGCCACGTCAAAAACGCGTTCAGGGGTGCCACCCGCCGCCTTCCAACGGCGAGAACCCAACCACAAGCACACCGCCATACCCGCAAGAATACACAGGGCATAGAAATGCACACGGAACGGGCCCAGCTGCAAGTACGAAACGCTCGGTGACGGAATCGACGCCAGCACGTTAGCTACCGGCACGCTCGCCAGCGACAGCACATCAGACATTAGCCTTCACGCTCCGCCAGCTCACGGGTCAGCTTAGCCACCGCCTCAACACCGCCAGAAGCCAAAGCCTTCACCAGCGCGGTACCGACAATCACGCCGTCCGCATACTCGCCAATCTCCTCAACGTGGGCACGAGTCGAAACACCCAGACCCACGCACGCACGAGGCGCACCGGCAGCCTTAATGTCCGCAACAAGGGTGCGAGCCGCCTCCGACACGGAGGTGCGGGCACCAGTCACGCCCATCACCGACACGGCGTACACGAAGCCGCTCGACGCCTTCGCAATGGTCGCCAGACGCTCCGGCGAAGAAGACAGAGCAGCCAAGAAAATACGATCCAGACCGTACTCGTCAGAAGCCTCAAACCACGCCGACGCCTCATCAGGCACCAGGTCCGGGGTAATCATGCCCGCGCCGCCGGCAGCCGCCAAATCACGCGCAAAGTTCTTCACACCGTACGCCAGAACCGGGTTCCAGTAGGTCATCACAACAACCACCGCGTCGGTCGCCTCGGTAATGCGGCGGACCGCCTCAAAGAGCTGAGGAAGCTTGAAACCGTTCTCCAGAGCCACGCCGGTCGCCTTCTGAATCACCGGGCCATCCATGACCGGGTCAGAATACGGCACGCCCAGCTCAATAATGTCCGCGCCGTTATTGCCCAGCGCAATCGCCGCGTCAATCGACTCATCCAGGGTCGGGAAGCCAACCGGCAGGTAGCCAATCAGCGCCGCACGGCCCTGCTTCTCGCACTCAGCCAGACGAGCCGCCAGAGGCGAATCGGGGTTAGCAGTCGGGAACGTACCGTCCAACACCTCAAAGGGTGCCGACTGAGAAATAGCGTCCTGGTAGCTCATTACTTAGCCTCACTTTCAGCCTGTGCGTTCTGTGCAGCGGATGCGGCAGCTTCCTTATTACCGGTCATCAGGGTCGAGGACGGAATCGCCTTACCCAGACCGAACCACTTCAGCGCGGTCTCCATGTCCTTATCGCCACGACCGGACAGGCAGACAATCATCGTCTTCTCGCGTGCCGCCTCCGGATCCTCAGCAGCCCAACGCTGGCACACGCGCAGCGCACCCGCCAGAGCGTGCGAGGACTCAATCGCCGGAATAATACCCTCGGTACGGCAGAGCAGACGCAGAGCGTCCATCGCCTCGGTGTCGGTCACCGGCTCGTAGGTCACGCGACCAATATCGGACAGGTAGGAGTGCTCCGGACCCACACCCGGGTAATCCAGACCGGCAGAAATCGAGTGGGACTCAATGGTCTGACCGTCTTCATCCTGCATCAGGTACGTCATCGCGCCGTGCAGCATGCCCGGGCGGCCCAGAGTAATGGTCGCCGCGTGACGACCGGTATCCACACCGTCGCCGCCAGCCTCAAAACCGTAAATCTCGACCGAAGAATCGTCCAAGAACGCGTGGAACAGACCAATCGCGTTTGAACCGCCACCCACGCAGGCAGCAATACCATCGGGCAGGCGGCCAGTCTCGGCAAGAATCTGCTCGCGCGCCTCCTCACCGATAGCGTCGTGGAAGAAACGCACCATCGCCGGGAACGGGTGCGCACCAGCGGCAGTACCCAGCAGGTAGTGGGTGTTCTCAACGTTCGAAACCCAGTCGCGCAGCGCCTCATTAATGGCGTCCTTGAGGGTGCGGGAACCGTTCTGAACCGCAATCACCTTCGCGCCCAGCAGCTGCATACGAGCCACATTCAGCGCCTGACGCTCAGTGTCTTCCTCGCCCATGTAAACCACGCACTCCATACCGAAGAGCGCAGCCGCAGTCGCAGTCGCAACACCGTGCTGACCCGCACCAGTCTCAGCAATCAGACGGGTCTTACCCATGCGCTTAGCCAGCAGAGCCTGACCAATCACGTTATTAATCTTGTGGCTACCGGTGTGGTTCAGATCCTCACGCTTGAGGAACACACGCGCACCAGCGTGCTCAGAGAACTTCGGAACCTCAGTCAGCAGCGACGGACGGTTCGAATACTCAGCAGAAAGACGCTGGAACTCAGCAATGAACTCGGGGTCGTTCTTCGCCTCGTTAAAGGTTGCCTCCAGCTCATCCATGGCGGCAATCAGCGACTCGGGCATCCACCGCCCGCCGTACTCACCAAAATAGGGGCCGGGGGCATTCTTCAACGACTCGCCGTTGAGGAAAGCATCTGCCAGGTTCTCGCTCATCACTATTCCTTCCCTGGATGGTTGCCGCCGGATGCGCGCCGCGGGTAGGGCGGGGCATCAGGCCTGATCACAGCGAAACACCACGCAACCGCAAATAGGGCGGGGCGGCGTTCGCACATATCCCCCTATAGTACCCGGGCGCAGGCGGTAAACAGTACCCTGGGGTGCACATGACCATTCCTAGGACATGTGACGTTCGCCAGGGTGGGTGCGCGCACGGGTATGGGGTGGCTCGTCTGGCAAGGTTTAGAGGATGGGCAAGCGAGGCTATGCAGGGGCGCGCGGCGAGCTACAGCAGCTCGCGCAGCTCCTCCATCTGCTGAGAAAGCACCGTCGACACGCCACCGCGCATCGACACCCCGTACAGGGTCTCCGCAATCTGCATCGTGCGCTTCTGATGCGTAATCACAATCAGCTGCGAACGCTCCCCCAACTCACCAATCACCTGCAGCAGGCGCGACAGGTTGCGGTCATCCAGCGCCGCCTCAACCTCGTCCAGGGCGTAGAACGGCGAAGGGCGAGACATATAAATCGCAATCAACAGCGCCAGCGAAGCAAGCGAACGCTCACCGCCGGACAGCAGCGACAGGCGCTTCACCTTCTTACCCGCCGGGCGCGCGTGAATCTCCACACCCGAATTCAACGGATCGGACGGGTCGTCCAGCTCCAGGTGACCCTCGCCTCCCGGGAAGAGGGTCTCAAAGATGCGGCGGTAGTGGGTGTTAATGTCCTCCAGCGCGGCGGTGAACACCTCAGCAATATGGCTGCTGACCTCGTCCATGACCGTGTTCAGGTCGCGGCGGGTCGCCTTCAAATCCTCAATCTGCTGGTTCAGGTAGGCGTGGCGTTCAGAAAGCGCTTCGTACTCCTCCAGCGCCAGCGGGTTGATGGCGCCCAGTGCCTCCAGTTCGGCGCGGGTTGCCTTGAGGCGAGCGCGGACGCTCTCGGTGGAGGCTTCGGTAGCAGTATTTTCGGTGGCGGTATTTTCGGAAGCTGCGTTTTCGGACGTCTCCTCCGCGGGCACGTCAACCGGCAGCTGCTCGGAGTACTCCTCCTGCAGCTGCTCCAGGGTCAAACCGGTCACCAGGCGGGCACGCTCAGCCAGCGCCTGCACACGCTCCTGCACGCGCGCCGCCTCCGTCTGGGTGCGCGCCAGCAGGGTCAGTGCCGCCGCGTGCGCCGCCTGTAGGTCCTGCACCTCGTCATTGGTGCTGGTCAGGCCCTCCTGGGCGTTCTTCAGGGCGGTGTTTAGCTCGTGCAGCTGTTGCTCACGCTCGCTCACCTGCTCGGCAAGCACCTCCCCCAGACGCTGGGCGCGGCGCTCAATGGTCGCCGCGGGAGCCTGCTCCCCCGTGCCCGCCAGATAGGAATCCTCGCGGGTGCGCGCCGACTCGTAGGCAACGCGCGCCTGGGCCACGGATTCCTCCGCGGCGGCGAGTCGCTCGTTCAGGCGGGCACGCTCAGCCTGAATATTCTGCGCGGATGCCTCCAGAGACTCCGCCTGGGCGCGGGCTCGGGCATGCTCAGCGCTCGCCACGCCCGCCGCCTTCGCTACCTCACGTTCTGCTTCAACCGCCGCCTCTGCCGCGGCCTGAGCCTGCTGAACGGCCTGCTCGGCCTCGTCCAGTTCGGCGCGGGTGCGGGTCACGACCTGGGATGCGGCGCGGTATGCGGCGGCAAGTTCCAGGGGGCTGGCGCCCTCAGCCGGGTAGAGCAGGCTGTAGCGGGTGTGCTCGGTGCCCGCGGGGTCAAAAATACGCCATATAGTGCGCTGACCTGCGTCTACATTCTTGGCGAGCAGGTGCAGGGCGTGCTCTGCGGAGGCGGCATCCGGCGCGAACAGCACGCCCGCCAAGCGCTCGTTCAGCGCCGCGGTCACGCGCGCCAGGGCATGCTCGTCGATGCCGGCGAGCGCGGCGGCATCCTCGCTGAGCGGTTCAATGATCTCGGTTGCGGGGCGGATACCCAGCTCGCGCAGTTCGGTGGCGCAGGATTCGGGCAGGGTGGTTTCGCCGCCCTTTTCATTAGCCTTGTCACCGGCAATTTCACCGCGCAACTGCGAGACCTCGGCGCCCTCAACCGGCACGCTCAACGCTGCGGTAGCCAGCGACGTCAGCGCCGCAGACGCCGCGCGCGCATACTCGGGGTCAATCTGCACGCCGTCCAGCACGCGCAGCAGGCTTGCGCCCTCGCTCGAAGAATCCATGAGCTCGCCGGTCTCGGGGTCGAACACCGCCTCGGCGGATTCAGCGCCCGGCTCGGCGGGTGCTTCACCCAGGCTCTGACCCAGCGCCTCACGCAGGGTTGCGGCACGCTCAGCCGCCGCCGCGTAGACGCGGGTCGCCTCCACCGCAGTGGCGCGGGCGGCATCCAGCTGGGCCTGCGCGCGGGCACGAGACTGCGCCGCCTCACCCGAGGCGCGCTCAGTCTGCGCCACCTCGGACGCCGCCTTCTCAACGTTCTTCAGCGCCGCATCGTAGCGCTCCTCAAAGCTGGCGTAGCTTTCAACCGCGCGCTCTGCCTCTTCGCGGCGCTCCTGCTGCAGTTCCAGGGCGCGTTCGTATCCGGCGCGGGCAGCGGCGGTCACCTCGGTCAGCTCCACACGGTAGGTGCGCACGCGCTCGGCGGCGATGGACTGCACGGTGCGCACGCGCGCGGCGGACTCGCGCAGGGTCGACACGGCCATCTGGCAGGCGGTGACCTCGGTGTTCAGGCGGTTCTGCTCCTGCTGATGCTTCGCGGATGCGGCACGCGCCGCTTCCAGCTGTTCTTTCAGGGTTTCGGCGCGGCGGGTACCTTCCGCTTCGGAGGCGAGAGCCTGCGCCTGCTCAGCCTGCAGAACACCCAGCTGACGAGCCAAAAGTACCGCCTCCAGCTGGCGGATGCGCGCCTGTAGTTGGCGTGCGGTCGCGGCGGATTCCGCCTGCTCGCTCAGCGGTTGCAGCTGCGAATCCAGCTCGGCGACCAGGTCGCTCAGGCGGGTCACGTTCGATGCCACAGACTCCAGCTTGCGGCTGGTCTTCTCCTGGCGGCGGCGGTACTTGACCACGCCCGCCGCCTGCTCGATCATGTCGCGGCGCTGCTGGGCGGTAGCGTGCAGGACCGCATCCAGCTGGCCCTGGCCGACGAGCACGTGCATCTGCTGGCCCAGACCCGCCTCCGAAAGCAGGTCCTGAATATCGGCAAGGCGCGCCGGGGAACCGTTAATCTCGTACTCGCTACCGCCGGAGCGGAACATGGTGCGCGAAATCTGCACCCGATCAGCGGGAATACTGAGGGTGCCGTCAGAATTATCGAAAGTCAGGGTGACTTTGGCGCGGCCCAGGGGCGCACGCTGAGCGCCGTCACCCGAACCAGCCTCGCCGGAGCCGGCAAAAATAACGTCCTTCATGCTGCCGCCGCGCAGACTCTTAGCGCCCTGCTCACCCATCACCCAGGCGAGCGCATCCAGCACATTGGACTTGCCGGAGCCGTTGGGTCCGACCACTGCGTTAATGCCGGGGGTGAACTCAAAAGTGGTGGCGGAGGCGAAAGACTTGAACCCGCGCAGGGTCAGCGACATCAGGTGCACAAGGGGCCTTTCTGCAGAAGAACTGGTGTGTGCCGGGCACGTTCTGTGGTGCGTGGCGGCATCCCTCTAGTGTACGCGGTGCGGCGGGCGGGCGGCATGAACGTGCACGGGGTGAAGGGGGTTCAAAGTTACTCATTCTGCATCATCTTACGCGCGGGGTGAACGGGGGCGTTCATATTGGGTCTACGGATACGGGTTCGCCCGACCTGTGCGGTAGATTGGAATGAGCATCACAAATTCTGCGGGGCCGCTGTGCGTTTCCCCGCCGTCTTTGCATCCCACTGACTTCTATTTTCAAGGGCCACACCATTGTTGAATGCACCCGCCGAGAAGGTCGGCACGAACTCTGACATTCGCCACGCTAATGCAGCTCTACTGTCCATTACCCATGAGCTGCCTCCGGAGGTCGTCACGAGCGACTACTTCGATGAGCAGCTGGCCCAAACCTACAAGCGTCTGCGCATGCCCAAGGGCCTGCTGGAGCGTCTTGCCGGTATTAGTACTCGCCGCGGCTGGGCTGAGGGCCAGACCTTCGAGGACGGCGTGGTTGCCGCAGCCGAGAAGGCTATTGCGGAGGCGGGTATTGACCGTTCCCAGATTGGTCTGCTGATTAACGCTTCGGTGACTCGCGATAACTTTGAGCCCGCCGTTTCGGTGGGTGTGCATGACCGCCTGGATTTGCCGCGTCACGCCCTGAACTTCGATATTACGAACGCCTGCCTGGGCTTCGTGAACGCGATGACTGTCGCCTCCACCATGATTGATGCGGGCGCTATCGACTACGCCCTGATTGTGGCTGGCGAGGACCCCTCCCCGTGGCACCGTACCGCGGTGCGCATCCTGAACAACCCCGATTCGACCCGCGAGGATGTGCTGGCTCAGTTTGCGACCCTGACCCTCGGTTCGGGTGCGGCGGCGGCTGTGATTGGTCACGCTGACCGCCACCCGGAGGGTCACCGCATCGTCGGTTCGGTGTCCCGCGCGGGTACTGAGCACCGTAACCTGTGCATCGGTGGCGAGGCGGATCAGGGCATGAACACTGACGCCGAGGGCCTGCTCAAGTACGGCCTGGAGCTGGTGGCGCAGGCGTGGGAGCAGGCGCATCAGGACGGCTGGGAGTGGAACGACATGACCTCCTACGTGACTCACCAGATTTCTAACGCCCACACGAACGCCATTATTGAGGCGGTCGGTATTGAGCGTGAGCGCATCCCCCTGACTTTCCCGAAGTGGGGCAATGTGGCTGCGGCGGCTCTGCCGATGACTCTCGCCGAGTGCGCGCCGACTTACAAGGAGGGCGACCGTATTCTGTGCATGGGTGTGGGTTCTGGTCTGAACACTGCCCTGCTTGAGATTCAGTGGTAGCCCGTTAGCAGGCGACCCTAGCCGGCAGCTCTTAACCGGCTGCTCTTCACCTTTGTGCGGTAGACATTCACCGATTCGATCCGGAAGGATTCCCCCAGCATGCGCCATTTGAATTTCCCTAAGGCTCAGCCTCCCTATAACCCGGAGGAATGGGCGGGCGTGAACCCGCGCTACTCCCACCTTCTGGAGGTACCCACCACCGCCCCCATTGAGCAGCGGGCGCAGCAGGCTGGCGCGCGCCGCTGGCACTACCTGGATAACCTTCCGGTGCTGGTCGAGCAGGGTTTGGAGCCGATTGGCACGATCCTGTGCGTGCACGGTAACCCGACCTGGTCGTACCTGTGGCGTACCGTGCTGGATGCGGGTGTGAATGAGCGCGCCCCGTGGCGTGTGGTTGCGGTTGATCAGATTGATATGGGTTATTCGGAGCGTACCCACCTGGATTTGGAGGGTGAGCGCCGCACCCTGACCGACCGTATCGCTGACCTGGGTGATTTCACGAAGGCGCTGGGTCTGGATGAGACCGACAAGCCGGTCGTGACTCTCGCCCATGACTGGGGTGGGCTGGTGTCCTTTGGTTGGGCGCTGGAGCATCGTGAGATTCTTTCGGGCGTGATGCTGACGAACACCGCGGTCTACCATGACGGCATTGAGAATATCCCTGCCGCCCTGCGCCTGGCGTTGGGCGTGCACGAGTGGGGTACTCACGATTCGACCGCGTTTATTGATGTGACCTTGGGTTTGGCTCAGAATGAGGGCCGTCTGCCCGCGCCGGGTTCTGCCGGTGCCGGGGCGCTTGATGGTGCCCTGCCGCAGCCGGTGGGTCAGCAGCCTAAGCGCCTGTACCCGAGCCCGCTCAACGAGGCGATTTACCGTACGTACCGTGCGCCGTACGCTCATTCGGCGTGGCGTGAGGGCGTGCGTAATTTTGTGGGCGATATTCCGACCGGCGCCGATGTTCCTTCCTACGCCCCGATGCAGCGTATTGCCGAGCAGATTCGTGACCTGGACGTGCCCGCGTTCTTCCAGTGGGGCACGAAGGACCCGGTGTTCCAGCGCCGCTACCTGTTCGACCTGATGGAGCGCATGCCGCAGGCGAAGGTGCACCGCTACGAGAAGGCCTCGCACCTGGTCATTGAGGATTACGATATTGCCACCCCCATGATGTCGTGGCTTGCGCAGACCTTTGGCACGCTGGAGGATGGCGTGCTGGTTCCGGCGCGTAATGCGGAGGCGGAGCATCGTGCCGCCCGCGCGCGCCGCCACGGCCTGACGACCGGCGAAGGCGCTACCGCTGAGGGCACTGCCGCTGAGGGTGCTGGGGGTGCTGTTCCCGCGGCGTTCCGCCCCATGCTCGCCGCCCTCACCGAACGCGCCGATGACGCCTCCACCGCTGTGGTGGACATGGACCCCAAGGGTGACGGCACCTCCGTGTCCGTGACCCTGACCTGGGCTGAGCTGAACCAGCAGGTCAACGCCGCCGCGACCCGCCTGCACGCCCTGGGTGTGCGTCCGGGCGACCGCGTGAACCTGATGGTGCCTCCGGGTGCCCGCCTGACCACCCTGATTTACGCCTGCATGAAGCTGGGCGCTGTCATTGTGGTGGCTGATACCGGTCTGGGCATTCCGGGTCTGACTCGCGCGTTGAAGGGCGCTAACCCGAGCTTCCTGGTGGGTATTCCCGCCGCGCTCAGTGCCGCCCGTACCCTGATGTGGCCGGGTGTGCGTATTTCTGTGGAGCCGCTGGGTTCGGTGCAGGAGAAGCTGCTGGGCGTTGCCGGTTCGGTGTTTACCGCGCCCGCCGCTGACGGCACTCCGGGCGCGCCGGTGCCCACCCCGACCGTAGCGGAGTTCCCCTCCCCCGTGCCGGATGCTGATGCGGCGGTGCTGTACACTTCCGGTTCGACCGGCCCGGCTAAGGGTGTGGTGTACACGCAGCGTCAGCTGGCGGGTATGCGTGATGCCATTGCGAATACGTACGGTTTTGCGCCCGGTAGCGGTCTGGTGGCTGGCTTCGCGCCGTTTGCGCTGTTGGGTCCGGCGCTGGGTGCTACCAGCGTGACCCCGACGATGGATGTGACCCGCCCGAAGACCCTGACGGCTTCGGCATTGGCCTCGGCTGCGGCGGCTATTGACGCGACGGTCGTGTTTGCGTCCCCCGCCGCCCTGGTGAATGTGGTGGCGACCGCCGATGAGCTGAACGCTGAGCAGCGTGCGGCGTTGGCTAAGGTTCAGACCGTGCTGAGTGCTGGCGCGCCGATTCCTGTGCCGCTGCTGGAGGCGCTCTCCGCCCTGGTGCCGAACGCTTCCCTACACACCCCGTACGGCATGACCGAGGGTCTGCCGGTGACCGATGTGTCTTTCGAGATGATTCGCCAGGCGATTGCTGAGGGCACCCCGAATGCTGCCGGTGAGGTACTTGACCCGTTCGCCCGTGACGGCGTGTGCGTTGGTTTCGCGGTGTACGGCGCGGCGGTGGCTATTGCGCCGCTGCTGCAGGACGGTTCGGTGGCGGATGAGCTGACCCACGAGCCGGGTGTGACCGGTGAGATTCTGGTGTCGGCACCGCACGTGAAGGACCGCTACGACACCCTGTGGGTCACTGAGGAGCAGTCCATTAGCACTCCGGGTTGGCATCATACCGGTGACGTCGGACACTTGGATGCTTCGGGTCGTCTGTGGGTTGAGGGTCGCCTCGCGCACGTGCTGCTGACTTCGCAGGGCGTGCTGACCCCGGTTGCGGCTGAGCAGTCCGCCGAGTCCCTGCCCGAGGTGCGCCGCGCCGCCCTGGTGGCGGTGGGCCCTGCAGGTACCGCCGCCCCGGTGCTGGTCATTGAGGCGTCCGCGAATACTGCCGCTTTGGAGGCGCGCCAGTCGGCATCGGGTCTCAAGCGTGCCCTGCTCGATCGCGTGCCCGGCGCCAACCGCTTCCCCATTGCGGAGGGTGTGGCGCCCTTCGAGCTGTCGCAGCTGGTGCGTCAGAAGGTTGCCGAGGATACCGGCGTGGAGCTTGCCGCGGTGCTGGTGGTGCACGAGCATCCGACCGATATTCGCCATAATTCGAAGATTGACCGCCCCGCCCTGGGTGAGTGGGCGTCGAAGGTCCTTGCGGGGGCGTAAGCACCTGCCGGATCCCTAAGTCTAAGGAGTATGATGTCCCCTCATTCTTCGCGTGAGTCCTTTTCCCACGAGCCCTCACCCCGCCTGTCGACTGCGCATGCGGTGACCTCCCCGACGGCTCGGTTCCGCAAGCCTGCCCAGCCGCTGGCGGCACGCTACACCGACCCCGCCCCGCGTTCGCTGCGCCCGGTTGAGGAGCCCGATTTCGCGCCGCGTATTGGCGAGCGCATCCTCTTTACCGGTGCGAGCGGCCTGCTGGGTCGTGAGAGCGTGCTGGCGTTGTTGCGTGCCGGTTATGATGTGCGCGTTTTTCAGCGTGGCGATTCGGGTATTGCGGCGCTTCTGCCCGATTCGATTCGCCCGCGTTTTGAGCAGGTGCGCGGCGATATTACGAACGCGCAGGCTGTGGATCTGGCGATGACCGGCGTGAACGGCGTGGTGCATGCCGCGGCGAAGGTTTCGGTCAGCGGCGAGTGGGCTGACTATGAGCGCATCAACATTGAGGGTACCCTCACCCTGTTGCAGGCGGCGCTGAATCACTCGGTGGGTTCGTTCCTGTACATTTCCTCGCCGTCGGTGGCTCATGCCGGCGCGGCGATTGTGGGTGATGGTGCCGGTGTGGCGTCCCCGGAGCATGCGCGCGGTAACTATGCGCGTTCGAAGGCTGCCGCTGAGCTTCTTGCCCTGGAGGCAAACGGCACCACCCTGCCCGGTGGCGGGGTGTTGCGCGTGGGTGCGTTGCGTCCTCACATCATGTGGGGTCCGGGCGATACCCAGCTGGTCGAGCGTATTCTGGAGCGTTCCGCCGCGGGCCGCCTGCCGCTGCTCTCCGGCGGTACGGGCCTGATTGATACGCTCTACATTGATAACGCCGCGGATGCGCTGGTGCGCGGCTATCAGCGCCTCGACGCTTTTGCGGGCCGGGCTCTGGTGGTGACGAACGGTCAGCCGCGCACTATCGCCGAGCTACTGGGTGGTTTCTGTGAGGCGGTGGGCGTTCCCGCCCCGCGTTTCTCGGTTCCGGCGAAGGTTGCGGCTCTTGCGGGTAAGGTCATTGAGCGCGTGTGGGAGCGTCTGCCGAAGAACGTGACCGCCGGTGATGAGCCGCCGATGACGGAGTTCCTTGCCGAGCAGCTGTCGACCGCGCACTGGTTTGATCAGCGCCGCACCCGTGAGCTTCTGCAGTGGGAACCCTCGGTGTCGATTGAGGAAGGCTACGAGCGCCTGGGTTTGTTCTACGGTGACTTGTTCCGCGGCGACAAGTACAGCCGCTAAGCGCTTCTTTTCGGGGTGGCTCCCCCGCCCCTGGTTTCAACGAATGACGGCGTAGCTACATCTCCCCCCTCCTGGGAGGAACGTAGCTACGCCGTCGTGTGCATATCTAGCGTGAGTTTGCGCCTATCGTAAGCTCTTAACTTATCGAGCACGCGGCGCCCGCTGGCAGTGCGGGCAACGGTAGGACGAACGGTTCTGGAACGGTTCGCGCACCATCAGGGAGGTGCGGCCCGCCTCCGCGCAACGGTGGCAGGGCTCCCCGGCACGACCGTAGGCGTTCAGCGAGCGCTCAAAGTAGCCAGACTCGCCGAGCACGTTCACGTACAGGGCGTCGAAGCTCGTGCCGCCCGCCGCCAGGGACTCGCGCAGAACCTGGGTGACCGCCTCCAGCAGTTCGCGAGTTTGGGCGGCGCTGAGGGTGCGTGCGGGCTTCGCGTAGTGCAACCGCGCACGCCACAGCGCCTCGTCGGCGTAGATATTGCCCACCCCGGAGATGACCGACTGGTCCAGCAGCACCTTCTTAATGCCGCTGGAGGTGCGCAGGAACTTGCGACGCACCGCTGCGGGGTCGAAGAATTCGTCCAACGGGTCGCGGGCAATATGCTTGACCGCCTCGGGCACAAGAAAACGCTCAGGTACTTCGCTCTGCCCCAATTCACCGGGCGCTACTTCATTCGCTGCAACCGCAGCGGGTACGTCCGGTACCAGCGGGCTGAGGAACATACCGCCGAAGATGCGCTGGTCCACGAAGAGCAGACGCTGCCCGGTGCTCGCCCGGTTGCTGCCCGCCGCGCTATCGGTAGCTCCCACCGGTCCTAGTTCTAGCACCACGCGCAGGTGCCGCGGCTGCTCATCAAAGGCCGCGCGAGCCTCCGAATCGCTACCGGAATCGCCGCCTGGCTCATCACGCACGAGCAGCTGACCGCTCATGCCCAGATGCACCACGAGCGCCTCGTCGGCAAGCGTGCCGTCCGCCTCGCTCAGGGTCAGCCACAGGTACTTGCCGCGGCGGTAGGCACCGCGCAACGCCCTGCCGGTAAGTGCCACCTCAAAGTGGGCGGGACCGGGCAGGTGCCTGCGCAGCGAACGGGCATCGACCACGCGCACCGCCCGCACGGGGCGGCCCAGCGAATGGTCGGCTAGACCTGCACGAACGGTTTCTACCTCGGGCAGTTCGGGCATGAATTACTCCAATCAGCGGGGCTCAACAGGCGCAGGCTCAACTGAGCTACCCCGTCGAGAAACCTAGACAGCGCGCCAGAGAAGCACTCTAAACCAGAACGCGGTACGCCTGCTCAGCGGCAAGGCGCTCCGCCTCCTTCTTGCTCGGACCCACACCGGTACCGGCCTGCTGGTTCGCCACAATAGCGACCGCAGTGTACACGCGCGCGTGATCGGGACCCTCGCCGGTGACCTCATAGCGCACGTCTCCCCAACCGCGGGCGGTGGCGAGGTTCAGCAGCTCGGTCTTCCAGTCGCGTCCAGAGTTCAGGACCTTCTCATCATCGAGCAGCGGCGCAATCAGGCGCAGCACCAGGTCACGAGCCGCCTCGCGACCGCACTCCAGGTAGGTCAGGCCGAAAATCGCCTCCATGGTGTCGGCAAGAATCGAGTCCTTATCGGCGCCGCCGGTGTGAATCTCGCCCTTACCGAGCAGGATGTACCGGCCCAGGTCCAGGTCGCGTGCCACCTTCGCCAACGCCACCGTAGACACCACCACGTGGTGCAGCTTCACGAGCTCACCCTCGGGCAGGTCGGGGTAGCGTCGGTACACTTCTTCAGCGATCGCCAGGGAAAGCACCGAATCGCCCAGGAACTCCAGGCGCTCATTATGCTCCACTCCGGGGTTCTCGAAGGCGTAGGAGCGGTGGGTTAGGGATAGCAAAAACGTCTCGGCGTCGATATCGACTCCGAGACGTTTACGCAACTCCCTAGTATCAACACTAGGAAATTCAGTCATAAGGATTCACCGCTTCTTAGGCGTCTGCAACCTTACGGCCCTTGTACTCCAGGAACAGGGCGTTGCCTGCAGCGTCGGTTACAACCTTTGCCTGGTGGGGCAGGCTGTAGGTCACGCGACCGTTTTCAACGGTCTTAACCAGCTGGGGCACGGATGCCTTCCACTGGGAACGGCGTGCGCGGGTGTTAGCGCGGGACATCTTGCGCTTGGGAACAGCCACAGCTATCTCACAATCTCTAGTAACAACAATTTAGTTTTCGGTATCTGCACCGAGCAGGCCCTGTAGGGCCGACCAGCGCGGATCCAACACCTCGTGATGATGCCCGGGGTCATCCTCCAGGCGCGCACCGCAATCGGCGCACAGACCCTGGCAGGTGTCCCTGCAAACAGGCTGGAACGGCAGTTGAAGGATTACTGCGTCCCGCAGAGCCGGTTCAAGGTCGATGGAATCATCCTCAACGGCGTACTGCTCATCTACTTCATCTTCGGGGCCGCCAGCCGGGGCCTTCTCAAAGACGAAAAGCTCTTGAATATTGGCCGACATCTCGTAATCAATCGGATCCAAGCAGAGGCTACACTCGCCGTGTACATCCACAACGACGGAGCCGGTTACTAGGATACCATCAACAACAGACTCTATACGAATATCGAGGTCAATATCCGAACCCTCTTCCACGCCGATGAGCGTGTTACCCAGATCTGCCGGTGCGGGCAGAACCTCAGTGAGAGTTTCCATGGTGCCGGGGCGGTGAATCAGGTTAGTAACCGATACCACCAGCGGCGATGCGTCTGCACGTGAAATGGCGTTTCTCCTTACGAAATGTATAAACCAAAGTCCCATTTTAGGGGTCATTCGCACCGTTAATCAAGATTAAGCGCCTTTTAAATCTCTTTAAGTGGCGCTCACCTCTTAAATATCCCCTTAAGGAGGCGCCGCGCGGCTTTTAATCGGTCGGTCGAGGCCACTCCAGGGGCAGGTAAGCACCCGGTCGGCGGTACAGTTTGCCCAGTTAGTGGCAGTTTGCCTTGCCTGTTGAGTGTGTCAGGCATGCCGGGCGTGTCGGGTGGGTGCACACATGGGTTGCCCGGGGTGCCCGGGTTGATGAGGCGCTTTAGGCGTTTTCTAGGCGCTTTTCAGGGCGCGGGCGACCGCCTCCGGCACGAAGGGAGTCACGTCACCACCCAGCGACGCCACCTCACGAATAATCGTGGACGACACCGCACCGTAGCGGTCCTCACCCGCCAAGAACACTGTCTCAACCTGCGCCAGGTGGCGGTTCATGCTCGCCATCGGAGCCTCATAGCTGTAGTCCGTCGCCGAACGCAGACCCTTCACCAGCACCTTCGCGCCACGCTCCGCTGCGTACTCGGCAAGCAGCACGCCCGGCGGAATCGGCTCCACGCTCACGCCCTCAATGCCAAGCTCCTGCAGGGACTCGCGCACCAGCTGCACGCGCTCATCCAGGGAGAAACGGTACTTCTTGGAGCTATTGTGCGCCACGCCCACAATCACCTCGTCAAAGAGCTGAGCGGCGCGGGCAATGATTTCTAGGTGGCCGTGGTGCACGGGGTCAAAAGATCCGGGGCAGAGGGCAATCATGGCGGTCCCTTCACGAATAAATATCAGAGGTTGGAATGACTAGATGCGGGCGAATTTAGGATGCGGGTTAGCGGCAAGCGGGCGAGCACAGGCTGAGGCGGAAAGATGAGGGGTGTTCTTAGGCGGCGAGCTCTTCAGCGTCCTCGCTGGATTCGTTGCCGGGCTCATCGCTGGATTCGTTGCCCGCCTGTTCCTCCACCTCGTCAGGCTCCACATAGTAGAGAACCGTCTCGCCGTGCTGACGGGTCGAAAAACAGTACAGGTCCTCGCCCCACACCGGCTCCGCATCGCGTGAAGAACGCTCCACCACGACCACGGCACCCTCGGCAAGCTTGGGGGTGAGCGCCTCCAGCAGCTCGCTGACCTGCTCATTCGGCATGGCGTAGGGCGGGTCAACAAACACCAGGTCCCACGGACCGGAGGCGGACTTCACGTAGGTCAGCGCCTGCGACTGCTGCACGCGCGCCGCAGAACCGGTGCCGGTGCGGCCCATCGCCTTCTCCACCGCGGCAACGTTCTTGCGAATCACCGCAACAGCCTTCGGGTACGTATCCAGCAGAGTCACGGAGGCGGCACCGCGAGAGAGTGCCTCGCAGCCCAGCGCGCCCGAGCCGCCAAAGGCATCCAGCACGCGGGCGCCACGAATAATGTCGTAGCTCTCCAGCTTGGAGAAGAGGGATTCCTTCACCCGGTCGGTGGTGGGGCGAGTATTATCCCCCGGAACCGAAGCAAGGCGAACGCCTCCGGCGGCACCGGAAATAATACGGCTCATAGGTCTCTCCTCTTAACTAGTGCGGTGTGTTGACGTCACGGTTTCAGCGGGTGGTTGGCAAGGCTGGTTGGTGGGCGGGTCTGGCAGGGCGTTCTCCCCCGTTGGGCCTTATCCCCTGCCGAGGAACGCCTCACGGTCAGCGTCCAGGGCACGGTCAATCGTACGCGCCAGCGACGGATGCTTAGCCAGCGTCGGGTCCTTCTCCACCACCGAGCGGGCATCCTCACGGGCACGCTCAATAATGTCGGCATCGGCGAGCGCCCGCAAGAACCGCAGGGTGCTCTTCGAACCCGATTGTGCAGCACCCAGAATATCACCCTCGCGGCGCTGCGCCAGGTCGATGCGGGAGAGCTCAAAGCCGTCCGTGGTGGAGGCGACCGCATCCAGGCGCTCGCGGGACACGCCGCCCTCCTCCTGGCGGGTCACCAGCAGGCAGGTGCCCGCGTAGCCGCCGCGGCCCACACGACCGCGCAGCTGGTGCAGGCCCGAGATGCCGAAGCGGTCGGCGTCCATGATGATCATGAGCGTGGCGTTCGGGACGTTCACGCCCACCTCAATGACGGTGGTGCTGATGAGCAGGTCAATTTCGCCGCGCTCGAAAGCGGTCATGACGGCGGTCTTCTCCGCCGGGTCCATGCGGCCGTGCAGGGTGCCGATACGCACGCCGACGAGGGCGTCCTCAGCGCTCAGGTAGGAGTACATTGAGGCGACCGAGGTCAGCTGAACCTTGCCGTCGCTGCTGGCGTTACCGCCCTGACCGAAATAGCCCTGGGCTGAGTTGCCCGTGCCGGTTCCCGCACCGTTCAGGCTGGATGCGCCAAAGAACGCGGCGCCCTCCTCCAGGCTGTCGCCGTCCTCCCCGATTTTGGGTACGACGACGTACACCTGGTGCCCCGCATCGATTTCTTCGCGGGCGCGCCTCCACAACCGGGACGCCCAGGCGGGCTTCTCGGCGAGGGGCACCACGTGCGTTGAGATTTTCTGTCGGCCGGCGGGCAGGGTGTCGAGCACGGACACGTCCAGGTCACCGAACACGGTCATGGCGACGGTACGCGGAATGGGCGTTGCGGTCATGACCAGGCGGTGCGGCAGGGCGCCGTCGGTGCCGCGCAGGCCGTCGCGCTGCTCCACGCCGAAGCGGTGCTGCTCGTCCACGACGACCAGACCCAAATCGTGGAAGCTCACCTCATCGGAGAGCAGGGCGTGGGTGCCAATCACAATCTGGGCGGTGCCGTCGGCGAGCTCCTGCAGTACCTTGCGCTTGGCGCGGGTACCCATGGAGGCGGTCAGCAGGCGCACGCGCACACGGCGGGGGTCCTCCCCGTTCCCCGCGGGAGTTCCCTCGGCGGAACCGGCGGCAGAATCCCCGGCAGAATCGTCAGCGTCAGAGTCTTCGGGCGCCGCCATATCCCCCAGGATATCCAGCACCGAACGCAAATGCTGCTCGGCAAGCACCTCGGTCGGGGCGAGCATCGCGGACTGGCCGCCCGCATCGGCAACCTGCAGCATGGCGCGCAGAGCCACCACGGTCTTACCGGAACCCACATCACCCTGCAGCAGGCGGTTCATGGGCGATTCACTCGACAAATCCGCGGCAATCTCAGCGCCCACCTTCTGCTGCCCCTCGGTCAGCTCGTAGGGCAGAACCTCCAGCAGCTGATCGGCGAGGCCACCCTCCACGGCGGGGCGCGGCTGGGTCAGGTGCGCGGCACGCACCGAATGCAGGCGAGCAAGCGCGCTCTGCAGCACGAATGCCTCGCGGTAACGCATCTGCGCCTGCGCGGCACGCCAGGTGTCCTCCGAGTCGGGGGTGTGCAGGGCGCGGTACGTCCACTCCAGCGAGGGCACCTTGCGGGCGCGACGAATCGTGTAGGGTACCGGGTCTTCGAGTTCTTTGAGCGGCACCTTTTCGAGCAGCTGCGCCATGTAGCCGCTAATGCGGTCGGTGGGCAGCTTCGCGGGGGCGCGGTAGACGGGCACGGGGGCGGTGGCGGCGTCGGTGACGTCCGCGCCGGAGGCATCCTTCGAGAGCAGGGCGTAGTGCGGGTTGGTGAGGGTGTATTCGCCGCGGTAGATGCCGACCCTGCCGGAGAACATCATGGTTTCGCCCTCGCGGATTTCGCGGGCGGCGGTCCAGGCGTTGAAAAAGGAGAGCTTCATCTGCGAGCCGATGAGCGCACCGGGGTTCGTCATGCTGGGTGCGGGCACGCCAAAGAGGCCTCCCTGCGCAAAACTATCCTGCGCGAAGCTGTCCTGGCCAAATGAATCTTGGCCGTAGCTATCCGCGTAGCCGCTATAGGAGGCGGGTTGCGCTCCCCTGCCCTGTGCCGGGTTCTGGGTAGCGGGGTTCTGCGTGGCAGGGTTGTGCGCACCGGGGTTGTGCGTGGAATGAGCGAGCGCGTTGATGCGCGGGTTGTGCATCCCGGTTGCTTGCCAGTTCTGCGCGGGTGCGCCGGATGCGCCGGGTACTCTGGATGCGCCGGATGCACCGGGGCGGTTAGCGCGCCCGGGCACCACGGATACAGGCCCACCAGCACCAAAACCACCCGCCCCAAAGCCAGTGGCATCAAAACCGGCGGGTGCCTCCTGCCCGGTGGCGTCGGAGAGCCGGTCGGTGATGGTCACTTCCGTGATTTTGCCGCGGCGCGCCGCCATGGTTCGGGTGCTCACGTGCACCACGCGGGCGATGATGGTGACGTCCTGACCCTCAACGAGTTCGGCGAAGGAGCTGAGCTCACCGCGCGGCAGGTACTTGCGCGGGAAGTATTCGAGCATCTGCCCGACGGTGTGCAGGTCCAGGTGCGTGGAGATTGCCTTGGCGCTAGGCGCGGGCAGGTACTTTTTGAGCGGCGCATTTTCGATGCGGTCTTCGGAGGCGTAGCGCGCCAGAGCGCGGCTCTTAGCCTCCGCGGCAGCTGATGCGGGCTTCGTAGCTGCAACTTTCTCGGCCGCAACCTTCTCAGTAGTTGCCTTCTTCGCGGAAGCTTTCTGTACAGGTTCCTTCTGGGCGGGAGCCTTCTTCACCGGGGTCTTCGGCGTGGGTGTTACCTTCTTGACAGCGGTTTTCGGTGCGGGGGTTTTCGGCGCGGCGGCCTTGGAATCAGTGACCTTCTTCGCCGGGGTTTTGGAAGCGGGAGCCTTCTTTGCGGGAGTCTTCTTCGCTACGACCTTTGTGGTCGCGGACTTATCAGCTTCTACCTCGGGCGCGTTCTTCTTCGGCGCAGACTTCTGCCCGGCCTCCTCGCTCGCTTTCGTGACCTTCTGCGGGCGCGCCGAAGTAGCCCGCGCGGCAATATCGTTCTCCTGCGGGCTCGGCTTGTTCTGAGCTAGTTCCTTCTGAACTGTTTTCTTCTGAGCTGGCTTCTTCCGCGCGGGTGCTTTCCGAGCCGGTTCCTTCGGCTGATGTGCTTCCAGCTGATGTGCTTCCGACTGTTGTGCTTCCGGCTGAGTTGCCTGCCGCGCCGCCAACGCAATATCGACCAGCTCGTAGATAGCGTCGTCGGTCATGGTGTGTGCGGCGGGACCCAGCGAATGTTTGAGCGTCTTGAGCGCCTTACGGTAGGGTGCGCTGGCGCGCTGTGCTGCGCGTTCGCTCAGCTCGGCGCGGCTCACCTCGCCTCGGGCGTAGGCGGCAAGATCACGCACGGTCAGCTCGGCGGTGGTGCGGAGCTGCTCATCGCTCAGTAGCGGCGCATCCTGTGTTGCCTGCTGAGCTCGGGTCGCAGAACCGGCGCGGGAGGCAGGCGCAGAACCTACGGGCTCACCCTGCACTGCCTCAACCTTCGCAGGCTTGGTCTGTGAAGCCTTGCTCTTCGTAGCCTCAGCCATTGCACTTTTAGCCGACGCAGCTTTGACCGGCGCACTCTTGTTAGGCGCAGGCTCGGGAAGCCCCAAGTCCAGGGCTTCCTGCTGCGGGTTCACGGAACGTCGGGCGGGGCTCATGCGCCGCCCTCCGCACCGCACGCGTGGTCGGCGTGGTGGCCGTCCGCGAGGGAGGAAATACGCTCATCCGACCACTGACCGTAGCCCATAATCAGCTCGCGGGCGGGGTCGATGTCGGGAACGTGCACGTGCAGCGCCCAGAGTCCAGCCGCCATGTCCAGGGGCGTAATGAGCAGGCTGTCGCCCATGGCTTCAAGTTCGGGGCGCAGCTGCGCCAGGGCGAGGGGCTCGCAGGTCAGTGTGCCCATGAGCTCCCAACCGCTCTGCCCCGCATGTTCTGCGTGCTCACCTTCTACATGTTCGGCGGGTTCAGAGCCCGCCCGCGCCGCATCTACTGCAGAGGGCGCACGGAGCATGGACTCCACCTGCGCCTCGCTCAGGGTTGCTCCCTCCCAGCGCGGGTTGGAGTGCACCACAGCAAGGTAGAAGCCGAGCGCGCCGGCATCCACGAAACCGGCAAGCTCGGGTGAGGGCGGGAACTGCGCGGTACGTTCCAGGGCGGCACGCATCAGCGCACGTCGACGCTCTTTCAGCGCCCCATCAGCGGCTTCTGCGTCCTGCGATGCATCGTAGTGTGCGTCCAGGCGGGCGAGCTCCACCATGACCGACAGCATCGTGGAGGGCACCATCTGCTCCCCCACGCTGGCGCGAATACGCTCCGCCGCGAACGCCATCGCGCGCGCCTCCGCGTGGGCGTACTCCAGCTTCACTTCGCGATGCTTCGGCAGGGATCCGCGAGCAATAACGCGCTCGTAGTCTGCTTCCAGGGCGCGCACGAGCGGCAGCTCATCGGCCGCGTCCCCGAGCTCCTGCGCGAGGTTTCCGGGCAGGAACCAGTAGCTGCGCACCGCCTCCAGCGCCCAGGCGCAGAGCAGGGTACCGGAGTTGCCGCGCGCCACGCGGGATGCGCGCATAATCGCGTGCTCGTAGATGCCGCCCAGCTGAATCCACAGGTGGGCGAGGGTTTCGGAGGTGCCCGCCGCCTCGGGCGCATACGCGTCTTCTTCGCCAGACAGCTCCCCGTTGGGAAGAACCTGCTCCATGCCCCGTTCGAACTCTTCGGTCAGGGTCAGCAGGGTATGGGCGATATTGGAGCCGGTGTCCTTATCGGGCACGGGGAACCCGTTGAGTTCGTTGAGCGCCTCGCGGTAGCGTTCGATGGTGGTGCGAGCGGCAGTGGACCACGCTACGCCGAAGCGGTAGGCGCGCACGCAGGCGCGGCGGTAAATCTCGCGCTCTTCGGTGCGCTGGTTCTGTTCTGCGTTCACGCTACCCTCCTTGTCGATTTCGTCAGTTTCGCGTGGTTCTCGGCTAGTTCCCGACTGATTTCCCGGTCAGTTCCCGACTAGTTCTCAGCGCCCGCGGCACGGGCAGAATCCAGCCTATTTCGTACTTCTATTCTAAGCAATTTCGGTTAAATGTACGGTATTGCCCGCCGCCCATCCCGCGGGCTGAAAACACGGACGGAACACACAAACCGCACGCACCTCGCGGCGCTCGGTGACTTGCGGTAATAGGTCAAGCTTCTACGCGGACGCTCCGTAGTGTTCCCAGCCCATGCCGTCCAGGGAGCGGCCGTCCATCACGACCGCCGCGCCGGTCACCGCATTGTGGCGGCGTTCGGCACCGTAGAGTTCGGCGCTCAGACCTCGCTCCGGGGCGTCCGCCACGCAGGTTCCCAGGGGCACAAACTCTTCGGGTACCTCACCGGGGAAGGTCGCCAGCAGGCCGTGGTCTTCTCCGCCAACCAGCACGAAGGTGCGCGCCAGGGATGCGGGGCTCTCCCCCGCCTCATTGCGCTCACCAATCGCCAGCAGCAGGCGCGCCAGCGGTAGTAGCGGCTCGGCGAACGCATCCACGGCGGCGCGGTCGAGGCGCATCTGCACCCCGGAGGCGGCGGCAACTCGCCCAGCGTCCTTGACGAGTCCGTCGGAAAGATCCAGCATGGAGCTTGCCTTATGCTGGCGTGCTACCTCACCGGCGGGGATGGGGCTGACCGGGTGGTGTTGCGACTCGACGGCGCGCTCGCAGACCGCAATCATGTGCGCGGCGTCTTCGGGGGTGAGGGTGCGGGCAAGCTCGATGAGCCCTTCGGGAAGAGCGCCAGCAGGAAGAGTGCCAGTACCTTCCGGTTGCTGCCGGGCCCACGCCCGGCTCACCGCACCCAGCGCCTCCTCAGCATCATGACCTGCGGCAATGGCACGCAACAGTGCCGTGGCGGGCAGGGAGAGCGGGTTGAGCAGCAGGCGCAGACCGGCATCGGACCAGGCGGTACGTCCCGCCAGGGCGATAGTGTCGCCGGGGCGTGCGCCGGAGCGTAGCACGGCGCGGTCCGTGTAGCCGAGGGCGGTGACGGTCACCGACATTTCGGTGGAGTCGCCAATATCGCCGCCGCCAATCACGCATTCGATGGCTCCGCAGGCGTTGATTCCGTCCACAATGCCGTGGGCAAAGCCGTCAATCCAGCCGTAAGGAGTGCTACCGGGCAGGCTCAAGGAGATGAAGAGGCTCGCCGGGCGTGCACCCATGGCGGCAACGTCGGCAAGGTTCTGGGTCGCGGCTTTGCGCCCCACATCGTAGCCGCTACTGCGGGCGGGTTCCAGAATGAACTCGCCGGCCTCACCCGCACGTGCGATACCGCCGGGCCACAGGTTCATGAAGTCCTGGTCCTCAACGAGAGTGTCGGTGGTGACCACGGTACGCTGACCGGGCGCGGGCGCGGCGAGGACGGCACAGTCGTCACCGGGACCCACATCGAGGGGCTCAATGTGCCCCGCCTGGCGTGCCGTAGCGGCAACCTGCTCATTGTGGGCGTTGATAATCGGCATGAAAGCGCGCAGAACGCGGGACTCCCCCAGCTTTGAGAGAGGTGTCTCTCGCATGGGGTTGTCCCGCGTTTCGCTAAAAGTCTGAGGATTCACATCCTCTATTATCGCGTATTCTTACGCGTTATGTTCGCCTTATGCTCCGCGGCTGAAGTAGCGGATCGCCAGAGCAATCAGCACCAGACCGATGAGCGAGAAGAGAATCAGCGGTGCAATGCCGGAAAGTCCGGAATCGTCCGCATCCGCATTCTTCACGGCCTGTTCCTGAGCGGCGTTCGCGCCGTCAGCCTTTGTCACACTCTTTGCGGAGCGGCTGGCGCTAGCCGAGGTGGAGGAGCTGGGCGACTTCGAAGCCGATACCGAGCTTGAGGAGCTCGAGGGGCTTGCCTCCTGGGAGTGGTCCTCGTCGGTCTTATTGCGTGAGAGGTATCCAGCAACCCAGTCTGCCGCACCCGGGATGGAGTCATTCGAGCCGTTATTGGCTGCGATTCGTCCGAGGGTGGTGCCGCCAGAACGCAACGGATCGTCTTCATTGTCATCAAGCCTGTCATTCGGTGCCTTGGCGCTCGGTGAAGAGCTTGAAGATCCCGAAGAGGAGCTTGAGGACTCAGAGGAGCCACCCGGTCGCGGAAGCTCGATGGAGATGACGACATCTTCCCCTGAGGTTTCCTGACGGTTTCCAGGGACGGTCACCGGGTTGTTCGCCGGAGGAATCGGGGCAACAGGCTCAGTCTCAATCGGGGTAACGATCTTGGCGTCTGAGCTGTCCTTGGTGTCCTCTACCGGAGCTACGGGAACTACCGGAATCACGGGGATTTCTGCATCCTTAGTGGGTTCCTTGGAGGGTTCCTGAGTCGGCGCGGGCACTACCGGAGCCTGAGTCGGCTCCTCGGAGGGTGCTTCACTCGGTTCCTTGCTCGGCTCCTGAGTCGGCTCGGGAGTTACATCCTTGGTCGGCTCGGGAGTGGGCTCCGGATTCGGTTCCGGGGTTACGTCCTTAGTCGGCTCGGGTGTGGGTTCCGGAGTAGGCTCCGGTTCCGGGGTTGGCTCAGGAGTGGGCTCCGGGGTCGGTTCAGGAGTAGGTTCAGGAGTCGGATCCTGAGTAGGTTCCGGAGTCGGTTCGGGGGTTACATCCTTGGTCGGCTCAGGGGTAGGCTCTACCGTAGGCGCCGGGGTCGGATCCTGAGTCGGTTCGGGGGTTACATCCTTAGTGGGCTCAGCGGTAGGCTCCGCGGTGGGAGCTGCGCTGGGCTCGGCAGTGGGCTGCGCAGTAACATCCGGAGTGGGCGTCGCATCCTTAGAGGGCTCTACGCTAGGACTCGCCGTAGCGGTAGCACTCGCAGAAGCGGAAGGCTCGGCTGTGGGCTGTGCGGTCGCGTCCGGAGTGGGCGTCGCGTCCGGAGTAGGCGTCGCATCCGGAGTGGGAGTAGCGCTCGCAGAAGGTTCAGCACTGGCGGTGGGCTGAGAACTCGAAGAAGCGCTAGGCTGAGCGGTGGGCTCTGCCTGCGCGTTGTCAGTCTTGTTATCCCCCTGTGCGGTGGGCCATGCGCTCACGGTAGCGAGCGTAGGTACTGCCGTCTGAGAGGAAGATGCCGCGGTCGCGGCGGGGTCCAGGGTTTGGCCTGCGGTGCCGACAGGGTTCGGCGGAAGCTGTGACGCTGCCTCCTGCACATTTTGAGCAAATGAGGCTACGTATGGGCTTCCGGAAGCAACCAGTGCTGTCGCCAGACTCGCAGAGACCACCTTACGGTTTCGTTTTCCCAAAGGTTGTCCTTGACTTTCTGATACGTTGTGAGTGAATAGATACCCAATCGCTAGGGTAGATTGGATATGCCTTCGTCTATTCTACCGAATCGGCTTTTTCTTCATTACTCATTTTAGCGCTTTCATACCAATCTTTGAGCTTCACGATGTGCAAAGACTATCAACAACACCTTTTCATCACCCAGAAGCATCATTTCATGCACTTATGAGCAGAATTACGTTTCACCTTATCAACACCGCTTTAAAACTTGCACTCCCCCATTCAAGTAGCTCTAAGGCAGGTGCAAGTGATTTTTCTCATGAGTGAATCTAGAGCGATTCTCATCAGCATATCTGCGGAAAATACGTACCAATTCCCCGTTTTCCCCAGCGATCAACTTACCAGCCGCGCAAAAAAGCGCCCCGGTACAGACTCTCAAGAATCCGAACCGAGGCGCCTTACAGCAGGGACTACTCCCCCGCTGCTACGTATTCAAAAACTAGCGCAGACCCAGGGGGCGTTCCATCGCCAGGGTCAGCAGCTCGCTAATCAGGTCGGTGTAGGAAATACCGGTGTTCTCCCACATGGTCTTGTACATCGAAATCGGGGTGAATCCGGGCATGGTGTTCACCTCGTTGATGACCAGGCGGCCGTCCTCGGTGTAGAAGAAGTCCGCACGCGACAGACCCTCGCCATCCAACGCCAGGAACGCCTTCACAGCCAGCTCGCGCAGGCGATCCTGCACATCCTGCGGCAGGTTCGCCGGGCACACGGTCACAGCGGAAGACTCAGAAACGTACTTCGCCTCAAAGTCGTAGAAGCCGTGGTCCTCGTCCACAACCTCAATCTCGCCGGGGTAGGATGCGCGGGGCATCTCGCCGTGGTGGCCGTCGAGCACAGCGCACTCAATTTCGCGGCCCACAATACCGGCCTCAATAATGATCTTCGGGTCGTGGCGGCGTGCCTCTTCAATCGCGGGCACGAGCTCCTCCACCGAATCCACCTTGGTAATACCGAAGGAAGAACCTGCGCGGGTCGGCTTCACGAACATGGGGAAGCCCAGCTTTAGCACGCGCTCCAGAATCTGCTCGCGGTCCTCGTGCTCCCACTGGCGGTTGGTGACAACCTCGTAGGGGCCGACCTCCAGACCAGCGGACTCGAAAGCAACCTTCATGAAGTGCTTATCCATGCCCACGGCGGATGCGGTCACACCGCAACCCACATAGTGCAGGTCAGCCATTTCCAGCAGACCCTGCACGGTGCCGTCCTCACCGAAGGGGCCGTGCAGCAGCGGGAACACAACGTCCACCGGCGCGGTACGGGTAACGTTACCCTCAGCATCCACCAGGGTCAGGCGGGAATCGCCGGCACCCATCGGCAGGAACACCTGCTGGGTACCCTCGGGGAACTCTGCGGTACCGCGAGTGCCAGCGGTCAGCTCGGCGAGCTGCTGCTCATCGGTCAGGTACCAGCGGCCGTCACGGGTAATGCCGATAGTGATGACGTCGTAGGCGGTGCGGTCAATAGCGCCCAGAACGCCGGCAGCGGTAATGAGCGAAATCGGGTGCTCGGAGGAGCGGCCACCGCACAGCAGGGCGACGGTCTTCTTCTCGGTCATATATTTCTCCTAGTCAATGTTCCCCTACCCTCAGGTCCGGAAGGTGGAACGGCAATGCGTCAATAATCCTAACGCACGAATACCGTCGCGGTCACTGATACGTTTCTCACGCACCGGCTCTTCGCAACGGTATCCGTCCTCGGATGTCTACATTCAATCTTCTTCTAGTATGTCCTGGCACACACCACTAATCAAGGGTTGCCAGCACACCAGAAAGCTTCAAAACCTAGTGGCCCTCATGCTTGAGGCGGCGGCCCAGCAACTGAGGCGCCAAATCCTCAATGCCAATACGGCCCGAAAGCACAGCCACCACAGCCTCAACAATGGGCATCTCCACGCCGTGACGACGAGCCAACTCAGCCACCACCGGCGCCGACTTAATCGACTCAGCAGTCTGGCTCATGTGCTCATGTAGGCGGTCAGGCGTAATACCCTGCGCCAGCAGACGGCCCGCCGTGTGGTTACGAGACAGCGGCGAAGAGCAGGTCGCAATCAAGTCGCCCATACCGGCAAGACCGCTCATCGTCGCAGCCTCGCCACCCAACGCCACCGCCAGGCGGGTAATCTCCGCCAGGCCGCGAGTCATAATGGACGCCTTCGAGTTATCGCCGTAATTGCGGCCCTCACAAATACCCACGCAAAGGGCAATCACGTTCTTCACCAGGCCGCCAATTTCGGTACCCACCACATCCGTGTTGGTGTACGGGCGGAAGTACGCGCACGCAATCGCGTGAGCAACAGACTCAGCCACCGGCAGGGTACGAGCCGCAACCACGGAGGCGGTAGGCTCCTCCCCCATGATTTCCTTCGCCAGGTTCGGGCCCGACAGCACGCACACGCGGTGCGGAATATGACCGATTGCGCGCACATCAGCACCGCGCAGAGCCATAGCCTCTTCCAGCTCCTCGGTAATGACCTGCGACATACGCAGACCCGTACCGGTCTCCAGGCCCTTCGCCAAAGACACCAGCATGGCATTCGGCTCAATATAGCGGGCGAAGCTCTGCAACTGCGAACGCAGAACCTGCGCGGGCAAGGCAAGAACCACAATATCGGCGCCGGTCAGCGCCGCGGGGGCATCCGCCGTGAAGCGCATGTTGTCCGGCAGCTTCATTCCCGGAAAATAGCGGGCGTTCTCGCGAGTGCGCTCGCACTCAGCCATCACCTGCTCATCACGACCGATGAGGGTCACGCGAGTGTCATCGCCGCGCTCGCGGGCAGCATCCGCCACGATCTTAGCGAAAGCGGTGCCCCAGCTACCGGCGCCGAGCACCGCAATAGACTGTACGGTTGCCGGAGGGGTAAATTCAGGGCTTGCTGCGGGGGTGCGTCCAAAGAAGGTCACGAAAACACCATCTTCCTTGTGAGGTCCTTGGATGAGGTCCTTGGGGTGAGCCCCCTGATAGGCGCCCGGTCGGGTACCTATCGGGGGCTCTCAATGGTTCCCAGCGGGAATACTACTTTTCGTCCGGTTCGCCGAGCGCGCCACCAACCGGACCGGAGGGGGTGCCGGGAGCTTCACGGCGCTTCGTGCGCGGGTTCCAACGACCCTCAGGAGCCTTCTCGCCGCGGATCTTCTCCAGCTCGGCGGTAATAGCATCCAGCATGGCGTCGGTGACTACGCCCAATTCGGTGCGGGTGTGCTTAGCCTCGGGGCTGGCGTCCTCAACGAGGGAGGCGATATCCAGCGCCTTACCGACCTTCACTCGAACGGTCTTGCGCGGGAACAGCGAAATCTTACGCTTCTCCTTGATGCGGCCGTCCTCGCCGGCCTCATCCACGTAACCGAGAATCTGCTCGTCACCCCAGTGCGCCACCGGGAAGACGGGCGCACCGGTCGCAAGCGCCAAACGAGCCGCGCCGGTACGCGCCTGCATGGGCCACAGCTGCGGATCGTGGGTGGTGGTGCCCTCCGGGAAAATCACGACGGCACCGCCAGCCTCAACAATCTTGCGGGCAGTAATCAGGGACTTACGCGCATCCACCGAACCACGAACCACAGGAATATGCGCGAGCTTGCGCATAATGTAGCCGAGCACGGGTGCGCGGAAGAGCGAATCCTTCGCCAAGAAGCGCGGCAGGGCGCCCTCAACGAAAGCAGGGAAAGCCACGGTCACCGGGTCAAGCTCGGTGGTGTGGTTAGCCACGATAATGTACCCGCCGCTCTTGGGCAGGTTCTCACGGCCGGTAATCTCAACGCGTGCGATGAGCTTGTACAGCCCGCGCGCAGCGTTACCGAGCACCTTGTACAGAGCGTCACCGGAGGCGGTGGGCTCAATCTCAGGCAGAGCCTGCTTTCCCTGCTGTCCGCTCACTAGTCCTGAACCTCAACTTCCTCGGGCTCAACAACGACGATTGCCGCATCGGGCTTGGGAGCCTTCGACGCCTTGCGTGCCAACACCTCAAAGTTAGCACCCAGGCCCTTGAGCTTCTCCTCGAAGTTCTCGTAGCCGCGAGCAATCAGCTCAACACCGCTCACGTGAGAGGTGCCCTTAGCAGTCAGAGCAGCAATGATGTGGGAGAAGCCGCCGCGCAGATCCGGAACCTCAATGTCGGCACCGGTCAGCGGGGTGGGGCCAGAAATAATAGCGGAGTGACCGTAGCCCTTACCCTCGAAACGGCAGGGTGCACCGCCCACGCAGTCACGCATGACAACAATATCTGCACCCATCTGCTTCAGCGCGTTGGTGAAGCCGAAACGCTCCTCGTACACGGTCTCGTGCACAATGGACGCGCCCTTAGCCTGAGTCAGCGCCACAACGAGGGGCTGCTGCCAGTCGGTCATGAAGCCGGGGTGCACGTTGGTCTCAAAGACGATGGGCTTCAGCTGAGCACCGGGGGTGCGCTGAGCCGGGTGGGTGAAGCGGATACCCTCGGCGGTCACCTCGTACAGGCCGCCCATCTTGCGGAACTGGTTCAGGAACGCGGTCATATCCTTCTGAGCTGCGCCGCGCACGAAAATGTCGCCGCCGGTAGCCAGAGCCGCGGAAGCCCAGGACGCGGACTCATTACGGTCGGGCAGGGACGCGTGATCGTAGCCGGTCAGCTCGTCCACGCCCTCAATGACGATGGTGCGGTCCTCGTTGATGAAGATGATGGCGCCCATCTTCTGCAGAACAGCAATCAGGTCAATAATTTCGGGCTCAATCGCTGCGTTGCGCAGGATGGTCTTACCCTTAGCGCGCACACCGGTGAGCAGAACCTGCTCGGTAGCGCCCACGGAGGGATAGTTCAGCACAATCTCTGCACCCTTCAGACCCTCTTCGGGAACGATCAGAGTGGTGCCGGTTTCGTCGTCCTTCTCAACGACCGCGCCGAACTTGCGCAGTGCAGACATATGGTAGTCGATGGGGCGGTCACCGATCTTGCAGCCACCCAGGTTGGGGATGCGTGCGGTACCGAGGGTGTGCAGTAGCGGGCCCACCATCAGAATCGGGATGCGGGAGTTACCGCCGAAGAGCTGAATCTCCTCTGCGTTCTTTGCAGCGGTGGTTGCATCCTGTGCGGGGTTGAGGGTCAGAACACCAGCTTCGCGGTCGTAGTCGACCTTTGCGCCGTGCAGCTCCACGAGGGTGGTAACGATTTCGACATCGCTCAGGTCAGGGACGTTACGCAGGGTCGAGGGGGTCGAACCGTGCAGTGCTGCGACCATCGCCTTGGGCACCAGGTTCTTGGCGCCTCGAACGTGGACCTCACCAACGAGCGGAGTGCCACCTTCAATGCGAAGCTTGCTGATGTTCTCAGTCATTAAAAATCCTTTGTGGAGTCGGCTGGTTTAGGCCGAACTTTAACAGTGTGCCGATACGCCGCGTTCTCATACGCTCATACGTGCCGTGCCCTCTGCCGGTAGCAGGGTGAAACGGGCGCATATATTCATCATTATTCTAAGCCCTGCGTAAAGGTGCTCCAAACGCCGAAGAGCCTTTGGAACTCGTGACTGAGATTTTGCTCTGTTGTATGTGTGATAAACCGCTCTGACCCCTCCAGATTCAGAGCTAGAAAAAACAAAAAGATACACAAACATTCACACTAATGCAAACATTTTCTGGTTCTTCACCGAAATTTGACGCCAGTTTCGTCTTTTTGACGCACGAATTTGAACTTAAGAGTAACCTCACCCCTACAATAACGTGCACACTCGTGCCCGCTGAACGGCGCCTCCACTCTCTAGGGGAGCCAACCGGCTCTCAACTGCGGCATCGGCGCCGGCATTGCCGTTACTCCATGCAGTACGGAGCCTCACGGCAGGGAACGGGCGTGTATTCACTGCATAAACCCTGCGATGACGCCCAACCACAACGGTTCGGCTTCCTGCTTCACTTCAACTTCAAAAATTCACCTCAACATCACCGTAAATATTCGAAAGTCAACTAAAAACCAGGGCACATCGCAACCAACCACAGGTTATTTCGCGGCTGCATCCGCGAAACAACCGGAGGACCCAATATGACACATCACAACACTGCATCACGCATTTCACGCCGCCGCCTCGTACAGGGTGCGGCATGGAGCGCCCCCGTTATCATCGCCAGCGCAACCGTCCCTGCATGGGCGGCAAGCGGCGAGCCCACCTGCTCCCCCGCCCTGACCCTCAAGCCGACCGCAACCGGCTTCGACGACAAGGCTGGTGCATACACCGAATGGCTCGTTCCTGAAGGCGTTGGACGAGTCCGCTTCGACCTCGTGGGAGGTGCCGGCGGTGCTGCTTCTTCCTTCACCCCCAGCTACCTGACCGACGTCACGAACGCATCCCTGGCTGGCGGCGGTGCCGGCGCGCAGCTCAGCGGCGTTCTGACGGTCAAGCCCGGCGATATCCTGCGCGTCTGGGCTGGTAACGGCGGCGTCGGCTCCGTAGCCGGCGCGCAGCCCGCATTCGGCGGCGAAGGCTACGCAGCCGGTGGTGACTCCACCGGCTCCAGCACCGCAACCGGCAGCGCGCAGACTGTCGGCACCAGTAGCGGCTACGTGTACGGTGCATCCGGCGGCGGCTCCTCCGCGGTCGAGCTCGTCCGCGACGGCGCAGTCACCGTCGTAGCCGTTGCGGGTGCAGGTGGCGGCGGCGCCCAGCTGGGCACCCTCACCACCCACCAGAGCCTCTTCGACACCCAGCCCAATGATCAGCTGAACCCGGCACTGCGCGTGGCACTGGACAGCCGCGACGCATCCACCACCGCAGGCGGTAGCGCAGGCGGTGACTTGGGCACCGATAACACCGGTCAGGGCGGCATGCTCATGGCAAGTCCCTACCAGGAATTCATGCCCCTGGACGAGGACGATAAGACCCTCGACATGCGTTTCGTGGTCACCGGCGGTACCGCTGGTCGCTCCGGCGCACCCGGCACCCTCGGTGAGGCACTGGCAGGCGTTCTCGACGAGAACAACGCGCTGAAGCTTCAGCCCATGTCCGAGGCCTGGTTCGAAGCGTACAGCTTCCCGCGCTACTACCTCTACGAGGGTGACTCCGTGCATGAGGGTGAGAAGGGCACCGGCGGTGCGGACGCTACCGGCTCCTACCGCGGTAAGGGCGGCTCAGGCGCTCTGCTCTCCCATACCTACGGCAGGCTTTCCATCACTTCCGTAGCATCCGGTGGTGGCGCCGGCTACGGTGGCGGCGGCGCAGGTCTGAACTTCTGGACTATCGGCGCATACTACGAGAGCGTTTTCGGCCGTCAGGTGCAGTTCGAGAGCGAAGGAAACATCTACTCGCTCAGCTCTCTGAGCAGCGGCGGCGGTGCAGGCGGCAGCTACATTAACCACGAGGTGGTTTCTGACTTCGCTCTTGCCACCGCGCAGAACGCCAACCCGACCGCGGGCGTGCGCTCCCCCGGTTCGGCGGCGCTGTACAGCTGCACCGAGAACGCAACCCTGAACACCCCCATCACTGAGGGCGCCTAAGCTCTAGGTATTGAAAATAAATGTGCCTCCCCGGAAGCTGATGCTCCGGGGAGGCGCATTTATATGTGTGCCAATTTATATGCGTGCCCAGAGGTTTTGGGTGCCGAGGTTCGGATGCAGAAAAGCTCGTAGGCGGCGACTGATTCAGTCGCCGCCTTCGAGCTTTATATCTCTAGGTTTTAGAGCTCCTGGGTGCGGGGCATCCAGGAGGGGCGCTTCGCCTCGTACGCCTCAATAGCCTCGAGGTTCTGCAGAGTCAGACCAATGTCGTCCAGGCCCTCCATGAGGCGCCAGCGCACATAGTCGTCAATTTCGAAGGGAACAACCAGCGCGCCCACGGTTACGGTCTTGGACTCCAGGTCAACGGTGATTTCGGTACCGGGCTCGTGCTCCAGTGCCTTCCAAATCAGCTCAATATCGTCCTGTGCAACCTGTGCGGTGACCAGGCCCTGCTTACCGGAGTTGCCGCGGAAAATATCGGCAAAACGAGCAGAAATAACGACCTTGAAACCGTAGTCGCGCAGCGCCCACACGGCGTGCTCACGGGAAGAACCGGTACCGAAGTCCGGGCCCGCCACCAGCACGCTACCGTGCTTGTAGGGCTCCTGGTTCAGGACGAACTCGGGGTCCTTACGCCAGTTAGCGAAGAGGGCGTCGTCGAAGCCGGTCTTGGTCACTCGCTTGAGGTAGACAGCGGGAATGATCTGGTCGGTGTCAACATTCGAAGAACGCAGCGGCACGCCAATGCCGGTGTGCTTAATAATGGGTTCCATAATGGCTCCTTAGCTATAGCGGCGTGCTAGGCCACGACGTCGGACGGGGCGGACAGGGTACCGCGCACAGCGGTTGCGGCGGCAACCACCGGGGAGACCAGGTGGGTGCGGCCACCCTTGCCCTGGCGGCCCTCAAAGTTACGGTTCGAGGTGGAGGCGCAACGCTCACCGGGTGCCAGCTGGTCGGGGTTCATGCCCAGGCACATGGAGCATCCGGCGAAGCGCCAGTCGGCGCCGAAGTCCTTGAAGACCTTGTCCAGGCCTTCTGCTTCTGCCTGCGCGCGGACCTTCTGGGAGCCGGGCACGACCATCATGCGTACGTTCTCGGCGATGGTGCGGCCACGCACGATGTCTGCTGCGGCGCGCAGGTCCTCGATGCGGGAGTTGGTGCAGGAGCCCAGGAAGACGACGTCCACGGGGATGTCCTTCATGGGGGTGCCCGCCTTCAGGTCCATGTATTCGAGGGCGCGTTCTGCTGCGACCTTGTCGTTCTCGTCCTCGAAGTCGTCCGAGGAGGGAACGGCGTGGCTCAGCGGCACACCCTGACCGGGGTTGGTCCCCCAGGTGACGAAGGGTTCGAGCTCGTCAGCGTTGATGAAGATTTCCTTGTCGAAGACGGCGCCTTCATCGGTGGGCAGGCTCTTCCAGTACTCGACCGCCTTGTCCCACTCTTCACCCTTGGGCGCGTGCTGGCGGCCCTTGATGTACTCGAAGGTGGTCTCGTCGGGGGCGACCATGCCGGCGCGTGCGCCCGCCTCAATGGACATGTTGCACATGGTCATACGACCCTCCATGGAGAGGGAGCGGATCGCGGAGCCGCGGTATTCAAGCACGTAGCCCTGACCGCCACCGGTGCCAATCTGCGCGATGACGGCGAGGATGATGTCCTTAGCGGTCACGCCGGGCTTGAGGGTACCTTCAACGTTGATTGCCATGGTCTTGAAGCGTGCCAGGGGCAGGGTCTGGGTTGCCATGACGTGCTCCACCTCGGAGGTGCCGATACCGAACGCGAGAGCGCCGAACGCACCGTGGGTGGAGGTGTGGGAGTCGCCGCAGACGATGGTCATGCCGGGCATGGTCAGACCCAGCTGCGGGCCGACCACGTGCACGATGCCCTGTTCCTCGTCACCGAGGGAGTGGATGCGCACGCCGAATTCCTTGGCGTTGCGGCGCAGGGTCTCGATCTGGGTGCGGCTGGTCAGGTCGGCGATGGTGCCGAAGATGTTGTCGGTGGGGGTGTTGTGATCCTCGGTGGCGATAGTCAGGTCGAGGCGGCGCAGGGGGCGGTTCTCGATGCGCAGGCCTTCGAATGCCTGGGGGGAGGTCACTTCGTGCAGTAGCTGCAGGTCGATGTAGAGCAGGTCGGGCTTGCCGTTTTCACCGGGGACGACGACGTGTGCGTCCCAGACTTTTTCTGCCAGGGTGCGCGGACGGGTGCCCGCGGTGGTTGCGTTCTGTTCGCTAGTCATGCTTTCTCCTGCTTGATGCGTTCCTACGGTGGATGCGTTCGGTGTGGTGCGTGCCGCAAGTTTGCGGATTGAGGGGCGGATTATGTACCCGATGGGACCCTCAAACCGGTATTTCCCTGCGGCGTGTCGCACATTTTTTCACGGATTCTTAGCCTGTGAGACGGCCTAGAAACACCCCGAACCAGCGAGTGTTTTTGTGTGGGTTTACTCTATGACTCCAGGGTAATTTTGCGGGATTATCCGCATTTTTCTGCGACTTTTCGCATATTTTCACCCATAAACCCACATAAACACTTATTATGAAAAGCTCATAATTTATCCCGTAGGGGGTGATTCCATCTTCAGCTCTGCACCCCAAAGAGTCCATGAAGTCCGGGGTATCTTTCATATTCTGAGATAGAATATAAGAATGACTCCTTCCGCCTCACGTTTTAACGCACACGGAATGCGTCACCCCAACGCATCCACACACCACAACGCACCGATTGTCGACCCCGTCAAGCCGCCCGAACACATGGCCGCCGACGAGCAGATGGTAGAGGTACACTCCCACGGCTCCTCCGGCGTTGGCGTGCTCGACAAGGCAACCCTCATTCTTGACTGCCTCGAGGCAGGCCCCGTATCTCTGGGCGACCTCGTCAAGGCAACCGGCCTGGCACGACCCACCGCGCACCGCCTCGCCGTGGCACTGGCACACCACCGCCTCGTAGCCCGCGACGTGCAGGGACGCTTCATGCTCGGCCCCCGTCTGACCGAACTCGCGTCCGCAACCATTGCTGACGAGCTCATCACCGTGGCCGACCCGATCCTGCAGAAGCTCAGCCTCGAAGCTGACGAGTCCACCCAGCTGTACCGCCGCCAGGGCGACTGGCGCGTGTGCGTTGCGACCGCGGCACGCCCCTCCGGCATGCACGAATCCATCCCGGTGGGCACCCAGCTATCCATGCAGGCTGGTTCCGCCGCCCAGGTGTTGCTCGCGTGGGAAGATCAGAACCGCATTGTTGAAGGCCTGCGCGATGCGCACTTCAGCGCCGCCATGCTCGCGGCTGTGCGCCGCATCGGCTGGGCGCAGTCCGTGGGTGAGCGCGAGCGCGGTACCGCCTCGGTATCCGCTCCGGTGCGCGCTCCCGGTGGCAAGGTGATTGCGGCTGTCTCTATCTCGGGTCCGATGGATCGTATGACCCGCCAGTCGAACCGCAACTACCCCGAGCTGGTCGTCAAGGCTGCTCAGGCAATTACTGACGGTCTGCGTGAGCTCTCTGCTTCTCACTCGGCATCGGATGCTGAGGAAAGCTAAGGCTCCGTTATAGATAGTTTTCACGAAAAGAATCCCTCCCCGCCTCATTGAGGTGGGGAGGGATTCTTTTATGCGGTTTTCAGATGATATGCCGCTAAATATCCAGCGCCTTGCGGTAGGCGTTGAGGCGCTTAGCCTCCGTCTGCACCGGGGCGACCACGCAGGACTGCACCGCCTTCTCAACGCCGGTCTGCAGGCGACCGCGCAGCTTACGTGCGTAGTAGCGTGAGCCCATGGCGGTGAGTAATCTGCCCACACCCGCCGAGGCGATGCCGAGGAGTATGCCCAGCAGCAGAAGCAGGGTGGGCAGGGGCACCGGGGAGCCTTCGGGAGTCGGGGCGGGCGGCAGGTGAATCTGCAGGTACGCCATGCCGGAGATGAGGGTCAGCCAGCCGACGCCTACCAGGGCGCTCAGTAGCGCGATCCACTGCAGGGTGTTGAAGATAACCCAGGGGGCACGGGTGCGGCCCAGACCGTAGTCGATGCGCATCATGTCCCGTTCGAGCAGTTCGGGTAGCTCCGCCTCGCGGGAGAGGGCGGCTTCCTTGATGCTGCGTTTCCACGGCTCGTCGATGCGGGCCGCCATCTGCTTGCTGTATTGGCGTACGGCGTTTGCCATGCCTGCTTTCTGTGCGGCGCTCAGCGGGGGTAGCGAGGAAGCCACCAGCTCGGGTGCGTTTTCGCTATCGGAGCCGAGCATACCCGCGGACTTCGCATCCTTCGAGGAGCTTTTCTTCTCATCCTGTTGCCCCAGGTGCAGGCGGCGCAGGGGGTCAGCTTTCAGGCGGCTCATCCAGCGGGTGAGGATCCAGCCGGTGTGCTGACCCGCGGCGCGGCGATAGGAGGCGGTTGCCGCCTGCAAAACCTGCTCAGCCTGGCTGGAGGTGTAGCACGCCGTCACGAGCTTCTGTTCCGCGTCGAGGGCGTAGGCTCCGGCGAGCACGGTCCCCTCTCCCCCGGCGTAGGTGCGCAGCTGGGAGGCGGTGGCGTGCAGCTGCGCGTCGGTTCGCTGCAGGGATAGGCTCTTGGCGGCGGCTACCTGTGCGAGCAGGTCGCGGAGCACGTCCACGCCTTCGCCGGTTCGCGCGGAGACGGCGATGGGTGCGGAGAGCAGGTGCGCTTCGGTGCCCTCAGCCTGGAGCAGGCGGGTGAGGGAGGCGAGCACGGCGGGCACCTCGGCGGGTGCGAGCTTGTCCGCCTGGTTGAGCACGCAGAGCGCCTGCGCACCGGATGCGGCAAGCGGCACCATGAAGTCGCGGTGGATGACGGCATCGGCGTATTTTTGGGGGTCGACAACCCAGACGAGTACGTCCACGTAGCGCATCATGCGGGCGGCGAGGTCGCGGTTGGTGGTGGTGACCGAGTCGAAGTCGGGCATGTCCAGCAGAATGAGGCCGCCGGTGCGGGTGCGCATTTCGCCACGTCCACCGACGGCTCGGCGGATGCGGTTGAAGAGTCCGGGTGCCGGTTCGGTGACGGCATTGGGTGCAGCCACTCCCCCGGCTTTATTGTGTTTACCCGCCCCGTTACCCTCGACTGCTTCTCCTTCGGCGGCGAGCGCCTGAGTTTGCGGGTAGACGCGCTTGTCGATGCCGAGCCAGTCAAGTAGCTCTTCACTGCCTTCTGCTTCCCAGATTGCCGCCTGCACGGTGGAGGTGGTCGGGCGCGTGGGCGCGGAGAGGGCGATGTTCTGCCCGGCAATGGCGTTGAAGAGCGTGGATTTGCCGCTGCCGGTCGCGCCGAAGAAGCCGATGACGGTGTGTTCGGTGGAGAGTTCGCGGCGTTGGCTGAGGCGTTCGAGGGTTTCGGCGGCGTCGAGCAGCACGGTTTCGGGGACTCGTCCTTCGCCGTAGCTGATGGCGTCCTTGAGGGATGCGACGGAGCGCGCGAAGGGCGAGGTCGCCACGGCGGGGGTGGCGCCTCGCTCGGTGTTGCGCTCAGTGTTCTCGAGTTTCTTCTCGGGGGTAGTCATAGTGCGTTTTTCTTCGTCTGTGGTGCGGGGTGCCTGTCCGGAGTGGTTTAGCGAGCAACCGTGCCGTTAGTGTGGGCTGCGGCTTGGCGCTGTGTGGTTTGACTCTGGGCGCTCATTTCTGCGGCAATGTTCTGCACCTGCTCGGCGGCACGGTGAATGTCCTCGGCGTCAGCCTGCGGGTCGGTTTCTTCGAGTACGGCGGTGAAGGGCTGGGCGTGCTCGGTGAGCAGATCCGCCATGCGTTCGAGCAGGTCGGTGCGGGCGCGGGTTGCCATGCGGCGCACCGCGTCTTCGCCGAAGATAGACTCGAGCAGTTTGGTGCCGACCACGCCGCTACCGCCGGCAATACCCGCCTCAATACCGGTGATGCCGCCGGTGAGGCTGAACGCGGCGACCATGAGCATCACGGCGGTGGCGTTCACGCCCAGGGAGAGGAAGCGGGCGCGTTTGCGCTTGTCGGCTCCTTCTTCACGGATCATTTCGAGAACGGATCCCTGCCAGAGGCGAATCTGTTCGGCAACGGCTGCGGAGAAGATGTCCTCGGCGGACTGCACTTCACCCTTTGCTTCGTTACCCTTCGCCTCACCGCTTGCGCCTGCGTTCTGTTCGGGTACGGCGGAGGGCATCTGCGGCGCGTCCAGGCGCGCCAGCAGGGAGCGTCCGGCACGGCTGGCACGCCAGCGGGTGCGGGTGTTTTCGGAGGTGCGGGCGGCCGCATCCAGCACGACGGCGTGGATACCGCTTTCGAGGGCGTCTTCTACCTTCTGTGCGGCGGCGGGCTGGCCTCGCAGGGCGGAGCCGACGCGGTCGCGCAGGCGACCGATGGTGCTGTCGAGGGAGCGGAAGAAGTCGCCGGTTCCCACGAAATCGTGCCAGCGCGAGAGCACTTCGCCGCGTAGCAGCGAGCCGTCGGAGAGGGCGCCGTCGATGGTGGTCAGCGCGTCCTCGTATTCTTCGGCAGCGATGGTGGCAAGCGACTGGTGTGCCGCCTGCTGGCGTGCCTGTTCGGCGGCGAGCACCTGCAGGTTACCGGCGAGGGTTTCGACGGCACCTGCAAGGGTCTGCCGGGCGATAGCGGCGCGGGCGGGTGCGTCGGCGCCGAGTTCGCGGATCCACAGGGTCAGCGGGGCGAGGCTGACGGGTGCGAGCATCCCGCTTTCGTCGCGCGGCTGTTCGGTGACGGTGTGAATCAGTACGGCGTGGATTCCGGCTTCGTCGAGCATGCGTCGCAGGTCGTCTTCGATGGCTTCTTCGTCGCCTTCGGGCACGCGGTTGAGCACCACGGCGATGGCGATGGAGCGTGCGGCTGCTTCGTGGAGCAGTTCCCAGGGCACGGCGTCGGCGTAGCGGTTGGCGGTGGTGACGAAGAGCCACAGGTCTGCGGCGGAGAGCAGTTCCTTGGCGAGGGTGCGGTTTTCCTCGGAGACGGAGTCGATATCGGGTGCGTCGATGAGCGCGATGCCCTGCGGTAGCGCTGAGGTAGTAATAGGAATGAGGGCGCGCGCAATCTTCGGGTCGAGGCCGGGTAGTGCCTGCGATCCGGCGTTCATGCCGGAGGTGCGGGTGCGCGGCAGGGTGGGCAGGAAGCGTTCGGGTGACAGCGCCGCTTCGTCTTCTGCGCGGTGCAGGAGTACGGGGTGGCGGGTGGTGGGTCGAATCGCGCCGGACTGGGTGAGCGGTTCGCCGAGCAGGGTGTTGACGAGGGTGGATTTGCCGGCGCCGGTGGAACCTCCGACCACGATGGTGAGGGGGTTGTCGACGCTGGCACTGCGCGGCAGGATGTAGTCGTCGAGTTGGCGTGCCATGGCGGCGAGCAGGGTGCGCGCGGTGGCGGTGCCGTGCTCGGCGGTGCCGCCGTGTGTGACGGTGTAGGGGGTGCCGGGGGTTTCGCCGGCTTCTACGTCGAGCGGGAGGGGGATTCGAGTGAGCAGTTCGCGAGCTGCTTTGAGCTGCGCATAGTCGGTGGTAGTCACAGCGCTATTGTCCCATAGGGTGCACCTGCTTCATGCCATGTGTGGGCGTTGTGGTGGGCACGTTGCGGTTGCGGGTTGTTTGGGGGCTCATACTGAGGTGTTTTTGATAGGTGTTTGGACAACTCTGAGGGGTTGTTTTAGTACCTTTGATTTGTAGCACAATCACTCCAATATGAGTTTGGTTCGCGCCAGAAAAGGTTGAGAATTCACTAGATTTCTAGGGGAAACATCAGATTTTAATACGGTTATCCCGAACACATTGGTACGTTTTATAACCCGCATAAAACAGGCCAATATTAAGATTTGATAACTTTTTACGCTCAGGGGCAGATATGGTCATTTCGAACCTGAAAGTACGCTTAGAATCGTTGAGCACGACAACCAGGCAGGTCATAACCCACACCGATTCCTTCAGGGGGCTTCTGGCCTGCCCTTTCTATCGCATCCGTACTCACCGCGGTATGCCACACCTACCGGGAACGCTCACCGACCCCTCACGCAACTGCATTCAAAATTTATTGCCGTTGGGGTTCACTGCATCCGAGCTACCCGTTATTATCTGCCCGTCTTTACTCTTGCGAAAGGTTGCGTATGTTCGGTTCGCTGTCACGCCGCCATCTTCTTGCCCTCACGTCTGGTGCGACTCTGAGTGCACTCGCAAGCGCCTGCAGCCCCGTCGTTTCTCGTCCTCAACCGCTCACCAAGTCTTCTCCCGATCATGCCGCACCGGCACCTCAGAGCACCCAGACCAAATCTGCGACCACCACGCGCAGTATTACGTACGCCGAGCCTCTGCCGGCGTCGGCTCTGGATGGTCGCGGACCTGCTCTTCTGCCGGATTGCTTCTTTGAGCGTTCCGGAAATTTCTCGAACGGCACCCTGAGCCATCGAGCTGTCAATGTCCCCCGCCCCATCATGCCCCCGGAAGCTAAAGAGCGCACCGTTGAGGGCCTGCACGCTTTCTTGCAGTACTGGGGTGCGGCGCAGAACTATATGCTTCTCACCGGCGACACCGACCCCTTCATGAATCTGCCCGGCCAGGAGCACTTTAGCAACATGGCACAGATGTACCGCGATATCTACCGCTACAACATCGGCTGGCTGGTCTCTAAGAACAACCACCCCATGTGCATTAACCTGAGCTCCCCGCAGCCGGTGCCCGCCACCGAGCAGGACGTCTACTGTTGGAAGGCGACCCTGAAGGTGGACGAGAACGCGTTCCTGTTCAACCATGAGACCCGTCAGCGCGAACAGCTCACCGGTATCTACGGCAGTAATCAGAAGGCGGACGCTTACGTCTACTTTGGCGAAGAGGGCTGGCAGATGCTGGAGGATCCGAAGTCTTCCCCAATCGCTACCGCCACCCCTGCGGCTAACCCTGAACCGTCGGCGAATACTCCGAGCGCGCAGCCGACCCCGAATGCGAGTACCTCTTCTAAGGCGGCTCGTTATATTCGAGGCTCAGCCTAAAGCTTCTTTGCATCCGTGCCTCAAAGATCCCGTCATATTGGGTGATATGAGGCACGGATGAGGGCTTTTATTTGTGTGCCACGCGTGAAGTCTATAGGCTAGGGCTAGATGAGGTCCGCCCATTTTCGCCTCAATACGCTTCTGCCCGCCCCGCGGGTGACTGTTTCGCGCCCTCCGACGGGGGCGTGATGTTAGGCTGAGGATGAGGGCGTGAGCTCTTCACCTATCACCGATACTTCCGCATCACAGCACATCAAGGGGATCATTATGATTCACAGCCGCCGCCACTTTATTGCGCTCACGGGCACCGCCGCCCTGGGTGCGATACTTGCCGCTTGCGGTTCCAAAAAGACTGAGGAGGCGACCGCCTCCCCCACTGCTTCCGCTTCGATTGCGGGCGCCTACGATAACCTGTCGGGCGAGCTGAAGTGGACCAAGTACATTCCCGGTCATGGCGCTGCCCCGATGAGTAGCACCGACCCGGAGACCGGTCAGGTCTACACGATTGAGCCGACCGCTGGCCCGGCAAGCGTGGATTCTAAGGCGAGTGCCGTGCCCATCCCCGTTGAGGATGAGAGCATGTACGACAAGAACGCCCGCGGTCTGCGTGCGACTTTCGCGTATTTTGCGGCGGCGGTGAACTATGCCCGCATGACCGGTGATCCCGGTCCGGCCCTGCAGGTGGTTCAGGCACAGAACGCTACCGACCGTGCGGCGTTGGAGAAGCTGCGTGTGTTCTACGCGCCCGGCACGAACTGGCTGGTGGGTGGCGAGTGGACGTTCCGCCTGACCGATAAGCAGCCGACGACTCGCGGCACTAAGTATTCGTGGGCGTGTTCTGTTACTCAGGCGCACGGCCTGCAGGTTGAGAAGGCGACGAACACCACCAAGCCCCTGGAGAATACTGAGGCTGCGGAGATTACCGCTCTGTACGCTGAGTACGATGAGGAGGCGAAGCGCTGGGTCGTGATTTCGCCTCAGCAGTACGATCCTGCGTTGACCCCGAAGCCGACTCAGACTCCGCGCGCGCATCCTTCGTCGACCTATACCCCGACGGTGACTGATGACAGCACGGTGGCGGCTAATACTGGCGCGAACACCGGTGCAAATACCGGTGCGAACACTTCGGGTAACGGTGCCGCGCAGGGTACCGCAAATAATGGTGCGGCACAGAACGGTGGCGCCCAAAATGGTGGTGCCCAGAACGGCGGCGCACGACAGTACACCGGCTCCCAGAATGGTGTGGCACAGAACGGTGGCGCTCAGAATGGTGGAGCACAGGCTCCTCAGCCTGCCGCTACCCAGGCGCCTGCGGCTACCGCGCAGCCTGTGGCGACTCAGCCTGCCGCTGCGACGGCTCAGCCGAGTGTAGCTCCCGGCGCTCCTGACCCCGGTGCAGCTGGTGCAGAGGCTGCTCCCGCTACGGGAGCCCAATAGCCCCTCCCTTATAGACAATCCTTATAGACGATGAACGCGTCCTCGCCTTCGCTATATCCCGTGCCCCTTCGGTGCGCTGTTGCCGCTGGTTGCGGTAAGTTCGCTGATGGGCGGCATATCACGCTCATTTGAGCGGTGGTACGCACGGGTGTGAAGGCGGGGGCGCGTTATACTTAGGACTGTCTCTAGAGGGGTATCCGCGTGTGATATCCGCTCGTCGAGGCGCACTCTCACTCGTCTCTCACCTGAGATTCTCACTCGAAAGGTACTCCGTGGCGCTTTTCCCTTTGACCTCTGGGCTTTCTAATGGTTCCGCTACCGGCATCAGCCGCCGTTCTGCTCTGCGTTACGCCGGTGCGGGCGTTGCAGGCGTGTCGTTGAGCGCCCTGCTGGTTGCCTGCGGTGGTTCTTCGTCCACCACCGAGAACGCTGATGCGGATACCCCTCAGATGTCTCCCTCGGCTTCTGCGCGCACTGATTTTAGCGGCGAGGTGACCTTCGATAACTATGAGAAGAAGGGCGCTTTCGTTCCGGCGACCGAGTCTGCTCCCGCGCAGAACGTGCCGGTTCCTAAGCGCCCGGCGAGCGCTTCGGAGAACTCGGTGCAGGGTCTGTACGATTCGATTGCGTTCGTGTATGCGGCGATTAACTACCTGGTGTTGACCGGTGATGCGGCTCCGCTGCGTGAGTCGAAGGCTGACGAGAAGTTCATTGCCTCGTTCTCTTCGTTCATGGATGAGTCGAACGAAAGCTCTCAGGCACGTGACTGGTTTGTTTCGCCGAAGGTGACGATGTCTGCGTTCACTGCTGTTCCGACTCTGGTGAAGAAGAGCGTGCAGTGGACTTTCGACCTGGTGATTGATTTGGGTCCAACCGTTGTGGTTGATGGCGCTCCTGCGGAGATGTCTGAGAAGGTTCGCCGCACTGAGCGTGGCCTGGTGGTTACCGGTGTGCGCCACGATAATGATTGGACTTTGACTATTCAGGATGAGTATGAGGCGCAGGCTTCGGCTCAGCCTAAGAATGGTGGTGCTTCCGGTGGTGCCGCTAACGGCGGTAATGCTGGCGATTCCGGCGGTGCTAACGGCGGTAACGCTGGTGATTCCGGTAACTCCGGTAATGGCGGCACTTCTAATGGTGACAACCTTTAAGCCCTCAGATGGATGAGGCATCATGCCCTAACTCGCACTCGGGTTAGGGCATGATCTGTTTTACTCTGGTAGTAACGTACTTTCCCGGATTCAAGGTTTTTGTATGTCTTCTTTTTCTCAGTCTTCTTTCTCTCGCCGCTCCCTGTTGCGCCTGGGCGTGGGCGTTTCTGCTGTTGCCGGTTCTGCGGCGCTGTTGAGTGCGTGCGGTTCGGGTGGCTCTAGCCAGCAGTCTGGTTCTCAGGGCGGTAGCTTGAACGGTTCGAAGTCGAGCGCTAACCCGAATGGGTACAGTGATGATGGTCAGAACTATTCGGGTCTGGTGGAGTACACCCACTATGAGGGCGCGGTGAATTATGAGCAGGGCACGGTGGAGCATCCGCCGCGTAATGCTCCGAAGCCGAAGGTGACTGATGCTCTGTCGGTCAATACGGTGACGGGTTTCCATGAGGCGATTGCTTATTTTGCGGCGGCTATGGATTATCTGGTGAAGACCGGTAGCACGGATGCGTTCTCGACCGGCATTACGTTGTCATCGAAGACTCGCTCTGAGGTGGATGCCCTGTCGGCTTCTATTCTTGCGGGTGTACAGAAGGGTTCCTGGTATGTGAACCCGTCGGCTTCCTATGCGCTGTCGAGTGCGCAGCCGTCGATTATGAGTGATGGCAATCTGCTGTTTAAGGGCAAGTACACTCTGGATTTCGGTACGGAGGCGGTGGCTGAGGGCAAGATTCAGCCGGTGGTCGCCTCCGCGAGTGCTTCTGCTTCTGCATCGGCTGAGCCTACTGAGCCTTCTGAGGATGCGCTGGTGTCTGAGGCGGCGTCCCCCAGTGCTTCTGCCAGCGCTTCTGCGACCGCGGCGGGCCCGGTGTCTCAGGTAACGGTTCAGGAGTGCGATTTCCGCGGCCGCTACCATGCTGATTCTAAGATGTGGGAGCTGAGCGTGGCGTACGGTGCGACCTTGCAGGGTGGTGCTACTGGTGGCACCGCGAGCGCGGCAGCTTCCGGTTCGGCTTCCACGTCCTCTTCTGCCGCCGCTTCTGCTGGGGCTTCCGCTGAGGCGTCCGCCACCTCCGCGGCGTCATAGTTCGTCATAACGCTTTGATCTGCGAGGCGCTTCTCACGCTTCGCCCACTCGACTCTGTATCCTGTTGGGTTTGCGGCTAAACTGGTTGCAATCACCGACTGACTGAAAGGTATCACTATGTCCGAGAACCTGACCCGCCGCGCGGCGCTGGGCGTGCTGGGCGTCAGCTCCATGGCGTTGCTGGCGGCTTGTGGCTCTAAGGCTACTTCTGAGGCGTCTGCTTCCGCTGCTGGCTCTGAGAGCGCTTCTGCTGCTTCTGAGTCTGCTACTGCGTCGCCGAGCGCTTCGGCTTCGGCGTCTGCTTCCCCTTCCGCTTCTGCGTCGGCTTCGGCTTCCGCAGCGAATTCTCCGCTGCCTAACGACAATAAGGATTACAGCGGCGTAGCGAAGCTGGAGAAGATGGAGGAGCACGGCGAGTACCAGCCGGGTAACGCTGAGCACCCGCCGCAGAATGTTCCCTCCCCGATTGTTCCGGAGGCTATGCACCAGAATTCGGTGGCTGGCTTTGCGGCGGCTCTGGCGTACTTCGGTGCGGCGTTTGAGTACCTGCTGCGTACCGGTGATATGCGCTACATGAACGAGGTCAGCACCGACCAGGAGACCCTGGCGGCGATGAAGAAGTACGCGGACTCCACCAAGACCGGTATTGACGAGAAAAAGACCTGGTACGTGAACCCGACCGCTACCTTGACTATCGGCACTAAGCAGCCGGTTCTGGCGCAGGGCGCGTACAACTGGACCGTGACTTTGAACGTGGATCTGGGTGAGAAGCTGTTCAAGGACGGTAAGGAGCAGACCGTGGCGGCTGATAAGCGTCACGTGAAGATGTTCGGTGAGGCTGTTGGCCGCTACTTGAACAACAAGTGGGACCTGCACATGGACATTAACTAGTCCTCTGAGACTGGTTTTCTCCCCTGTTTTTGGGTCTTTTCCATCTCAGGATGCGGTTTTTACTGTTTTTTCCATTGATGGCAATAAAATTTGTGGCTCCAGCTTGCGGTGAACAGAGTTCATCATTACTCTTATATACAGAGGTTGTCTTTTGGGCTACATAATGTTTCTAGAGAGCGCCGCACATTCATCATCCTTTATCGAGAAAGGGTTTGTGCGGCGCTTTTCTGTACCCTCTTCCTGAACCTCGTTCCTTGAGGTTTTTCTCTGGCATTATTACGAACTGTGACCGCAGGTTTAAACCTGCCGCCAGCGAGTAGTAGAGTTGCCACGTAACCGATTATTCATTGCGGAGACCCCGTCACGGCTGGCCTCCCCCAAGCTCATGTAAGGAGCACCCCATGGCAAAGATTCTCAACAGCATTGTTGAAGCAACCGGCCAGACCCCCCTGGTTAAGCTGAACCGACTGGACGAGGGCCTTCCCGGTAACGTAGCGGTCAAGCTTGAGTTCTACAACCCCGCAGGTTCGGTCAAGGACCGTATCGGTCGCGCCATCATTGACGCTGCTGAGAAGTCGGGTGCGCTGAAGCCCGGCGGCACCATTGTTGAGGGTACTTCCGGTAACACCGGTATTGCGCTGGCTATGGTGGGTGCTGCTCGCGGTTACCGCGTCATCCTGACCATGCCGGAGACCATGTCTGCTGAGCGTCGCGTGCTGCTGCGCGCTTATGGTGCTCAGATTGTGCTGACCCCGGGTACCGAGGGTATGCGCGGCGCTGTGGAGAAGGCTAAGGAAATCGTTGCGACCACCGAGAACGCTATTCTGGCGTCCCAGTTCACCAACGAGGCAAACCCCGCCATTCACTACAACACCACCGGCCCTGAGATTTGGGAAGCAACCGACGGTAAGGTCGACATTTTCGTGGCGGGTATTGGCACCGGCGGCACCATTTCCGGTACCGGTAAGTACCTGAAGGAGCAGAACCCGGACGTGAAGGTTGTTGCGGTTGAACCGAAGGACTCCCCGCTGCTCTCCGAGGGTCGCGTTGGCCCCCACAAGATTCAGGGCCTGGGCGCTAACTTCGTTCCGGAGACTCTGGACCGCGGCGTCTACGATTCGGTGACTCCGGTCAGCGCTGAGGACGCTATGCGCACCTCCCGCCTGCTGGCTACCCAGGAAGGTATTCTGGGCGGTATTTCTTCCGGTGCGGCTGTCTGGGCTGCTCTGGAGGAAGCTAAGAAGTCTGAGAACAAGGACAAGCTGATCGTGGCTATTGTTCCCGACTTCGGTGAGCGTTACATCTCTACCGCCCTGTACGAGGATATCCGCGGCTAATAGCCCGTTGTTTCCACCCCTACTCCCTGCCTGAGGTCTTGGACCTAGGGTTTGGATAGCTGATGCCCCGCCTCCGGCTCGTCCCACTGTGGACGGGCCCGAGGCGGGGCTTTTGCGTCTTTTGACCGGCAGAAATATTACGTTCCGCGCGTTTGTGTGACTGAGTTTTTGGTAAGCGTGTCTACTATGACATGTAGCCGGCCGGGAATAGGCGAATGGGCTTCATTGTTGGTACCTTTGGAAAGGTCGCATATACAGAGAACGACCGATGAGGGAAAGGGAACCCATGAGTTTTATTGCGCGTCTGCGTGAAGATATTGAGAACGTCCGCCAGCACGACCCTGCTGCGCGCGGCGCTGTCGAGATTGCGCTGAACTATTCAGGCATGCACGCCATTTGGGTTCACCGTCTGACCCATAAGCTCTGGCAGAAAGATGAGACGAAGGCTCTGGCTCGTACTCTCTCGCAGTTTGCTCGTTTTCTGACCGGTGTGGAGATTCACCCCGGCGCGACCATTGGCCGCCGTTTCTTCATCGATCACGGCATGGGCATTGTCATTGGTGAAACCGCTGAGGTTGGTGACGACGTGATGCTGTACCACGGCGTGACCCTGGGCGGTCGCTCCCTGGAGAAGGTGAAGCGCCACCCCACCATTGGTGACCGCGTGACCATTGGTGCCGGCGCTAAGGTGCTCGGTCCGGTGGAGATTGGTTCCGATAGCGCTATTGGCGCGAACGCCGTGGTGGTCAACGATCACCCCGCCGATTCGATTATTACCGGCATTCCGGCGAAGCACCGCCCGCGCACCCCGGAGAAGAAGAAGCCCCTGGTGGACGCTGTGGAGTACATTGACCCCGCCATGTGGATTTAGCGCTTGTGAGCGTTTTGAGGCGGTAGAGGCGCGCCTGGAGGCTCCTGGCTAGGCTCTGCAGGCCTTCGCCCCTGCTATAGCCCCTAAAATACCCCTGGAGATACCCTTGAGACACCTCGGGGTACCCCATATCATGACATAACGAAAGCCCGCCTTCGACCGGATTCTCATCCAGCCGAAGGCGGGCTTTGACGTGTTCAGCTATGGAAGCTTAGTGAACGTGAATGTCCGCTGCGTTCACCTCGGAACGGTCACCGCTCCACATGGTGTGGAAGGCGCCCTCTTCGTCAATACGACCGTAGGTGTGTGCACCGAAGAAGTCACGCTGACCCTGAATCAGGGATGCGGGCAGGCGGTCGCGGCGCAGACCGTCGTAGTAGGACAGTGCGGAAGCGAACACCGGTACGGGGATACCCAGTGCGGTTGCCTTAGCCACCACGCGACGCCAGGAAGGAACGAGCTCCTCCATGAGGTTCTTGAAAGCGGGTGCCAGAAGCATGTTCGCGGGAGCCTCATCAGCGTAGGCAGCCATGATGTCGCCCAGCAGCTCGGCGCGGATGATGCAGCCTGCACGCCACAGCGATGCGATGGTGTCCAGCTTCAGGTCCCAGCCGTATTCCTTGCCTGCGCGGGTGAGCAGGTCCATACCCTGTGCGTACGCAACGAGCTTGGAGGCGAAGAGTGCGCGGCGCACATCCTCAACGAACTCGGGGTCGCCTGCACCGACGCCGGTGGTTGCAATCAGGCCTGCGGGCAGTTCGCGCTGTGCCTGCTCGCGCTGCTCACGCTCGGAGGAGGAGAGGGCGCGTGCGAACACGGACTCTGCGATAGCGGAGACGGGGGAACCAAGGTCCAGGCCGGCCTTAGCGGTCCACAGGCCGGTACCCTTCTGGCCCGCTGCGTCAACGATAACGTCAACCAGGGGCTTGCCGGTCTTTGCATCGACCTGTGCGAGCACCTCAGCGGTGATTTCGATCAGGTAGGAGCTCAGGTCGGTCTTGTTCCAGGCCTTGAAGATTTCTGCCTGCTGTGCGGGCTCGATGCCTGCCACAGAGCGGAGAATGTCGTAAGCCTCGCCGATGACCTGCATGTCGGCGTACTCAATACCGTTGTGGACCATCTTCACGAAGTGACCCGCACCGTCGGTGGAGATCCATGCGCAACAGGGTGCGCCGTCCTGCGGTGCCTTCGCTGCGATCTTCTCGAGCATGGGGCCGAGGTGCTTGTAGGACTCTGCGGAGCCGCCGGGCATCATGGAGGGACCCCAGAGAGCGCCCTCTTCGCCGCCGGAGACGCCAACGCCTACGAAGTGCAAGCCCTTTTCAGCCAGGGCGTGCTCGCGACGGATGGTGTCGGGGAAGTGGGAGTTACCGCCGTCGATAATGATGTCGCCCTCATCGAGCATGGGGGTGAGCTGCTCGATCACTGCGTCGACGGGTGCGCCCGCCTTGACCATAATCAGGATGCGGCGGGGAGACTCGAGGGAGTCAACGAGTTCCTGCAGGGACTCGGTACGGATGAAGTCGCCGTCTGCGCCATGCTCAGCCAGCAGTGCGTCGGTCTTCTCTACGGAACGGTTGTGCAGTGCCACGGTGTAGCCGTTACGTGCCAGGTTGCGGGCGAGGTTTGCGCCCATGACAGCAAGGCCGGTGACACCAATCTGTGCCTTCTTGTTTTCAGTCATGTATATAAGGATACGCGCTTAGGGCAGGCTATATATAGGTGGAGTGCAGTTTTATGCTCGAAGGAATCGCAGTTCCGACTGGATTATCTTCGTGCACTTCTTGCAGGGCGCCCTCGCGGCAGGTCAATGGGTCAGCAAAAACCGGGTAAATAAAAACCCCGGCACCTTGCGGTACCGGGGTTAGCGGTGGGTCCTACCGGGATCGAACCGATGACATCCACGGTGTAAACGTGGCGCTCTACCAGCTGAGCTAAAGACCCGTAGTTCTCACTGATTCGTTGTCGTTTCAGTGGCGAACACAAGAGAAAACTATACGGGCTTTTGGTGTGCCACGCAAATCCGAGACGCGTGTTCTATGTCTCAATATTTTTTTCTTTTTCGCAACTCACCCCACAGCAAGCCACATCAAGCCATGTTGACCCCCGGCCTTATAGGTAGGTCATACCCCATCATTCCGCGCCATTCCGCCACCCCCACCATTCCGCACTATTTAGATACAAAAAGACCCTAACTAGTACTTTTGATGCGCATATTTTTCGCTCAGAGAGCTAAGCCACGAAACCCACATCACAAAAACCTTCGTTTGATGCCAAGAAGCCCACATTTAGGTCTAAGATAGTAGAGATAAGTAGCGAAGTAGACCCCACGGATCTATAGCGCTTAAACGCAGAGATTGTTCGACAATGCAACATCGCGGCGAACAATCTACACAACCGCACAGAAGAGAGGTTGGATTAGTTTGGCTAACGTACCGAACGAGCACTCCCTGAGCACCCTTCTTGATGGCCTCAAGGACATCGACGTAGAAGAGACCCAGGAATGGGCTGAGTCCCTCGAGGACCTTATCAAGACTCACGGCACCGAGCGTGCAGAGTACATCCTTCGCGCGCTGCTCAAGGAGGCTGGCGCAAAGGGCGTAAAGGTCCCCACTCTGGTCAAGACCGACTACATCAACACCATCCCCGCAGACCAGCAGCCCGAGTACCCCGGCGATGAGGAACTCGAGCGCCAGTACCGCGCATGGATCCGTTGGAACGCAGCAATCATGGTTCAGCGTGCCCAGAAGAAGGGCATTGGCGTTGGCGGTCACATCTCCACCTTCGCAGGTGTCGCTGACATCTACGAGATGGGCCAGAACCACTTCTTCCGCGGCCGTAACCACCCCGGTGGCGGCGACCAGATCTTCTTCCAGGGTCACTCCTCCCCCGGTGTCTACTCCCGCGCATTCGTTGAGGGCGTCCTGACCGAAGAGCAGATGGACGGCTTCCGCCAGGAGAAGACCAAGGGCGCAAACGGTATTCCTTCGTACCCGCACCCCCGTTGCATGCCCGAGTTCTGGCAGTTCCCGACCGTTTCCATGGGTCTGGGCCCCCTGAACGCAATCCACCAGGCATCCTTCAACAAGTACCTGCACAACCACAAGATCAAGGACACCTCCGAGCAGCACGTCTGGGCATTCCTGGGCGACGGCGAAATGGACGAGCCCGAGTCGCGTGGTGCACTGCAGCTGGCTGCAAACGAGCACCTGGACAACCTGACCTTCGTCGTCAACTGCAACCTGCAGCGTCTGGACGGCCCCGTTCGCGGTAACGGCAAGATCGTTCAGGAGCTCGAGGCATTCTTCCGCGGCGCAGGCTGGCACGTCATCAAGGTCCTGTGGGGCTCCGACTACGACGAGCTGCTCAAGAAGGACAAGAGCGGCAAGCTCATCCAGCTGATGAACGAGACCCTCGACGGTGACTACCAGACCTTCCGCGGCGAAGACGGCGGCTACATCCGCGAGCACTTCTTCGGCAAGTACCCCGAGACCAAGGAACTGGTTGCAGACCTGACCGACGAGCAGATCTTCAACCTGCGCCTGGGTGGCCACGACGACAAGAAGCTCTACGCAGCCTTCAAGGAAGCTATGGAGACCAAGGGCAAGCCCACCGTCATCCTGGCACAGTCCATTAAGGGTGCGGAGCTCGGCCCGTTCTTCGAGGCACGTAACTCCACCCACCAGATCAAGAAGTTCACCATGGAAGCGCTGAAGGGCTTCCGTGACCACCTGAACATCCCCATCTCCGACGAGGAGCTGGAGAAGGATCTGTACAACCCGCCGTACTACCTGCCCGAGGCAAGCCACCCGGCACTGCAGTACATGCAGGCACGCCGTAAGGAACTCGGCGGTTACATCCCCGGCCGCGCAAACGCACAGCCCGAGATCACCCTGCCCGAGTCCAAGGTCTACGCACAGACCAAGAAGGGCTCCGGCAAGCAGACCGCTGCTACCACCATGGCGTTCGTCCGCCTGATGAAGGACCTCATGCGTGTGAAGGGCTTCGGTCACCGTATCGTTCCCATCACCCCCGATGAGGCACGTACCTTCGGTATGGACTCCTTCTTCCCGTCCGCTAAGCTGTACAACCCCAACGGCCAGAACTACGTGCCCGTTGACCACCAGCTCATGCTGACCTACACCGAGTCCCCCGAGGGCCAGATTGTTCACGTGGGTATTAACGAGGCAGGCGCAACCGCAGCGTTCACCGCTATCGGTACCTCCTACGACACCCACGGCGAGCCGATGATCCCGATTTACATCTTCTACTCGATGTTCGGTTTCCAGCGCACCGGCGACGGCTTCTGGGCAGCTTCCGACCAGCTGTGCCGCGGCTTCGTTATCGGTGCAACCGCAGGTCGTACCACCCTGTCCGGTGAGGGTCTGCAGCACGCTGACGGTCACTCCCCGGTCCTGGCGTCCACCAACCCGGCGTTCAAGATCTACGACCCGGCATACGGTTACGAGATTGCGCACATCATGGAGCGCGGTATCGAGCAGATGTACGGCACCAAGGACGAAGACCACAACGTCATGTACTACCTGACCGTGTACAACGAGCCGATTCACCAGCCTGCTGAGCCGGCAAACGTTGACGTTGAGGGCATCATCAAGGGTATCCACAAGATCAGCGAGTCTCCGCTGACCTCCGGCCCCAAGGCACAGCTGCTGGCATCCGGCGTTGCTGTTCCGTGGGCTGAGAAGGCTCAGAAGCTGCTGGCTGAGGACTGGGGCGTCTCCGCAGACGTCTGGTCTGTCACCTCGTGGACTGAGCTGCGCCGCGACGGCATTGCCGCTGAGGAAGAGGCTCTGCTGAACCCGAACCAGCCCGCTCGCGTTCCTTACGTGACCCAGAAGCTGGCAGGCGCTGCTGGCCCGATCATCGCGACCACCGACTTCTCCTCGGAGGTTCCCGACCAGATCCGCCAGTTCGTTCCGAACGACTTCGCAACCCTGGGTGCTGACGGCTTCGGCTTCGCAGACACCCGCCCGGGTGCACGTCGCTTCTTCCACATCGATGCAGAGTCGGTTGTTGTCCGTACCCTGCAGATGCTGGCGAAGCGCGGCGAGGTTGCAGCAGACGTTCCCGCGAAGGCATTCGCTAAGTACGACCTGCTGAACGTGAACGCTAACTCCGAGCTGGAGCAGCACTAAGCATTTAGCGGTAGAACCCCGGTTCTGCGTTAGACGCTAAACGATGCCCCCGGTTGATGATTCATCGACCGGGGGCTTTCGTGTTTTAACTGTGAGGAGGCGCAGGGTACCCAAGCTGCTTCCTGTTGATATTCTCGTTGACTACGCATTTCTTATGTAATAAATCAGACGTGACCGGAGTTTTGGTTGCCGTGTCTACCTAGCCGGTGGTAACCTTTAACTACCCTTAACTATGATATTCACCACAGCATTGGTGGATATTCAGGGTGCCCGGTCAACATTACGGAGGGCACGACTCACTCATCTACGGGCATTTGCCCTCCATAACTCTTAGGGGTTCATGATGAAGCTCTAGAACATCCTCCTAGCAGTAACGACGCTGCAGAAACACCCTTGTGCGTTATCTGCACAGAGCGTCTTGGCCTTTCGCCGCGGGTGCGCTCCCAAGCTAGCAGGTATTCCCCCAATGCCCGAACTCCTGCTTAAGCTTTAGATCAACATAGGGTTCAGCATAGATAACTGATTCCATATGCACCCGTATTACTGGGTACTACATGGTGATTATTGCCAGAGCATAACCCAGCTTTCTTTACTGCCGCATATTCTTTATCCAATTAAGGAGGGAGAATTATGAACCTCAAGAAATTCTTTCAGCCCGCAATGGCTATAACATTTGCATTCACGCTAGCCTGCACATCCTGTTCTACAGGCCCGCAACTAGAACGTGATGAAACAGCCCAAGCAACTCTAGACTATAAAAACAACCGAATCATTACTCCACTCGAAGAATACAATGACACTTTCGATGAAAATTCCCAGTATTACAATCAAGCCTTGGAAATTCTCAGGCAGCGCTGTTTCGCAAAACACGGCCAATCCTACGAAATATATATCCCGGATGATGTAGAAGATAGGAAATTCTTTTCGTCCGGTCGCGAGTTTGGCCTCTGGAACCCCGAATACTCCGCCAAATATGGAAACTACAAGCGACCCGGGAATGCACCATCATCCGGGGGCTATGACACAAAAATCATGGAACAGTGCATGCCTGAAATCTTAGCCACGTTGAAAGAGATTGCCGGCATCAGCCTCGAAGAGCAAAGTGGCCTCACAGAAGCCTATCGTCGAATCCACGGCCAATCCTATGCGGCAGCCATGAATCATCCTGAATGGAAAAAATACCGTGAAGCATGGTGGAAATGCCTATCGGATAAAGGTCTAACGCCACGAAAAGGCGACTATGAATGGGGCACACAAGAACTATCAAATGCAACCCGTGCTAGCGGTGACGATAATGCCCCGGCATCGGAAGAAGAAATTCGGCTCAGCGTCATTGAAGCACAATGCAGTAAAGATACAGGAATGGCTCAAGGTCTTGCCAACCTCGTAGCCTCATATCAAAAACCGCTCATTCGAGATAACGAAACAAAACTAGAAGAACAGCGACAGCGGCAATCAGAAGTTAATCTCCGATATAAAGAGTGGGTTCTCAAAAACCAATAAATATAAATGTCCCCGATTGATGATTCATCAATCGGGGACCTTTAATTTATTAACTACTCTACAGATAGAGAGGGCTAATTGGTGAAGTGGCCGGTCACCTCCGCCAAACGCGCCGGATTCACCAAATCAGGGTGCGTACCCTCCAGCAACACCGCACGGAACGACGACGCATGCGCCGCCCAACCTTCCGCATCCAGGTACGGCTGATCCTCATGCGGCACACCCACCAGCAACACATCACCATCAAAGAACGCCTGCTCAGCACCACGCATCAACGCCGCCGAAGCACGCATACTACCCAAGCACACGCCCAGCTTCTCCTCCGGTAGGTAACCCATCGCCGAACCCGCCTTCTGCAAACGCTCCAACGTACCCGGCAAATCAAGCTGCTCATCGGCTGCAGGCTCCGGCAAACCGCCCATACGCAACAGCGCACGGAAGCTCTCCTGCTCATCCGGCGCAGGCACACCCTGCCACTGCTCCGAAGGATACGCATCCAGCAGGATGACGCGCTCAACCAGCGCACCCGCAGCCTGCGCCAGGGCCGCCACCTGCACCGCGGCAGTACCGCCCACAGACCAGCCCATCAACGCAAAACGACGCGGCAACGAACGCTCCGCCAGAGTCTTCTCAATCAGCTTCAGGTAGCCTTCAGCCAACTCCTGCAGGCTCGACGCAAACCCAGCCTGCGGGTCAGAGAACGCCTCAGCCTGCAAAGCATACACACCCTGCTGAGCCGGAAGATGCGAGAGGTACCCCGCATAGCACCAGCCCAAACCACCCGCAGGCGGCAGAATAAACAGCGGCGCAAGCTGATGAGCAGGCTCAGCGGCATCATGCACGGCAGGATGCTCACGTAGCGGCAGAACCGGAGCGAACTCCGCACCCTCGCCGCGCTCGCCCGCAATGGACGCCGCCAAATCCTGCACGGTCGGATGCGCAAAAAGCGCACCGATGCTCACGCGCAGACCCAGTTGCTCCTCAACCGCGGCAATCACCTCAAGAGCCGCCAACGAATGGCCGCCCGAAGCGAAGAAATCCTCGTCCACGCCGAAACGCTCACGACCCAGCACACTGGCAATGATCGAGCACAGCTGCTGCTCCAGCAGACCGTGCGGACCCTCAGCCTCAGAAGTTTGCGGGGTCAGATCGAGGGACGCCAACAGCTTGCGATCCGCCTTGCCGGAGGGGCTCACCGGCAGAGCAGGCAGGGTGTGCCACAGGGTCGGAACCATGTAGTCCGGCAGAACCTGCGCACAATGCTCACGCGCCGCCTCCACCAGCTGCTCGGCACGCTCGGCGGACACGTCACCGACCTCCAGCACCGCCGCCAGGGCAGGCTCACGCAGACCGCGGTACAGCAGAGCCACCGAAGCACTCACGCCCTCAACCGCGGCAAGAGCCATCTCAATATCGCCCAGCTCCAGGCGCTGACCGCGCACCTTAATCTGGTAGTCCGTGCGGCCGCGGTAACCGATAACGGCGCGGCCGTCGGGAAGAATCTCCCAGCACGCCAGGTCGCCCGTACGGTACAGGCGCTGGCTCTCACCGTTCAGCAGCGCGAGCGCACCGGCAGGAGCCTGCTCCACGAAAGCCGCCGCGGTCGCCTGCGGGTTGTTCTTGTAGCCGCGCGCCAGCTGCACGCCCGACAGGTGCAGTTCGCCCGTCACGCCCACCGGCACGGGGTGGCCGGTCGGGTCAAGAATCAGGGTGCCGGTGTTCCAGACCGGCTCGCCAATGGGCACGCTCTCGCGCTGCGGGTCGGCGGAGGTCTCCCAGAAGGTCACGTCCACCGCCGCCTCGGTCGGGCCGTACAGGTTCAGCGGGTACACTCCCAGAACCTCGCCCGCAGCCTGTACCTGGTCCTTCTGCAGTGCCTCACCCGAGCAGACCACGTAGCGCAGGGGCTGGTCTCGATCCCTGCCGAAGCCGGCATCAGCCAGGATGCGGCGCGCCGCCGGCGAAGAGGTCAGCGCCGAAAGCATGGTCGGCACAAAGTGCACTGCCGTGACGGACTGCTCGGCAATCACGCGCGCCAGATAGGCGGGATCGCGGTGCCCATCCGGGGCGGCAATGACCACGGCGGCACCCTCGGCAAGCGGCCAGTACAGCTCCCACACGTGCACGTCAAAGGAGATGGGGGTCTTGTGCAGAACGCGGTCGCCCTCCCCCACCGGAATCTGGTGCTGCTGCCAGCGCAGGCGGTTATCAATCGCGCGGTGGCTGATGGCAACGCCCTTAGGCCTGCCCGTAGAGCCGGAGGTGAAGAGCACGTAAGCGTCCTCGTCCAGACTGGTTTTCACGCCCGGAAGCTCCTCGGCGGCGGGTGCAGAGGAGGGTGCCGGGGTAGGCTCATTAGTGTTTACCGGCGACAGGGTCGGCTCAGGCTGGGTGTACTCAGGCAGTACGTGCTGGGGCAGGTTCGCGTGACGCTGCGGCTCCTGCGGGTTCAGCTCCTGCACGCTCAGCGGATGCAGACCGGGGCCGTGCAGCAGCAGGGAACATTCGGCGTCCTCCATCATCACGCCCACACGCTCGGCAGGCAGATCCGGCAGCACCGGCACGTAGGTGGCGCCAGCGTACAGCAGGGCGTACAACGCCACGTACTGCTCGGCGCCGCGGTGCACACGCAGACCCACCGCATCGGAAGGGCGAACGCCCCAGTCCAGCAGCTGCGCGGCAAGCGCGCGGGCACGCTCGTCCAGTTCGGCGTAGGTGAGGGCGCGGTCAAAAGCGTAGGCGCGCTCCGACTCGGGGGTGAGCACCTCACCGGGCGCGGGGGCAGAATCCAGCACCGCGAGCGCCTGCGGATGCGCCGCCACCGCATCACGGAAACGACCCAGCAGGGTCTTGTACTCCAGCGGATGCTCGGTCAGCGCCGGGGCGGTCAGCTCGCGCAGGGTCGCAAGCTCCGCCTCGGTCGCCAAACCCAGGTTGTTCAGTGAAGCGCCCTCGCGCTGCGCCTCCGCCGCGTAGGCGGGTAGCCACTCGCTCAGGCGGGCGGCGTGACGTTCCAGCTCCTTAGCGGTGTAGAGCGCCGGGTTCATGTCAATCTCGCAGGAGATGCTGTTGCCGCGGCCGGGCATGCCGCGCAGGGTGAAGGTCGCGTCAGCAACGGGACCGGCAGAGATATTGTGGATGCGCGCGGTCGGTACCGCGGATCCGGACTCGTCCTTGGAGGGTGCCGCCAGCGGCAGCACCGCGTCAAAGGGCACCACGTTAATCTGCGCACCAAACAGCCTGGACTGGGCGTTACGCGCGGTACGCTCGAGGTCTTCCTGACGAGCCAGCGGATGCTCAGCGTTACGGGCGTACTGCTCCTTCACCGAGTGCAGGGACTCCGCGATGGGACCAGTTGCCGCAACTTGCACCGGCAGAACATTCACTGCGGTACAGCCGGTCTGCGCGCTCGCCGCGCCCAGGGCGCGGGTCGCCTCCGGCAGGGTGCGGGCGAACATGCGGTTCATCTGCGGCACGCCGAACGAAGCCTGCGGGTAGCCGCCCACACGCGCCAGGTACGAGCCCACGGCGGCGGTCGCCAGCACCGGCCAGGAGACGGCGTGCTGCTTTGCCGCATCCAGCAGAGCCTGCTGGGTGGGCGGATCAATGCTGAACGCCAGGCGCACAGACCGCGCCGACGGGGAGGCGGTACGACCCGCCAGGGAGGTGTCTTCCTGTTCCAGGGCGCCGCTCGCCTCCCAGAAGGCGACGTCTTCGTCACGGGCGTCGGAGGCGGCATCGTCGGCGTCGAGTAGCTGTTGCAGGCTCATGCGGCGGGTTGCCGGGACCGGCTGACCGGCGGACAGGGCGCGGTATATCGCCGCCACGCGGGAGAGGCCGTTGAACGCGGCGAACCCGTCGGCAACCACGTGGGAGAAGGAGTGGTAAACCCAGAGGAACCCGCCGTAACGCACCACTGCGCTGCGCACAGTCACGCCCTCATCGGTGGTGAGGGGCTGGGCGAGTAGGCGCTGCGCCCAGGCGCGTACCGGCGCGGGCAAGTCAGAGCCGGGCAGGTCAGAGGAGTTCTCCTCCCCCGCCTTCGCGGTGTCGCTCAGCTCGCCCCCGTCCAGTTCGCCCCCGTCCACGAGCAGGTCAATGCCCGCGAGGAACGCCTCCTCGGTCAGAATCTGCTGGGAGGCGGCACCATCGGCAATGCGGGTGCGCACGCGGAAGCCCTCGTTCTCGCGGTAGAGCTGCACCAGCGCCTCACGCAGCAGATCGAGGTCGGTGTCCGCGGGGCATTGCAGAACCTCCGCGGTGTTGTAGCAGGGGTTCGACGGGTCAATCGCGGCGGCAAAGTAGATGCCGCGCGCGTTCGTGGTCAGCGGCAGCCAGGGACTGTCAGTACTGTGCGATGCGGGATCAGTCGCGGCGGTGCGAAGGTCGGAAGCAGTCCCGAAGCTATCGGGTGCGGTAGTATCAGCTACGCCCATGGTGGCCTCTCAAAGGTCTGGAGTAAGGGTCTGGATTAGGGATGATATGCGGTGTGTGAAAGGTAGGCTACCGCCCCGCCATTTCGCGCTGGCTAGCGTAAACATAGCCGGTAAACATAGCAACAAATACGGCGCGAGACGGCACAGATTAAGCGGGGCGAGCGAGGCGAGTAGCAAACACCCCGGGCACCCGCCTGCATTTGCGGCAGGCGGGCACTCGGGGTGCGGTAACGCTTAGCCCAGGCGGGAGGCGATGAACTCCACGGTCGGGTTCTCCACCAGCTCGGTAAACTCAATCACGGCGCCTTCTGCGGCAAGATCATCGAGCAGGGCGAAGGAACCCATCGAGTCCAGGCCCAGGGAGAACAGGTCGGTGGTCGGCTCGTCAAAAGCAGTCTGCAGGGAGTCGGGCTCGACGATGTACTTCTCCATGATGGGGCGCAGGGTCTCAAGTGCGGACATTTTTCTCCTCAAGTAGGGGTAGGAATACGGGCTTAAGGTTTAGCAGAAAAGGGTTTAGCCGAAAATTTCGGCAAGCTTGGCGCGCAGTTCGCGGCGAGAAATCTTACCCACGTTCGTGGTGGGCAGCTCCTGCAGAACCTGCACGCGCTCGGGAATCTTGAAGTCGGCGAGCTTCTTCGAGGTGAAGAACTCGTGCATCGTGCGGCGCGGGTTTTCGCCCAGGTCGGCGCCTTCCTGCGGCACAATGACCAGGCCCACGCGCTCGCCCACTGTCTCATCCGGGATGCCCAGAACCACGGCGTCAAAAACGTCGGGGTGGGTCAGCGCAAGCTCTTCAATTTCGTCCACGGCAATCTTCTCGCCATTGCGGTTGATCTGGTCCTTCGCGCGGCCGGTCACCTCAAGGTACTTGCCGGCGACCAGGCGCACAATGTCGCCGGTGCGGTAGAAGCCGTCCTCGGTGAAGCCGTAGCGGTTCGCGTTCTCCTCCAGGTAGTAGCCGCGAATCGTGTACGGGCCGCGGGTGAGCAGGTGGCCGCTCTCGCCGCGCTTAACCGGCTGGTCCTGATCATCAACAATCAGAATTTCATCGTCAGGACTAATCGGGTAGCCCTGAGTCCTCAGACGCATCTCAATCGGGTCGGTCGAGCGGGTGTAGTTCACCAGGCCCTCAGCCATGCCGAACACCTGCTGAACGGTGCAGCCGAGCACCGACTCAATCTTACCCGCAACCGCCGGAGCCAGCTTCGAGCCGCCCACCTGCAGGGTCTGCAGGGACGGCAGGGACACATCGCGCTTCTCCGCGGAGGCGACCCACGCCTGAGCCAGCGGCGGCACCAGCGCGGAGGTGGTCACACCCTCCATCTCAATGAGGTGGAATGCAGTCTGCGGGGACGGGTCCGCCGCAAACACCAGCTTGCCGGAGGCGCACATGACGCCCAGAATACCGGGCGAGCTCATCGTGAAGTTGTGCGCGGCGGGCAACACCACGAGCATGGTCGTGTTGTTGTTCAGCTTGCAGATATCGACCGAGCCGCGCACCGAGTACAAGTAGGCGGCGTGGGTGCGAGGAATCAGCTTCGAAATGCCGGTCGTACCGCCGGAAAGCTGCAGGAACGCCACCTGCTCGCTCGCGCGCTGGTTCTCGGTGTTCTGAACGACGCCGGGCACGAACTCTTCAGCGAGCTCCTCGTCGGTCAGCGGGGTCAGCGGCTCGGCAACGTCAATAGCGACCGGCGGCTCCTGGGAGTTCTTGCGCAGCTCGGCGGCAACGTCCTCGTGCAGGGCGGCGAAATCTGCGCCGGGGGTCAGCGAAGAGAACACGTGCGCCGCCGCGTCGGTGCGGGTCGCAAAGTGCACGAGCTCGGTGGTGCGGTGCTGCGGCAGGCAGAACACCGGCAGAGCTGCCGCCCAGAAAATACCGAGCAGGTACACCAGGTACTCGGCGGTGTTACCCAGCTGCAGCAGCACGCGGTCACCGGGCTGCACGCCAGCCTGAATGAGGCGCGCCGCAGCGGCACGACCTGCTGCCTCCAGCTCCCCGTAGGAGAGGCGAATCTGCTGGGGCTTGCCGTCCTCATCGAGCTGCGCGTGCGAAATCGCCACGAGCGCCGGGAAGTGCGGCTTTGCGCGGCAGGCATCCAGCAGGAACTCGGGGATGGTCTGGTCAATCCAGTAGCCGGCTTCGCGGTACTTCGCGGCAAAAGACTCGGGGATGAGCGGTGTGGGGGCCAGGGGGCTACGTTCTACGGTCATCTTCTCTCGATTTCTGTGTCGTTTGCGGTTTCTATAGCGCTCACGTGCTGCGTGGGTTCGCAGCGTGATGCCATCTCGTCAATGAGGGCGGGTGCACAACCTACGCCGGGTACCTTTCGGTACCCCTCGCGGCGCGGTAGTGTTGCACTCTTCTTAGGCTGTACTTCTCTAGGATACGGGCGCGGCGGTGTTTACCCTAACGGGAACCCCGCACGCCCACCATACGGGGTGTGCTCTACCCGGGCGGAGCCCTAGGCTACCTCTCGCTGGTCCTCTTCAGAGCCTGGCTCAGTGCGTTCAGCCTCCCGGCTGGCAGCAATAATACGTTCCAACGCCGGCACAATCGCACCGCGCCAGCACGCATAATCGTGACCGCCGTTGAAGGTCGTGCAGTGTGCCCTCTCCAGGCCCAGCTTTTCTAGACGCGCTTTCAGCTCGCGGTGATGAGGCACCAGAACCCACTCCTGCTCCCCCACCTCAATCTCAAGGTACAGGTGGCGCAGACGATCAATCTCGCCCGCCGCCTCCAGCTCGTCCAGGCGGTCCATGACCTGCGGCTGCCACAGCGACGAAGACTGTGCGATTGCACCGCCAAACGCCTCCGGGCGGCTCAGCACCGCCAACAGGGAGGACAGGCCGCCCAGCGACTGGCCGTTAATCACAATGTTCTGCGGGTCGGTCTTAATGCCGTACACCGCCTCCAAGTGCGGGAACGCAATCTCCACCAGGTAGTCGGCAATCGGGTTGTCACCGTTCAGTTCCTTCCAACGGTTCTCACGGCCGCCAGAGTGCAGGAAGAACACGTGCATCGCCGGAATACGGCCCGCCTCATGGGCGCGGTTGAGGGTCTGCTCCATGCCCTGGCTGAACCACATCTCACCGTCGAACTGGATGAACAGCGGCGCATCCGGGGCGGGATCCCCCACACGACCGAGCACGTACTGGTGACCGTCAGAGGTCTGCATCCACTCGGGGTCGGGCAGCGCGTCAATCTCTTCCTGAGTCAGGATAAACTCCTGCACCGGCGCGTGCTCAAGCTGCACCACACCCATGCAACGACCGATGCGGTTGCACACGGTCTCGGGGTTCAGCGGGTCACCCTCGCCGGAATCCAGGGCGGCGCGCAGGCGCACCTGGTCGTCATCGCCCAGCCAGGCGGGGCGCTCGCCGGGCAGCGCCGGCAAGAAGTTGTAGGAGGCACGCCAGGTGGTTTCCATCTGCATGCTCAGCTGCCACCAGCCGGTGCCCTCGATGCGGGCCATGAGGGAACGGTCAAGGTTCTTCTCATCGGTCAGGCGGTTGATGAACATGAGCACCTGCTCCGCCTGCTCGTTGTAGTACAGGAAGGTGACGATGCGCTCGTTCTCACTGATGGTGCCGTCGTCAAGATGCACCGGCTCGATGATGGGGGTGCCTTCGGAGACAACCTCAACGATGCGGGCGTTCAGCTCTTCGGGGCTGACCGCCTCGGCAATGAGGGCGCTGATGAGGGGGCTGTCCACGCGCGGTGCCGGTACGGGGCGCGGGATCTTGGGAGGGCTCGGGCGCACAGCCGGCGCAACGGTACGCGGTTGTGCAGAAGCAGCCTGTGCAGAAGCAGCCTGTTCAGAAATGCACTGTTCAGAAGTGCGCTGTTCAGAACTGTTCTGCGCGGGAACGGTCGCGGTGGGTTCGTGCTCGCCCAACGGTTCCTCCTTGGTCTGTGGAAACACTCAATCGGTGAGAATCGGTGAGGAGGCGCATTATCGTTAGTTAGCCTCCACTACCTCACTCTATGGTATCCCTTACCCAAACTCCAGCCAAAGGGAAAAGCGAAAGAACCAAAACATGACATTCATGACAGTACACGCAAACACCGCCCAAAGTGGGGCCGAAAATTGGGGCGGTAAAAACAGCTGGCACAAACCGTGCAGTTAAATGAGATGAGGCACCGAGACCGTGCATCAAACCTCTCAAGTCGCAACTTTCAAAGTCTCATGCGGCAGTCTCGGTGCCTCATCTACGGGTTCCCAAAATGGAACCTACCCAGTGCTCGGATCCGTTCATGCGTCAAAGACGGGCGAGCACCGGGTAGGCGCCCTACGCGCAGGGGATCCTGGGTCCCTCAGATCCTAACGTTCGCTGCTTGGCGCAATGCCGAGCTTTTCCAGCCGTACTGAGACGGTTGGTGCAAACTCCCACGCGGCTTAGGGGCGAAAACTACTCGCTTTCGCGGGCCGCCGAAATAGCGTCAGCGGCAATATGAATCGTTTGGTTCTCCTTCGGAATCACCAAAGGGGTACCGGTGCACGGATCAGGAATAATGACCGATTGCAGGTCAAAAACTTCCTGAATAAGTTCCGGTGTAATTATTGCACGCGGATCACCCTGAGCGATAATCCGGCCCTGCTTCATTAACACAACATGAGTAGCATACCTGAAAGCAAGGTTCAGGTCATGCAACACCACGGCTACAGTTCGGCCTTCGGAATGCAATTTCTTCGTCAGGTTCAGCACCTCAATCTGGTGCGTGATATCCAGGTAGGTGGTCGGCTCATCGAGCAGAATCAGCGGGGTCTGCTGCGCCAGGGTCATGGCGATCCACACACGCTGACGCTGACCGCCCGAAAGCGCCTCAATGGGACGCTCCGCAAGCTCCAGCACGTTCGCTGCCTGCATCGCCTCCACGCAGGCTCGCTCGTCCTCATCGGACCAGGAACGCAGCAGCGACTGGTGCGGGTAGCGGCCGCGCGCCACCACATCCGCCACGGTCACGCCGCTCGGCGCCTCCGGGGTCTGCGGCAGCATCGCCAGAATCTTGGCGATGGCGCGGGACTTCATCTGCGGCAGCGGGGTGCCGTCCAGGCGAACCTCACCCTCCTTGAGCGGGTTCACGCGGGCAAGAGCCTTCAAGGTGGTCGACTTGCCGCAGGCGTTCGGGCCCAGGATGACGGTCAGCTCCCCCTCCGGCACCTGAAAATCTACCCCGTTGAGCACCGTATGCTCACCGTAGGCAACCACCATGTTCTCGCCCTCAAGGCGGGTCGTCACACTAGTGTTCACTAGCTCTTCTTCCTTTCGAGGTAAATCAGGTAAATCAGGTACAGGCCACCAATCGCACCGGTCACCACACCCACCTGAATGATGCGTCCGGGAACGGCGAAACGGCCAATCAGGTCGGAGCCGAGCACCATGAGCGCACCCATGAGTGCCGCGGAGGTGAAGCCCACCCCGCCGCTGCGGGAGAGAGTCTTCGCGATGTGCGGTGCCGCCAGGGCGACGAAGGCAATCGGGCCGGTCGTCGCGGTCGCCAGCGAAACCAGAAGCACACCGATGAACAGAGCCGCCACACGGTACGCGTTCACGCTCACACCCAAACCGGATGCCACCTGGTCACCAAAACGAATCGCGCCCAGCGGGCGGACCAGCATCAGCAGCAGCGGAGTCACCACGAGCAGCAGACCCAGCAGCGCGTAGGTGCGCTCCCAGGTGATGTCATTGAGCGAACCGGCAAGCCAGGACGCCGCGGTCTGCGCCTGAGTCAGCGAAGCACGCACCACCAGCAGCGCATTGAACGCCGCCAGGGTCGAACCCACACCAATACCGACCAGCACCAGACGGAAACCGTGCAGACCCGTGCGGCGCGTCAACAACCACACCAGCACCGAGGTCGCCAAGCCACCAACCACAGCGCCCAGAGCAACCTCAACGGGGCCGGAATTGAACACAATAATCTGCAACAGCGCACCGGTCGCGGCACCATTCGTGAAACCGATAATATCCGGCGATCCCAGGGCATTACCCGAAATCACCTGGAAAATCGCACCCGAGAGACCAAGTGCCGCACCCACCAGAAGCGCTGCCACAATACGCGCCGCACGCTGCTGAGCGAAAGCCACCGTAATCTGCTTGCCCTCACCCAGTAGCGCCGGAATCATCTTCTCCGGGGCGATCTTGTAGTCACCCTGCAACATGCCCCAAAACGCCAGTGCCGCAATCAGCACCACCAACGCCACATTCAGGATTAGTACGCGCCACGGCACCTGGGCACTCACAGGACCGCGCACAGTCAGCACCGGGCGGCCACCCAAATCGCGACCACGACGACGCGCCGAACGATTAGCGGGGGTGGTGGCGGTCGCCATCGAAAGAGCGGAAGAATTCGACATTAGAGAGCCTCCACCTTACGACGAGTCATCAAGAACAAGAACACCGGGGCACCGGCAAGAGTCGCCACGATACCCACCTGAGTCTCCTGCGGAGCCACCAGCACACGCGCCAACACGTCAGCACACAGCAGCCACACCGGACCCACCAGCGCCGAACCATAATTCACCCAGCGCACATCATTACCGAGTAGGGCACGCACCACAAACGGCACCGCCAAACCCACAAAACCAATCGGACCCACCGCAGCAGTCGCAGCACCGGCAAGCACCGTCACCGCCAGCAACGTCAAATTCTGGGTCGTACGAACACTCACGCCGAGGCTGGTCGCCGCCTCCTCGCCCATACTCAGAGCATTAATCGCAGGAGCAACAAAGAACGCCACCAGCACACCCAGCACAATCACCGGACCCACCGTCGAAGCGATATCCATACCGCGGCCCTCCAGCGAACCGGCAACCCACACACGGAACTCGTTATACGCATCCTGATCAGCCAAAATCAAGCCCTGCGCAATCGCCGACAGCGCAGCAGAAATCGCCACACCCGCCAACGCAAGCTTCACAATCGACCCGTCACGACCACGACCCAGCGTATACACCAGCACCGCAGCCAACGCGCCACCAATCGTCGCAGCAACCATGTACTGCCAAATACCCATCACACCAAAAACCACCACGGAGCCAATCACAGCCACCGCAGCACCGGCATTCACACCCATCAGACCGGGCTCAGCCAACGGGTTACGGGTCAACGACTGCATCAACGAACCGGCAACCGCCAACGCGGCACCCGCCGCAAGACCCACCAGGGTACGCGGAATACGCTGCTCCATCACAATCGTCTGCGCCTGCTCAGAAGCAGTGCCATTGAAAACAGCCAGAACCTGATCCGGCGGAAGATTATTCGATCCGAACAGCAAAGAAGCAGCCACAGCCCCCACCAAAAGCACCGCAAACAAGAACAGAAAAGCCAGGCGCTTACCCAACTTCTGCCCCTGAATCACAGAACCCTGACGGGACGTACTCTCCTGCTGAACATCTCGGGACAATGAGCTCGTGCGGGCCACTATGCTCCTTATGCTCGATACAAGAAAACAGGGAGGCACACCCGGCACCCCACAGAGGAGGGACACCCGGCACACCGGTAAATAACGAGAGAAACGCCGGAGCGGGCGAGGTACTCCCCCACCCGCATCCGACGTTATGTCTTAGCGCTTACGGGTCAGCAGCAGCGCAGCGGCAGCCACCACGCTCACGCCCAGAACCACCACGCCAATCCACGGGAAGGCAGCACCGTAGGTCACAGTCTGCACGGTGGATGCGGTGTTAGCCGAAGCCGAAGCGCTCGGGCTCGACGCAGTACCGCGTGCAACAGCCGAAGAGGACGCGCTCGCCGAAGCGGTCGCCTTCTTCTGGGCATTTGCAGACGCCGAAGCAGCGGGAGCGGCGGAAGAACCAGAAGATGCGGAGGTATCGGAAGAGCCAGCTTCCGCGTTCAGGCGGTCGTACTCCTCCTTGGTGATGGTGTTGCCGTCAGCGTCGGTGTAGACGGTCTCAGCCTCAGCCGCGCCGCCTGCAGAACCATTCGAGGAACCGTTCGAACCGCCGTTCGACGAGGACTCGTTGGAATCGTTAGAGCCCTGAGCCTCGTCTGCAGAGTCGGAGCTGTTAGAGTTCGAGCCGCCATTCGAGGAACCGCCGTTGCTCTTCGAGCTGGACGAGCCACGGTTCGAGGAAGAACCCGAAGAGTTCGAGGAGGAGTTATCCGAGCCACCCTCGCCCACCACGGTGAACTCAGGGCTGCGGTTGGTGTACGCCTCGGTACCCAGGTACTTGCCGTCCTTGTCACGCTTCTCGCCGGTCGCAAGGAAACGCAGAGTGTGGGTGCCAGCGCCTACATCCGGCAGAACGAAGGAACCGGAGACGTTGCCGTTGCTATCGGTCTTCTGCTGGTGCACCACGCACGCGCCCTGAGCAGCATCGGAGGGGCACAGGTCGCCGTCGTCCACTTTCACGGACACCACAGTATTCGCGGGGAAGCCGCTCACGCTAAAGGAAATCACGCCGTGCTCGCTCACCGAGGAGGAAACGGTCGAGGAGGTGCCGGGGGTAGATGCCTTCGCACCGCCCGGAGGCAGAGCGGATGCGGTGCCAACACCCAAGCCAAGCGCCAGGGTTGCTGCGGCGCAGGCGGTCAGCGCCTTAGAGGTCAGGGATGCCTTCGGGGCTCCCGAAAAAGGTGCACGCATGGTGGTCCTTTCAAAAGTACCGGGGTCGAAGCTGAACGCTACCGAGTTCGTGTCAGTGCAGTTCAGTAGGTCGGTGCAGTTCAGTAGGTTGCGACCCGAGTGGTTGGAGGGGCACCCGGTCCACGCCCCTGTTCAAGGGTGCAAGGTCAAGAGTGTGGAGCGTGAGCCGGTGCCGATATGAATGTGTGGTCAGAGCTTAGTTCTTGAGAGAGCTTACTTCTTGGAGGTACGCAGAATCAGAGCCGCAGCCAAAACCACCAGGCCAGCCGCCGAGAGCAGCAGGTTATTGGCGTTGTTGACCAGCCACTTGGTCAGACCGGTCAGCTCGGTACCCTCAATGACCGGGCCCTGCGCCTTGGTGCCTGCGGCGGAGCTCTGCGAGCCCTGGGCGTTCTGCGAGTTCTGCGAACCAGCGGCTGCCTTCACAGCCTTCTTTGCGTTGGCTTCGGTCTTCTGCACGGTGGCTGCCAGGTTCTTCTGCGCGCCCTGAACCTTCGCCTTAGCCTGCACGCGGTTCACAACCGGAGCGGTGCTCTGCGACAGGGCGGCGAGGGATGCGTCCACGTCGGTAGCGCGGGTGCTGATGCGGCCGCCCGCGTTACGCATGGGCACAGGTGCCGTGGAGGTTGCGGTTGAGGGGTGCTCGTTCAGCTCTTCGACCAGCTGGTCGGAGGCGTCCTGCTCATCGCGGGAAACTTCCTGACGAGGGGTAACAGCACGTTCCACGGTCATATCTGCGAAACCGAGCACCGCATTGTCAGCGCCCTGGTTGCCGTTGTGCACGACCACGCGGTAGGTGGCGGCGGGCATGCTCACGCTGGTTTCATAGCTGAAGCTACGGTTGCCGTCCAAACGCTTCCAGCCGGAGCCGTAGAGGGTCTGCGGGGAGTTACCGAGGTAGGTCGCAGCGTACACCCAGGTGCCCGGCTCAGCGTTCGGCACGGTCACGGTCACGGTGGAACCGTCACGGCTCACCTGCACGCCGTGACCATCGGTCAGATCGGAGGCGTTGACCGGCTCGGGTGCGTCACCGGGGGCGTACTCGCCAATGGTGAAGGTCGTGTTGATGCCGCCCTGGCTGTTGGCGCCGCCGTAGGTTCCGGATCGGTCACCCTCACGCAGGCTACCGGTCAGCAGTCGCAGAGTGTGCTCACCGGAGGCGTACTTGGCGGCGTCTTCATCATTTTTGAAGGCTGCGTTTGCGCGGGTGGGCAGGTCAATCCAGGTGTCGATATGGCCGTTTTCATCGGGGGTGATGACAGCCCAGATGGTGCGGTTATCGTTGACCGCGGTGGCGTCGTTACGGGATACCTTGCCGTCGTCAATCTTCAGGCCGATAACGGATGCCTTCTTGTCTTCGGGGTTGCACCAGCCGTCACCGGTCAGGTGCAGCTTGCCGCCCTGAACCGCCTTGGGGTTCTCGATGGTCAGGCGCGGGGTGAAGGAGTCGTCAGCGGGGGCGCAGGTTTTCGAGTCTTCGCTGGGTGCGGGGGTAGGGTCTGCGGTTGCGCTCGGATCGGGGGTGGGCTCGGCAGATGCGCTGGGTTCCGCGGTGGGCACAGCAGTCGCACTGGGCTCGGCGGTTGCAGAAGGCTCAGCGGTAGCGCTCGGCTCGGGGGTCGGCTCAGCGGTAGCGCTCGGTTCCGCGGTGGGCTCGGCAGTCGCAGAAGGCTCAGCGGTTGCACTGGGCTCAGTGGTGGGCTCTGCGGTGGGTGCCGGGCTCGGAGCCTGGGCACTCAGCGTAATATTCTGCGACACAGATACACGACGGTCGTAGGTGTTGCCGTCCGCATCCGTACCGCCCAGGGAGCCAGAAAGCACCTGAATACGGTGGCTGGTACCCTCCACGGTCCAGCCCTTGTTCTTCAGCTGCTCAGCGGTCAGACCGGTATTTTCGGGGGTCGGCAGGGATACCTCAACCTCAAAGGTGCCATCTTCATTGGCGGTTGCCATGAAGTTTGCGGGCGAGTTGCCGCCCTCATTGGTGAGCGGGTTACGTGCCTGGTGAGCCTCATCCGGCAGGGCGTCGAGGAACTTCACCGCGAACACAGCGCCGCGACCGGGAGCGGTGCTGGTGAAGCCGGTTCCGCGTAGCACGAGCTTGCCTTCGCGCCACTTCTCGGTGGAGATGGTGACGGTAGCCTTATCAGCCTGCTGGGTGGCTGCGGGGGTCTCCGCGTAAGCGATGGTGGTACCGGTCAGAGCGGCTCCGGGGGTGATGAGCGCACCAGCGAGAGCCACGACGGCACCATAGCGGGCAGCGGTGCGTGCGGGTCGAGTTTCGGTCATTGTGGTCCTTGAGGATGGTGTGGTGGGTCGTGCATCCCCTTCCCGCCGCGGGTCTAGGGTGCGGCGGGAAGGGGGTTCAGGAAGCTTCAGCGGGTGATTGCTTCACGAGGTGTTTAGAACAGAGTGTTCAGAACAGGGCGTTTAGAGCGGAAGCGCCTTCTTGACGTCTTCAACAATGCCGTTGAGCAACAGCGGGCCGCCGGTGGAGGTCCACTTGGAGCCGTCCACGAGAATCACGTGGTCCTCCTTGACTGCCTTCAGGTTGGTGAAGCCGGAGGTTTCCTTCGCCTTGTTCAGTGCTTCTTCGGCGCCCTGCAGGCCTGCGGAGCCCTGCGCGTTCGGGTTCTGCTGGCTTGCGCCGCCGAGGGTGCCCAGGAACATGTAGTCCGCGTCGATGGTTGCCAGGTTCTCCAGGGAGACAGGCTCGGAGTGGCCCTGGCCGTTGCGGTCCTGCGACTCGGGGCGCTTGAGGCCCAGGTCGTTGAGTACCTGGCCGGCGGGCAGTTCCTTGAGAATCAGGGCGGGGCCGTTGCCTGCCCAGCGGACGATGGAGAAGGTCTTGTCGCCGTACTTGGGGGCGAGCTGGTCCTTCAGCGCTGCGGCGCTTGCCTCGTATGCCTTGATGACCTCTTCGCCCTTGTCAACCATGTTCATGGCGTTGGCGACGTTGCGGAAGTTGATGCGCCAGTCGCCGCCCGCGTAGCCGCAGTAGACCACGGGGGCGATCTTCTTGAGGGTTTCGAAGGCGTCGGAGCGCTTGTCCACGCCGGTGGAGTCGACGAGGATCAGGTCGGGGTCAAGGTTGCCGATCTGCTCGTAGTTAACCTGGGCGACGGTGCCGATGATCTGCACGCCCTTGGCGCGGTCGGCGAGGTAGTTGGGCACGCCGGACTGGCCGCGGCCGGAGACGGAACCGACGGGGGTCACGCCGAGGGCGAGCAGGCCGTCGAGGGTGGGTTCGGAGAGGACGATAACCTTCTGCGGGTTGACGGGAACTTCTACATTCTCGTCATCGATATCCTTGATGGTGCGGGTGCCGCTGTTACCGCCGGAGGTGGTGGTCGTGGTGGTCTCGCTGCTGCATGCCGCGAGGGCGAGAGCAGCCGATGAGGCGAGCGCCAGGCCGAAGAAGGCACGGCGGTTAACGCCCGGTGCGCCCTGGTTTTCGGTGTCGGTCAGCTCGGTTCGATTGAAAGACATAGTTCCCCCTAGATATGACTAAACTATACCTAACCTTACAGATATCTGAGTGTTACATCAAGGCGCGTTCTGTTTGTCTTCTCAAACCGCCAGAATGCCCGGTTTTACCGCGGAATTCCGCGGGTAACATATTTCACTCTTTGTCACAGTCTTGCTGACACTATGTCGCTTAAATGGGTGGCCCACCCCACCAGTTTTCGCTATACATCTGCGGCAGTTGAGAAGCTGAGAAAGGGTTGAGAAAGCAGGGCACGCAAAACGCCCCGCCGCGAAAAACCGCGACGGGGCGCAGTCTTCACAACGGGACGTTCTTCACAACGGGGCGTTGAGGTTTTATAGATGCGGGGGTTATAGACGCGGGGTACCGTTACCATCGGGCACCCTTACCGGAGAGCACCGCTAACAGCCACAACCGCAACCGGAACGCTTGACCGATGCAGCCGCCGCACGCAGGGAGGCGATCGCCGCCTCCGGGCCGCCGAGTGCCTCGTCCACGCCGTAGACCGAGCTGCCGGCAACGAAGCAGGTTGCGCCCGCCTCCGCCGCACGCAGGATGGTCTCTTCGGTGATGCCGCCGTCCACCTGCACGGTCACCGGCAGGTTCGCGCCCTCAATCGCCTTGGCGGCGCGGGCAATCTTCGGCAGGGTCACATCCAGGAACGCCTGGCCGCCAAAGCCCGGTTCCACGGTCATAATCAGCAACATGTCCAGTTCGCTGAGCATGTCCAGGTAGGGCTCCACGGCGGTTGCCGGGCGCAGCGCCATACCCGCCTTCGCGCCCTCAGCACGCAGGGTGCGCGCCAGCTTGATGGGGGCGATAGCCGCCTCCGCGTGGAAGGTCACCGATTCGCAGCCCATGCTGGCATATTCGGGTGCCCAGCGGTCAGCGTCCTCAATCATCAGGTGTACATCGAACGGCACCGGCGAGATTTCACGCAGACGCTTGACCACGGGCGGGCCCCAGGTGAGGTTGGGGACGAAGTGGTTGTCCATCACGTCAATATGCGCGGCGTCTGCGGTGGAAATGCGCTCCAGCTCGCGCTGCAGGTTCGCGAAATCCGCCGAGAGAATCGACGGGTTAATGGCAATACCCATGGGGTTCCTTTCAAATCCGTGCCGTATGGCGAATGGTGCTAGGCGGTGAAGCGGCTAGTTCTTGCGCAGCAGGGCGAGGAACATTGCGTCGGTTCCGTGCACGTGCGGCCACAGCTGTGCGGTGGTCGGGTTTTCCGAAGCCTTCACGACCGGGGCGCCCTTCTTGACCTTGATTTCGGGGGTGTGGCCGGGGTCCTTCTCCCCCGCCAGCACGCTCACGGGTTCGCCGTTCGCGCCTTCGGTGTGCAGGGCGACTTCGCGCAGTGCGGCGGCGGAGTCGAGCAGGCTGACCGCGCCGCTTTCGAGCACCTCAGCCACGATGTTCTGGGTTTCTGCTGCGTGCGGGGAGCAGGTCACGTAGGCGATGACGCCGCCGGGTCGGGTCGCCTCAATGGCTGCGTCCAGGAGCTGACGCTGCAGGGGCAGCAGCTCTGCAATATCGCGCGGGGACTTGCGCCAACGCGCCTCGGGGCGGCGGCGCAGGGCACCCAGACCGGAGCAGGGCACATCCACCATGACGCGGTCAAACAGCTGACCGGGTTCAATAGAGCCGGGCAGGTTGGAGGCGTTCTTGCGCAGGGTCTCGCGGATCTGGCGGCCGTCGCCGGTGAGTACCGTGTAGCTGTCCTCGGGCAGGGGGCGCATGGAGGATTCCACGAGCTGGGCGCGGTGCGGTGCCGCCTCGTTGGCGACCAGGGATGCGCCGCGCTGAATACCGAGCGCGCCGAGTAGCGCCGCCTTACCGCCGGGGCCTGCGCACAGGTCGAGCCAGGCGGTGTCGGTGCCGTCCAGGGGTGCTGCGGCGAGCGCGCGTGCTACCAGCTGGGAGCCGGCATCCTGCGCGCGGACGGTGCCTTCGCGTACGGATTCCAGGCGCGCCAAGTCGCCGGAGGCGTACAGCGCCGAACCTTCAACCAACTCGCCATCGACGGCGCCCTGTTCGCGCGCCTCGTCGAGGCTACCCAGACCGGGCAGGGCAACCAGGTTCACCACGGGGGCGAGGTTGTCAGCTTCGAGCAGCTGCTCAATTTCGGAGGCGGGGCGGCCGTGCGCCACGAGTGCCTGGCGCATGGAACGCACAATCCAGCCGGGGTGCGAGGCGAGCAGCGCCATGCGTTCGGTGTCGTCCTTCGCATCCGCGGTGATGAGTTCGTACCACTCTTCGGGGGTGCGCTCGGAGACGCGGCGCAGCACCGCGTTGATGAAGCTTGCCGGGCCCGCACCGATCTTTTCGCGCGCCAGAGATACGCTCTGGTTCAGTGCCGCGTGGGCGGGAACGCGCATGTTCAGCAGCTGGTGCACGCCCATGCGCAGCACGATGAGGGTGGTGGTGCCGACCTTCTCGAGGGGGCGGTCTACGCAGCGGCTGAGGATTGCGTCGTAGGTACCCTGGTGGCGCAGCGTGCCGTAGGTCAGCTCGGTTGCAAAGCCTGCGTCGCGGTGGTCGAGGCGGTGGCTACGAATCGCCTTGGGCAGCACGAGGTTCGCGTAGGCGTCAGATTCCGCCACGGAGCGCAGTACGTCGAAGACGGTTGCGCGTGCGGTGTCTGCGGTACGCGAGCGTGCGGAGGGTGCCGCCGCGGAGAATTCGCGGGCGGACATGGATCGGCGGTTGCGTTCGTGGCCACTCTTATTGCGCTGGGAGACGCCGCCGCCACCGCGTTTGGTGTCGTCGTGCTCGGTCTTGGCTCGGCGTGCGGCGCGTTCGACGCTGGTCAGGCCGTCAAAGCGGCGACCGGTGCGCGATTCGGGGCGGGAGTTGCCATCCCATTTCTGCGGGCGGTTCTGAGCACCCTGCCCCTGCGAACGCTGGTTCTGCGAGCGCTGATTCTGCGAACGCTGGTTCTGGGAACGCTGAGAATTCTGAGACTGCTGGCGGTTCTGCTCACTCACACCAGAGCCAGCACCCGAGCCGGAGCGGCGGCGGCGCTTACGCTTCGCACCGCCCTCACCCTGGCCGCCGCCCTGGTTAAACTTGCCGTTACCGCCATTACCGGCGTTACCAGGCTTGCCGTGTCCTCCCTTGTAGGGGCGCTTTTCGTTGCTCATGCGAGTACCACCAGGCCTTCCGCCATGTCCTTGCCAGCGCCGCGAGCCCACGCGGGCGCATCCATCATTTTCTTACCGGCAGGCTGAACCTGCAGCAGCATCAGCGGTTCGGTACCGGTGCCGACCAGTACCTTCTTCGCGTGCAGACGCACCGCGCCGGGTGCGAGGGCGCCGCCGTTCGCCTCGATCAGGGACTGCGCCAGGCGCTCGTCGGCAACCGCCAGACCACCGATCTTGAAGCGGTTTTCGCCCAGTTCGCACCATGCGCCGGGTTCGGGGGTCACGCCGCGGAAGCGTGCCAGAATCTGCTCGGCGGGTTCGGTCCAGGTGAGGCGGCCGTCGGCAATGCTCATCTTGGAGGCGTAGCTGACCGACTCGTCCTCGACCTGCACGGTGCCGCTCTCGCCCGCTTCGAGGCGTTCGAAGGTGCGCTCAAGCAGTGCGCCGCCGCTGGTGGCAAGGCGCATCAGCACGGTGCCTGCGGTGTCGTCGGCGGCTACGGGGGTGGATTCCTGTTCGAAGGTGGGGCCGGTGTCCAGGCCTTCTTCGAGCAGGAAGGTGGTGGAGAAAATTTCCTGTTCACCGGCGATGAGGGCGCGCTGTACGGGGGCGGCGCCGCGCCATGCGGGTAGCTTGGAGAAGTGCAGGTTGACCCAGCCGTAGCGCAGGGATTCCAGCGCGGACAGCGGCAGCAGGGCACCGTAGGCGACCACGGCGGCTGCGTCAGCGTTCAGTTCGGCAACGGCTGCGGCGGCTTCGTCGTTCCAGCGGTTTGCTTTCACGATGGGCAGGCCGAGCTCTTCGGCACGCTGCGCCACCGGGGAGGGAGTGAGCACGCGCTTGCGGCCCACGGGGGCGTCTTCGCGGGTGAGCACGCCGACCACGCGCACCTTATCGGAGTTCGCGAGGTAGTCGAGCGGGGGCACGGCAACGTCGGGGGTGCCTGCGTAAATGATGTTGAGCATGTGAGCCTACTTTCCGAAGCTACCGAAGGAGGAACCGGCACCGAACGCACCACCGCCGCCGAAGGCACCGCCCACGCGGGCTGCACGCTCGGTCACGGTCTTAGCGGCGACCGTGTTGTAGTCTGCGGCCCGTAGGGCACGCATCACGCGCTGGCGGTCTTCACCCACGAGACGGTCGATGAAGAGCTTGCCGTGCAGGTGGTCGGTTTCGTGCTGCAGCATGCGCGCGAACAGACCCTCACCCTCCAGTACGAGGGGGTCGCCGTGGCGGTCCACGCCGGTCACGCGCGCCCAGTTCTTACGCGGGGTCGCGGACTTCTGGCCGGGCACGGACAGGCAGCCTTCGCCGCCTTCCTGGTCTTCTTCGCCGACTTCGAGCACTGGGTTGATGATGTAGCCTTCGCGGTCGTCAATGCCGCCGAAGGTGAAGATCTGCTTGGAGATGCCAACCTGCGGGCCGGCAAGGCCCACGCCGCCCACGTCGTACATGGTTTCTAGCATGTCGTCGATGAGTCGTGCCAGGTCGTCGTCGAAGACGGTGATGGGGTCGCAGACGCTGCGCAACACCGGGTCGCCCACGGTGCGGATGCTCAGGATGGTCATGGTTCTCCTTTGCCGGCGGGTGCCGGGAATGTGCTTACGGATTTCAAAATGGTGGCAGAACTGCGCTGAGGGTTTTCTCTGCGGGTTTTCACAGCGGCCGCGCGGGCGCCGTTCTGCCTATTGTTCTATTGTCGCCGATTCAGTAGCGCGAATCTAGAACGAATCGAGGCGGCAGGGTGAGGGCTGAGCCTCACCTCCGCGGGGGTTTGAAGCCTCTCCCCTATGCCACGGGCGGAGGTACTGAATCTATACCGCGGGCGGGGGCACTACGGGCATGAGCGAGGGGTCTTCAAATTCTTGAACCTGACGGTCAAATTCCCAGACGCGGCGCAGGGCGCAGAACTTGTACCAGTTGCGTTCGAGCACGGCGGGGTTTGCCTGCTGCGGCAGCACCTGCGTTTCGCCGAGTGCCACACCCATGAGGACGGGTGCGTCACCGTATTTCCAGGGTTCCCAGGTGCCTTCGTCGGGGTCGACGAGGGATTCTTCGGCTTTGAGTCCGGCGACGAGCTGCATGACGACTTTTTCGTCGAGCGCTTTGACGCGGCCGCGTTTGTCGGTGCCTTTGGTTTTGTAGTCGATGATGCAGGTTCGCCCTGCGATTTCTGCGACGAGGTCGAGGGTTCCCGCGTAGCCGACGGTGTCGTTCCAGATGGTGACTTCGGCGGCAAGGGGGCGGGGTTTGAAGGCTTCCCACCATTCGTCGAAGCGGTCGGCGTAGGCTTGTTCGCCGTTGATGATGAGCTGTTCGCGGCTTTCGTCGAGGTTGTGTTCGCGGCCCATGGCGCGTAGGGCGACGGCTTCGGCGTAGTTGTGGACGCGGTCGCCTCGGGCGGCGGCTGCGTCGCGGTATCGTTCGGAGGCGCTGGCTGCGTCGCGGATGATGGCGAATTTGAGGCCGTGGGATCCGGTGGCGCGGTAGGCGCGCTGGTCTTCGAGGGCGGCTTTGGCTGCCATATACCCGTGCCAGCCGCTGAGGTCGCTGGCGTGCTGCCCGATGACGGTGGTGATGGAGGGGACGAGGGGTTCTCCTCCGCGGACGCGCGCGTACATGCGTCCGTAGTCGGTGGCTGCGGCGAGTTCGGGTGTTGTCACGGGATACCTCATTCTCGGGTGGTTGTGTCCGCGGCTGGGTTTGTACTGCTGGTGGGCACAAATACCGGTGGGCATAATAAAACCCCCGTTCCTTGAAACGGGGGTTATTTGGTGCGTGATACTGGGTTCGAACCAGTGACCTCTTCGGTGTGAACGAAGCGCGCTA
>ERZ772912.18-NODE-18-length-93919-cov-10.957481_pt1 | contig 93919 bp, 66 predicted proteins | sample MGYA00512119_ERZ772912 | MGnify/ENA primary metagenome ERZ772912 (study PRJEB29015, sample SAMEA2738048) | human oral metagenome | biome: human oral; feature: human-associated habitat; material: saliva | place: China | collected 2230 ...
CGAAGGACCTGCCCTTCCTCATCTCAAACGCAGCGGATGCAACCATGATGCTCGTAAAGGAAGGCCTGCTGGCAACCCAGCAGCGCTACCACGGCGCAGGTTCCTAGCCGTATGACCCGTGCCGGGTAAACACTGAACTGGGTCAACACTGAACTGGGGTAATGCATGATGCGGGCCGATGTGTGAACTAGGCTCTACCTAACTATGCAAGAGCCCGGTGAGGGAATAAGCTAGAAAAGAATGACGTTATACGCTCCACGACGGGAAAATACCCGACCGTGGAGCGTATGAGCGAGAGAAGAAGGTACCCGTGGCTGAATACTCCACCCCCGCCAACACCCCGCTGAGCGACGAGATCGTACGCCAGCTTCGCCGGGACTTCCCGATCCTCAACACTGAGGTTAACGGGCACCCTTTGATTTACCTGGATTCGGGGGCGACCAGCCAGAAACCCCTTCAGGTTCTCGACGCAGAACGCGACTTCTACCTGCACGCCAACTCTGCCGTACACCGCGGCGCCCACACTCTCGCGGTCGAAGCAACCGACCTGTTTGAGGATGCGCGCATCACCGTCGCGAACTTCGTCGGTGCCACTGACGAAGAAATCGTGTGGACCTCAAACGCAACTGAGGCACTGAACCTGGTTGCCTACTCCATCGGCAACGCCTCCCAGGGCATCGGCGGTCCCGCCGCTGAGCGTTTTGCGCTGAAGCCCGGCGATGAAATCGTCACCACGGAGATTGAGCACCACGCGAACCTCATTCCCTGGCAGATTCTTGCCCAGCGTACTGGCGCGACTCTGCGCCATATCCCCTCCACCGAGGACGGCCAGCTCGACTACGCGGCAGCCGAGGGCATCATCAACGAGAAGACCCGCATCGTGGCCTTCACTCACGTCTCGAACGTGACCGGCGCGATTACCGATGTGCCCCGCATGGTCGCCATGGCGCGCAAGCACGGCGCGCTCGTCGTGCTGGACGCCTGCCAGTCTGTACCGCACATGCCCGTAGACTTCCACGCCCTGGACGTCGACTTCGCGGCGTTCTCTGGCCACAAGATGCTGGCACCCACCGGTATCGGTGCCCTTTACGGTCGTGCCGAACTGCTTGAAGCTCTGCCGCCCTTCCTGACCGGTGGCTCCATGATTACCCGCGTGGGTCTGCAGGACGCCGAGTATATGCCCGCCCCCATCAAGTTTGAGGCAGGTACCCAGCGAGTCTCGCAGGCGGTCGCTTTCGCCGCTGCTGTGCGCTACCTGCAGCACTTGGGCATGGAGAACGTTGAGGCGTGGGAACACGAACTGGGTGCCCGCCTCGTTGAGGGCGTTCAGAAGATTGACGGTGTGCGCCTGCTCGGTCCTACCGACCCCACCAAGCGTGCCGGCCTGGTTGCTCTCGCCATCGAGGGCGTGCACCCGCACGACGTGGGCCAGCTGCTCGACACCCAGGGCATCGCCGTGCGCGTGGGCCACCACTGCGCCCAGCCGCTGCACCGCTGCGCCGGTGTGACCGCCTCGACCCGCGCCTCCACCTACATCTACAACACCACCGAAGATGTGGACGCTTTCCTGAAGGCACTCGCCGAGGTGCGCCCCTACTTCGGCTTCTAAAAGTAGACGCGTTAGAAGCTAACGCCCCAATTTTTCAGACATACCAACTGACGGAAGAAGATCACCGTGTCTCTTGAATCCCTGTACCAGGAAATTATTCTGGAGCATTCTAAGCAGCGCAGCGGCGAGCACCTCGTAGAGGTACCCGCCGGTCATGCAAGCGCCGATAACCACCAGTACAACCCCACCTGCGGCGACGAAATCAACCTGCGCGTGGTGCTCTCTGACGAGCTGAAGGATGGCGAGAAGACCATCGAGTCGATCTCCTGGGAAGGCGACGGTTGCTCCATCTCTATGGCTGCTGCCTCCGTGCTCTCTGAAATGGCTCCGGGCATGACCGTCTCCGAGCTGCAGAGCCACGTGGATGCGTTCCGCGAGATGCTGCGCTCGCGCGGTAAGGTGACCCTGGACGAAGAGGAGTACGGCGATATGGCGGCCTTCTCCGGCGTTTCGAAGTTCATGGCGCGCGTGAAGTGCGCGATGCTTTCGTGGGTTGCGGTTGAGGAAGCTACTAAGGAAGCAACCGCGAAGAACTAATTCTTTGCCGAGGGGGTAGGTTGGTTTGTTCGGTAAGTAACCAATATTTGAACGCCAATCGAAAATATCGAATGGATCCATCGACAATATATTGCATGGATGTGTAATGTTTTTCGATGGACTTTTAGCGGTGAGCACCGAACGAGACTCGAGTCGAGAATCTACACCCTACTCTTTCTTGATATAAGATTTCTTTGATTTAAATCAATAGGATGAAAATATGAGGCGGATACTACACCGTATCCGCCTCATATTTTATATCTTTTCCTTTTTCCTTCAAAAAGGTGACTGGTAAAATAAAAGGACGAAGGGTGCCCAACCAGCACCCTTGAGAAACTCTTTTCGGACCCGCATATTCTCTGCGATAGCGAGAAGAAAAACAGCGTAGAGAGAATATTTTCTCAATGCTGAACAATCTTCGCTAATTCTCGTACATTCGCCACAGATATCGGTTATGTTTCTCACCCTTCCGGTACTTCAACCACACCGGAATAACCATCGCCGCTACCAACCACAAGGAAACCCCATGATAATTGGCTACGCCGCAGGCGCCTACGACCTTTTCCACTACGGCCACCTCGAGATTCTCCGCAAGGCTAAGGGAAACTGCGACTACCTCATCGCAGGCGTCGTGCACGATGACGTTCTGGAAGTGACCAAGGGCCGCCGCCCCGTCATCCCCATCGAAGAGCGTGCCGCTATCGTCAGCCACATCGACTACGTGGACGAAGTGCACGTCGAAACCACCCCCGACAAGCTCGAAACCTGGAAGCAGAAGCCCTTCAACGTCTTCTTCAAGGGTGACGACTGGAAGGGCACCGAAAAGGGTAACGCCCTGGAAGCACGCTTCGCAGAGGTCGGCGTGGAAGTACACTACTTCCCCTACACCGAGCACACCTCCAGCACCAAGCTGCGCAAGGTCGTTGACCTGCTCGAAGCAGAGCACGACCTGCGCGTAGAGATGCGCCGCTTCGCTGAGCTGCTTGGCGAGCGCGAATACTCCGAGGCGATTATCGCCTCCTAACGCTCCTACGCCCTCGTAGGTGCGCTAGAGCTCATAGAGACTCATATAGACTCATCAAGACGCAAAAAGGATCCCCGCCGTAAATACTTACGGCAGGGATCCTTTACCTATTAGCGGTATATCAGCTGCACCTCAAAGGTGAACGTCTCATAAGCTTTAGCGCTGTGCCAGCCACTTCTCAGCGGAGGAGCCCAGAACCTTCAGCACGCGGCCAACCTGAGGCTCAGCAGCGGCTGCAATCTTCTTGCCTACCAGCGGGATGGAGCAGGAGACTTCACCGTTGACGTCCAGGCGGGTCTGCTCACCCTCGGGGGTCAGCTTCTGAGTAGCCTGAGCGGACACGGGAACGCCGTTGACCTTGACCTCGGTAGAAACGGTGCGGGAGCCGTCAGCAGCCGGTGCGCTTACGGTGTCCACCTGGGTCATAGCAACGCCGTTGCCGACGAACTTACGAGCGATGTCCGGCACACGCTCAGCGGGCACGGTACGCTCGGTGGTTGCGGTGAACTCAGCGGAGGTGTCACCGGAAACGGAGAAGCTACCGAACTCCACGCCAACCTCGGAGCATACGAAGCGTGCGAAATCCTCGCTAGAGAACGCCTCGATAACCTGCTCAACGCTTGCGTTGATAACGGTCGATTCCTGAACTGCCATAATTGTTCCTTTCGTAGTGCGCGAAAACCCCGCGCATTATCCCTTCTAAGGATACGGTGCGCGGGGTTTCGCAACCAATGTAAAGACGCGAATCCACCTGAGAATATGCCGTGAACAAGGGAAAACGTTCGCAGCCTCTCACAGGGTGGTTGGAGGATTCGCATGCCGGTCTAAAAATGCGGGAAACACCTCCGGGTGGCTCCCACATCGCATCACTAAGGATGCTGGGCTTAGAAAGCTAAAAGCTTTTAGGCGCTGGGAGCCATGGCGTCGATGCGAGCCATCTCAGCCTTACCCGCACGGTGTGCGCGAGCAGCCTGCTTCAAGCGACCCCAGAAGGAATCCTTGCGGCGGGTCTTGCCCGCGAGCAGATCCTGCAGTTCCTCGCCCAGCTGCGCGGCAGAAATCTCCGGGGTAGAGATGTAAGGCTCAGCGGTGCGGAACAGGGAGGGGTTCGCCAGTGCAAGATCCAGCTTGTCGAAGAGGTCTTCGCGGCTTTCAACGACAACAGCGTGACCGCGCTTCTCCATCAGAGCGGTGAAGGGGACCTGGTGGTTGTCAACGACCTCGTCGAACTCTGCGCGGCGCGGAACAGCCAGGGGCAGGGCGCCGGTACGGCGTGCATCCTGGATGGAACCGGGGCCGCCCTGAACCAGTACTACGCGTGCGGTTGCGTAGTAGTCCAGCAGCTCGGAGGCGGGAAGAAGCTTAAGGTTGTCTGCGTGCTTAATGGGCGCAGTGTGGCCGTGCTGCACGAGGCAGGTGACCTCGGGGTGAGCCTCAAGATAAGCCTCAACCCAACGCAGGAGACGATCAAAAGTGTGAACGTCGGTGCCGAGGGACACCACCAAATCGTAAGTCTTGGTAGGAATACGAACGGGCGCGACGGCAGGGGTAAATACGGGCAGGTCGAACTTGGAAGTATCAACGCTGACGCGGGGGAAGTTCTGAATAGACATAGCCTATTCCTCTCTATGTATTTATCGGTAGTAACCCCGTATACCTGACGCAAAAAATCCGGAGGGCATCAATTGGCATACGCGGCGGCGTCGTGCCGGAGAAAATGGTGAGTAATCTCCGCATACGCTTCTCTGGCGAGTGGTTAGTTCGCTTGGATGGTGAGTCCACAGTGGAGCGCACGACTTATGCGTATCTGTATGTATTAATAAATACTATACCCTGAAAATAACGCCCTCAGCACACGCGAGGACGCCATTTTCAGGATAAATTCATCACCCTTAGAAAATGGGATGAATCACACGAGAATCAGGGAAATTCTCCTGCTGTTCCTCGCTCTGAACAATAATTCGATCAGCAAAGGTGTACAGCATCTTGCCGGTCATCGTCGGCAGAGTCGGGCGGTCAAAACACTCAATATAAAGAGTCTTTACGCCAAAGAGTTTAGCCGCCACAAAGAAAGGAACGGCAACACCGGCGCCGGCAGAAACAACCGCATCCGGACGTTCCTTCGGAAAAATACGAAATGCCAAGAACAGATTACGAATAGCGTTCTTAATATTTCGAGTGGTCGGGTAATAAGCCCAATAGGTCTTCTCATCAGCCAGAGAAGATTCAACATCGGGCTGCTTAAAGCTAACCCACACGCGGTCATAATCCTGCCACGCAGCAGAAGTAGCCGTCAGATGCTTCAAGTGTCCGCCACTGCTAGAAACCAGCAGAAGCTTCTTCTTCGGTGCCTGAGAGGAAGTTGCCTCAGTCATAGTGTTCTCCTAAAGCCCCAATACAAGAGAAAAGTAAGAAGAGAAGATAAAGGTGAGCAGGCGGGTCCGGCAACGCCTGTATCAATAGATCTGCATCAACAGACCTGCTACAGCAGATTCGCCTCAACAGGCGTTACCGACCCTACGCTCAAGGACAAAGGACGAACCCGCACAGAGGCGAGGTATCCATCAATAGACCCCGATGACGCGCGGTCCAGTTACTGCCTCTAGTTATTCGCGGTCCAGGAAAACAGCCAGAGCGTTCACGCCCTCAAGCTGATCCAGCTGAGCGAAAAGCTCACGAACCTGCTGCAGAGAAGTAGCCGCAGTCACCGGAACCAGAGCCACGCCGCCAGCCTGAACGAAACGCAGCTGGGTCGACATGGGAGTAGCGGTGCTCAGGCTAATCACCAGAGGAGTTTCGCTCTTCTCAACCAGCGACTCGGGAGTGTGGCGGGTCAGAGCGTCACGGACCGAAGCGTAATCGGTGAAACGTGCGTACTCGGTGGGCAGAACGCGCTGCAGCATCTGGTACAGGTGCTCAACGCCGCGGTCAGTACCGGGCAGAATGACAATGCCGGATGCGCCAGCACTCTTCACATCGCCATCGGGAGCGCCAATGGTGCGCAGCAGCATGAACGCGTCATTCGCCTCAGACGAGGAACCCAGCTCGTGAACCGGGATGCCAGCATCTTCCAGACGGTCAGCGTAACCAACGTGACGCATAGTGCGATCACGACCGTAAGCCAGTACAGCACCAATCAGCAGACCGGCAACAGCACCAACAACAGCCATCTTCACCGGGCCAAGAGCAGAGGAAGAAGCAGGAACCTGAGCCTCGCTTATCACGCGGCCACCGATGGTGGAAGTCAGCTGAATCTGGGCGCGACGCTCCTGCAGCTGAGAAAGCAGGCCCGCACGGCTGTTATCACCCTCGAGGGCAGAAATCTGCTCATCAATCTGGTGCAGGGCAGTCTCAACGCTGTTCTTCAGAGCCTCGGAACGAACCTGCAGGTACGCGTTTGCCATAGCGTTAGCGTAACGTGCAGCCTCCGTGCCGTTGGGGCGGGTCACCTCAATATCCAGAACAGCAGTCTGGGAGGTGCCGGTCACCTTGACGGAATTCATCAGACGGCTGGTCAGCTGAGCCTCAGAGAGGGTATCGCCATTAGCAATCAGAGCCTTAGCCGCGTTCTGCGCAACCTCACGAGAGGAAGCAACGCGAGACTCGGTAGCAATATCCACCTTCGCAGAGTTAGCGCTACCGGTACCGGCGGGATCAACCACCAGCGGGTAAACAACCAGCGAAGCCTTAGAAGTGTACTTGCTATTAGTCATGTAGCCGTAAGCGGCACCCGCCACGGCGAAAACCACGACCGACAGCAGAATTAGCAGACGGTGTCGGAAAATGCGACGTACCTGGCTGCCAAGGGTAACCGAGGAGGTATGAGAGGTGTTATCCATGAGGACATCCTAGAGGAAGAGAAACGGACACTAAATATCGGAGAAAAACGTAGAAGAAGCGGAAGGCTTAAGACTTCGCGCGGCGGGCGGAGAGGAAACGCTCAATACCCAGCGCCTTGCGGAAGCGGTACAGCACCGCACCGTACACCGGAACGAGTAGCACCACGTACACGACGACACCCAGAACGCTCTGACCCAAGAAAGTCAAAGACACCAGAGCACACGCTGTCGGAACAGCCGCACCCAAGAAGAGTGAAGGAGCCATCTCACGGGCCGAAGCACGAATACCGACGAGGCGGAACACCTGGTAGCTTGCCAGGAAGGTGTCAATCAGCAGAGCAGAAGCCCACGCCGTCACCGCACCGTACAGGCCCCAGACCGGAACTAAAGTGAAGTTCAAGGTCACAGCCACCACCAGCGAGGAGAGCTTGTTCAACAGCTGCCAGCGACTCTTACCGCTCATCAGCAGAACAGACTGCACGCCACCGGCACTCATCGACAGCATCGCCGCCGGGCAAATCACCCAGAGAATACCGGCGCCAGCCTCAAAGCCCTTACCGAAGAAGCCCAAAAGAGTCGGACCAAAGAACGCCAGGGAGAGGTAGAACGGCCAAGACAACGCAGTCAACACGCGAGTGGTCGAAAGGAAAATATCTCGAGCACGATCCAGCTGACGAGTCGCCAGCGCCGCACTAATCGACGGGCCGGTCACCACGCGGCCGGTGTGTTCAATCATGGTGCCCACACGAACACAACGGTTCACAGCACCATAGATACCACCGGCAGCGGCACCCAAGAACGCCGTCACCACCAGCACGTCAATCCACTCCAGGATGGTTTCCACAATGGTAGCGACACCGCGTGCAGAGCTGAAACCCCAGAACGAACGGAACGTCTCAGGCGGAGAATCCTCAGAAGGAAGAACCTCCACATGCTCCTCGGAAGGGAACGCCCGCTCCAAAAGCCACAGGGCAACTACCGCAGTAATCGCCACCGGGATGGTCCAGGCGTACACCAAATCCATGAGCTGACCTGAGAAAAGAACCACCAAACCCACCGCCGCAAAACGCAGAGTAGGAAGCAGAACATTCTGCAGGAGCGTAAAAGTCACCACACGATGCAGGCCACGCAGAGCGCCGAAGAACACCGTCATCAGCGCCGCTATCAGCACGAAAGCCGAGCTGACACGCATTGCCGCCTGATACTCGGGAGCCATCGGCACAATCTCGGTGTAGATGTACACACCCGCCACCAGAAGCACCGAAGTCACCAGCGAAGGAATCAGACCGTAACGGATCAGCTGCGGAAGCACACCGTAACGACCCAGCGCACGCTGAGCACTCATCGTACGAACCAAGCCAGTATCCGCGCCGAAAGTCACCAGCGAAATCGCAATCGCGAACAACGCCATCAGACGGAAAAACTCGCCCGAACCCTCAGCACCAATACCGTTCGACACCACCATCGTGGTCACAAACGCGATACCCGCACCGTACATCACGCACAGAGAAGCAAGAGAGCCGCTCTTTGCCAGGCTGGGCTGCTTACCCTTTCCGGGAGCTTTCTTAACCGGCGCGCTCTTCGCGGATGCGCTATCTGCCTGAGTACCTGATGCGGAAGGCTTAGCCTTCTCATTCGGAGTCTTTTCTTCCTGCGCCTTTTCTACAGACTCAGCAGTAGCCGAGGCAACCCGCCGGGAACCGGACAGATGAGCACCCGCCACAGCGCTAGCGTTCGCCGCGGAGGAACCAGCAGTCGAAGTACCTGACTCCGAAGAACCCGCCTCCAAAGAATCGGGCAGTAAATCCTCGGAAGCAAAGCCTCGAGCCGGAGGCACAATCGACAGCGCCGTGGTCGCAGGAAAACGACCGGAACGGATATCGTCCACCGTCGGAGCAAACTCATCGGTAGAAGACTCTGCCTGCGAGTCAGCCTGCTCTACATACTCGCCGCTCTCACGCAGGCGTGCACGGCGGCTAGGGTGACCGCCCATCGAGTAGGCATCATCGAAAGCTGAAACCGCAGTGGTCTCTAAACCGCGGGGGGACTGACTCTTCGTCATAGCCCCTCACCATCCCGGATGGAACGGATACACGCCATCGACGCGAGCATCAGAATGGTCAGCTGAGCAATATCGAAGCTGTAGAAAATAAAGACGACGCAGCACGCGACCGGCACGCTATGTAGCCAGTACCCGGAGGTGGTATTCACTCGTGCGCCGCCTGCTACAGTGCACACCATGAAGAGCGCGAACAGCGCCAGACCCACGAAGCCGAAGCAGAACATCAGAGTCCACAGGTACCCCTGGGTACCCATCGACACGCCAATGCTCGGTTCCATACGCGGAGTGCCGTAACCGATAATCGGGGACTCCAAGGTTGCCTTCCAGGTGGCGCGGTAGAGCGCCGCACGGCCACCGGTGGAGTCCGAGTAGTCCTGACGACCCAGAATGTTATCCACGGTGCCCGACGCAAAGAGCGCCACAACCACAGCTGCGATTGCCGCAATGCCCATACCCACAGCACGCCAATTAGCCGCCAGGAACTGACGCAGCAGTACGTACGCTGCGCTGATACCCAGGCCAATGAACATGCCGCGGTTACTGGTCGCAATCGCAGGCACAGTAGAAAGCGCCATACCAATCAGCAACGCAATACGCAACCAGATGGAACGCAGGCGAAGCAAGCACGCCAGCATCACCGGGGTGAGCAGGGTGTACGCCAGACCCCAACTATTCGCGTAGGGGAACGGCGCGGAGGGGCGAATATACGCCTCGGGAGCACCCCAAGGACGCTGAACCTCAGCCAGGGGAGGAAGCATGTAGTCGCGCACCAGCGGGTTCTGCATAAAACCAGCAGGCATGATGAAGCTCATCGGAGTACGCAGGCGGAACTCGGGGAAGAGAACACCACCGTAACCCAGAACAATCAGGGTCACCCACAGGGTCGCCAGACCACCCAACAGCCTATTGATGCTAATAGAGGCTCGCGCGTTGTAGTAGTACAGGGCGTAAATGCCAGCACTGAGAATATTTACAAAGCGCAGACCCCAACCAATAATGTCGGTCGAACGGGTCAGGGCAAGCGCCGCAACAACAACCCACACGCAGAATGCGCCCCACACCCACAGAGAACCGGGCACGCGCACATTACCTCGAATAATGAGGTAAAAAAGCATGATCGCTGCCAGTACCAGCGGTGCAATCTGAAGCACGCCCAAAGCCCACAGCGCCGGGAAGCCGTACAGCAACGCCAGCAGAGGCCAAGCGGGGAGCTTCTTCTGCGCCGTAGATACCGGACGGTTGCGCGCGCGGGCACGCAGAATACCGCTGGGCGGAGTACTATCCAATCCAGCAGAATCCTTCAGCGCCACAGGCGAAGTGCCCGGAGGGGAAAGAACGGAAGAGGAAACCATGTCTGTGCGATACCTGGTTAGAGACCTCGACCGGTCTTCTGGACGAGATCAAGAAGAGTGGCGGGCTTAATAACGCCGGTGGACACAACATACGCCGCCCACGCACGAAGCTGCTTGGGGTCGCGGCGCAGAGCAGCGCGAGCGTAGGCACGCGCCTCCTTGTTGTTACCCAGCGACGCCTGCGCGTATGCAATCTGACCGGCGATACGCGCCAGACCCTTGGGGTCCTGCTCAAATTCGGGGAACTTACGCAGAATGTAGCTCAGACCGTCAACCATGGACTGCCACTTGCCGGAGAAGAAAGAGGGGCGGTCCCAGAGCACCAGAATCAGCGGCTCGGGCACGCTCAGTACATCGCCGTGGCGGGTTGCGCGCAGCAGCAGGTCGTAGTCTTCACCGTAGGCGGCGGGCAGCTCCTCATCGACCAAGCCGATGCGGGCGGGCTTACCGTCAACGCCGAGCAGATCCTCGCGGGAGTACAGCATGGCGGAGGGGTGAATTTCGGTAATGCGCGAACGCAGGAAGTCTGCGAAGGTTGCGCGCTCGGGCGCCAGGCGCACGATGTCCTGACCGCCGGAGCGGACGGTAATACCCGAAGAGATAGCGGCTGCTTCGGGGTTTTCGCGCCAGAGAGCGACCTGCTGGGTGAGTTTGGACGGCATCCAGTAGTCGTCGTCATCGCAGAAGCCAATCATCTCACCGCTGGAGGCAATGATGCCGCTGTTGCGGCCGCCAGCCAGACCGCCAGAGCGGGTGTTGGAGACAATCTTCAGGGCACGGTTTTCGCCGACCTCAATGTCCTCGAGGCGGTCGGGCTCAACACGGTCAAAGACGACAACGACTTCAACGAAGCCGCGGTAGCTCTGCTCAAGGATGGAGCGGACAGCCACGCGCAGCAGTTCGGGGCGCTTGCCGTTGGTTGCGATAACGGCGGAAACAGCAGGGTTGCGAGAGGTGAAGTGCATCATTGGGATTCTCCTTACTCAGCGGGGGTCGCGAGGCTAACGTACTTGCGACGCATGGACAGCAGGACGGTTGCGGCATTAGCCAGCAGAAGCAGTGCGTAGACGATGACGAATACGGGGCCGAAGCCAAGGAAAATGTAAATCCAGCAGAGGGTGCCAGCGTCCATGTGCAGGTTGATGAAGGAGCGCAGGGGGCCACCGGTCGGGGGAGCGGCGGTCTTGCGGTTGTTGCGCAGCTGCTCAGCAAGAATCTGGCTCATGAAGTGACCGGCGGTCAGCGCGGTGAAAATCATGGGCATCGCAATGATCCAGCCGTTGAATGCGCTGGAACCGGTAAAGGAGTAGTGCGCAGGGTACAGCAGGAAAGAGAGCAGAGTTGCCATGTGCACGGAGGGCACACGGATGGAGTCGACCACATGGTCGAGCCACTCACCGGCGGGGGAGGATGCGCCGGTCACGCGAGCAACCTGGCCGTCAGCGGAGTCCAGGCCGTAACCGAGAGCGAAAAGCAGTGCAACGCAGATGCCCACACCAATGCTGGGCGGGCAGGTAATCAGAACGATGAGGCCTGCCGCGGAACATGCAGCGGAAATTGCGGTGACGCCGTTGGGAGTGATGCCCAGAGCGACAGCTGCCGCGGCGAAGTAGCGTGCTACTCGGCGGTTGACCCAGCGGGTGTAGGCGGGAACGCCAATGCCGGGCTTCTGCGCTGCCTCAAGGGAGCGCAGGGTGTGGGAAAACTTCGCAGAAAATCCCGATGCGGGTGCGGAGTTCGGGGCGTGAGGTGCCTCAGAGGTGGACATGCACATTCCTTTTGAATCGGTGAGAGGAGTGAAGGAGAGTGAATTACTCTCTTTCGGGGTGGTTGCGAGAACGTCCGGAAGTCTCGCACGCGAAAAAAGAGGTGGTTGGTCCCTTTTTTCACGTACACCACTATATAGATATTTTACAACGAGATAAAGTGCAATAGGGGGCGTGTGGTCAGGGTCAACAATTGTGTCGTAAAAAGCCCCTGACAATGCGCTTTGGTGCAGGTTTGCGGGATCCTTTGGGCAGGTTTAGCGTGCTGCTAGACGGGGGTTGTCGGCACTTTGTTCCCGTGAATTGTGGATTTAGAAAACATTTCTGAACATTGTGCAGAGATGCACATAACAGAAACACAAATTATGGGAATAAATGATGCAAAAAATACGGAAAAGTGGGGAGCATACGCAAATGGGGTTTGATTTCCTGAAATTTCAGAAAATCAAACCCCATTTAGCGAGATTGTCTAGAAGGTATTAGTCCCTTCGGAACTGAATCGGAACACGAGTTCCAACTCCGTTATTGAGAGCGCGTCGCTCACCCTGCTCAGCGGCAGCGTTATTCGCATTGTTCGCGTTATCAACCACGGGCTGCTCAGCCTCGTTTGCGGCGGGAGCTTCCGCCTCCTTGTCAGCTTCCTTCTCAGCGGGCTGCTCAGCAACCGGTGCCTTGGAGGTAGCCTGCAAATCGAAGCTCACATTCGGGCGAACGTTACGTCGGCTAATGCCCGGGTGAACCTCAACAGCGATGAGGTTCTCACCAGCCTTCAGCTGAGAAGCCGGAACGGTGAAGGTCACAGGAGTCTTCTGAGCCGTAGCGGTATCAATCGAGCTCGATGCAATCGCGCTATTCCACAGCTTTCCACGGGTGTCGAAGTTGGAACGACCAACCTCTTCACCGTTGACACCCACCGCAATAGCGTCATCCGCGTAGGTGGTCAGCACCAGGTCGCGGCTCGCCTGCTCACGAGTGAGCTGGATAGTGGTGTAGGCGTAGATATTGGGGCGGGTACGCACAAGCGGAACCTTAACGGAGGTGTTGAGGTTACCGGTGCCGACACCAATCGGGGTCTTGCCGGTCTGCCATGCTTCCTGCGCAATATCTTCCAAGGTGAAGTGGAAGTTGTACTTCCAACCGTACTTACGGTTAGGAGCCTGGCTGGAGACCATGTACTTCCACTCGGATGCGTAGGGCAGAACAATCTGGTCCTTAGGGGCCTCGTCCTTAGGAGTTTCTTCCTTCGGTTCCTCGGGCTTGGGATCGGCAGGCTTCGGTTCCTCGGGCTTGGGCTCCTCAGGCTTCGGATCCTCTTCCTTCGGTGCCTCGGTAGTTGCTTCTGCACTCGGGGTAGCGCTTGCCGAAGCACTGGGATCAGCGCTCGCTGTCGGATCAGCACTTGCCGTGGGGTCAGCAGTAGCGGTCGGGTCAGCGGTAGGAGTCTCGGTCGCGGTCTCTGTGGGGGTAGGAGTGGGGCGAACCGGAGCTACCTGAACCGGAGTGGACGCAGAGTAGTTATCCGAGCTGTCCACAGCACGCACAAAGTAACGTGCGTTGTCGGTGTGGTCAATCTCGAACTTCGTACCCGAAGTGCTAGCGATGACTCGGTCATCACGCAGAATCTGGTAGCGAACACTACCGGTATCCTGCACAGAATCCCACGTCAGAACGTCCTTATCGTCCTTCAGCTCAACCTGCAGGTTCTGCGGGGTAGCCGGAGGAGTCACATCGCGAGCCTCAAAGCGCGCAAAACCAACGGTATCCTGAGTGCCGTGAACACCCAGCGAACGGTGAATATCGCCGCCAACCCACAGGGTGCCGGTCGAATCCACGAAAGACTCCCAGATACCGAATCCGTGGTCACCCTTAATAGCAGGGGAGAACTCCGGCAGCATCTTACCGCTGTCCTTATCGAAAGCAGCAACCAGCTTGACCGAGTGAATCACGCTCGAACCGCCCACAGGGCGCTGCTTATTACGCGAATCCTGGTAGAGGAAATCACCGCAGTGGCAGGCGCCGTAAATGGTGTTGCCATGCAGGTGCAGATCCTGGAAGTCGCCGCCGTTACGGGTAATAGCAGTGTAGGTGGGGCTCAAGGACGCCTTATCGTAACGAGAGATGAGGTGCTCAGTACCGCCCACCCAGACGCCGGTACCGGCATCCTGGACGTCGAACTGGAAACCCCAAATTTTGGTTTCATTACGCAGGTCAGAGACCTTAGCGCCGGCCGGAATCTCAGAATGCTGGTATGCCCACGGGCTACCCTTCTGCAGATGCTGAGTAATATCAGCCACGCGGTAGGCAAGGCCGCCGTTGAGCCAGGTGAAGTAACCGGCTACGTAAACATGAGAGTTATCAGCGGAAGCGCTAATACCGTTGACGGTGCCATTAAACACCTGACGCCAATTGCGATCCACGCTCACGATACCGGGCACACCGTCAGAAGGCTCACCCAACTTAAAACGGGCAATATTGCGTGAATACGCAGCACCCGCCTTTTCGCTTTCATAAACGTGGGTAAAGGTGCCGCCAATATACACGTAGTCACCCTGACGGTGAATGGTCTTCACCGTCATGAACTCGGTGCGAATGCGATCTTCGACTCTAACCTGGGACCATTCAGGGGCAACCTCACCGGTCGTGGCGTCAACAACCACGAAGCGCTCACGCTTTTCACCGTTAACGAGCGTGAAGTTACCGCCAACAGCCAAGCGGTTATTCGGCAGAGCCTCAACAGCTTTCACCTGACCGTCAACAGTCAGCTTAAAATCGCGGCGCAACTCGCCGGTCACCGGGTCAAAGGCAGCAATATTAGACTGGTGAACCTTCTCGCCGGAAGACGACTCAAGGTACTCGAAGTCACCACCAATAAACACGCTAGAGGTGCCGTTGCCGTGATCGACCTCGGTAATCGCCTCAACGTAGGTGTTCATCTCGTTGGTTTCACCGGTGAAGGTCCTGGTGCTGGTTCGCCAGCGCCAATCCGCCGAACGGCTATTGGGCAGGGCACGACGAGTGCTTGCCGGGGTACCGGAATCCGGGATAGCGCCCAGATTCAAATTATTCTGGGTCAGCTTCGGGCGCAGGAACATCTGGGTGTAACCGAATGAGGTTTCACCCTTACCGTCCTTACCGTAAATGTAAGAGTTCTGCGCGTCGGTCATCGCCGGCTCAGAACCATCCTGCGAAATGGGGGCGTTTGCACCGTAACGGAAACCCATACGGTAATCCTGCGAAGCCATTTCCTCAAAGAGCATCGTCCTGAAGCCGTAGTTCTGGCCGCCAAGCATATGGTCTTCCCACGTGCCATCAGGCCAGTCCCTGCGGCCATTTTCATTGTAGGAAGAGAACTCGTCAGGGTTCGTGACTGTCGCATTAGACCAGACAGCGTTCGAACGCAGAGCCCAGGTCCACTCGGAGGTCTGGCGGCGGTCAACCGTCACCTCCTGCCACTTGGTGCCCGAGGTGTTTAGGGCGCGGCGGAAACGGTAACCGTCGGGTAGCTGATCGGGGCGAACGCCGTTGAGTAGCTGAGAAATAGTGGTGCCCGAAAGCTGAATCGGGGTCTTCGCGGCGGGCACCGAGCGCAGAGCCTTGCCCTGCTCGAGAGTCAAACCGGATGACGCGGGTGCGGCATCGCTGTAGAGCTGAGAAGCGTCTCCCTGGCCCTCGTAGTTCTCGGTCCAGCCGTCGCGGCCCTCGCCAATCTTGACCCAGCCGCCGCCATCAGTTTCCTGATCGCAGTAGAACTGTGTCGGCTGGCTCATCGCGGGAGTGTACAGCCAGTAGGCGCCGCTCTTTGCCTCGGGGTTAGCCTGCTTGGCTTCCCAGCAGCTAGCGGCAGCACGCTCGGAGGTCGTGCCATTGTAGAAAGCAGAGTCCCTTTTTTCCGCCGTCTGTTCGACAGCGGTACTCGGCGTAATAGCGGGGATAGCTACGGGCAAAGCCAAGGCCGTAGCAATGCTCAAGCAAAGAGTTGAGCGGGTTATAGCAGAACGAGAAAAGCCTGAGCTCGTCATACCAAGGTGGGCTTTCATAATATCTCCAATGAATGCCAAGAAATGTTATCGAGTGCGCATCAACATTAATGCGCTATGGATGATAATGCGCGGTTTCCAGCGAATCTTAGTTGGAAACCGGCATCTTTAATTAGACCCTAACAATCAGGATTGTTCGGGAAATCATGGGTCGCAATCTTCCACTGACCATCGACCTGAACGAGGGTGTAAATATTGAGTGAACGCTTGGGAGAATTGTCATCCTTAACGGGCTGATTATTCTCGTCATAGATCTTCACAGAGGAAGAATCCATGCATACTTCCAGCATGCGCGCGGGCTGACCCTTGTACTGAGTCTCAGTCATGCGGGGAGTGCCCACGACAGTGGAAGAACCTTCATAGTGCCAGCCAGCCAGTGCGTACTCGGAAGCCTGCACAGCAAACTCAGCGGCAGCGGAATCAACAGCCACGGCCTCGATGGAGCGAATCGTCTCATCATCGAGAACAGCGCGGGCCCGCTCAACGTTCTGCTGCTCAGCCTCTTCATCGCTACTCGGATCAGCGGTGCGCTCGGGCGAAGCCTCAGCAGAGGGGGCTGCCTTAACCTTGGTCAGAATGGCCTCAAAGGAGTTGACCAGCTCGGTAGTCTTCTTAACTTCTTCAGCGTCAACAGGCACGGAAGAAGCGTTCTTCATCTCCTCAGCGCCAGTGTAAATCTCTTCAAGCTTCTGGCCGTCAGAAGAGGTTGCCTCGCTCTTTGCCCCATCCTTTGCCTCAGCAGAAGCCTCAGAGGAAGCCTTAGCGGATGCTTCGGCGGTGCCCTGCTCAGAAACCTGGGGGGAAGCAGCCGAAGACTTGTTTGAGGAAGCGTGCGCCGATGCGGAAACGCTTGCGGACGCAGAAGCAGACGAAGAGCTATCGGAGCTAGGGTTTTCGGTAGCGCAAGCGCTCAGAACCAGGGCGGATACCGCAACGGTGCCTAAGGTGCCCAGAAGGCGGGACCGGGATGGCTGCTTGAAGAACACTGACATGGAAGCCTCTTTAGTGGTTGGAGTGAGAATGACTATATTCCGGAAGATAATACCTCGCACGAAGGCAAAGCACCTAAAGGCTAACACGCAAAGCTGGGAAAATACTTAGATTCACAAAAATAACGTTTTTATAAATGATGAGAATAAGCCCTAACTAATGCTCTATCTTGGCTCTGTTAGAAGGTAAATATATATCTCTGCGTGAAAAAACCTTCATGTAAATGAATGAAATAGATTCATTATGTGCAAAAAAGTCCCGGGCTGGTTGAAAACCAGTCCGGGACAATGGGGCGAACATCACTAAAATTATTTGTCATAAAAGTGGATATCGCCCTGATGAGGGGTTATGCCGTCTGGGCGGCCTCGGTACTTGCCGAATAGTTATCTGCAGTATCTACCGCACGCACATAGTAGCGGGCACCATCGCGGTGATCCACCGAATAGCTCGTGCCCGTAACCGTCGCAATAGGCCGATCATCGCGCAGAACCTGGTACTTCACCTTATGCTCCGAAATGCCCGACCAGGTCAGCTGATCCTTAGAGCCGTTCGTCGTAACCTTCAGGTTGCTCGGGGGAGCCGGAGGAGTCACATCGCGAGGTGCATAACGTGCGAAACCAATGGTCGGCTGCACACCGTTAGCACCCAGTGACTTACGGATATCGCCACCAACCCACAGAGTGCCGGTCGAATCCACGAAGGACTCCCACACACCATAGCCATACGCACCGTTCATAATCGGTGCGAACTCCGGCAGCATCTTGCCGCTGTCCTTATCGAACGCAGCTACCAGACGAATGGTCTGAGCGTTAGTCGCGTTCTCCCACTCCGAATCGATAGTGTCTGCACCCTGAAAGAGGAAATCGCCGCAGTGGCACGCACCGTAAATGGTGTTGCCATTCAGGTGCAGATCCTGGAAGTCGCCGCCCTCACGAGTAATCGCGCTGTCGGTACGGCGCATCGAGCTCTTCTCGTAACGGCTAATCATATGCTCGGTGCCACCCACCCAGACAGAGGAGCCAGCGTCCTGAACATCGAATTGGAAGCCCCACATCTTGCGCTCGTTTTTCAGATCCCAGGTTCGGGCACTCTTGGGGGTGTATGAAGGACGGTGGTTCCAAGCCAGCGGGTTCGTACTATTACCCTGCATATGAGCGAGACGGAACGCCTCCTGATTATTCAGCTGAGTAAAGTAGCCAGCAACGTACACATCGGCGTTGCCCTCGGAAGCGCTCACACCGTTGACCGTGCCGTTAAAGACCGGACGCCAGTTCCAGTCCACCTCGCCGTTGCTCAACTTAATGCGAGCCAGGTTCCTCGCATACGCGTAGGTGGGGGAGGTCTGGCCTTTCAGGTGAGTGAAGGAGCCGCCAATGTAGAGATAACCGTCACGCACGTGCAGGGTCTTAATCTGTACCGGCACGGAAGTGATGCGGCTGACCACGCGGATATCCCAATCCTTAGCCACCTGACCGGTCTGCGGATCCAGAATCACGAAACCGTTGTAGTACTCGCCGTTCACCTGATCGAAGGAGCCGCCCACGGCAAGCAGGCCGTTCGGCAGAGCCTCAACCGACTTCACCTGACCGTTAATCTTCGGACGGAAGGAACGGCGCAACTCGCCGGTGCCCACCTCGTAACCCGCCAAGAAAGCCTGCTCAACCTTCTCGCCGCTTGCCGACTCAACGTACGCGAAATCACCACCGGTAAAGACAGCGCCACCAACCTCGGTGATAGCCTCAACCTGGGTGTTCATCTCGCCGTTCTTACCGGTACCGGTATCAGCGCTGGTACGCCACTTCCACTTCTCAGAGTAGCTATTGGGTAGTGCGCGGCGGTTACTTGCAGCAGCACCCTGCGGGCCATAAGCATGCAGACCCTTAGCCGCCAAATCGTTCTGAGTCACCTTCGGACGCAAGAACATCTGAGTAAACACCAGGGGAGTGGTCGAATCATTCGCCGGGCGGTAAATATACGCCGAAGGTCGGTTCATCAGGTAGGTCTCAGCCCACCATGTAATCCGGGCGTTTCGACCGTAGGTGAAGCCCAACTTGTAGCCCTGCGATGCCTTCTCTTCGAAGTTCAGAGAACGGAAATCATCAGAATCATGGGTGAAGATGTTGCCAGCCACCTGACCACGGTTGGCGTAGTCATAACGGTTACTGTACTGCCAGGTGTTCTTGACCGAAATATTTGACCAGAACATCTTCGAACGCAAAGTCCAAGTCCATTCGGTACTGGAATCACGGTGAGCCTTGAAATCCTGCCAGGTAGTGCCCTCAACGTTCATCGCGCGATGGAAACGCACGCCGTCAGGCAGATCCTGCGGACGGGTACCGTTCAGTAGTGCATTTACGGTCACGCCGGAGAGCTGCACCGCATCAAAACCGGTCGGGTTCTTATACAGCTGATCAGCGCTACCACGACCGTAGTAGTTCTCAGTCCAGCTCTCACGACCGCGGCCAATCATAACCCAGCCGCCACCATCAGTTTCCTGATCGCAATAGAACTGCTCGGGAGCGCTCATCGCGGGGGTGTACAGCCAGTACGCACCACTCTTCGCCTGCGGATTATTCTGCTTAGCCTCCCAGCAGCTCGCCGCAGCTCGCTCGCTCGACGAACCGTCATAGTAGCGTGCGTCAACAGCCTGAGCACCGGTCGCAATAGGGCCCAAAGAACCCAAAACCATTGCGAACGAAGCAGCAGTCGCGCCGAAAGCGCGGGACCCAGAACGAGAAGCTACGCGAGAGCCCTCAGAAGCGGAGGAAGCAACGCCCTGCGAGCGCCCTCCACGCGTGAACGGAAGAAAATTCATTTGTCTCTCCTAGAGACCTCAACCGGTACACAACAGAAAAATGCAATTCACACAGCAACACCCACCCAACACAGGGCACAGCATAGTAACCATGCATCGGGGAGGGAAGAAGCGTTATGAACTGCACTAACAGAGAGTCTGCTGCCGGAATCAGTGAGTGTAGTTATCGGAAATTGAATGAATACGCCCCGCCCCTCACGCACGAAGCCAACAACGGCACCGCACCCGTAAGAAGCAGAACGCTAAAAAATCTGTGAAGCTTCCCCCGTCGTACCAACAGCGAAGAAACACCACAGACCAAGATTCAGCCCATCATCGGAAAGGACGGAAGCAACCCATCCGACGCAATGAATCCCAACCCATCATAGCCGCCGCAGAGGCGAAGCGATAGCAAACTGGGCAACTCGGGCCAAACCAAAACTATAGGGGGCATACACCCCGGGTGCGCCACCGCCTGATCCGAACCCCGCAAACCCTGCAGAGCCCACATCAGGCGGCGGCTCAAAGAAACTAGATCAGCAACCTGACCTAAGCCTGAGCAGCTCCCGTAGAAGCCGAGAAATTCTCAGACGCATCGATGGAACGCACGTAGTAGCGAGCGCCATCGGTGTGCTCAACCTCGTAACTGGTACCCGAGACCGTAGCAATCACACGGTCATCACGCAGCACCTGGTAGCGAGCACCGCTCTCACGAACGCCAGACCAGGACAGCTTATCGGTCGAACCATCACGCTGAACCGACAGGTTCGACGGAGTCGAGGGGGCGGTCACATCGCGAGGAGCAAAGCGAGCGAAACCGACAGTGCGCTGCTCACCATTAGCACCCAGCGAACGGTTAATGTCGCCACCAACCCACAGGTTGCCGCGAGAATCAACGAAGGACTCCCACACACCGTAGCCGCTAGCGCCCTTCAGAACCGGGCTGAACTCACCAATAACCTCGCCGCTGTCCTTATCGAACGCTGCGACCAAGCGCATACGGTGAACCGCCTTCGACTCCTTCCAGTAGGTGTGGTAACCGGTAGAGCCCTCAAAGAGCACGTCACCGCAGTGGCATGCACCGTAAATGGTGTTACCGCTCAAGTGCAGATCCTGCCAGTCGCCACCGTACTTAGAAATCGACGAAGAAATACGGCCGTAACCATTCTTCGAATAGTTCGCAATCAGGTGGTCAGCACCGCCAGTCCACACAGTCGAGCCAGCATCTTGAACATCGAACTGGAACGCGTACACAATACGGTCAGTAATGTTCAGCTTCAACGACGGCTCCCACTCCCACTTAATGTTCGAAGCGGTAGAACCATTCAAAGCAGCCAGACGGAACGCCCGCTGGTTATTCAGCTCAGTGAAGTAACCCGCAGCGTGAACAGTGGAATTATCGGATGCGGCGGTAATACCGTTGACCGTACCGTTGAAGTTCGGGCGCCAATTCCAATCCACCGCACCGTTCGAAAGGTTAATACGAGCGGCACCACGCGAGTAAGCGTACGCCTTAGAAGTATTGCCCTTCACATGGGTGAAGTTACCGCCAATGTAGAGGTAACCGTCCTGAACCAGTAGGGTCTTCACCTGGGCGGCATCGCCATTGCGGCGCTGAACCTGAACATCCCACGTGCGGTCAATCTGACCGGTGGTCGCGTCCAGAATGACAAAGTGGTTAACCTTCTCGCCATTCACCTCGGTGAACTCGCCACCAACCGCCAGGCGGTTATTCGGCAGAGCCTCAAGAGCCTTAATCTGACCGTTGAAAGTCGGGCGGAAGGAACGAACCAGCTCACCCGAATCTACGTTGTAGCCAGCCAGGTACGACTGGTCCACGCGCTCGCCGCCAGCCGACTCCACATACTTGAAGTCACCACCGGTGAAGACGGTGTCGCCCACCTGAGTAATAGCCTGAACGTAGGTGTTCATCTCGTTCTTCTTGCCGGTGCCAGTCTGCTCACTGGTGCGCCAGCGAACGGGCATCGTGTAGCTATTGGGCAGAGCACGACGGTTGCTGGCGGCAGAGCCAGAACCAATCTGCGAGAAGTTCAAGTCACGCTGAGTCAGCTTCGGGCGCAGGAACACCTGAGTGAAGGGAATAGAGTAACCGAAGGAACCGCGCTTGTGGTAAATATACGAATCAGAATTCTCATTACCGAAGTTCACCAGTGCGCCGTACGCAAAACCAATCTGGTAGCCCTGGTTCGGGTTCGCGAAGAAACGAACAGAGCTGGTGGTAATACCCGGAGCCATTTCCGAAGCGGAACCGCCCATATAAGCGGTGCGGTTAATGCCGGCACCGGTGAACTTTACGGTGCCCCAACGCTGACCGTAGCTCATCGCCCAGGTCCACTGCTCAGTCTGAGGACGCTGAACATAAACGTTCTGCCACTGGGTGCCCCTCGCATTGTGAGCACGGTGCAGACGCATGCCGTCGGGAAGATCCTGAGGCTTAATGCCGTTCAGCAGCGCATCGACAGTGTTTGCGGGAAGCTGGACCGGAGTAAAAGCGGCAGGACCGGTGGGGTTCTGATGCAGCTGATTCGGGTCGCCGGTGCCATTGTAGGACTCGGTCCAACCCTCACGACCGCGGCCAATCATGACCCAGCCGCCGCCATCAGTTTCCTGATCGCAGTAGAACTGCGCCGGGCCGCTCATCTGCGGGGTGTACAGCCAATACGTGCCAGAAGAGGCAGAAGGATTAACCTGCTTGACCTCGTAGCAGGAAGCAGCCGCCTTATCGCTGCTGGAACCATCATGGGTGCCGGTAGCAGCCGAGGCGGGAGTAGTAGGAGTAAGCGGTGCCGCAGTAAAAGCAGTACCAAAAGCGAGTGCGAAAGCACCCCACTTCTTAGCAGACCATGAACGGGCATGGGGCTTTTCAGCGGGATTGTTCGTGTATGTGGTTGTCATTTGTGTCTTTCTGATGCGACGTTCCGGAAGAAACATCGAAAGAAACGGTGAATTTAGCGCACTAGAAAAACCGCAGTAAATACTGAAAACCTGAGGTTGGTTGGAAGAGGTAATCAGAATCCGGAAGGGGATATACTGTGTAGTTTTTCTGTAAGTGTTAATGATTAGGGTACAGGATTAAGCTGTGAAAATAATGGTGCACAAAGTGCAAAGATGCGGGTGAGGGTGTGATTTACGCCCTATAAAATCGGCGTTGTGGCACAAGAAATGACACAGAATAAAACCATACTCATATATCGCCAATGAAAGCGACAACCGGGTGCAAAAAGCTATATCTACAGCCAAAGAACCCGACGAAAGAAAAATGCCAGAAAAAGCAGAGTAGACCTACAATAGAAAAGCCGCGCACATCACCAAAAAGTGCACATAAAATTCCTCACAATAAAACACTCGGGCACCCCACCCGACACCACCTCACACCGACCACCCGTCGGCACCCTCCACCAGCCAAACCGCCGGAACCGAGGACCGTAGATTCAGGAGAACCCGTGAGCACCACCCGAAAAGCTACCGCACAGCCCCCCGAAGCACCCCTGCACCCCCTCCTGAAAACCCTCAATCAACTCAGCGGCTGGGCCGCAATCCGCACCGCCGCCTCCGCGAAGCCCGCTGAACGTAGCGCACGCACCCTCATCGGCGCCGTCGCCGGAACCCACGCCGCGCTCATCGCCGACATCTCCGCTGCCGTACGCGCAACCACCCCCGAAGCGCTCAGCCTCATCATCGCCCCCACCGACCGCCAAGCAGAAGACCTCGCCGCAGCCCTGCGCGCCTACCTACCCGCCGCCGACATTGCACTCTTCCCCGCCTGGGAAACCCTGCCCCACGAACGCCTCTCACCGCGTTCCGACACCGTAGGCCGCCGCCTGCAGGTACTGCGCGCCATGACCGGGGAAGCAGTCAAACGCCCCCAAGTCGTCATCGCACCCGTGCGTGCCGTCATCCAGCCCATCGTCACCGGCATCGAAAAACTTGAACCCGTACACCTTGTTCGCGGCGAAGAATACCCCTTCAAAGACGTAGTGCGAGGCCTCAACGACGCCGCATACTCCCGCGTAGACCTCGTCGCCAAGCGCGGCGAATACGCGGTACGCGGCGGCATCATCGACGTCTTCCCGCCCACCGCAACCACCCCCGTCCGCCTCGAATTCTTCGGTGACGAACTCGACGAAATGCGCCACTTTTCCGTTGCCGATCAGCGCACCCTCAGCGGGGGAGAAGAGCTCACCGAACTTACCCTGCTGCCCTGCCGCGAACTGCTCATCACCCCCGAGGTCATGAGCCGCGCCGCACGCCTGAAAGCCGACTACCCGGCAGCCGCAACCATGCTCGAAAAGATCGCCGGCGGAATCTACGTCGAAGGCATGGAATCGCTGACCCCGCTGCTCATCGAATCCATGAATACCCTCACCGAGCTGCTGCCGGCAGGGTCCATGATTATTAACGTCGAACCCGAGCGCGTGCGCGCCCGCGCCGAAGACCTCGTCGCCACCAACGAAGAATTCCTCGCCGCCGCATGGGACACCTCCGCAGAAGCCGACGCAGTAGCACCCATCGACCTCGGCCAGCTACGCATGAGCGACAGCGGATTCCGCACCATCGACCAAACCACCGCCCAAGCGCTCGAAGCCAAGCTCAGCTGGTGGGAAATCACCGAACTCGTCACCGACGCAGACCTGCTCGAAGACGCCGCCGCAGGCGCGCTCGAAAACCAGAGCATCGCCGACGCCATCGAAGACGGAATCGACACCTACACCGTCAACGCCACCCCCGCAACCGCGTTCAACGGCTCCGTCGAACGCATGCTCAGCCAGGTTGGTGACCTCATTCAGAAGCAGTGGACCGTCCTCGCCCTCACCAACGGCCGAGGCTCCACCGACCGCCTTATCGACCTCTTCCACTCCGGTGAAGGGGCACCCGCCGTACCCGCAGCCCGCCGAACCAGCCTCGAAGCGGACCCCGCCGGCGACGTCGAACACGGCATTGTTGAGGTGTGTGAGGCGCCCGCCTCCGCAGGCTTCCTGATTGAGGAGGCGAAGCTCGCCGTCTTCACCGAAGCCGAACTGCTTGGCCGCCGCGGAACCTACGCACCCCGAGGTGCCGCCGGACAGAAATTCAAGACGCGCCGCCGCCGCAACGCCGTCGACCCGCTCGCGCTGAACCCCGGCGACTACGTGGTGCACGAACGCCACGGCATCGGCAGGTTCGTCGAGATGACCTCCCGCCCGGTGGCTGGTGCATCCCCGGTCAATGGCGTGCAGCCCATGAAGGAATACCTGGTCATCGAGTACGCCCCCGCCAAGCGCGGCGGCGCACCCGACCGCCTCTTTGTGCCCTCCGACCAGCTGGACCTCATCTCCAACTACGTGGGTGGCGAGAACCCGAGCCTGTCCAAGATGGGTGGTAGCGACTGGGCTAAGACCAAGTCCCGCGCTCGCAAGGCAGTCAAGGAAATCGCCGCCGACCTGGTGAAACTCTATTCGGCACGCCAAGCGTCGCGCGGTCACGCCTTCGCCGCAGATACCCCCTGGCAGCGAGAGCTGGAAGAGTCCTTCCCCTACAACGAGACACCCGACCAGCTCACCGCCATCCACGAGGTGAAGGAAGACATGGAGAAAGAAATCCCCATGGACCGCCTCATCTCCGGCGACGTGGGCTTCGGCAAAACCGAGGTCGCCGTACGTGCCGCATTCAAGGCGGTACAGGACGGTAAACAGGTTGCGGTGCTCGTGCCCACGACCCTGCTCGCCCAGCAGCACTACGAGACGTTCAGTGAGCGTTTCTCGGGCTTCCCCGTGAAGATTCGCGTGCTCTCCCGCTTCCAGAAGGCGAAAGAAACCCGCCAGATTACCGAAGAAATCGCATCCGGTGCGGTGGACGTGGTGATCGGCACGCACCGCATCCTCTCGGACAGCGTAGTGTTCAAGGACCTGGGCCTGGTCATCATTGACGAGGAACAGCGCTTCGGTGTGGAGCACAAGGAGAAGCTCAAGCAGATGCGCACGAATGTGGACGTGCTCGCCATGAGTGCAACCCCCATTCCGCGCACCCTGGAAATGTCGCTCACCGGTATTCGCGAGACCTCCACCCTCGCCACCGCGCCGGAGGAACGCCACCCCGTGCTCACCTTCGTGGGCCCGCGAACCGACAGCCAGATTACCGCCGCAATCCGCCGCGAGCTCATGCGTGAAGGACAGGTGTTCTTCGTGCACAACCGCGTGGCTGACATCGACGATGTTGCCGCGGAAATCGGCAAGCTCGTGCCGGAGGCGCGCATCGCCACCGCCCACGGCCGCATGAGTGAATCGCGTCTGGAGCAGATTATTGTGGACTTCTGGGAGCGTCGCTTTGATGTGCTGGTCTGCACCACCATCGTGGAGACCGGCCTGGATATTTCGAACGCGAATACCCTCATTGTTGACCACGCCCAGAACTACGGTCTGAGCCAGTTGCACCAGCTGCGTGGACGTGTGGGTCGTGGCCGCGAGCGCGCCTACGCGTACTTCCTGTACCCGGTGGATAAGACCCTCGGCGAGATTGCGCACGAGCGTCTGAAGGCCGTGGCGACCCACAACGAGCTCGGCGCGGGCCTGCAGCTGGCCATGAAGGACCTGGAGATTCGCGGTGCTGGCAACCTGCTCGGCGGCGAGCAATCCGGTCATATTGCCGGCGTTGGTTTTGACCTGTACCTGCGCCTGGTCGGCGAGGCCGTGGCGAACTATCGCGGCGAGAAGGAAGAGCGCGAGGTCGAAACGAAGATCGACCTGCCCGTCAACGCGCATATCCCGCACACCTACATTGATTCTGAGCGTCTGCGCTTGCAGGCGTACCGCCAGATTGCTGCCGCCGATACCGAAGAGAAGATCGCGGAGGCACGCGAGGAGCTGGTCGACCGTTACGGCGAACTGCCGGAGGCGGTAGAGAACCTGCTTGCCGTGGCGACGGTGCGTATGCACGCCCGTGCCGCCGGTATTCACGAGCTGGTGGTGTTGGGCCCGAAGGTGCGCGTGGTGACCGCTACGCCGCTGCCGGAGTCCCGCCAGATGCGCCTGAAGCGCGTGTACCCGGGGTCCACGCACGCCCAGCCGAAGGGTATGGATACCTGGCTGACTCTGGTGCCGCGCCCGAAGACCATGCCGGTTGGCGGTAAGGACCTGGTGGACGGCGCGATGCTGCAGTGGGCCGAGAAGTTCATCAACTCGATTTATGCCGAGAAACCGCAGGCTCTCGAGGAGTAGAAGTTAGAGGAATAGGGTAGAGGTTAGAAGAACAGGGGAGCGCCCCGTCTAACCGGCATGCCCCAAGTAAATGCTCGCCGTGCAGGTTGCCACAATATGGCATATCTGCACGGCGAGTGCGTTTGCCCCGTAGCGGCGGCATAGCTCACAATTAAGGCATGACTTCAAAGGTGAACTATGCATCTCAGCGAATTGTAATTATTGGTGGTGGCCCCGGTGGCTATGAGGCAGCGATGGTGGCTGCCGCATCCAACGCGGACGTGACTCTGATTGAACGCAATGCCATTGGTGGCTCCGCCGTTCTGACCGACGTTGTGCCCTCTAAGACCCTGATCGCTACGGCGGATATGATGACCCGCTTCTCCGAGGCGGGTAGCTTGGGCATTGAGAACACGAAGGGCAAGGCGCCTCAGCTACGTGTTGATATGGACCGCGTGAACCGCCGAGTCCGCGACCTGGCTCAGCAGCAGTCCGCCGACATTAAGCGCGCCCTGGCTTCTGCGGGCGTGAAGATTATTCACGGTACCGGTAAGCTCCTGGACCGCCACACCGTCCAGGTGACTGATGAGGCGGGTCTGGTCTACCCCCTGCAGGCGGACTTTGTGCTGCTGTCGGTGGGTACACATCCGCGTGAAATGGCGACCGGTATGCCTGACGGCGAGCGCATCCTGACCTGGACTCAGCTGTACAACCTCTCCGAGGTTCCCGAGGAGCTGATTGTGATTGGTTCGGGTGTGACCGGTGCGGAGTTCGCCTCGGCATATAACGGTCTGGGTTCTAAGGTGACTCTGGTGTCTTCGCGTGACCGCGTGCTCCCGGGTGAGGACGAGGATGCAGCCCGCGTGCTGGAGGACGTCTTTGAGCGTCGCGGCGTGCGAGTGATGCCGCGTTCTCGTGCCGCTGCTGTTGAGCGCACCGAGGACGGCACCGGCGTGATTGTGACCCTGTCGGACGGCCGTAAGGTCTCTGGCACTCACTGCCTGGTGGCTATTGGCTCGATTCCGAACACCGAAGATTTGGGCTTGGAAAATGTCGGTGTTGAGCAGACCCCGAGCGGCCATATTAAGGTGGACGGTGTGTCCCGCACGAGCGTGAACAGCATTTACGCCGCCGGCGACTGCACGGGTGTGTACCCGCTGGCTTCCGTGGCTGCGATGCAGGGCCGTATCGCTATGGCGCATATTCTCGGTGATGCGGTGCGCCCGTTGCGTACCGATAAGGTTGCCGCGAACATCTTCACCTCCCCGGAGATTGCGACCGTTGGTGTGAGTGAGAAGGATCTGGCTGAGGGCGCCTACCGTGGCGACGCGGTGACCCTGCAGCTGAGCACCAACCCGCGCGCGAAGATGATGGCGATGCGCGATGGCTTCGTGAAGATTTTTGCTCGCCGCCACTCCGGCACTGTCATCGGTGGCGTGGTGGTTGGTCAGCGTGCTTCTGAGCTGATTTACCCCATTGCCCTGGCGGTGGAGAAGAAGCTTGCGGTGGATGACCTGGCGGATACCTTCACGGTTTACCCCTCGCTCTCCGGCTCTATTGCTGAGGCTGCTCGCAAGCTGCACACTCGCGGCCTGTAATCCGCGCAGATGAGGTGCTGAGCCGGGCGTTGCACGCCTGGCGCAGTACCCCGGAAGAAAACATTAAAGCGGTGGGGGCCGCCTCCTGAAATCTAAGGATTTTAGGAGGCGACCCCCACCGCTTTGCCGTAGAGGAGCGTTAGCTGTTCGAAGTGTTACTTCGTGGTGCTGACGGCGTTCATGTCCACGTCACGGGTTTCGTGAGTGAGCAGGATGAAGACAACGCTCAGGATCGAGGCGAACGCCAGGTAGCCGCCCACAGCGCCCACACCGTAAGAGGTGTTCAGCCACACTGCCACAAACGGGGTCAGCGCCGCACCGAGGATGGATGCCACATTGTAGGCGATACCGCTGGCGGTGTAGCGCACGTTGGTGGGGTACAGCTCCGGCAGGTATGCGGACATGGAACCGAAGGACAGACCCATCAGGCACATACCGATAAAGATGAAGAGGGTAACCACAGTTGCGTTCGCGTTCGCGCCGGTCCCAACGACGGAGGGGGAGATGAACAGACCGAAGGACAGACCGAAGACCGCCATAGCGACGGTGGTCCACAGCTGCTGGGTGCGGCGGCCGTACTTATCAGCCAGCCAACCCGAGATCGGGATGAAGATCGCGAAGCCGGTAATGGAAATCAGCTGAATAATCAGGAACTCGCGGTAGGGGATAGCCAGACCGCCCTTATCGACCTTGCCGATACCGTAAGAGAGAACCCACGCGGTCATCAGGTAGAACAGCACGTAGCACGCCACCATGATGAAGGTACCCTGAATCATGGGCCACCAGGCGACCTTGAACGCCTCAACGAGCGGGGTCTTAACCTTCTCGTTGTTAGCGGCAGCCTTGGCGAAGACGGGGGTCTCCTCCAGCTTGAAACGCACGTACAGGCCGACAGCGACCATCACGATGGACATCAGGAACGGAATACGCCAACCCCAGATGAGGAAGGGGTGATCAAAGTTCTTAGCGTCGGTTGCGGAGTTGAAGGAAATCCAGCTGGTCAGCAGCAGCATGAAGCCGTTTGCGAAGACGAAGCCGATGGGCGCACCGAGCTGAGGCCACATGGCGGCGCGTGCACGCTTACCATCCTCAGCGTATTCGCTGGCGAGCAGAGCCGCGCCGGACCATTCGCCGCCCAGACCCAGGCCCTGGCAGAAACGCATAATGGTCAGCATGGTCGGTGCCCACAGACCAATCTGGTGGTAGGTGGGCAGCAGACCGATGATGAAGGTCGCCAGACCCATGGTCAGTAGCGCACCGACGAGGGTTGCTTTACGACCGATCTTGTCACCGAAGTGACCGAAGACAATGGAACCGAGGGGACGCGCGATGAAGGCGACGCCGAAGGTTGCGAAGGATGCCAGAAGCTCGGTGGTTGCGTCCTTCGAGGGGAAGAACAGCACGGGGAAGACGGCCACTGCTGCGGTGGCGTAAATGTAGAAATCGTAGAACTCGATGGTGGTACCAACGAGCGAGGCGAGAATAACTCGACTGCGAGGAGTCGTATTCTTCACCGATGCAGCGGACGCTTTCGTGTCGGGTGCAGAGGTGCTCATGAGGAAAACTCCCGAAAAGGTGAACTGTGTGTACAGATGGAGCCGGGGCGTCCGTTACCGATCAGCGCGTGAGGCGGGATGTGCCGCAAGCCTCTACCGGGTGCCGTGACCGCACCGGGTGGGGTGCGGTGGGCGTAGGAATCTGAAAGGCCCCTCTAAAGTGCAACATTATAACTCTGTTCAGAAAAGACCCAACAAATACAGCCACTATTTGGACGTAATCGCAATAGGTAGTCGCTCAAACCCCACAGAAACAGACAGGAGCGGACATAGAAAATCCCCCGGAAAGATACGAGGCATGACCTCATACCCTTCCGGGGGATTCGTATAGCCTATAGCGCTCGCGTGACCGCGGTATCGAGGCGAAGCGTTACTTGATGGTCGCCAGCACCGCACCGGAGGTGACGGTATCGCCGGCCTTAGCCGACAGGCCCGAAACCTTACCCGCCTTGTGCGCGGTAATGGGCTGCTCCATCTTCATAGCCTCCAGCACCAGAATCAGGTCGCCCTCAGCGACGGTGTCGCCGTCAGAAGCCGCCACCTTCACGATGGTGCCCTGCATGGGGCTGGTCAGCTCGTCGCCGCCACCCTTTGCCGCGCTACGTGCCGAACGGGACTTGCGGGTCTTGGTAGCGGGCTTAGCGGCAGGCTTCGCGCCACCGTTCAGATCGGGCAGGGACACCTCCATGCGCTTGCCGTTGACCTCAACGACCACGGTGGTGCGCTCATCCTCATCGGAATCCACGCTACCGGGGGCACCGGAGTACATGGGGATGGTGTTGTTGAACTCGGTCTCAATCCAGCGGGTGTGCACCTTGAAATCGCCGCCCTCAGCCGGCGCGAAAGCGGGATCATCCAGCACGACGCGGTGGAACGGAATGACGGTGGGCATACCCTCAATGGTCAGCTCAGCCAGGGCACGGCGGGCACGCTGCAGAGCCTGCTTGCGGTCCGCGCCGGTGACAATAAGCTTAGCCAGCATGGAGTCGAAGTTACCGCCGATAACGTCGCCAGCCACGAAACCGGAATCCCAGCGAACACCGGGGCCGGTGGGCACGGTCATCTTCTCGATGGTGCCGGGGGCGGGCATGAAGGAACGGCCCGCGTCCTCACCGTTAATACGGAACTCGAAGGAGTGACCGCGCAGAACCGGGTCCTTCTCCTCAATCTTCTCGCCGCGGGCAATACGGAACTGCTCGCGTACCAGGTCCAGACCGGAAATCTCCTCGGAAACCGGGTGCTCCACCTGCAGTCGAGTGTTCACCTCAAGGAAGGAGATGGTGCCGTCGGTACCGACCAGGAACTCACAGGTGCCGGCGCCCTGGTAGCCAGCCTCACGCAGAATCGCGCGGGATGCCTCGTACAGGCGCTCGTTCTGCTCATCGCTCAGGTAGGGGGCGGGCGCCTCCTCAACGAGCTTCTGGTTACGGCGCTGCAGGGAGCAGTCACGAGTGGAAACCACCACGACATTGCCGTGTGCATCCGCCAGGCACTGGGTCTCAACGTGGCGGGGCGAATCCAAGAACCGCTCGATGAAGCACTCACCGCGACCGAACGCGGCGGTAGCCTCGCGAACAGCGGACTCGTACATCTCAACGATGCTCTCGCGGTCGCGTGCCACCTTAATGCCGCGGCCACCGCCACCAAATGCGGCCTTCACCGCAATGGGCAGACCGTGCTCATCCGCGAAGGCGACAACCTCATCGGCGGACTTGACCGGGTCCTTGGTGCCGGGCACCAGGGGAGCGCCCACCTTCTGCGCGATGTGGCGGGCCGCCACCTTATCGCCCAGCTGGGTAATGGACTCGGGGGAGGGGCCAATCCAGGTCAGACCAGCGTCAATGCACTTCTGCGCGAACTGCGCGTTCTCAGAAAGGAAACCGTAGCCGGGGTGCACAGCGTCAGCACCGGAGCGGAGAGCGATTTCAATGAGCTTGTCCATGACCAGGTAGGACTGTGCCGCGGTGGCGCCGCCGAGAGCGTAGGCTTCATCGGCAAGCTTCACGTGCTGGGAATCGCGGTCGGGGTCAGCGTAGACGGCGACGGTCTGCAGGCCCTCATCGCGGGCTGCACGAATCACGCGGACAGCAATTTCACCGCGGTTAGCGATCAGAATCTTGCTGACCGGGCCGGTGTGACGGCCGGGGACTGCAGTAAATTTCTTGGCGGCTTCTGCCTGGTGCTGAGTCACTTAAAGCTCTCCTTTAATCTCCTGCTCCAAGGATACATCGGCAGGATTGGCGAATATAACGCGCATCATACTGTTCTATCTTATCGATTGGTGTTCAATAATGTGTATTCCAGGGCGCGCTTTGAGACAGATTTATACGATTACGCTGGATCTAATCCTCGTTGTGGGGTGCTAGCCACAACTCGGTCACCGCAACCTCGCGGCGGCGCAGCATATCGCGTAGCGCGTGGATGGACAGGCCCACCACCGTGTGGAACTCACCCTCAATACCGCGAATAAACGCCGAACCGTAGCCATCCAGGGTAAAGGAACCGGCTACCCAGAGCGGCTCGCCGGTAGCAATGTACGCCTCAATCTCTTCGGGGCTGAGCGTATCGAAGTGCACGGTGGCGCTGCGCAGCTCAGAAACAGTGGGTAGCTCAGAAGCAGTGGGCAGCTCGGAAGCGGCGGGCAGTTCGGCACCCGGCTCAATGTCGCGCAAATCTACGAGCGCGTGACCGGTATGCAACACACCGTAGTTGCCGCTCATGGCGCTGATGCGCTCGCGCGCCGCCTCGGCGGTGTGCGGCTTGCCGTAGGCAACACCCTCAAACTCAAAGACCGAATCGCACCCCAGAACCAGCGCATCGCGCACACCCTCGGCGGCAAGTTCGGCGGCAACAGCCTGCGCTTTCAACTGCGCCAGCAGGGAGGCGGTCTCAGCCGGAGTGAGTCCCGCACGTCCCTGCGCTCGCGCCTGTTCATTGGCGGTAGCGAGCGCGGCGTCCTCATCTACGGAGGAGACGCGCACCGTGAACGCGATGCGGGAGTCTTCCAAGAGCTTGCGGCGCGCCGGGGAGGCGGAGGCAAGAATCAGTCGGGGTGATGAAGCGCAGGTAGTCATGGGTTCTATTTTAGAGCGTCGCCGGTGAGTTTTACTCTCGGGTGCAGATTAAGGGTTGTTGGGAAGCTGGGGCGGGAAGGTTAGGAGGTATAAAAAGAGCGTGTCCCATCCCCCTCAACCACGTAGGAGATGGAACACGCCGTTCAAAATCATAACTCTTCTCAAACGTTAAAAGAAAAGAAGAATCAATAATGACATTTTTATGACGTTTGACAAATGTATTTCGCCCGTGCTGTGCGCCCATGCTGGGGACACAGATGGTAGAGAAGCTACACGGCGCTAAGCGGTACCGCCTAGCGCCGTGCGCGTGAGCCTCCGCCAAATTAGCTCACCAGATTAGCTCGCCAGATTAGCGGCGTACCGCGTCCTCAACCTCGTGAAGTCGCTGCGCCTCACCGGCGATGCGCTCATCGTAGAATTCCTGAGCCACGAAGCCGCCCTCCGAACGGGGAGCGTTGTAGAGCGCCTCGTCCAGAATGCCCTCGCGGCGAGCCACAATCGCCGGAACCAGAGCCTGACCGGCAACGTTCAGAGCGGTGCGGCCCATGTCAACGATCGGGTCAATCGCCAGGAGCAGGCCCACGCCGTCCAGCGGCAGACCCAGAGTGGAAAGGGTCAGGGTCAGCATCACGATAGCGCCGGTCGTACCGGCAGTCGCAGCCGAACCGAGCACGGACACCATCACAATCAGCAGGTACTGGGTGAAGTCCAGCTGAATACCGTAGAACTGAGCCACGAAGATCGCGGCAAGAGCCGGGTAAACCGAGGCGCAACCGTCCATCTTAGTGGTCGCACCCAGCGGAACGGCGAAGGATGCGTAGGCGCGGGGAACACCCAGGTTGCGCTCGGCAACGGTCTGGGTCATCGGCATTGAACCCATCGAGGAGCGGGACACGAAGCCCAGCTGGAGCGCCGGCCACACGCCCGAGAAGTACTGGCGGACCGACAGGCCGTTCGCGCGAACAATAATCGGGTAGACCACGAGGAAGACCAGCAGCAGGCCAATGTAGAGGGCGATGACGAACGCGACCAGCGAACCCATCGACGCCCAACCGTACGCGAACACCGCCTTAGCGATCAGACCCACGGTACCCAGCGGTGCCAGGCGAATAATCCACCACAGAATCTTCTGAATAATCGCCAGAGCGCTCTTGACCACGTCAATGAACGGCTTAGCAGCCTCGCCGACCTTCAGGGCGGCAATGCCGACCGCGCCCGAAATGACCAGGATCTGCAGCACGTTGAAAGACGCCGAGGCGGTGATGCCGGAATCACCGGACTTAGCGCTGACGCCCAGACCCAGGAAGTTCACCGGAATCAGACCGGTCAGGAACGCGGTCCACGAACCGGTCGAGCCGGTGTACGCCTTGCCCTGCACCTGCGCACCCACGCCCGGCTGAACAATGAGGCCCATTGCAATACCAATGAGCACCGCGAAGAACGCGGTAATCGCAAACCAGATGAGCGTGTTAACCGCCAGACGCGCCGCATTCGTCACCTGCGACAGGTTAGAGATGGAGGCGACCACGGCGGTGAAAATCAGCGGAACAACAGCCGCCTTCAGCAGGGTGACGTAGGAGGAGCCAATGGTATCTAAGGTCACCATGAGCCAGTTGGGGTTGCTCTTCGCGTCCCCACCCAGTGCGAGGGCGAGCGCGCCGAGAACAATACCCAGAATGAGGGAGGCAATGATTTGGTTGCCGAAAGAAGTAGCCCACTTGGGCAGACGTGAACGAGATGATGCATGCGGTGTAGACATGTGGCATACTCTAAAACTTTTGCGCACTCCGGCGCGAGTTTGTGTGAAGAAGTGTTTCAATCCGGTGCAGTGTAGGGGATGTGTGACGAATCGTGACCTTCTGGCGGTACCTTTAGCAGCATCTTCCGGCGGCACCTTTCGGCGGTACAGCCAACAAGCGCAGCCAACAGTGCATCTACCAGCGCATCTGCCAGCACATCCACCATGCCGCCGGCTGCCCCCATAGGCAGTTAAATCGGCTGATAGTTAACCGGCAGTCACCGCAAAAGCAAACAGAAAGGAAACAACGGCGCAACATGCGGCGAAGCTTGCTGAGATTTTGCCGTCAGCTAATAATCCGAAAGCCAGGGCTTGATATGCTGGAACTACACCGATAATCCGGCGAAAGTCGCCGGATGATGCTGTACCCACTCAGCTTCATGTACGCGTTGAGCAATACGCCACGCACCACCTTTCAAGGAGAGATGCATGAGTTCTGCTCCCCAATACCCCGGCGGAACCACCACCCCCAACGGCCCGAAGAAGCCCGGCAACCGCATGGAAGCAGTCGCCAATTTTGCTGCCCGCGCCGCACAGACCTCTGCCCAGCAGACCCTGAACCTGGGTGCGACCCGCCCCGGCATCGCTAAGATGATTGCCGTAGCTGGCGCTGGTGTGCTGCTGGTTGGCGGTGGCATCTTCGCCTACAACTCCATGCACCAGGAAGAGAACGCGTTCTTGTCGCAGGGCGAAGAGTACGCCCGCGTCTGCCAGGACGCGAAGACCGGTCTGCGCGTGGAAGATAGCGAATGTGAGAAGGCAGGCGTTCAGGAGCCGACCGACTCGTCCAGTAGTGATTCCTCGGGCTCGTCGAGCTCCTCGGGTTCCTCTAGTTCCTCCGGTTCTTCCGGGTCTTCTGGTTCTACCTCATCTGGGTCGACCACCACCCACAGTAATTCGAATGCGTTCCTCTGGTACTACCTGGGCCGCCAGAGCGCCGCGAATTCTTCCGGATCCCACTACATTCCCCCCGTGGGCTCTAAGCTCTCCGGAGGCAGCACCACCCGCCCCAGCAACGGCACCGTCTACAGCGGCGTGTCTTCCAAGGGTGGCGGCTTCGAAGACTCCTACCGCACCGCGAAGAAGTCCTCCACCGTCTCCTCGGGCAAGGTGACCAGCACCAACAACTCCGGTAAGACCTCCTCGGTGCGTAATAAGACCACCGGCTCAGTCTCCAGCGGTAAGCAGGGCACCAGCAATAGCGGTAGCACCGGCTCCTACAGCAAGTCGAACACCTCCAAGTCGGGTTCGTCCTCGAAGTCCGGTTCCTCGTCGAAGTCGGGTTCTTCGTCCAAGTCCGGCTCGTCCTCGAAGTCCGGCAGCAAGGGCGGTTTCGGTGGCGGCTCCAAGTCCGGTGGCGGTACCTCCGGCGGCTAAGCCATAAGCCATCACGCTGAATGCGGGCAGGGACTGAACGGTCCCGCCCGCATTTTCCTCACTATTTTCCATTTACTACTTCGAAGGAGCCTAGCCCCTCATGCGCCGTGAAGAATTTCCCGTCGGCCGACCCGACTGGGAGAACGTCATCGTTGAGGAAGGCCTCACCTACAGCGTGGACGGCCCCCACGACACCGACCACTATTGGAACGAATACGCCGCCTACATTTTCAGCCCGCAAGAAATGGACTCTGTGCGCGGCCAGGCGGAAGAAATGCACCGCATGTGCCTGGAAACCGTCGAGTACATTGCCTCCGGCGCGTTCGGCACCCTTGGTCTGCCCCAGGCGGCGTTCAACCTCGCCGTAGAATCATGGAACCGCCGCGACGCTGACTTCTACGGACGCTTCGACTTCACCTATTCGGGCGTGCCCGGCGACCCCATGAAGCTGCTCGAATACAATGCCGACACCCCCACCGGCATAGTGGAGGCGGCGGTCAGCCAGAAAACCTGGGCGAAAGACCAGCGCCTCGACACCCGCGGCTACGCCCACTGGGGCGAAATTGGCGAAGCCTTCACTAACCGTTGGCGCCACATCTTCGCCCCCGAAATCACCGCCGGTGTGCAGCCCGTACTGCACCTGGCGCACGTGAGCCCCGAGATTGACGAGAACAACGAGGACTACAACAACCTCTGGCTCATCGCCTACGCGGCACAGCAGGCGGGCATCAAAACCCACATGATTCCCATCGACGAAGTCATCTTCAACGAGGAAACCAAGAGCTGGGAAGACGCCTACGGACGCGCCATCACCAACCTCTTCAAGCTCTACCCCTGGGAAGATCTGGTCACCGACAGCGAAGCAGGCTACGACAAGCTCCTCTTCGCCTACCACGGCGCCATGGACCGCTGGATTGAGCCGGCGTGGAAGATGTTCCTCTCCAATAAGCTGCTGCTCGCCGCGCTCTGGGATAAGTACCCGGGCCACCCGAACCTCGTACCCACCTACGCGGGCCACCGCGGCGGCATGCGCAACTGGGTTCGCAAGCCCATCTTCGGGCGCGAAGGCGAAGGCGTAGAAATCTACGCCCCCGACTACGACGTCTTCATCAAGCCCGAAGACGACGACTTCTTCGCCAACGCCCCCGAAAGCGAATTCATCTACCAGGAGTACATTCCGGCACCGCGCTACGAAGGCATTATCAACCCGGTCAGCCACCCCATCCTCGGCGTGTGGGTGGTCGACGGACGCACCGTAGGCGTGGGCATCCGCGAATCGAACGGTGCGCTCACCGACTATTGGTGCCGCTTCGCCCCGCACCTGGTGGATCTGAACGACTCCACCGGCATGGGCTTCGGCACCACCGACCCCGGCACCGCAAACTTCGGATAGCCACCAGAAGACATAGCCCTCAGAAGATACGAAAATACAGCGAAGCCCCCGCCTCAGCCATAAAGCTGAAGCGGGGGCTTCGTCTATAGAGCTCCTAATCAGAGACTTCAGAAATCCACTCGACGAGAGGGGAGCAGACGAGAGGTTACTCGTCGTCCTCATCGTCGTCATCCTCAGTATCCAGAGGAAGCATCATCTCATCGGTCAGGGCGCGGCGCAGAGTGTCCAGACCCACCGAACCGAGCAGAAGCGCACGCGTGTGGAACGCACGCATGTCATCGCCGCGACGCAGAGCCTGATCGCGCAGCTCCAGCCAGAGGCGCTCGCCAATCTTGTAGCTCGGCGCCTGACCCGGCCAACCCAGGTAACGCAGGAACTCGAAACGCAAGTGGCCCTCGGACTCGTCCAGGTTCAGCTTCAAGAACTCGTAACCCAGCTCAGAGGTCCAGATGGTGCCCGGCTCAACGCCCAGCTGCTCAGCCCATTCATCGGGGATCGGCATCTCGCAGTGAACACCAATGTCGAAGACCACGCGGGCGGCGCGCATACGCTGAGCGTTCAGCATGCCCATGCGGTCACCCGGATCCTTCAAGTAGCCCAGTTCCTCCATGAGGCGCTCGGCGTACAGTGCCCAGCCCTCACCGTGACCGGAAACCCACAGCATGTTCGTGCGCCAGGAGTTCATGGTGCCCTTCAGCGCCGTAGCGATAGCGATCTGCAGGTGGTGGCCCGGAACGCCCTCGTGGTACACGGTGGAGGTTTCACGCCAGGTAGTGAACGTGTCCTCACCCTCGGGAACCGACCACCACATGCGGCCCGGACGCGAGAAATCGGGAGAGGGGCCGGTGTAGTAAATACCGCCCTCGTTCGTGGGCGCAATGCAACACTCAATGCGGCGCATGGGGCCGCCAATCTCAAAGTGGCTACCCGCAAGGTTCTCCACCGCGGCGTCGGCGAGCTTCTGCATCCACGCCTTCAGCTCATCGGTGCCGTGCAACTGACGTGCCGGATCCTCATCGAGCAGCTGCTTTGCACGCTCAATGCTTGCGCCCGGCTCAATCTCCTCGGCAACCTCACGCTGACGAGCAATAATGCTCTCTAGCTCCTTCACGCCCCAGGCGTAGGTTTCGTCCAGGTCAATGGTGGTACCCAGGAACGAACGGGAGTGCAGGCTGTACGCCTTACGGCCCACAGCGTCGCGGGAGGGAGCGACCGGCTGCAGCTTCTCCACCAGGTAGCTGTTGAGGCGGCGGTAGCCTTCCTTGGCAGCCTCGGCACCGGCGGCAGCCTCATCCTTCAGGGAAGGCACAGCCTCAGCAACCTCGGCGGCAAGCTCGTCAAAGAAACCACCGGGAGCGTAGTATGCGGCGGTCTGCTCAATGACAATATCCACCTGGCGGCGCGGGGCGACCTTGCCCTCTTCACGAGCCGCCTCAAGAGTCTGGATGTAGCCCTCCAGCGCCTCGGTCACGCGGTGCATACGACCAATAATGTGCTCCCAGTCCTGCTGGGTGTTGCGCTTCATCAGGTCAAAGACCGAGCGCACCTCCTGCGGGACGGAGGCAATATTGTTCAGCTGCCAGCCACCAAAGCCAGCCTTGTACTGCTTGCGGTACAGGCTCAGGCGCTCCTGCAGAGCATCCAGGGTGACCAGGTCAACGTCATCAATGGGCAGGACGTTATCGACCTTCTTCAACGTCTTCTTCGCAAGGCGCGCATAAGCCTTCTCGCCTGCGGGCGAGTAGTCGGGGTACAGGGTCTCTACGCCTTTGCGACCAAGCTCGGTTGCATGGACGGGGTTCAGGTCGAGGACCTTTTCAAAGTATTCGTTAGCAATCTGATCGACGTCGGTCAGCGAGCGCTTCAATCGGTAGATGCTGGGAAGTTCCTGGTAAGTGCTCATGTTCATATCCTAACGCAGGGGTGTGCCTTCAACCACGATTTTCGGTGATTTGGGTCGCATAAACCGGCAATATTACGGGCTGAGAGGCACCGAACGCGAGGAAAACGGCTCATCTGTGGACAACTCACCGGGGTAAAGGTGCGAAAACGCCCCGGCTTTCTCCCACCTGAACGTGCAGGAGAGAGAAGACCGGGGCGCCTCCAAGAAAGGCTAAAAGCCGCTAGCCGACGAAGTATTCGCCGTTGAGTTCCAGCAGACCGTTCGCGCCCTCGATCACGCCGAGGCGGTGCGCAATGAGGCGATCTTGCAGCTCATCGCCGGATACCAGGTCAACCAGAATGTTCGGGTACTTGGTCGAGCAGCGGATGAACTCGTCGTACGCCTCATCGCTGAACGGTGCGTTCGTGATGAAGGTGCCGAGCTGACCACCGCGGGCGTGAATCGCCAGGAAGAACGCGGTAATATCCTGCGGCTGAACGCTTGCAGACAGAACACCGCCAGCTACCGGGCGCAGAGTACGCACGTAGAATGCGCGTTCTTTTTCGCCGGTGGCGGGAGTCGCCACACCGTCCACACCCTGAGCATCCAAAGCCTCTACCGTGTAGCCGCGCATCAGGAATAGATCGAAACCAATGCTACGGAAACGCTCCTCAGACACCTGAGCCAGCGCCGGAGCCAGCGCCTCGCGGCGGAAGACCTGACGGTAACGCTTCAGCGCCTCACGCACCTGAGCGGCAGCTACCTGCAACGCGGTCGAAGGCTCAGCAGTCGAAACAGCCGGAGCGGAAACAACCGGCTGGGCGGGGGCAGTAGCGATCGGTGCAGCAGCGACCGGTGCAACCGGAACCTCAACCGGCACCTGCGCGGAGGCCGCCACCGGCGAACCAGCCGGACGCGCCAACAACGCCGGAGAAGCACCCGGCACCGGAGCCAACGGCTCACGCGAAGCGCCCTCACGAGCCGCCAGACGAGCCTGACGCTCCGCTGCGCGCGCTTCCTTAGCAGCCTGAAGAGCCTCCTCACGAGCCTGCAACTCAGCCGCAATATCCTGAGGCAGCTTGTGCTTGAGCGACTGCGGCGGCAACGGCGCCATGCGGGCGGTCACCGCCTCCGGAGCGCCCTCCGGGAACCGCTTGAGCAGCTCCTTACCCGCCTCGCTCAGCTCATAACGCTCAGGGTTCTTGCGGGAGGTACGACCCGTACCCTCACGCAGAGCATTCAGGTAGCGTTCGCCCTTGAGCACGTGCATCGCCACCGAATAGCGGTTACGCAGACGCGGGGTCAGCTTATAACGGTGCGGAGCCACCTCACCCTGCAGGTACGGGATATCCAGGGCGATCTTCAACTCATCGTAAATGTCGTAGTAGGAGATACGCGGGTTCTCCTCCACGAGTTTCAGAATCGGGTACAGCAGCTGATGCGGGTACGGCAGAGCGTCCACCGCCGCAGGATCCAGCAGAGCCGAAGCCACCAGCTTCTGAACGCTCGGCTCAACCATCTGCGCCAGAGCCGGCGCGAAAGCAGAACCCAGCGAGTAGACGGTCTCACGCTCAGAGAGGTAGTGGTGGGCGGTCAGCACATCGTAGAGGTAATCCTGCGCGTCAATCTGCACAAAGTACGGGTTCGAGGACGCCTGCTGGATGCGCTCGTCGCGGTCAAAGACCTGCTCCAGGCTCGGAAGGCTCAGCTCCACATCGGCGCCATGATCGTTGAGGGTGTCGAGCAGAAGAACGCCCATATGAGTCAGCAGAGCATCGGTTGCGGCAATATCCTCAGCCTTAATGGAGGCGCCCTCATCCTTCACCAGCGCCAGCACGGAGCTCAGCTCGCTCGCCGGCACGCCGGTCTCTTCGTAGCGTTCCACGAGCTCCTTCGCGGAAGGCGACAGCGAGTACAGAGTCAGCGGAGAGTCCGTGTGCTCGTGAATCGTCTTGGTGCGCAGGTAGCCCTCTCGGGTCAGCAGGCTCAGCGCCTGAGCAATCACCGGCTCAATAATGCGCTGCTCCAGGTACGACAGACCGTACCAGCCCTGCACAAAACCGCACTCGCGCAGCACCAGCTCGCGAATCTTCACGGGTGCCGCCGCGGGGTAGGAGGGGGTAACACTCAGGACGATGGGCAGAAGCTCACGCACCGTAATGTGCGAGAGCAGAACCGGGTAGAACTGCTTCAGGTAGTAGAGGTACACGCCGCTGAGGAGGGGCAGAACCGGCAGAAGAGCCTGCGCCTGCTGTTCCTTCGGGGTACCCAAAAGTTCACGGCCAGCCTCGCTGAGCGTGTAGTGCAGGTTGCCCGGATGCAGCTGACTGAGGGACACCTCAAGATAGTCAGCGTTGACCAGTGCCGCGATCAGCTTATTGAGCGCCTCACGGAAGAGAACATTGTCACCGACCGCAATGAAACGCTGAGTCATATTGAAACCCAGGTCCACACCTACGGGGGTGTACATATCGGGGAAGAAAACCTTCTCGCCACGATCCTGCGCGCGCTCAAAATGGCGGAGCAGGGAGAAAGCCGCCGCAACGCTGAGAGTGCGTGCTTCCTCGGGTAGAGCCTCCCACGAGGTTTCCTGCTGCAAAGAGTGCAATTCGGAATGGTCGATATGGAGCATTGTTTTATTCACAAAAGCCACGCTGGGCTCCTTATCTGGTGTTATTTATCGTGCGGGCATTCTTCATAAAGTGCAGTCATTCGAACGGGAAAATATTCACACAATACTGGGCGACACCATCTTTATTTTTGGGTCGACACTTTGGTAACCCACTTTGGTAACCCCTCGTGAAGAGAAGTACGTGAGGAGAAGTAGGAACGGCAGATCTCTCAGCCCGTTTCGCTCACGTACCGTCTTCTACGACGTGCACTCGGAAAGAACGCTATGAATTATGGTGAAGTGTCTAGACCGTCGCGGGTATATACACTTCGTGAAATAATGCGAGTATATATAACGCATTACTCTCCCATTGTATCGGCTGGTTCAAGAAATAACCTAGATTTCTAAAACCAGCCGATATATGAAAAATATCCTCAAGGAAAAGTGAAAATACATTAAGCGAAATGACGCAGGAAATGCGCGAAGGTCGGGGATATTTAGAGGGAAATACCCGCCCCAAAAACACCCCGGCTACTCCAAACCGCGAGGGCTACTCCATGCCGCGGGCAAAATACTCCTCATCAATGCGATAACCGCACTCGCCCTCACCATCAAGCACACCCACACGGTGGCGAATCATCAGTTCCACCAAGTGGTGCTGATCAACCAGAGCAATATTGCGTGCGCCCGGCAAACCTTGCAAATACTTAGGCACCGGATGCGCAAAAGCACCGCAGGTCACCAAAACGCCCTGCAAACCGCCGTGCAGAAGCACCGCACCGGCGAGCTTCTGAATCTCGTTAGGGGTGACCTTCATGGTTCCGCAATAATGCTTCACCTGAATATAAATCGGCGCGAAATCCAGTCCATCAGAATAGCGGGCAATAACGTCAACGCCCTTATCGTCAGCACCGCCGGTCACCTCGGTACTAAAACCAAGAGCCGTAAAAATATCGGCAACAATCTGCTCAAAATATTCTGGCGTCACCGCGTGAATATGCTGAATCAAATCCTGCGTAAAATGCTCAGCAAACTCAGCCTGAGCGTGAATCACCGGCGAATCGCTGGCACGCAAAATAATATCCAGCGGAGACTGACCGGCAGGCCAAGAATTCGCAGTTCCAGCAGAATCTAGGGTGGGTATAGGGTAGCCGGCATCGGCTGCAGCATAAGCAGCGGGGCTCAGCTGAGCATAATCAGCGTCTGAGTAATGCGGCAGAGCATGAAGGGTGCCGGTATCAGAAGCACCAAAAATGAGGCGATGCTCCTCCTCCGCATTCTCCAATAGCGCGTTCGCCTGCTTCTTCAGCTTCTTCGCGCTCTTCGCCGTCAGGCTCTGAGCACACAACGCCTGCACCTGCTTCACCACCCGCGGCGGCACCGAACCGTGCAGATGCGGGGTGCAAGTCAGCTCTGCACCCAGGGGAGTGAGCAGATACTTCCTCTTCTCCCACGGGGTCAAACGAGGCATAAGCTGGGCATAACGAAGTGCCACCAAGATCTTCAAGGTGGTGCACACAGCCACCGCAAAATCGGTGGATTCAAGAGCCGGTAGGTTCTTCTTCGACCCCAACGCCTTAGTCTGTTGCCGCAACTGCTCACTAACATAGGCGGCGGTGCGGGGCACAGTCTTCGACAAGCGCCGTAGCGTCGGCAACAGAAGCGCGATGTAGACATCCGGTGGGGGCCTATGGTTTTTATTCAGCATCTTTGCCATGGTCCCTGCCAATTATTAATACTTATGTGACGGTATATACATCGTAGCATCAGGGCGTATCATCATCGCTTTATCGTTTCTAATGTGACAAAACCGCAAGAATCGGCGCATTAGATGTTCAATAGCGCAATATAAATCCTGAATTTGAGGCAAAACAATATATTCCCGCCACACCAGCCGGCGTGACGGGAATATAAGAAGCAGAGTTATCAGCCCGCGCTACATGGGGCGAGCGCGCCTCCACGAGCCGGGACCGGGACGCAACGAAACACCCAGTCGCTGACCGCGGTTCAGGATGCGCGAAGCGGCACCCACCAGCAAGTTCTGCTCCTGCTTCGCGGCGCTCGCCTGCATCATCGCAACCACAGCAGTGAGAGCGGCAATCTCCTCCGGAGTGGGGGAGCCCTTAACCACCTTCAGCAGCGGCTCCTGCTCAGCGTCAGTATCCACCGAAGACTGAGCAGAATCCTTCGCGGCGCTGGAGGCGGTATCCGCGTGCGCAGAAGAACGTGCGGAGCTACGCTCAAGCTGCTCGGCGCTCTCAGTAGCCTCCGAACTATCCTTCTTTTTACCGAATGAGAAATAACTCAGCGGATTGTAGCCTGCCAAAGGCACGCCTCCTTAAAACCTAAAATCCTGAGAAAACCTAAAATCCTGGGAATGCCCGCGCCACAGGCGGCGCGGGCACAACGCACAACGGAAGCCTACAGCGGGATGTTGCCGTGCTTCTTCGCCGGGGTAGACGCACGCTTATCGTGCAGGGCACGCAACGAAGAAATAATGCGCACGCGAGTCTCACTCGGGGCAATAACCTCATCAATGTAACCCAGCTCAGCAGCCTGGTACGGGTTCAGCAGCTCTTCCTCATACTTGGAGATCAGCTCAGCGCGGCGGGCCTCAACATCGCCGCCCTCAGCCGCCAGAGCAGCCAGCTCACGACGGTACAGAATATTCACCGCACCCTGAGCACCCATCACACCAATCTGAGCGGTGGGCCACGCCAGGTTAATATCGGCGCCCAGCTTCTTCGAGCCCATCACAATGTACGCACCGCCGTACGCCTTACGGGTAATGACGGTAACCAGCGGAACAGTCGCCTCCGCGTAAGCGTAGAGTAGCTTAGCGCCGCGGCGGATAATGCCGTTGAACTCCTGATCGGTGCCGGGCAGGAAGCCGGGAACATCCACAAACGTCAGAATCGGAATGTTGAACGCATCGCAGTGACGCACAAAACGGGCAGCCTTCTCGGAGGCGGAAATGTCCAGGCAGCCGGCGAACTGCATCGGCTGGTTCGCCACAATGCCGACCGTGCGGCCCTCAACGCGGGCGTAACCAATCATCACGTTCGGGGCGTACAGCGCCTGCATCTCCAGGAAGTGGCCGTCATCGACCACGGACTCAATGACCGCACGCATATCGTAGGGCTGGTTTGCCGAATCCGGGATGAGAGTATCCAAATCCAGATCGTCCACGCTCACCTGTGCCTCCTGGTCATGCTCCAGGGGCAGGGACTCCGCAAGGTTATTCGAGGGTAGGAACTCCAGGAGCTCACGCACAAAGTCGAACGCGTCTTCCTCATCCTCAGCCAGGTAGGTGCTGGTACCGGTCACAGAGTTGTGCTGACGCGCACCACCGAGGGTTTCCATGTCCACGTCCTCACCGGTCACGGTCTTAATGACGTCCGGGCCGGTAATGAACATGTGCGAAGTCTTATCCACCATGATGATGTAGTCAGTCAGGGCGGGGGAGTACGCGGCACCGCCGGCGCAGGGGCCCATAATGACCGAAATCTGCGGAACCACACCGGAAGCGCGCACGTTCATACGGAAAATATCGGCAAACATCGCCAGGGAAGCCACGCCCTCCTGAATACGGGCGCCACCACCATCGTTAATGCCGATAACCGGGCAGCCGTTCTTTAGAGCGAACTTCTGCACCTTCACAATCTTCTCGCCGTTCACCTGCGAGAGAGAACCACCGTAGACGGTGAAATCCTGAGAGTACACGGCAACCAGACGGCCATCCACGGTACCGTAACCGGAGACCAGGCCGTCACCCAGAGGCTTCTTCGCCTCCATGCCGAATGCGGTGGTGCGGTGGCGGGCAAGGGCATCAAACTCTACGAAAGAACCCTCGTCCAGAAGCATGTCGATGCGCTCGCGGGCGGTGTGCTTGCCGCGCGCGTGCTGCTTTTCAATAGCTGCCTCACCGCTGGGCGCGAAGCTGCGCTCTCGACGTGCATAAAAATCAGCGAGCTTACCGGCGGTGGTGCTCAAATCAAATTCCTGCTGGAGGTTCTCGGACATTATTCCTCGTTCCTGCTCCACCCGATCGTCGGGAGCCAGTGGTTGCGGTGATAGGGTGCTCAGGTGCCCCGAAGAGCACTCTTGAACAATGTGCATATCTTTCAACTATAGTGCGAACTAGCGCACATATGCCAGGTGAGAGGCCAGAATATCAACACTAGATACACTTTTATGCACCCAGCACCGAAGAAGGTGCATATAGCGAACGAAAAGTACGAAAGAACGACTCAAAAGAGTGCAGAAAACCCCCTCTCGCACCGGCAATCTTTGCCGGCGAAAAAGGGGGTTTACGTTCAAGCTTTTTCAGCGTGAATGACGCTTAGATGGTGCCCAGAACCGGGTTCCACTCGGTGATGGTGTGAGACAGAACCGCTCCACCAATGTTCATCGGGTCGCCAGCAACCAGCTTCTCGGCCGCCTCAACGGAGTCGACCTTTGCAATCAGCAGAGCGCCGGCGGGAGTCTCGCCATCCAACAGGGGACCGGAAACGATCAGGTTGCCCGCCTCAATCTGCGAACCAAGGTACTCGCGGTGAGCCGGGCGGTACTTCGCCTGCTCCTCGGGAGCTGCGTAAACATAAGTAATTGCGTAATAAGCCATAACGGTCTTCTTTCGAGCAGGGCGGAGGAACCTCCGCAGCCGGTCGGTGCTTCATGCACCCTCACTGTCTAATGTACCGTCTCGGGCGCCGGGCGGGCATCACCGGCGGCAAGAAATTGATATGGTGAGAAGCCAGTGCGACTCAGTAGAAACCGGCAGGTTTCGGCGGTGAGCTGAAAGCGGGTCGACATACGGCAGAGTAGTTTTGGGCAGCACAGAAAGGTGCAAACTATGGAGAAGAACATGCATACCGAGAGCGGTCATTCGGTTTTGGATGCCCCGCGCATCCGCACCATCGCAATGGAAACCGGGTACTGTAGCGTAAACCTCTACGATGAAGTCGACTCCACCACCACCCGCGCCCGCGAACTACTCATGGACGGCACGGACCCCGAACGTGAACAGCTCGGCGAGCTGTCCGTCTACGCCAGCCTCTACCAAAGCGCCGGACGCGGCCGCCTCGCCCGAGCCTGGACCGCCCCGCCCGGAGCCTGCCTCGCCGCAAGTATCGTGGTGCGCCCGCACGCCTCCGCAGACCCGCTCGCCCGAGAACTACCCGAAGACAGCTACCACTGGCTGACCCTCATCGCCGGGCTCAGCGTGGTCGATATTTGGCGCAGCTACGGGGTGGACGCCGCCCTCAAATGGCCCAACGACGTCATCGCACAGGGCGCCAAGGGCTGCGGAATCCTCGCCCAGCTTGTTCCCGAAAGCGGCTCCACCGAGGGGCAGCGCAGCATTATTGTGGGCATCGGCCAGAACACGAACATGTCCGCCGAACAGCTGCCCGTACCCACCGCCACCAGCCTGAGCCTGTGCACCGGGCAGACCATCGACTCCTCCGAGGTGCTCACTCGACTGCTGAGCATCTTCGCCCGCCGCTACCGCGCCTTCGTGCGCGCCGGCGGCGACCCCGAACGCCCAGACCCCCTCAACCCGCAGAGCATCAGCCTGCTCGACCAGGCACGCGCCGCCACCGCAACCCTCGGAGCCAGCGTGCGCATGAGCCTGCCCGACGGAAGCACCGTAGAAGGCACCGCCGAAGACCTCGACGTGCAGGGGCGCATCCTCATTCGCCGCGAGGACGGAACCCTAGAGCCCTACGCGGTGGGCGATATTGAGCACCTTCGCCCCGCCAACGGTAGCTACGGAGATTTTCAGCAGGCACACTAGAACCAACCCCTAAAATTTCTGCCCATAAAACTTCAGCCCATAAAATTTCTGCCCAGCACGGCAACTCCATCACCCCACACCACCTCAACCGGCGTCCCCCTCCAGTCGGAACATAACAACCAGCACAGCTAAGGAACACCATGCGTTTGCGCGGAAAACTCAACCCCGGTGAGCATGTCATCATTGCGACCCGACAGCACTACGGTGCCCTGCTGCCCGCGCTCGCCTATCTGCTGGTTGCTATCGCCGCCTCAACCTTCGCCTCCACGGCGCGGTCCTCACCGATTCTGTGGACTCTCGGCATGATCTGTGCGGTAGGTGCCCTGATTAGTGCCGTGCGCACCGGCTGGCGTTGGGCAACCACCTACTACCTGCTGACCACCCACCGGCTCGTAGTGCGCCGCGGCATGATGACCCGCAGCGGCGACGAATCTCTCTACCTGGATTCCATGGGGGAGCGCTGGGCAAAACAGCGTGGCCCGGGGGCGTGGCTGGGCTACGGTTCGGTGTACGTGGTCTGCCGCGGGGTGCACCACCGCCTGACCTACGTGCCCGAGCCCAAGCGTTTTGAAAAAGAAATTAAGGCCGCCCGACGCGACTACTACGCCCTGCGCGCTCGCTATATTTAGGGCTTCTTCGCCCCTTGCCGCCGGCTCGGGCGGGTACTGTCGGATTGGCTCAGAGCCTAAACCCGCCGGTTAATCTGCCGAAAAAATGCGGATTAGAGTATTCTTAAATGTGAATTACTCCACTAAACTATCCTAGGGTGCGGGCGCTTTTGTGACCCAAACACCACTGTGGAGGGGTATATTAACAAGGCGCTACACGGTGAGCATCATCGCAGCGACGCAATGCGAAACCCGCAGAGCACAACGAGGTACCACGTAACCTAGCGTCACCAACCTGGCGCCACCACGGTGTAAACCAGGTAGTAATTTCCGGCAGAGATGAAAGGAACGGCAGCGGCAATGAGCACGGCAGACCGCCACGAACCTGCGTACTCTCCGCAGGACACCGGCGCCACCATGGGCCCCGAAACCCAAATGCTGAACCTCAAAATTCTGCAGAACCTCGCCCAGAACAATATCTACCGAGACGAGGAATCCAAGGCAGGAATCCGAGCCCTCGAAAAGTCACTCCTGGGACAGGGCCGCCGCTACACCCCCATAGAAGCCGCAGAATGCGCCGGACTTCCCCTCGAAACCGCCCAGCGCATCTGGCACAACATGGGCTTCCCGACCATCGCCGACCACGCGCCCTACTTCACTGAAACAGATGTGCAGATGCTCGCCGACCTGCAGAAGCTGGACGCAGAAGGCGATATCCGCATGGAATATGTGGCATCACTCGTGCGCGCCGAAGGGCAACTGACTGACCGCACCGTCGCCTGGCAGATCGAGGCGCTCGTGCACAACATCATGGTCACCGAAAACCTCAGCGATAATGATGCCCGCCGCAAGCTCCTCAAAGACTTCCCGCGCTACCTTGACGTTCTCGAGCGTCTGGCGCTGTACGCATACCGTCGCCAGATGTACGCCGGAATCCTGCGCTTGGGATTGCGCGAAAACAACGTGACCACCTCCGGACTTTCCCGCCTGCCCCTGGTACGCGGCGTAGGGTTTGTGGACCTGGTTTCCTACACCTCCCTGGTACGTAACCTGGACGCCGCGGCTCTCTCCCAGCTCATCAACCACTTCGAGCAGAGCTGCCTGGACGTTATCGCGCCCCTGGGCGGTCGCATTATTAAGACTCTCGGTGACGAAGTTTTCTTCCTCACCGAAACCCCGGACGCTATCGCAGAAATTAGCCTGCGTCTGTCCGAAAAGATCGGTGCCGACCCGCAGCTACCGGAAGCCCGCGTCGCCTTCATTTGGGGCGAGGTTCTGGCTAACCGCGGCGACGTGTACGGCTCCAGCGTGAACCTGGCTGCACGCCTGGTCTCCCTGGCTGAACCGGGTACCGTGCTGACCGATAATGAGACAGCAAACACGCTCCGACAGGTGGGAAATCGCTATACTCTCACCTCTCAAGGGACGCGAAACGTTAGAAGCTTTGGTAACGTAGACCCCGTGGCGGTGACTCGTCGCGCGAACTACACAATGGAGATAGACCTCTCATGACTGAACTGAAACTACGTACCGGTGGTGCAACGCACCGCGGCGCACATCGAGAAAATAACGAAGATTCGATGGTCGTCGCCGGTTCCCTTTGCGTGGTCGCGGACGGTATGGGAGGCCACGAGGCGGGCGAGGTTGCTTCGCGCCTGTGCGTGCGTCAGCTCGCCTACTCGCCCTTCTTCACCATGCCCGGTGGCCGTAGCGAAGAGGAACAGCAGGCCTATATTGAGCGCCTCGCAGCTATTGACGAGGAAGATCCCGCCAAGCGCCGCCGCCGCGCAAACACCCTGCTTAACAACGAAATCGTGGGCACCCTGAACCGCCTGCACGATATCCTCGGCGAAACCAACGAAGAAATTAAGCAGGCGCTCTCCCGCTCCGGCGGCACGACCGTGACCGGCGCCTGGCTGACCAGCATCGGTGACCGTAACCTGTGGGTTATTTTCAACGTGGGTGACTCCCGCACCTATCGCCTGTTGCGTGAGGATGAGGGTATTCACCACTCCGCCATGGAGAAGCTGCCCGGCGCTGAGGGCTCCGCCTCGCTGGAGCAGGTCACTAGCGACCACTCTGAGGTGCAGTACCTGGTCGACGAGGGTCAGATTACCGCCCTGGAGGCGCTGACCCACCCGCGCCGCAACGTGATTACCCGCGCGCTGGGTACCGGCAACTACTGGGAACCGGACTTCTGGGTTCTGCCAGCTCGCGCCGGTGACCGCCTGATGCTCTGCTCCGACGGCCTTTCCGGTGAGCTTTCGCACGAGTACATGGCGCGCGTACTCACCTCGATTCGCCACCCGCAGGACGCCGCTGACGTGCTCCAGCACGAGGCGCTACGATCGGGCGGCCGCGACAACATTACCGTGATTGTTGCCGACGCTATCGAAGCCTAAACTTCATACCTTATGATTCACCCCCCGTTTTCTCGGGTGCTCGATTGAGCGCCTGCAGGAGGCGGGGGTGAACTGTACCCGAAGCCAGTATTACTGAGCGTAGAGACTGAGTGTAGAGGCTGGGCGTAGAGGCAGTGAACATGCGCCTGCGGAAACCGGCAATATGACGAGAGATAGGGGAGAGGCGTAGCAAAAACGCTAGACTGGACGGGTGACTGAGAACAACACCACCCAGCAGACTGCCCCCGCCGAGACTCGAGCAGAGAGCCCCGCAGAAAACTCCGCGGAAATTACCGAGGCCCTGCGTGCCGAGTACGCGGAACTGACCGATAAGATTCGTGCCGCCCGCCGCGCCTACTATAACGAGGACGCGCCCTTCCTTTCCGACGCCGAGTACGATGCGCTCTACCGCCGCCTCGAAATCATTGAGGCGGAGCACCCGCTCATCATTGCGAATGACTCGCCCACCCAGGAAGTCGGCGGTGAAGCCATCGAAGCTTTCGCGCCCGTCACCCACCTGCAGCGTATGTACTCCCTCGAGGACGTCTTCTCCTTCGAGGAGCTGCGCGCCTGGCTGACCAAAACCGATGAGAGTGTCCGCAACCTCACCGGTGGGGCGCCGCAGTGGCTGACCGAGCTAAAAATTGACGGTCTGGCGGTAAACCTGCTCTACCGCAACGGCACCCTCGTACGCGCGGCAACCCGCGGCGACGGCACCACCGGCGAAGACGTCACCCACAACGTGCGCACCATTGCGAGCATCCCGCAGCAGCTGACCGGAGATAACCACCCCGAAGAGATTGAAATCCGCGGTGAAGTGTTCATCTCCTCCGCCGATTTTGAGAAGCTCAACGAGTCCATGATTGCCGCCGGCAAGAACCCGTTCGCGAACCCGCGTAACGCCGCGGCAGGCTCGCTGCGCCAGAAGGACGCGGCGGTGACCGCATCGCGCCCGCTGAGCATGTACGTGCACGGCATCGGGTCGCGCACCGGCCTGGATATTGCCACCCAGTACGAGACCTACGACCTGCTCGCCTCCTGGGGCCTGCCCGTGAGCCCCTACAGTGAAATCGCCGATAACACCGAGGCGGTGTTCGACTTCATCAACAAGTACGGCGAGCAGCGCCACTCCCTGGTGCACGAAATTGACGGCATCGTCATTAAGGTCAACGACTTCGCAACCCAGGCTCAGCTGGGCTACACCTCCCGCGTGCCGCGCTGGGCGGTGGCGTACAAGTACCCGCCCGAAGAGGTGCACACCAAGCTGCTGGACATCCGCGTGGACGTGGGTCGTACCGGCCGCGTGACCCCCTACGGCGTCATGGAACCCGTGTTCGTCTCCGGCTCGACCGTGGAACGAGCCACCCTGCACAACCAGGACGTGGTCAAGGCTAAGGGCGTGCTCATCGGTGACACCGTGGTGCTGCGCAAGGCAGGCGACGTGATCCCCGAGATCGTCGCCCCCGTGGTTGCCCTGCGTGACGGCACCGAACGCGAGTTCGTCATGCCCAGCGAATGCCCCTCCTGCGGCTCGCCCCTTGCCCCTGGCAAGGAAGGCGACGTGGACCTGCGCTGCACGAACCCGCGCTCCTGCCCGGCGCAGCTGACCGAGCGCGTGTACTATGCGGCAAGCCGCGGCGCCTTCGATATTGAGGCGCTCGGCTACGAAGCAGCAAAGGCACTCACCAGCCCCGCAACCCCGGATACCCCTCCGCTCACGACCGAGGCACACCTGTTCAGCCTCAATATCGAGGACCTGCGCGAGGTCACCATCGAGCGTGAGAAGAAGGTCAAGGGCGTGGGCACCGGAAAGATGGAGCGCGTGCCCTACTTCTACACCAAGCCGACCAAGGCACGCCCCGAGCCGAAGCCCACGAAGAATACGCTGAACCTCTTTGCCGAGCTGGAGAAAGCAAAACAGCAGCCGCTGTGGCGCGTGCTGGTTGCCCTCTCGATTCGTCACGTGGGCCCGACTGCTGCCCGCGCGCTCGCCGCGGAGTTCGGTTCGATGCAGGCGATCCGCGAGGCTGACCGTGAACGCCTTGCCGCTGTGGACGGTGTGGGCACCACGATTGCCGACTCGATCATTGAGTGGTTCGCTGAGGACTGGCACGCCGAGGTTGTGGACTCCTGGGCTGCTGCCGGCGTGCGCATGGAAGATACTCGCGACGAGTCCGTGGAGCGCACCCTGGAGGGTCTGACCGTGGTCGTGACCGGCACGCTGAACGGTTACACCCGTGACGGCGCAAAGGAAGCCATTATTTCTCGTGGCGGTAAGGCGTCCGGTTCGGTGTCTAAGAAGACCCACTTTGTGGTTGCTGGCGCGAACGCCGGCTCGAAGCTGGATAAGGCTCAGCAGCTGGGACTGAAGGTGCTGGATGAGGAGGGCTTCACCGCCCTGCTCGAGGGTGGCCCGGAGGCGGTTGAGGCCACCGCCGAGTAGGCCCGGTAGCGGGGTCAATCGAATCTGACCTGCAATATGTAGAGCATTCAGGCTCTGGAGTGCGTGCTCCAGAGCCTGAATGCCAATTTTTGGCATTTATAATTACCACAGCTTTTAAGGTGGAAGCGCCTTAAAACACTCCCAAAGCGAAGAAATATTTAAAAAATATTTACACGCCGTTCAAAACCCTTAAAGGTGGCGCTTAGCAACTCCGAACCGGAAAGCTTGGCGGGGGAGTGCATCCGAGTTAAACCCCTAGAAAACCCCGAAATTCCGGGGGAAAACCCCTAAGATACGCGGGGCTCAAGGTCTCCATTAATGTTTCCTGCACTTTTTACCTGAAAGAACCCTGGGAGAACCCGGGACGTTCGCTGTGAACTTGAAACTGGGTTGGAATCGTAAAAAACCTCGGCTATCTTTGAGACCAGATAGATTCTCGCAAGGGAATCGCCTGTGTGGTTTCAAGCTTGGAATGCTTGAAACGATGCCCGGTTCTACCGCACGTCCCCATCGAGGAAGTGCCACCCGAATTCCGCACACAAGTGCAGAATCGCTCACGGTGACATGAAATCGGTGGAGAGCCGCTCACATGGTAGAGCCAGAACATGAGTAACCTACTTCGTTATCAAAGGGTGAGCGGCGGCGCGCTAGAGTTCCGGGGACGGAACGAGCGGGGACGGCCCCAAGGAGCATTATGAAGAACACTTCCATTCGTCGTACCGCAGCAGCTCTCGCCATCGGTGGCGCTGTAGCAGCTACCCTGTCGATGCCTGCTGCAAACGCAGTAGACGGTGCTACCTGGGACGCACTGGCACAGTGCGAGTCCGGTGGCAACTGGTCCATCAACACCGGTAACGGCTTCTACGGCGGTCTGCAGTTCACCCAGCAGTCCTGGAACGGCGTCGGCATGTCCGGCTCCCCCGCGACCGCTACCCGTGCACAGCAGATCGAGGCTGGCGAGCGTCTGCTCGCTATCCAGGGCTGGGGCGCATGGCCCGCATGCTCCGCTAAGCTTGGCCTCTACGGCAAGACCGGCGCAGCTCCCACCTACACCGAGCCCACCACCACCGTGGCTGCACAGTCGCAGACCCAGCAGACCTACACCGCTCCCGCGGCACAGGCTGCACCCGCAGCTCCTGTAGCTCAGGCTGCACCCGCAGCAGTTGAGGCACCCGCTGCACCGGCAGCTCAGGCAGCTCCCGTAGCAGTTGAGGCACCCGCCGCAGCACCCGCTGCACCGGCAGTTGAGGCTCCCGCAGCAGCACCCGTTGCAGCTCCCAAGGCTGCAGCAGGCACCTACACCGTGGTTCCCGGTGACTCCCTCTCGCTGATCGCTGCAAAGCTCGGCGTTGCAGGCGGCTACCAGGCAATCGCAGCTGCGAACACCGACATCATCTACAACGTTGACCTGATCTTCCCCGGCCAGGTTCTGACCATCCCCGCCTAAGGATTAACCCTCAAGCGTAACGTGGAAACGTTGTAGCCCAACGCCCCGCACCTCACACGAGGAGCGGGGCGTTGAGCATTTAACCCTAAAACAGGGGAGAAGGACACCGCCTGAACACGCAAACCAGCAGGTAAACCCTCCAACCCCCAATGAGACGGAACACGCAACCTCCACTACACTAGAGAAGAGACAAGAAAACAAACTACGGGAGAACCATGTCTGCCATCACCTTTGAACAGGTAAAGCACCTGGCATCGCTGGCACTCATTGAGATGACCGATGAAGAACTCACCGCGATGGCGTCTGAGCTGGACGTCATCGTCGCATCCGTTGAGACCATGTCGCAGAAAGCAACTGCCGACATCCCCGCGACCAGCCACCCCATCCCCCTCGAGAACGTCTTCCGCGAAGACGTACCCGTCACCACCCTCACCCAGGAAGAGGCGCTCTCCGGCGCCCCCGACGCACAGGACGGCAAGTTCCGCGTGCCGGCAATCCTCGACGAAGACTAAGAGGAGAACAACCAAGTGAACGAACTGATCCAGCTCACCGCCGCAGAAGCAGCAGAAAAGCTCGCATCCGGCGAAATCACCTCCGTCGAGCTCACCCAGGCACACCTGGACCGCATCGCAGCCACCGACGGCGCACCCCTGAGCGACAATCGAGCAGACGGCAAGAGTGGCCTCAACGCCTTCCTGCACATCAACGCCGAAGAAGCACTCGCCACCGCAGCAGCAGTGGACGCAGACCGCGCAGCAGGCAAGGATCTGCCCCCGCTTGCAGGCGTACCCATCGCCGTCAAGGACCTCATCGTCACCAAGGGCCAGCCCACCACCGCAGCATCGCGCATGCTCGAAGGCTGGATGAGCCCCTACGACGGCACCGTCACCCGTAAGGTCCGCGAAGCACGCATGCCCATCCTCGGCAAGACCAACCTCGACGAATTCGCAATGGGCTCCTCCAACGAGCATTCCGCATTCGGCGTAGTCCGCAACCCCTGGGCACTCGACCGCGCACCCGGCGGCTCCGGCGGCGGCTCCGCAGCAGCCGTCACCGCCTTCCAGGCACCCCTGGCGCTCGGCACCGACACCGGCGGCTCCATCCGCCAGCCCGCAGCACTGACCGGTAGCGTTGGCGTCAAGCCCACCTACGGCTCCGTCTCCCGCTACGGCGTCATCGCCATGGCATCCTCCCTCGACCAGGTAGGCCCCGTCGCCCGCACCGTCCTGGACACCGCACTGCTCCACGAAGCAATCGCAGGCCACGACCCGCTCGACGCAACCTCCCTGCCCGATGAGCCCGGCAACTTCGTTGAAGAAGCCAAGGCAGGCGCAGAAGCCGCACGCAAGCGCGACCTGTCCGGCCTGCGCATCGGCGTCATCAAGGAACTTGGCGGCGGCGACGGCGAAGGCTTCGAAGCAGGCGTCCTCGCACGCTTCCGCGAATCCGTCGAAGAGCTGCGTGCCGCAGGCGCAGAGATCATCGAGGTCTCCCTGCCCTCCGTCACCGAAGCCATCAGCGCCTACTACATGATCATGTCCTCCGAGGTGTCCTCCAACCTGGCACGCTACGACGGCGTCCGCTACGGCCTGCGCGTCGTACCCGAAGACGGCCCCGTCACCATCGAACGCGTCATGTCCGCAACCCGCTCCGCAGGTTTCGGCCACGAGGTCAAGCGCCGCATCATCCTCGGCACCTACGCACTGTCCGCAGGTAACTTCGACGCCTACTACGGCGCCGCACTGCGCGTGCGCACCCTCATCCAGCGCGACTACGCAGCAGCATTCGAAAAGTGCGACGTGCTCATCTCCCCGACCGCGCCCTCCACCGCATTCAAGCTCGGTGAGAAGACCGAAGGCGACCCCATGGCAATGTACCTGGGCGACGTCGCAACCGTACCCGTCAACCTGGCAGGCGTCCCGGCGCTCTCCCTGCCCGGCGGCCTCTCCGAAGAGAACAACCTGCCCGTCGGCATCCAGTTCACCGCACCCGCACGCGAAGACGCACGCCTCTACCGCGTCGGTGCAGCACTGGAAGAACTGCTCACCGCAAAATGGGGCGCACCGCTCTACAAGAGCCTGCCCGACACCGAAACTCTGATCCGCGACTTTGACTTTGGGGGAACCAAGTAATGAGTGAAGAAGTCCTCAGCTTCGAAGAAGCCATCGAAAAGTACGACCCGGTCCTCGGCTTCGAGGTGCACGTCGAACTGAACACCAAAACCAAGATGTTCGACTCCGCACCCAACGAGTTCGGCGACGAACCCAACACCAACGTCACCCCCGTATCGCTCGGCCTGCCCGGCGCGCTGCCCATGGTGAACAAGACCGCTGTTGAGTCCGCCATCAAGCTCGGCCTGGCACTGGGCTGCGAGATTGCAGACAAGTCCTATTTCGCCCGCAAGAACTACTTCTACCCGGACTCCCCGAAGAACTTCCAGACCTCCCAGGCTGGCGGCCCCATCGCGGAAAACGGCTCCCTGGACGTCGAGCTCGAAGACGGCACCATCTTCACCGTCGAAATTGAGCGCGCCCACATGGAAGAAGACGCAGGCAAGCTCACCCACGTCGGCGGCGCAGACGGCCGAATCCAGGGTGCAACCTCCTCCCTGGTCGACTACAACCGCGCAGGCGTGCCCCTGATCGAAATCGTCACCCGACCCATCGTCGGCGCCGGCGAGCGCGCCCCCGAACTGGCACGCGCCTACGTTGCCGCAATCCGCGACATCGTCCGTTCCCTCGGCATCTCCGACGCCCGCATGGAACGCGGTAACGTCCGCTGCGACGCCAACGTCTCCCTTATGCCCAAGGGTGCAGAGAAGTTCGGCACCCGCTCCGAAACCAAGAACGTGAACTCCCTGCGTTCGGTTGAGCGCGCCGTTCGTTACGAGATTCGCCGCCATGCAGCGATCCTCGAACGCGGTGAAAAGGTCACCCAGGAGACCCGTCACTGGCACGAAGACACCCGCGAAACCTCCTCGGGTCGCCCCAAGTCTGACGCTGACGACTACCGCTACTTCCCCGAACCGGACCTCGTACCGGTCGTCACCAACAGCGAGTGGATTGAGCGCCTGCGCGCCGAACTGCCCGAACCCCCGGCAGAACGCCGCCGCCGCCTCAAGGGCGAATGGGGCTACTCCGACGAAGAGTTCCGCGACGTAGTCAACGCAGGCGCACTCGACGTCATCGAAGAGACCGTTGCCGCAGGCGCCACCGCAGCAGCAGCCCGTAAGTGGTGGATGGGCGAAATTGCCCGCCGCGCAAAGCAGGCTGAAGTTGAGCTCACCGCCCTCGGCGTGGAGCCCGCAACCGTGGTCGCCCTCGAAGAGCTTATCTCCGAAGGCAAGATCAACGACAAGATCGCCCGCCAGGTGCTTGAGTTCGTCCTCGCCGGTGAAGGCACCCCCGCCGAAATCGTTGAGGCACGCGGCCTCGCCGTGGTCTCTGACGATGGCGCGCTCACCGCAGCTGTTCAGGAAGCACTGGCAGCAATGCCCGACGTTGCCGACAAGATTCGTGCCGGCAAGGTTCAGGCTGCTGGCGCTATCGTCGGTCAGGTCATGAAGGCTACCCGCGGTCAGGCTGACGCCGCCCGCGTGCGTGAGCTGATTCTGGCTGAGTGCGGCGTGGAAGGCTAAGTTTTTCCGCTGACCCGGCTCTAACGTAAAAGAGGCGCTGTCTCCCGAGGTGGGAGGCGGCGCCTCTTTCGCTTTTCACCCTATTCCAGGTTCTGCGCGGGATGCGCGGTTCCACTTGGATTCTGCATGGAAAGCGGTATTCGTCCTTGTTCCTACAGGGGACCCGCCCTCGCTTCGCTTCGGGCACCCTGATGTCACGTTCGGACGATACCGCCTTTCCTCGCTGGGCGTAGCAGGTTACCGAGCGGGTGCGGCCGCGTTTTCCGGATGCGCCCTCAGGGTGTCAGTCCGGACGCTCTCCGATGCGGAGCGAGGAGAGGGCGGAGCGTCCGGGTGACGGGTGCCCCTGCGTAGGCGCGGAGGAAATATGCGGCGCCCCGCCCCTGATTAGTGAGGGGAGGAACGAGGAGGAACGCCGTCCCTCGAGCAGAGCAACGTACTTAAACGAAGAACGCTCCGTCCGTATCACTCAGATACAGACGGAGCGTTCTATTTAATGTGAGGTTGGCGTGTCTACAGCCTACTCAGTAACGCCGAGGTTGCTCAGCAGGAACGCGTAATCCCACGCAATCTCACGCCAACGCGTATACCGGCCCGAACCGCCGCCGTGACCGCCCGACATGTCAATCTTCAGCAGCGGCACCGGCGACGACGGGTCAATCTGCTCACGCAGCGCCGCAACCCACTTGGCGGGCTCCACGTAGAGCACGCGCGTGTCGTGCAGGCTCGTCACCGCAGCAATCGCCGGGTAGCGGACCGGGCGGATGTTCTCGTATGGGGTGTACGACTTCATGTAGGCGTACACTTCCGGGTCCTCAATCGGGTTGCCCCACTCTTCCCATTCCATTGCCGACAGCGGCAGCTCCGGGTCGAGGATGGTGGTCAGCGCATCCACGAACGGTACGGCTGCCAGGCAGGCGGCGTACTTTTCGGGGGCGAGGTTCAGCACGGCACCCATGAGCAGACCGCCGGCGCTACCACCGTAGCAGCCGATACGCGCCTCATCAGCCCACGGCTTCGCCGCAATGTAGCTGGTGACGTCCACGAAGTCGGTGAAGGTGTTCTTCTTCGCGAGCTTCTTACCGTTCTGGTACCAGGAGCGGCCCATCTCGCCGCCGCCGCGAATATGTGCGATGACGTAGATGACGCCGCGGTCCAGGATCGACAGCATCGGGATGGAGAACATCGGGTCCATGGACGACTCGTAGGAGCCGTAACCGTACTGGATGACCGGGTGCGGCTTGCTCATGTCCAGGTCGGCGCGGTGAATCACCGAGATCGGGATGAGCGTGCCGTCCGCCGCAGGCGCCCAGTCGCGGTAGGCGCGGTAGTCCTCGCGGTTGTAGCCGCCGAGTACCGGGGTTTCACGGCGCAGCAGCAGGGTCTGCGACATGGGGAAGTAGTCGTAGACGCGGCGCGGCGTCAGGAACGAGGTGTAGGCGATGCGCAGCACGGGGGAGTAGTTTTCTGCACGCAGTACGGAGGCGGTGTACAGTTCCTCGTCGAAACCGGCAGGTTCCATGAAGGTCACGCCGGCGGGGCGGCGGCGGCGCCACTGGATGGGCAGCTGCTCACGCGGTGCGAGGAAGATGCGGGTGGTGGTGTCTGCGCGGGCGGTGACGACCAGGTGCGTTGCGGTGAAGGTGAAGCCTTCCAAGCGCACGTGTTCGCTGTGGCGGATGACCGGCACCCAACGCTGCGCGTACTCTTCGAGGCTTTCGCCTTCGCGCGGCATGTCTGCGAGGACCAGCTCGGAGTTCAGCGCATTGTAGTCGTGCTGAATCAGCAGGTGCTGTTCGCCGGCGATGTTGAGCGGCTCGGCGTAGTATTCGATGCCCGCGCTCTTGGGGATGAGCAGGGTCGGCTCGCCCTTGGGTTCGCGGGTGGGGATGAGGCGCACTTCCGTGTATTCGGAGTTGGAGCTGGTAATGACCACGGAGGAACGGTCGGAGCTCATGGCGGCGCTGAGCCACATGGTGTTGTCCGGTTCCTCGTAGATCAGGTGGTCTTCGGTGTCCTGTCCGACGTCGTGCACGTAGACACGCCAGGGGCGCCACGATTCGTCGGGGACGAGGTAGATGAGCTGCTCGGCGTGGTTGATGAAGAAGGAGCCCGCCGCAATGTTGGGGATGGTGTCTTCGAGGAAGGCGCCGGTTTCCATGTTGAGGAAGCGCTGCTCGTAGCGTTCATCGCCCTTCTCGTCCACGGAGATGCTCAGCAGCTTGCCGTTACGTGCAGGCTGGAAGCTGCCGAGGGAGAAGAACTCCATGTCCTTGGCGTATTCGTTGCAGTCGAGGATGACGACTTCACCCTCGAGTACTTCGCCGGGGGTGACGGTCGGCGGGGTGTAGCGCACCACCTCGTCGCCTTCGTGCAGGGCGGGGTAGCGGTAGAAGACGGGGTACTGGCCGCCGGGCACCATGCGGCTGTAGTACCACCAGTCACCGATACGGTTCGGGACGGTCAGGTCCGACAGCAGGGTGCGGTCCTTGATTTCGTTGAAGATGGATTCGCGGAGGGGCTGCTGGTCTGCGGTGACAGCTTCGGTGTATTCGGCTTCTGCCTTGAGGTAGTTGAGGACCTCTTCGCTTTCCTTGTCGCGGAGCCATTCGTAGGGGTCGATGAAGACGTCGCCGTGGTGTTCGCGGCGGTGCTCGACCTTCTTCGGTACGGGCGGGGTGAGGTTCTGTTCAGCCATGCTGCCACCTCTTTCATTGGGTTATGGGTTTGTGAATGGTGTGTGCCGTCTGCGCCTGCGTTCCTGTGCCGCCGGGTGGCGGTGAGGGTGTGCGGGGGAGTGTGGGCACGCCTAGTTCTAGTGTATCGAAGAGTGAGGCAGGCTACTGTATTGCTGTCTGTGCGGGATTGCCCGGCTCAGCTTGTGGAAGCCTCACTGGAGCCTCACCGGGACATGTGCGTTCAGCGGCTAGTTGGCGCGGCCCTTAAGGGACATGAGGGTGCGGCGACCCGCCTTATTCGCCTTCGTGAAGGCGCGGTTGCTCTGCCGGTATTCGCGCTCCTGAGACCGCAGGCGCAGGCGCGCGGATTCTGCCATCATCCTGCGGTAGCGTTCGAAGCGCTCGGGGTCGAGGGTGCCGTCAGCGAGAGCCTGTTGCACCGCGCATCCGGGTTCGGAGCTGTGGGAGCAGTCGCTGTACCGGCAGGCGGCGGCGTAGCTGGAGACGTCGTCGAAGGTTTCGTCAATCGCGGAGCTATCGCTTGTGGCGGCGAGGGCTCGCACGCCCGGGGTGTCAATGAGCACCGTGCCTGCTGAAGATTCTGCACCGGAGCCTGCCTCACCGGGCAGAACAATCATTTGGCGGCTGGTGGTGGTGTGGCGTCCCTTGCCGTCGGCATCGCGAACCGCGGAGGTCGCCTGCACCCGGTTTTCTGCGGCGTCTTCGCGGGGGTCGGCTCCGGGATTGAGCAGGGCGTTGACGAGGGTGGATTTACCGGCACCGCTGCGGCCCAGGAATACGGCAGTACGTCCGGCGACGAGCTCCGCAACCGGTGCGGGGTCGTAGCCGTTATCCGTGCAGACGGTGAGTACCGCGTCCACGCCGCCACCCAGAGAATCCCGATACCCGGCGAGCTGTTCCGCGGTGACCAGGTCACCCTTGGTGAGAATTAGAGCGACCTGCACCCCGGATGCGTGCGCGAGGGCGGTGTAGCGTTCGATTCGCCCGATGGACGGCTCGGGGAAGCACGGCTCAACGACGCAGAGCATATCCACGTTGGCAGCAACGGGCTGGTCAGCGGATTCTCGGGTGGCGCTGGGGCGGGTGAGGTAGCTTCGGCGGGGCAGAATCGCGAGGGTTTTATGCTCCGCGGGCTGGGTTTCACCGCCGGTTCCGGGGATGGGCTGAGCCAGTACCCAGTCGCCTACGACGGGGTATTCCTCTTCGCCGTAGTCGTTCTCGACCGGGCGCAGGGGAGCGGAAAGCTTCACGAGCTCGCCCCGCTCGCAGGTCAGCAGCTCGCAGCGGGTGCGGTGCACGGCGCTGACGCGGGCGAGGGTGAAATCATCAAGGGTGCCGTCGAGGGTGAACGCGGCGCGGATTGCCGCGCCCTGCCAGGAGGGGTCGAAACCGAGGGTCTCTAGCGTGTACGCGGTGGGAGGGATAGGCACAGGATGTTCTTTCTTGGTCGTGGTGCCCGGTTGAATATGACACCCGGATAATGCGCCGGGTAGCGGGCACTTAAAAGGTTCGTTCTTTTTGGGTTTTACGCCCTATAGCAGCGTTATAGCAGCGAGGCGCGGGCACCGGCACGGATGCGGCGGGCAGCAAGATACGTCAGCCCCAACCCGATAGCGGCGTAGAGCATCCCCAGGGCTGTATCTGCAGCCAAGAGCGCGAAGAGATCCGGGGTGGTGCTGCTCGCAGTACCGCCAGAGGTATCTAAAGCCTGCACCAGCCGGGACCCCGGAACCCACGAACACAGCCACGCAAGCCATGCGGGGTAGGTGCTCACCGGAACGATGACGCCTGCGCTAACCGGCAGAATAATCGCCAGAAAATTGGACCCCGTGTACGGATCCGACAGGTATAGCCCCAGGCCGGCGGCAAAAATGCCCAGGCAGACCCCGCCCAGAACCGCAACCGGCATCAGCGCAAGGGCGCCCAGCAGAAGCCCCGAAACCGCTCCGGTAGAGGGTGCCGTGAGGGACAGCAACCACACGATGCCCACATTGCTCAGACCCGTCACGGACGCCAACAGGGCCGGTACCGCCGCCGCGCCCAGCCAGTAGCCCGCATCCACGGGGCGTGCCGTGCACACGTACTCGAAGACACCAATCCAACGGTCAGTGGCGACGCGCGCGACAATACCGGCTGCCACCGAGCTGAGGGTGGCAATCAGGGCGGTTGCACAGCCGATGCGTACCGTATCGTTTGCGGCGAGGTCGGCACCCAGAAGCACCGTAAAAAGCACGTTGAGGCCCGGCACGAGCACCAGGGTAGTGATAGCCGTTCCGAGGGTTGCAAAGGTAATGGATGACGACCAGCCGATAGAGGCGGTAGACAGAGCCCGACGCATCACACCAGGCAGGGCAACAGCGCCAGGCAGGGCAACAGAAGAGAGAGCACGCACGTTACATCGCCCCCAGGGTGCCGCGATGACGGGCGGAGGCGAGAGCCTTCCGAGCAAAAAGGAAGGCACACAACGCCCAGATGAAGCTCACGAATAGAGTCTGTGCTACGGGCAGGAACGCATCCGCCGGGGTAGTGATGGCGGTACGCCCAAGTAGGAGGTGCACCGGCGCTTGCAGGGGGATGAGCGTGCCCGCAGCATTCAGCCAGCCGGGCGCCTCAACGGTCGTGAAGAGAACCCCGGAGAGAATAAACACCGGTACAAGCAGAAGCTCCTCGTAGGCGATAGCGTTCGGCGTCGCCACGAAGAACACCGCAATCATAAACGTGACCGACAGGCACGCAAGCCACAGCAGGGGAACGCCCAGAAGGTAGCGGGGCCAGAGGGCGGAAAAGTCGGTGACCTGCGGATTGAGCGTCACAAGAGCCCAGATGAGCCACGACAGTGGCAAAGCCGCCAGACCCACAATGGAGGCGCTCGAAACGATAGCCGCCAGCACCCGCACCGGAGAGACCGACCCCGAACACAGGTACACGAGAGTCCCGCGGAAACGCTCAAAATTAATGATGCCCGCCGACACGATACAGACCGACCACATGCCCACAATACCGGCCCGAGTCCACGCCAGGGTCGGGTCAACGGAGTGGCTCTCGGAACTCTGCGCCGCCGCGTGCACCGCAAGAGCCTGAATAATAACCGACCCGAGCACCGTACTGATGAGCAGCTGAATGAAGTAGGGGACCGTCAGAAACTGCCGCAGGCTAAAGCCCATAAGTCGCAACTGGCGGGCGCACTCCTGCCACAGGTCGTACCCTTGGGTCTGCTGCCGGGGCTCTTTCACACCTTCACTACCATGCGCGCCTCGTGCGTTCATCGCTTGAGCCCCTCCGCCATTGCCAGGTATGCCTCTTCCAGAGTCGCCGGTCGCGTGTACGGCTCGGTCCGCGCCCCGATGCGTGCGGCGGCAAGCCCCTCCGCCAGGATGCGGTGCGCCGCGCCCGCCTCGAACGTGGCGCGCTCGCCGTGCCAGTAGAGAGTGAGTTCCCAGCCGGAACCGCGCGGGGCAAAAAGTACCGCCGCCTGATTGCCGAGGAATCCGCGCAGCGTATCAAGACCCTCGGTGGCGGTGGCCTCGACCTGTACCACGGTCGTGGCGGCAATACCGGCGTGTGCGGCAACATCCTCGAGGCTACCGCTCACAGCGACGGAGCCGGCACCCAAAACGGTGATGGTGTGCGCCAGATCCTCAATTTCGCCCAGTAGGTGGCTCGTCAGCAAAATGGCGGCACCGTCTTCTGCCAGAGAACGGATCAGGGCACGCACCGTCAGCGCGATATCGGGGTCGAGACCGTTCGTCGGCTCATCCAGCAGGAGCAGAGCGGGGGAGCCGAGCGTAGCGCGGGCAATGTGTAGGCGCTGCTTCATGCCGCGGGAGAACTCCTGAACGGGGCGCGTGGCGGCGTCGGTGAGTTCCACACGGGCTAGGGCGTGTTCCACCTCGTGCCGTCGAGCCCGCCCGCAGACCCCCGCAATATCCGCGAAGAACAGCAGATTATCGCGTGCGCTGGCGCGCGGGTAGAAGCCGTTATCCCCACCCAACGCGAGACCCACGTGACGGCGCGCCCGCTGCGGATGGGCGATGGCGTTAACGCCGTTCACGGTGAGGGTGCCGCTGGTGGGGGTGAGCAGGGTTGAGCACATCTGCACGGTGGTTGTTTTGCCCGCGCCGTTGGGGCCGAGGAGGGCGTGGATCTCGCCGGAGCTGATGCGAAGGGACACGCGGTCGACGGCGGTGAAGGCGCGTTCGCCCGTGCCAAAGATGCGGCTAAGCTGCGCCGCATCAAGAACAAGAGACATATAGGTAACCTTCGGGTATGACCCTCTGGCTCCTATACCGGAGGGATACTGTGCAGGGTAAACGGTGTAGTGAACTGCGCCCTGCGTGAATGTATGCGTAGTCCCAGTGTACCGAAAAGCACGATTAAAAGTGATGAGGGTTACTATACGGGCGGTTTTGGGTGGGTACCTTCGCACCCCGACTGCCCCGGCTTCGTTACTAACGTTTTGTTACAGACGTTAAAAAACGTCATCTTTGCAATGAAATGTCTTAAAGTGCCGCGCACCCACAAAATCCTTGACCCCGCCCCGCGCCCTATGACACCCTGAATACAGGTCAAGAGCGCCAGCGATAAGCCCCAGCTAGCTGGCCGGCAACCCTCCTCCGCGGTGGGGTGCCCTGGGTGAAGACCGGGCGACACGCAAAAGCGTGACGCAAGCGCGGGACCGATGTGACCGAATCCGGTACATCAATCGTGACAGGATTATTCGACGACGATTCCTGTACCGCTCGGCATGCGGCCCCCTAACTATCCCCTTAGGAGAGCCAAGCATGAGCAACAACACTACCGTCCCGACTCCCGCCAACCCCGCCGGTTGGAAGTTCGAAACCCGCCAGATTCACGCAGGTCAGGCGCCGGATGCCGCAACGGGAGCTCGGGCACTACCTATCTACCAGACCACCTCTTTCGTCTTTGAAAGTGCCGAGCAGGCAGCGAACCGTTTCGCCCTCGCCGAGCTGGGCCCCATTTACACCCGCCTCAACAACCCCACCCAGGAAGTCATCGAAAACCGTATCGCTTCCCTGGAAGGCGGCGTTGGCGCGCTGCTGCTGGCATCCGGCCAGGCAGCTATCACCTACGCAATCCTGAACATTGCCGGTGCAGGCGACCACATTGTTGCCTCCCCCTCCGTGTACGGCGGCACCTACAACCTGCTCAAGTACACCCTCGCCGACCTCGGTATCGAAACCACCTTCGTTGAGGACCCCGATAACCTGGACGAGTGGCGCGCCGCGGTTCGCCCCAATACCAAGCTGTTCTACGGCGAGTCCGTGCCCAACCCCCGCAACGACGTGCTCGACATTGAGCCCATCGCAGCAATCGCGCACGAAAACGGTGTACCCCTGATTGTGGACAACACCGTACCCACCCCCTACCTGCTGCGCCCCATTGAACACGGCGCGGATGTGGTCGTCCACTCCGCCACCAAGTACCTGGGCGGCCACGGCACCTCCATCGGCGGCGTGATCGTGGACTCCGGTAACTTCGACTACGGTGCAGACCCCGAGAAGTTCCCCAAGTTCAACCAGCCCGCCCCCGGCTACCACGGCCTGGTCTACGCACGCGACCTGGGCAAGGACTCCGCATTCGGCGCGAACCTCTCCTACATCCTGAAGGCGCGCGTCTCCCTGCTGCGTGACACCGGCGCCGCCATCTCCCCGACCAACGCCTTCAACATCGGCATCGGTCTGGAGACTCTCTCCCTGCGCATCGAACGCCACATTGAGAACGCCACCAAGGTCGCCCACTGGCTCGAAGCAAACCCGCAGGTCGAGAAGGTCATCTGGGCTGGCGTGGAATCCTCCCCCTGGTACGAGCGCGCACAGAAGTACCTGCCCAAGGGCCCCGGTGCGGTGCTCGGCTTCACCCTCAAGGACGCAACCCTGGAGCAGACCCGCAACTTCGTTGACGCACTGAAGCTGCACTCCAACGTGGCGAACATCGGTGACGTGCGCTCGCTCGTGATTCACCCCGCCTCCACCACCCACGCTCAGCTTTCCACTGAGGAGCTGGAGAAGATTGGCGTGTACCCGAACTTCGTCCGCCTGGCAGTCGGTATTGAGAACATTGACGATATTCTCGCCGACCTGCAGTTGGGCTTCGACACCCTCTCCTAAACGGTGATGCAACCCGCAGGTGGACCGGTAAGCTACGGCTTCTCGGTCCACCTGCGGATTCCCCGTTACGGAGCATTTCAAGAGCGCACGGCACCACCGCCTCACTGCCTCAACCCGCAGATGAAATCTGCAGGCGAGTACCCCGCTCACACCCGGCACTACCTCGCCGGCCAACCCAGTGAAGGGAACCCCATGACTACCCAGAGCACTAGCCAGTCCGGTACCTCCCAGCCCGGCACTATCAACCAGCCTGTCACCGCACCCATCCCCGTGGCGGGCACTCAGCGTGAGCACCCTGAAGCGCAAGGCTACCTGCGTCAGCTGAACATCGGCGACCTGGAGCTCGAATCCGGCGTGACCCTGCCGCAGGTCACCATCGGCTACGAAACCTGGGGTACCCTCAACGAGGCTGGCGATAACGCCATCCTGATTCTGCATGCGCTCACCGGTGACACGCATGTCTCCCGCGGCGTACCGACCCCCGATATGCCCGCCCCGCTGATTCGCGCTATCGAATCGGACGGCTGGTGGGAAGGCATCGTGGGCCCCGGCTCGGTCGTGGACACCAACCGCTACTTCGTGATTGCCCCCAATATTCTGGGCGGCTGCTACGGCTCCACCGGACCGGCAAGCATCATTCCCGAGGGCTACCCGGGCGCCGGTGAGCACTGGGGCTCCCGCTTCCCGCAGGTGAGCATCCGCGACTCTGTGCGCGCTGAGGCACGCCTGGCACGTGCCCTGGGCGTGACCAGCTTCCGCTACGTGATTGGCGGTTCTCTCGGTGGCGCACGCGCCCTGGAGTGGGCGGCAACCAACCCCGAGCTGGTGCGCGGATGTGCGGTGATTGCCTCCGGCCCTTCGGCTACCGCGGAGCAGATTTCCTGGGCTCACACCCAGAACATTGCGATTCGTTCGGACGCAAACTTCGCCGGCGGCGACTACTATGCCGGTCCTGCGCCGACCGCAGGACTTGCCTTGGCCCGCCGTATCGCGCACACCACCTACCGTAGCCCCGCCGAGCTGGAGCACCGCTTCGGCCGCGAAGAGAACCGTGGCGAAAGCACCGTGGGTGGCTCGCTGGGTGAGCCGCGTGGCCGCTACGCCATTGAAAGCTACCTGGACCACCACGGCGCCAAGCTGGTTGAGCGCTTTGACGCGAACAGCTACCTTGCCGTGAATGAGGCGCTGATTTCGCACGATGTGGCGCGTGGCCGCGGCACCCTGGCGCAGGCGCTGGCGCACACCGATTGCGAGTGGACGATTGCGGCGGTGAATACGGACCGTCTGTTCTTCCCGCACGAGTCGCACCGCTTGGCGGAGGCGCTGCCCACCCCGGTTACCGTGGACATTATCGAGTCGAACCACGGCCATGATGGCTTCTTGATTGAGGCGAAGCAGGTGGAGAAGATTCTGGCGCGCGCCCTCGGCGTTGAAGATGAATCCGCCACCCCGAGTGAGGCGCAGCGTGAGCGTGAAGCTTTGGAATCGATGACTCGCCTGTACGGCGCTGTTAATCGCTAACTCGACCGGCGCCCGAAGGCGTTTCACGCATCCTGCTGAATGTTGTTTTATCCAAACAGTTGGGTGTGGGATTGTTCGGGAATGACTGGGTATTCTCAACTGTCCTTCCGCCCACCGTGAATTAACCTTCACCCTCAGGGTTATGTAACAGAATGCCGGATGTTCGCATGATGTGAGCACCCGGCATTTCTTTGCATCCGCATAAAGAGTATCGTGCCAGGTCAGGGAATATTTTCCGGTTTTTCGAGTGTTTTTGAAACCGCCGCGAGATACCGCGGAAGTAGCCTCCTGTTGCACTGGAAGGTAAAGGTTCTCGGTTTGCTTTAGACCCGCTCTAACCCCATAGCATTAAAGCTGTGGTAAGTATTCAAGAGGTAGCGGAGCAGTTGGGGGTGAGCACCCACGCCCTGCGGTACTACGAGAAAGAGGGGCTCATCGCGGTGCCCCGTGATGCTCACGGAACTCGCGTTTTTGACGAGGAGTCCATCTCCTCGGCACGGTTTATTGCTACCTGCCGTCAGGCCGGCATGAGTCTTGCCGACATTCGTACAATCTTGGACAATCCGGATGATCACGCCCTCTCCGTTGAAGTGATGGAACGTGCCCGCCGAAAGATTGAAAACGAGATTGTGGGGTTGCAACAGAACCTTGAGCACCTGGATCGCCGTATTCAGGAGCACCGCCGTCACCTCGACGGCACCCGCTAGATAGCCATCTAGTTTTCATGCACACACAGCATGTAACGCCCGGTAATCCCCTGAGTACGGGGAATACCGGGCGTCTTTTCGTATTCAGCTGATGATGCTTGATTACTCATGCTGAGCTGCTGGGTACTTTCAGCCCGAAGGTTTAACCCCGGGTAGCTTACCCCCAGGTAGCCTCCTGCGGGTCAACACCGTGTGTACGAGCATTCTCGTAGATGACATCTCGCAACCACTCCGCGAGCCCGGTCGCGAGCTTCTCGTAGTACGCTTTGAAGCGGGCATCCTCAACGTAACCGCGGGCTAGAATAGCGTGCTTAGCGGGGGTGACCTCAAAGAAGAACAGGGAGGCGCGGTGCCGCTCGGCGAGCGCATTCGCCTCCTCACTGCCCGGCTGCACACCGCGGTTGAACGCCTCGACGAGGGCCTGTTCTACCTCGTCAATCTGCTGTTTGCCGTTCTGCCAGTCGGCACGGTCCATTGAGGCAGTACGGCGCTGGTATTCAGCCCAGTCGTCAGTTTTCACGTAACGCTCCTGCGCTTCCTGCTGGTGGGCGAGGCTGAACCCTTCACCCATAATCTCTGCTTTTTCGGCAGCGCTGAGCTGCTCATTTTCAGGTGCCATGGTGTCCTCCAAAAGGTGTTCGATGGTTTCAAGCATGCGCCCGTACGCGGCGATTTTGCGTTGAAGCATATCCCGCTGGGCGAGCAGATGCTCGGTGCTGTTCGCCCGATCCTGCAGTATGTTGCCAATAGCGTCAAGGCTCATGCCGATGGCGCGGTACCCCATGATGACGGTGATTCGTTCAAGATCTGCATCGGTGTAGTACCGGTACCCGTTGAACTCATCATGTGCCGGGTTGAGCAAGCCTCGCTGCTCCCAGTGGTGTAGCGTGCGGACCGTGAGCCCGTGCAATGATGCTGCTTCTCCTACGGTGTATTCATGGTGCCCGTCAGGTGGTGTTATGTTCGCGTCCATGACTTCACCCTAAAACCTGACGTTAGGTGAGGGTCAAGCTAGCGGCGGAACCTACGGTGCAGATTTGCGGGGGAGTCCTCGCTAAGATGGGTGCATGAGCGAAAACAAATACGTCGTCGAATACACCCGCCCCGAGAACGAACGCGCAGGCACCCACCTGGTGCTCATGCTACACGGCTACGGCTCCCAGGAGCACGATCTGCTGTCCCTGGCGGAGCACCTTCCGCAGGAGGGCTTCACCTACGCCTCCATGCGTGCACCGCAGCCGGTCGGCACCCAGTTCTCCGCAGACTCGACCGGCGCCTACATTGCCGCAGACGCTATCGGCTACCAGTGGTACCCGCTGAACCAGCAGCTCGAATCTGACCAGCGCGACATCGAGCAGGCGAGCGACTACGTGCTGGAGTGGGTGCGCGCGAACCGTGAACCGTACGCATCGGTGACCCTGCTGGGCTTCTCGCAGGGCATGGGCATCGCAACGTCGATGGTGCGTCACGCCCCCGGCGAGTTCGCCGCAGTGGTGGGTCTGTCCGGCTACGCGGTGGACTCGGACTCGCCGTACTTCAAGGATGAGGAGCTGAAGAAGACCGAACTGCCGGTGTTCTTCGGCCGCGATCAGGAAGACCCCGTCATCCCGCAGGAGATGGTGAACTACACCTACGACTGGATCCGCAAGTACACCGACGGCATCAAGGTGCTGTACGCCGGTGCGGGTCACGGCGTGAGTGCCATGGAGATTCGCCACGTGGGCGAGTTCCTGGAGGTGAAGGTGCAGGGTAAGGAGCCGCGTATTCGTGCGCAGAAGGTTGCGGAGGCGACCGGCACCGTGGAAGGCTCTGACGCCTAAAACGGCTATAGGGAAAGCCCCGAGTCATCATGACTCGGGGCTTTGTGTTTGCTTTTGCTTCCGCTCGGTTCTGTGCAGTTCCGCTTGGAAAGGCGGTTATCGTCCTCGTTCCTACAGGGGCTGGGTGGGTGGGTACGCTATACCCTTCCTCCGCTCCTGCAGGGGCACCCGCCGCACCCGGACGCTCCGCTTCTCCTTGCTTCGCTGCGGAGAGCGCCCGGGTGGGCACCCTGATGTCGCTTCCGGAGGGTATAGCTACCCTCGGCTCTGGTGAGGTGCGCGCGGAGGGGCGGTGTCGTCCGAAAGTGACATCAGGGTGCCCGAAGCGAAGCGAGGGCGGGTTCCCTGTAGGAACGAGGACGGTCACCAGCGCCTCCAGCGCTCAGACAAACCAAATGCGGACTAGTCCTCGTGGGCAACCTTCACGGTCACGCCGTTGAGGGTCACGGTGTCGCCGGGATGCAGCTGCTTGCCGCGTGCTTCCTCAATGTCGCCGTTGACCTTTACCAGGCCGTGCTGAATGACCTCGCGTGCCTGCGCGCCGTCCTCTACGAGGTTGGCGAGCTTGAGGAACTGGCCGAGGCGGATCATGTCGTCGCGAATAAAAATTTCTTCCATGCTCTCTAGTTTATCCCGCCGGGTGCTTCCGGGTGTCCGGCAAAAATGGGGGAGTGGTGGACCGGGTAGGCATACCCAGGGGTGGGGTGGTGATGGTACCCTAGTGTCTTGCATCAAAAAGTGTGCATACTGCGCCGATGAGCGCGAATACGGGCGCCCCGTTCTGGGTCGCGTCCCTTATCAACCCGAACTCACGCACGTCACAGCCGGTGGCGGGGCAGAAGGAGTAACTATGGCTGAAAAGTCCACCCTCGATAACGTTATTGCGCTCGCGAAGCGCCGCGGCTTTGTTTTCCAGGCCGGTGAAATTTACGGCGGTTCCCGCTCCGCATGGGACTACGGCCCCCTCGGTGCAGAGCTGAAGGAAAACATCCGTCAGCAGTGGTGGCAGCGTTTCGTCCGCTCTCGTGCGGACATGGTTGGCCTGGACTCCTCTGTTATTCTGCCTCGTGCGGTGTGGGAGGCATCCGGTCACGTGGCGACCTTCACCGACCCGCTGGTTGAGTGCCTGTCGTGCCACAAGCGTCTGCGTCAGGATCACCTGCTGGAGAACTTTGAGGCGAAGAAGGGCCGCGCGGCTGAGGGCATGGAAGAGATTGCTTGTCCGAACTGTGGTACTCGTGGTGAGTGGACTGAGCCGCAGAACTTCTCCGGTCTGATGAAGACTTACCTGGGCCCGGTTGATAATGAGGAGGGTCTGCACTTCCTGCGCCCGGAGACCGCTCAGGGTATTTTCGTGAACTTCAACAATGTGGTCACTGCTTCTCGTAAGCGCCCGCCGTTCGGTATTGGCCAGATTGGTAAGTCGTTCCGTAACGAGATCACTCCCGGTAACTTCATTTTCCGTACTCGTGAGTTCGAGCAGATGGAAATCGAGTATTTTGTGCACCCGGATGACGCTGATAAGTACTTCAACGAGTGGGTTGAGGACTGCTGGAACTGGTTCGTTGACCTGGGTATTAACCCGGATAACATGCGCCGCTTCGACGTTCCTAAGGAGGAGCGTGCACACTACTCGGCTGGCACTATTGATGTTGAGTACCGCTTCGGCTTCCAGGGTTCGGAGTGGGGCGAGCTGATGGGTGTTGCGAACCGTACCGACTACGACCTGGGCGTGCACAACGAGCACTCTAACGCGAAGCTTGAGTACTTCGACCAGGCTACCGGCGAGCGTTACGTGCCGTACGTGATTGAGCCGTCCTTCGGTCTGACCCGCTCCATGATGGCGTTCCTTGTTGACGCATACGTTGAGGATGAGGCACCCAACACTAAGGGTGGTGTGGATAAGCGCGTCGTGCTGAAGCTCGACCCGCGTCTGGCACCGGTGAAGGCAGCTGTTCTGCCGCTGTCGAAGAAGGCTGAACTGTCTGAGCCGGCAACTAAGCTGGCGAATGAGCTGCGTGGCCTGTGGAACGTGGACTATGACGAGGCGGGCGCTATTGGCCGCCGTTACCGCCGCCAGGATGAGATCGGTACTCCGTTCTGCATCACCGTGGACTTTGACACTCTCGAGGATCAGGCTGTGACCATCCGTGAGCGCGACACCATGAACCAGGAGCGTGTGGCTCTGGATCAGGTGAAGTCTTACCTGGCTGCACGCCTGGCAGGCTAAAAATATTTCATAACATGGTCGGCGGGTAGCTTCTTAGAGCGAAAGAGGCTACCCGCCGTCGTGTATTTGGGCTACCCTGGTTAGACTGATTGGCACGATTGATGCGAGCGAAGGAAAGGTGCACGGACATGGCTGAACACCTCAGCGAAAAATTTGAGATTCGCCCCTGGCAGGAGGGTGATGACCTTGCCCTGCTTGAGATTTGGAACTCTGCCCGCAATGAGGTTGAGGAGCGCCAGCGTGGCCTTTTTGGCCCGGATACGGACGCGCCGTTTAGCCGCACTCTGGTGGTGACTGTTTCTGGTGTGCCGGTTGCTGCGGGTACTGTGGTTGCTTCACTGTTGCATCCGACGCGTCTGTGGTCGTATGTGGAGGTGGCTGCTGATCACCGCCGTCAGGGTATTGGTACCGCCCTGCTGAATGCGTTGCGTGAGGTTGCGGCGGAGCACGGTCAGACCACTGCTCTGCGTGTGAAGCTTGCCCCGTTTAGCGATGGTGAGGAGTTCGCTCAGGCTGCTGGTTTTAAGCTGATTCAGCGTTCCCGTATGGTGCGTGTGGAGCCGGGTGCTATTCCTCCGGTGTCGCTGCGTGAGGACGCTGACGGTAATGAGACTCAGGCGATTGAGGATTTGGCGACCGGTTCGGTTGAGCTGACCGCCGCGCTGTGGGAGTTCTACCGCCGCGCCCACGAGTGGGATGTTCCCGCTGAGGTGGGTTTGGGCACGGTGAACCGCTACTTCCTCTCGGATGAGGTGCGTGCTTTTGGCGCCGTGGTGTTGCGCGACCATATTCGTGAGGCCGCCGCCGAGGGTAAGAAGGGCCCGATTGTAGCGTTTGCGGTGAGCTACCAGCCCTTCGAGACTGATCCGGAGGCGGCGCTGGTGAATGAGAACACCGCCACCGAGCTGCTGCTGGGCTACGACTTCGATAATGAGGGCGCCGTGGAGGCGATTATGCAGGTGCTGTCCCTGCTGAGCGCTAAGTACCCGGTGCTGGTTGAGGTTGATGACTCTATGGAGGCGCTGGTTCAGGTGACCGACGTGCTGCTACGTGCCGGTACTGCTTCTGTGGAGGGGGATCCGACCTATATTTACGTGACCGAGTAGGTTCCCGAGTAGATTCTCGGTATCGAGCCTGCTGGCTGACTCTTGCCACAAGGGGCGGGGGAGCGGAATGCTTCCCCGCCCCTTGTGCGTACCTGCGCCTCCTCACGTTGACGCAGCCTGCACCGTGCTGCTGCGCCGTGCCGCTGTACTGTGTCCGCTGTACCCCCTCAGCTGAGTCCGGTTCTCGATTTGCCCCCGTATGCCACAATATAGGGGTGAATTCTGAAGCACCCCGTCTTACCCTTCCGCCCCTGAAACTGGGCAAACTGACCGTTGATACTCCCGTGGTTCTCGCCCCGATGGCTGGCGTGACCAATAAGGCTTTCCGCCGCCTCTGCAGTGAATATGGTGGCGGCCTGTACGTTACCGAAATGGTGACTGCGCGCGCCCTGGTGGAGCGTAAGCCCGAGTCCATGCGTATTATTGAGCATGACCCGGACGAGAAGATCCGCTCCATCCAGATTTACGGTGTGGACGCGGTCAACGTCGGTAAGGCTGTGCGCATGGTCGTTGAAGAGGACCGTGCCGACCACATTGACTTGAACTTTGGGTGCCCGGCTCCTAAGGTGACTCGCCGCGGTGGCGGCGCCGCCCTGCCCTGGAAGACTGACCTGTTCACGGCGATTGTGCAGACCGCGGTGAAGGAGGCGTCCCGCAACGATATTCCGCTGACCATTAAGATGCGTAAGGGCATCGACGATGACCACATTACGTTCTTGGAGTCCGCCAAGATTGCTCGTGATGCCGGTGTTGCGGCGATTGCCCTGCACGGTCGTACTGCGGCTCAGCATTATTCGGGTAAGGCTGACTGGGATTCGATTGCGCAGCTGCGCGAGCTGATTCCGGACGTACCGATTCTGGGTAATGGCGATATTTTCTCCGCTGAGGATGCGGTGCGCATGGTTGAGCAGACCGGCGTGGATGGTGTGGTGATTGGCCGCGGCTGCCAGGGTCGCCCGTGGCTGTTTGGTGACCTGCAGAATGCGTTTGAGGGTTCGTCGGAGCGTATCCGCCCGACCCTGACTGAGGTGTCGGACATGATTTACCGCCACGCAGAACTGCTGGTGGAAACCTTCGGCGATGAGACCCGAGGCCTGCGCGAGATCCGCAAGCACGTGGCGTGGTATTTCAAGGGCTACCCGGTTGGTGGCGAGCTGCGCGCGAAGATGGCTCAGGTGCCCGACCTGGCGACCTTCCGTGAGCTGATTGCTCAGCTGGACCACTCGATTGGTTACCCGGGTGCCGCCGTGGAGGGTTCGCGCGGCCGCGCCGGCAGCCCCAAGCAGCCGCACCTGCCCGATGGCTGGCTGGATTCGCGTATCCTGGGGGATGCTGAGCGTCTGGGCCTGGTGGAGGCCGAGCTGGATATTTCCGGCGGCTAAACACCGTCACTTGTGTGCCGCGGCGTGCTGTTTGCGCGTCGCGGCGCATCCTTTTTGCGAGCCTGTTTGCGCGTCGCGGCGCATCCTTTTCTGCCCCTATTTACCGCGCCTGCACCGCCTGCAGGCGCTACCTGTTGACCCCCACCGTAGAATTGAGTTTATGGCTGGATTAATCCGCAAAGAAGACATTGACGAAGTCCGCGCCCGTACCGATATCCGCGAAATCATTGAAGGCTACGTGAGCCTCAAAAGCGCCGGTATAGGCACCTTCAAGGGGCTGTGCCCGTTCCACGACGAGCGCACGCCCTCCTTCAATGTGCGCCCGCAGGTCGGCTCGTACCACTGCTTCGGCTGCGGTGAATCCGGTGACGTGTACTCCTTCGTCATGGCGATGGAACACACCAGCTTCGTTGAGACGGTGGAGCGTCTTGCCGCGCGCATCGGCTACACCCTGCACTACGAGGGCGGTAAGCCCGGCGACCGCTACGAGGCGGGCATGCGCCGCCGCCTGCTCGACGCGCACAAGATTGCCGCCGAGTTCTTCGAACGCAACCTCTATAGCGCCGATGCTCAGGAGGCGCAGCGCTTCCTCGGCGCCCGCGGTTTCGACCCCGCCGCAACCCGCAAATTCGGTGTCGGCTACGCCCCGCGCGGCTGGGACCACCTGCTTAAGCACCTTCGCTCCCAGGGCTTCACCGATGAGGAGCTGAAGGCGACCGGCATGTTCTCCGAGGGCAACCGCGGCCTGTACGACCGCTTCCGCGGCCGCATTATCTGGCCCATCCGCACCATTGCCGGCGAGACCATCGGCTTCGGTGCCCGCCGCCTCTTTGACGACGACCAGGGCCCCAAATACCTGAACACCCCCGAGACTCAGCTGTACAAGAAATCCCAGGTGCTCTACGGCATTGACCTGGCAAAACGCGATATGACCAAGAATAAGCAGGTCGTCATCGTGGAAGGCTACACGGACGTCATGGCGGCACACCTCGCCGGCATCACCACCGCCGTTGCCACCTGCGGCACCGCGTTCGGTCCCGGCCACATCAAGATGGTTCGCCGCATGATCACCGACGACGGCTCCGGCGGCGAAATCATCTTCACCTTCGACGGCGACGCCGCAGGACAGAAGGCCGCCATGGCAGCCTTCCAGGAGGATCAGCGCTTCGTCGCGCAGACCTTCGTGGCGGTTGCCGAGAACGGCATGGACCCCTGCGACCTGCGCCTGCACAAGGGGGATGCCGCCGTGCGCTCGCTGATTGCTTCGCGCCGCCCGCTCTTCGAGTTTGCGATTGATTCGACCCTCGCCAAGTACGATTTGGCGACCCTTGAAGGCCGCGTGCTGGCGATGCGCGCTATCGCCCCGATTATTGCCGGCATCAAGGACCGCGACCTGCGCCCCGCATACATGCGTAAGGTGTCCGGTCAGCTCGGTCTGGAGCTGGACGAGATTCAGCGTGCCGTGGCGTACGCGCAGAATCACCCGAAGCTTTCTCGCTCCCAGCAGGCGGAGGCTAGCGCTGCCGCGCCGCGTTACGAGCGTCTAAACGAGGGACCGCAGAGCGTACCGGGTTACGCGGGTGCGCCGGGTTATACAGGTATTCAGGGGGCAGCTCACGCTGACGCGCCCTACGACCCCGCCTACGATGCACCGCCCCCGGAGGACCACACCGCACCCAGCGCCTACGCCGGGCAGAACGCTGCCGCGCACCCGCCGAGCAGCATTCAGCCCGCCGCACCCCAGCCGGAGGCGGCCGCCCCCACCGTCGAGGAGTTCCTCACCCCCGACCCGCGCGACCCGGTTGCCCGCCTCGAAAAGGCGGCGCTCGAAATTGCCCTGCAACACCCCGAGCTCATCAGCGTAGAACAGTGGCGTAACCTCGCCACCGTGCAGTTCCGCTACCGCACCCACCGCGAGGTGGCCGCCGGCATTATTCATGCCGCAACCGTCATGGCACCCACCCCCGGTATCGAGTGGATCAACTGCGTGCGCTCCGGCGCCGTGGAAGGCGTACACCCCGCCATCGCGGAGCTCGCCGTCTCACCGCTGCCGATCAGCAGCGACGAGCACCTGCCCAACTTCGTCACCGGCGCACTCAATGCCCTGTTCGAACAGCAGATTGCCCGCCAAAAATCCGACCTGATGATGCGCCTAGAGCAGCTCAGCGCCAACCCCGACGACGAAGAGTTCGAAGCGGTACAGCGTCAGCTCCTCGAACTGGAAATGCGCCGCCGACAGCTCAACGCACAGCGCGGCTAAGCACGGTTCTTCTGCTTGCGCCCCAGCAACCTGCCGAACGTCCTGTATTCTGCAGGTTGCCGGGGCACCACCCAAACTAACCACACGGCCCAACCACACAGCCCAAAGAGTGATGCACTTCACGGCATTTCAAGTTGCGGAGCCCAAACAGCCCCGGTATAGTTATTACTCGTTGCAAGGGAAACCAGCAACGAAAACAAAATAATCCCCCGTAGCTCAATTGGCAGAGCATTCGACTGTTAATCGAAGGGTTACTGGTTCGAGTCCAGTCGGGGGAGCCAATATAGCAGAAACCCCAGAGGCAAGCCTCTGGGGTTTCTGCTATATACGTTCCTCTGACTCGAACCAGTAACCACTCCACCCTACGTGAGCGCTGGGGCGCTCCCTTCGGGTTCCGTCTGGTTCGAGTCCAGTCGGAACGTTCTCTCCAAATCGTGAACCAGTAACCACTCCGCCATACGCAGGCGCTGGGGCGCCTGCTCCAGGCCCTCGGGCTTACGCCCTCGGCGGGGTAACGGTTTTTACTTCCTCGCGCGCTCGGAAAATCTTCGCCTCGCTAGTTCGAGTCCAGTCGGAACGTTCTCTCCACATCGTGAACCACTAACCCCTCGGGCTTACGCCCCCGCGAGGTGAAGGTGCTTCACCCCGCAAAAATGTGAAGCCTAACGCGCAGAAAAGTTCCCTACCCACACACGCCACTCACCCACCCGGCGCGCAGTGGGGGAGTGGTGCGCCAGCATCCTCTTGCGCCTACTCCAGGGCAAATCCACAGGGGTAACCAAACCCAGAAAGCTACGCCAGCAGCTCAACACACCCTCCAGAAAGTCAAAAATACCTGAAGAGATACGGCAACCCTCCGCCCAAACGGTCACGCGGAGGTATCATAAGGGGCTAAACTATAGGAGGTGGAGTGCGAAAAAGAAGCCTCCAAAAACACGTCACGGAGAGGTGGTCATGACCACTACTACTAATCCCAAGGCACCCAAGGGTTTCTTTGCTGGCATCAGCGGGATTAAGTCCGGCGTCGCGAACATCATCGACGCTGGCAAAACCTTCAAGGCCCTCGGCCCCAGCCAGGTCAAGGACGAAATCCAGATTGCAAAGCACGAGCTGAAGACCAAGGGCATCGCCGTTGGTAAGGGCGCAGCCTTCTTCGGCGTCGCAGCAGTCTTCGGTCTGTTCCTGATCATTGCGCTGGTCGCCGCAGCGATTCTCGGCCTCGGCACCGTCATGCCCTACTGGGCATCCGCGCTGGTCTTCGCCCTCATCTTCCTCATCGTCCTGGCAATCTGCGCCCTGGTCGGTCTGAAGAAGGTCAAGGCACAGCTGCCGTTCAAGCCCGAATCCGCAATCTTCGGTCTGCTCTTCGACCTCGGCGTACTCAAGGAAGGTACCGCCATGTCCGCTGAGCGCCTGAAGAAGGAACAGGCAGAGCGTGCAGAGCAGAAGGCTAAGGAAGCTGAAGAAGCAGCAGAACGCGCACGTCAGGAAGCTGAAGAGCGCAAGGCACGCGGTGAGGAAGAGCCCAAGCCGCCGACCTTCGAAGAGCTCAAGCAGCGCACCGCAGAGCGTCGCCAGCACCTGGCAGCCCTGCGCGACGACCTGCAGTCCTACACCGGCGACGTTCAGAACAACACCCAGCAGGCTCTGGACGCTCTCAAGGCAGTGCCCTCCGAGGTTGCTGCAAGTGCAGCAGCTACCGGCCGCGGTCTGGCAGAGAACGTGCGCAAGCCCGAGGTTCTGCAGGCACGCTGGAAGTCCTTCGCAGCACTGGGCGCATCCATTGCAACCGTCCTGCACTTCCTGAACCGCCTGGTTCGCCGTTAAACACTGTTCGCCGCTCAACCGGCGCAGGTTTAACGCCATGCGTCCAAACGCCCCGATACTCGTATCGGGGCGTTTGTGCGTCTACGGGCAAGTTGCCGACTTCTGTCTCAATGTGAGGTTTAGAGGTAACTCCCAGCCAAAACCTTCCCTCAACGAGTCGGAGAAGGACGCAGCTCACAGGTAGAATAGACAAGTGCTGTACGTACCGGACCCACCCGGTGCACGCGGCAGACAGAGGTAGAAGCGGCGCACCGTCGCACCCGAAACCCCAAAGTCACCGACACACTACACCCCGATGAGGAGCCCCGTCATGGAACAGGCAAAGACGATTCTGATTGGCGCAGAAACCTACCCGCCGGACATCAACGGTGCAGCACAATTCGGTCATCGCCTTGCCACCTCCATGCTCAAGCGAGGCCACTCCGTGCACGTGGTCGCAGCCAGCCCCATCCCCGGCCCCAGCTACCGCACCGAGGTAGAGAGCGGCATCGTGGAGCACCGCCTGCGCTCGCACCTGCCCCCGACCCACGAGACGAACCGTATCTGCGTGCCCTGGGAAATCTGGTCCGAGGTTGGCGCGATCCTTGACGAGGTCCGCCCGGACGTGGTGCACGTGCAGTGCCACTACATTATTGGTCGCGCCCTCATCTTCCAGGCGAAGCGCCGCGGTATCCGTGTGATTGCAACCAACCACTTCATGCCGGCGAACCTGGACCCGTTCCTGCCCTTCCCCTCCGCAGTGAAGCGCGTGATTGAGAAGATCACCTGGAAGGATATGCGTTTCTGCTTCTCCAAGACCGCGGTCGTTACCACCCCCACCCAGATTGGTGCGGATGCGATGCGCGACCTGGGTCATTTCAATCGCCCCGTCATGCCCGTTTCTAATGGTATTGAGATCAGCGACTACGAGCTGGCTGAGGGTGCTGACGCCGGTAAGGTTCCCGGTGAGCTGCGTATTGCTTTCGTGGGTCGCCTGGCTGAAGAGAAGAACGTGGACGTGCTCATCGAGGCGCTCTCCCTGCTGCCGGATACCCTCGAGCACGTGGTGCTGGACATCGCCGGTGGTGGTGAGCTGCGTGAGGCTCTTGAACAGAAGGCGCACGATTGCGGCGTGTCCGACCGCGTGATTTTCCGTGGCTTCGTTCCGGATGAGCATCTGCCCGAGGTGTACCAGATGGCTGACGTGTTCTGCCAGCCCGGTACCGCCGAGCTGCAGTCCCTGGTGTCCCTGGAGGCGATGAGCGCCTCCACCCCCGTGGTGCTCGCGAACGCGCTGGCTCTGCCGCACCTGGTGGAGGAGGGTGTGAACGGCTACCTCTTCGAACCCAATAACGCTCAGGATTTGGCGAAGAAGCTGGAGGCTGTGCTCTCCCTGCCCGCCGCTGAGCGTGAGCAGATGGGCCGCGAGTCCCGTCGCATCGTGGGCTTCCACAGTGCTGAGAACACCTGGCGCACCTTCGAGGAACTGTATGTGAGCGACGCTCCGTACCAGCGTTACCTGGATTCGCGCCGCTAAGCTTCTCTAGGCCCTGGGCGGTGGACTTGAATAGTAGAGCGTTTTTCGTTCTCAGTCGCCGTTCAGGTACTCTAGAGGATGGTGCTGGCGCCCATTGCGCGCCGTCACTGCACCGGATGGGGAGTTAGCTCAGCCGGTTAGAGCAGGGGACTCATAATCCCTTGGTCGCGGGTTCGAGCCCCGCACTCCCTACGGCCCCGCCCGTCGACTTCACCCACTTGTCGGCGGGCGGGGCTTTTTCGCACCCTCTTGCCGTGGTCTTTTGTCGTGCTCTCGAGGCGCTTATTTGCGTGCAAGGAATGCATCAACGGTGATGAAAATGAGTAAATGACGAACGAAGACGCATCATAGCGTTCAGTACGGTAGGGTTGAAGAGTCCTGTCACGAAAGACAGCGTGATGCCGCCGGTTGATGCCGATTCAGCCGGTAGGTGTTGCTTCCACACACCATACGAGAGGATCTCAATGTCGGAGAACACTCCCAACAACCCGTCGCAGGGTGCATCTGCAGCCGGTGGCTACGGCTACGATGCCGGTGCACACCCCGCGCAGGACGCTTCGCTGCCCGCTCAGCCGGGTAACGCAGCTCAGCCGGGTAACGCAGCTCAGGCCGCTCAGCCGCAGCAGCCCGTTCAGCCTGAGCCGGTTCAGCCTCAGCAGGCGCCCCAGCTCGCTCAGGCAAACGCGAATGCGCAGCCGAACGCTGAGGCTCAGGCAGCCTCCGCACAGCCCAGCCAGCCTGCCGCCGCGCCTCAGTTCGACGCAACCCAGCCGGGTGCCGCTCAGCCGGGTCAGCCCGGCCAGGCAACCTATGCGCCGAGCGCACCGCATCCGGCGGTGAAGGCACTGGGTGCTACCTGGAATGCGTTCCTGGACGTTTTCTCCAGCAACCCGGCGACCGCGCACGCCCGCATCTCTTCCGCCGGTGCGTGGGGTTGGATTGTTCCCACGACTCTGCAGGCGCTGGTGGGTGCGTTCTTCTTCAGTCAGCTGGTTATCCTAGCTGCCGTTGTCATGATGTCCATGCTGGGCTACATGTTCGGCGGTCGAAGCGGTGCCGCCTACGGTGGTGCCTACGCAGCGCAGGCTGTACCGACCGGACGCATGATTTTGGCGTACGTGTTGATGGCTCTTGCCATCTTCGGTGTGCAGGTTCTGCGCGGTGTGCAGCTGCAGCTGACCGCGCGTATCGGTAAGGCACCGGCGTCCTTCACCGCGAGTATGCACGCTGTGTCGGTGTCTTCCCTGGCGCTGATTCCTTCGTTCCTGGTGCTGAACCTGCTCGTGTTCTTCCTGACCCTCACCCGTAGCGGTGGTGGTGCGTTCTTCCTGAGCATGCTCATGGTCCTGGTGCTTGCATTCGCCGTGTTCTCGGGCGAGGCTCTCACCTACCTGGGTCTGAACCGTCTGGGCCGCTTCGCGAAGTCCCCGATTATCATGCACGCGGCGCTGAGCACCGCATGGGTTCTGGCATCCATGGTCGTCTACTACGTGGCGATTCGCCTGATGGGAGCCTAGCATGCACGCGATGACTCACACCCCGGGTGCGCCGGCTCGTCAGCGCTGGATGTTCCTGACGGTTCTGCTGACCATTGCCGCCCTGATTCTGAGCGCCTGCGGTGCGAAGATTGAGACTCAGCTTGGCCTTGAGAGCGCCGAGAAGGGTACCCGCACCATGCAGGTTTCCTTCAATATGAAGGACAACAAGGACAAGATTAAGGGCGGCGTTGAAGCCCTTGATGCGTCCGTGCGTAAGCACCTGCCCGAGGGGCTGGAATACGGCGGTATTCAGTCTGAGGGTGACAAGGCACGTGCGACCTTCACCATTCCCTTCTCCTCTGTGGATGAGTACCGTACCAAGGTTGCTTCTATCCTGAAGGCGGCTGGTTCCAAGACCGAGCCTACCGTCACTATTCTCAATACCGAGCAGGGCCTGGTACAGGGTATCCAGGTGAAGGAAAACTTCAGTTCGAAGGAACTGCTGGATTGGCTCCCCGAAGCTCTTGTTGTTGATGGCGTGATTGCATCCTCCAACAAGAATAGTGTGTTCAACAGTAGCGGCAGCGAAACCACTGTGAAGTTTGGCGAGAAGGAAGTGAAGAATTCCGGCGGCTCCACCATCTCCGCGAAGGACGTGCAGGACCGTGGCTTCAAGGTGATGGTTCTTGAGCTTCAGGAAAAGGATGGTGGCTACTCTGCTACTGCCTCCTTCGTAGCGAAGGACATCATGAATTCGGAGACCGCCGCTGCGGTTGACGCATACCTGAATCAGGTCAAGCCTGAGGGCTCCGAGCTGAAGAAGGGTCTGACGTCTTCCCAGGCAACCTATATGGCTCCCTCTGCTTCTACCAGCGCGGCGAAGGAAGAAGTTGGCCGTACCCTGACCTTTAGCGCTTCCTCCCTGGATGACCTGAACACTAAGCTGAAGAAGCTGCTGGGTGCGGGTACCACCGATCTGAGCTACACCCGAGAGGTCAAGGAAGAGTCGAAGACCTTCTACGTGCGCAAGACCATGAAGGGCGTACTGGACTGCTCGCTGCTGTGCTCTCCGGAAGGCAACGGTCTGGAAGTTATCCTGAAGGACAGCTCCGATCACAGCTACCAGGTTGATAACACCGGTAACTCTGGCTCTTCCTCTTCGAAGAGCGTCCTTCACCTGAACCGTTACCTTTCGCAGCAGGTGACCATGAAGGGCGTGAAGGTGGCTACCTCCCTGGGCCTGGACGGTTCCATAGAGGCACGTTTCCTCTACTCCTTCCCGAGCTCTGACGTAGCTGGTGCAGAAGAGGCCCTGAAGAACGCTTTTGCCGGTGGCAGTAATGACGAGACTGAGGTCCGTCAGGACGGCGATGCCACCATCGTAAGCGTGAAGGTTCGCGGTAAGGACGAAGCTGAGTTCAACCAGCGTTTGAACGAATACCTGCCCGATTCGAAGGTGACCGTCACCCGCCCCGGTGGCTACCACCCCTTTGGCTCCGACTACACTCTGAAGCCGGATATTAAGCTCGCTCAGAAGCTGGGTAACTACTACCGTGTTCCTTACGAGCTCACTTTCAAGGCGCCGACCTTCTCCTCGCTGGACCAGCAGAAAGTGAACACCCTCAACTACGATTTGGCGCGTGCCGGTGTGCAGTTCACCGTTAATGGTGGTGAGCTGAGCATCAAGAGTGAGAACGGTGTGTTTAGCGGTAACGCCTTGACTGTTCCGGCTTCCGGTCTGAGCATGACCGACGTAATCGTGGACGCGGTCATCGTGGGTCTGCTGCTGCTCATCCTGGTTCTGCTCTTCCTGTTCCGCAAGAAGATTGCGGCGGCTCGTGCGAAGGGTCGTGAGCGTCGTGCAGCTTCGGCTGCCGCACTGGGTGCTGCGGCGGGTGTTGCGACCGGTTACGGTGCAACCCAGGCTGATGCACAGAATGGCTACCCGGCACAGGGCGGTTACACTGCTCAGCCCGGTTACCCCGCACAGAACACCGCCTACACTGTCGGTGATGATTCGCCGACTCAGGTGTTCACCCCGCAGCAGGGCTTGAACTACGGTGAGACTGAACCAACCAAGGCAATGCCGGCATATATCCCTCCGACTGAGCAACCGGTTCAGCCCACTCAGCCGAACCAGTTCGGTGCTGATGACGGTGACGTCCTCCAGTAAGTAGCTGCCTCTAGCGCCTACGCTAGTGAGCACAACTTAGGCTGGATCCTGTGGCCCGTTGCCTCCTTCCCCGGAGGTGACGGGCCACAGCTGTATCTGGTTCGGCTCATGCTCGGCACCAGTATCCGCGCCTAATATCCGTCCGGCACGGGAAGCAAAATGCTCGGTTCCTTCGACCCTAGCAGGCTCATGGGGTTGATGTACTCGGCGGTCTTGCCGCTGCCGTCCCCGCGGGCGCCTCCCTGTCGTACTCCCCAGTACAGGCAGGGGGTGGAGCATCGCCGGTAGGGGCGCTCGCTGTTGCCGCCCGCTGCGCCTCCGACGGTGCCGATTACCTCACCGGCTGCAACGGTGGTGCCGACCGGGAGCGTCTCGTCCATGGGTTCGAAAGTGCTACGCCGCCCATCCGGATGCGCAATGACCAGTACTTTGCGGTTGACGACCGTGCCGCTGAACACCACTTTTCCCGGTGCCGGTGCGTAGACGCGCCGGTTGTTCTCGGGTACGGCAAGGTCTACGCCGCGGTGCCCTGCGCTCCAGCGTTGGGCAGGCTTCTCAAAGGGGTGAATGACCCGCGGTCTGGATTCGGCGGTGGGGGAGCGGTAGCGTTGTCGGCTCGCGGTGAGCTCAACGGTGCTGGGAACTGGCGTACTGCTGGGAACGGGCGCGCTTGAGGTGGCACCGTCTGTAAAACCTGCCCGGTCTGTAAAACCAGCCCCGCCCGAATAGTCCTGACTACCCGCGTAGCTCTGCTCGCCCACATAGCCCTGCCCGCCCGCACTCACAAGTGCACCCAGCAGGCAGCACGCCACCAGCATCGCGCGCCGTAGCGTTCCCTCTAATGTCTTCATGTTCTGCTTCATCTTCTGAGCACATCACGAATCGCCTCGCCCCGCAGCGCCTTACGAAAAATTGTGGATAACCCCGCCGAATCCGCCTTAAAATCCTTTATCCACAGTGCCCCTGCACACACCCGCCGCCCCTGCGCAGGTTTTAACCCCAATCCGGCGGATTAATCGCGGAATATACGGTACAATGTCGTATTGCAGTGTGCCTGCGCGGGTATCCTCCCTCTTCGAGGGGCTCCGCACAGCATCACTGACGACGCGCGGCGTGAGCGGCATCCTCAGATGGGGAGCCGATAAGGGACCTTCGGTCCACCCACACGGGGTGGTTAGGGCCTGAGCTGAACGGGCAACCGTGAACGCTAACCGCCGCCAGGAAAAACTGATAACTACTATGCGCGCGTTGGGCTAGCCCGAATGGGAGGTCCGCGCGGCACCACAAAGGAGACGACATGCCCGTCGTAACTATGCGTGAAATGCTGGACTCCGGCGTTCACTTCGGTCACCAGACCCGCCGTTGGAACCCCAAGATGAAGCGTTTCATCCTGACCGAGCGCAACGGCATCTACATCATCGACCTGCAGCAGTCCCTCGCCTTCATCGACAAGGCATACGAGGCTGTTAAGTCGACCGTCGCACACGGTGGCAACATCCTGTTCGTGGGTACCAAGAAGCAGGCTCAGGAAGTTATCGCTGAGCAGGCAACCCGCGTGAACATGCCCTACGTGAACCACCGCTGGCTCGGTGGTATGCTGACCAACTTCAGCACCATCTCCAAGAGCATTGAGCGCATGAAGGAACTCGAGCAGATTGACTTCGACGATGTAGCAGGTTCTCGCTACACCAAGAAGGAACTGCTCCTCATGCGTCGCGAGTTCGAGAAGCTCGAGAAGACCCTCGGCGGTATCCGCAACCTGTCCAAGGTTCCCTCCCTCCTGTGGGTTGTTGACACCAAGAAGGAGCACCTGGCAGTTAACGAGGCTCAGAAGCTGGGCATCCCCGTTGTTGCTATCCTCGACACCAACTGCGACCCCGACGAGGTTGCTTTCCCGATCCCCGGTAACGACGACGCTATCCGCTCCGTCAACCTGCTCACCCGCGTGATTGCTGACGCAGTGGCAGCCGGCCTGATCGAGCGCAACGCTAAGAAGAACGGCAAGGCTGAAGCAGCTGAGGAGCCCATGGCAGCTTGGGAGCGCGAGCTCCTGGAGCAGCACGAGGCTGCACAGGCTGAAGAGGCAGCTAAGTAAGCTTTCTTAGCCCACTAAGCTTTATGCTTTGTGGCCCCCGCCCGCGGGGACCACGTTCGGACGGCGCCCGCCCTGACCTGGGCGCGGCGCCGTCCGCCATATGTACCACCGGGATGTCATCCCGATTTATTACAGCAACACAAGGAGTTCACAATGGCGAACTACACCGCAGCAGACATCAAGGCACTGCGCGAGAAGACCGGCGCAGGTATGCTCGACGTCAAGAAGGCTCTGGACGAGGCTAACGGCGACCAGCAGAAGGCAGCCGAGATCATCCGCGTTAAGGGTCTGAAGGGCATCACCAAGCGCGAGGGTCGCGCAACCGCTGAGGGCCTGGTGGCTGCACGCGTTGAGAACGGCGTTGGCTACATGATCGAGGTCAACTCCGAGACCGACTTCGTGGCAAAGTCCGACCCCTTCATCGCTTTCGGCCAGAACGTGCTCGAGGCTGCTATTGCTGCTGACGCTTCCACCCTGGAAGAGCTGCAGGCTGCATCCTACGAGGGCAAGACCGTTGAGGAGCTGACCACCGACGCTGGTGCACTGCTCGGCGAGAAGATCGTTGTCCGCCGCGTTGCACGCGTTGAGGGCGAGAACGTTGCAGTTTACCTGCACAAGACCTCCAAGGACCTGCCCGCACAGGTTGGCGTTCTGCTGGCTGTCTCCGGTGAGAACACCGACGAGATCGCACACGACGTTGCAGTTCACATTGCTGCAATGAGCCCCAAGTACCTGGATTCCGAGTCCATCCCCGCAGACCAGATCGAGACCGAGAAGCGCGTTGCTCGCGAGACCGCAATCGCTGAGGGCAAGCCCGAGAAGATTCTGGACAAGATCGTTGAGGGTCGCCTGAAGGGCTTCTTCAAGGAGAACACCCTGCTCGATCAGGACTTCGCGAAGGACTCCAAGAAGTCTGTCGCACAGGTTCTGTCCGAGGCTGGCGCAACCGCTACCGCGTTCGCACGTTTCCGCGTGGGCGCATAAGGACTCGCTGCAGTTCTGCCCTCCCGTAGTACGGGTTCCCGGTAAGGGAAATCGTATGAGGTTGGGATTATAGCCTGAAGCCGGGTAGCCACCACTGGTGGCTACCCGGCTTTGCTGTATCCTTGATAAGGACTAGGCGGCAGGAGCCCGCCCCGATCACCTATAACAACCCCTAGGTAAGCCACTGGAGGAACCATGCCCGAAGCTATTTCGCACCCGATTCACCACGATGAGACCGGCCGTCGCCGCGTTTTGCTCAAGCTTTCCGGTGAGGTTTTTGGTGGCGGCGAAGTTGGCATTTCGACCGAGGTCGTGCGCAGCATCGCTAAGCAGATCGCCGCAACCGTTGGCGAAGTTGAGACCTCCATTGTGATTGGTGGCGGCAACTTCTTCCGCGGCGCTGAACTCTCTCAGGCGGGTATGGACCGCTCCCGTGCAGACTACATGGGTATGCTCGGCACCGTGATGAACTCCCTGGCTCTGCAGGACTTCCTGGAGCAGGAGGGTATTGACACCCGCGTTCAGTCCGCTATCACTATGCCTCAGGTTGCTGAGACGTACATTCCTCGCCGCGCGATCCGCCACATGCAGAAGGACCGCGTCGTGATCTTCGGTGCTGGTGCGGGTCTGCCCTACTTCTCCACCGACACTGTGGCTGCTCAGCGCGCCTTGGAAATCCACGCAGACGAGGTTCTGGTCGCTAAGAACGGCGTGGACGGCATCTACACTGCTGACCCGAACAAGGACCCCAACGCTGAGCGCCTGTACAACCTCACCTACGATGAGGCAATGCAGCGTAACATCCGCGTGCTGGATCAGACCGCGTTCTCCCTGTGCCGCGACAACAACGTGACCATGCGCGTGTTCGGCATGCAGGGTGACGGTAACGTGACCCGCGCAATCCTGGGCGAGAAGATGGGTACCCTCGTTACTCGTTAACCCCTAAATTTTTAGGTTGGGGCGTGCGGAACGCCCCCTCACACTGTGACCGTGCCTGATGGTGCGGACTTATTCTGGACGGTACCGCGCGGGTAAGCGCTAAAACTCGCTTATGCCCGCCGGTACCGTCTAGACTTATATCAAACAAGACGTTCTGCCTCTTTCCCGCCGACTTCGCAGTATTCCTAAGGTTTTCGCCTCGGATGCGCCGCGAACCAGCGAGAAATCATGAGGGCAGAACGCGCACCCACCGACAATTCTGGTCCCCCAGAATACCGACAAAGGAGATCCTTTCGTGATCGAAGAAATCCTTGCCGAAGCCGGCGAGAAGATGGAAAAGACCATCGAAGCAACCAAGACTGAGTTCGCTAAGGTCCGTACCGGTCGTGTGAACCCCGCAATCTTCAGCGGCCTGACCGCCGAGTACTACGGTGCACCGACCCCGCTGCAGCAGCTGGTGTCCTTCAACGTTGAGGACGCACGTACCGTCAAGATCGTTCCCTTCGACGTGACCGCACTGGCAGCTATCGAGAAGGCTCTGCGTGACTCCGACCTGGGTGTTAACCCCAGCAACGACGGTGCAGCTATCCGCGTTGTCATGCCCGAAATGACCGCTGAGCGCCGTAAGGAATACACCAAGCTCGTCAACCACAAGGCTGAAGAGGCTCGTATCTCCATCCGCAACGTTCGCCGCCACGCTAAGACCGCTATTGACAAGCTGGTCAAGGACAGCGAAATCGGTGAAGACGACGGCGCACGCGCTGAGAAGGAACTGGACGCACTGACCAAGAAGCACATCGACCAGGTCGACGCACTGTACAAGCACAAGGAAGCTGAACTGCTCGAGGTCTAAACCCTAATGAGTGCACGCAAAGAAGCGAAAGAAGAGAGAAGCGCACCGCCTGCTCCACAGCCGAGCCCGCAGACCGCTGCAACGCCGGTGAAGTCGCGCAGCGCCAAAGCTGGCCGTAACCTGCCCGCCGCCATCAGTGTGGGCGTTGGTTTCGGCGTGCTGTTGGTGCTGGGCCTCATTTACCAGCCGATTTTTGTTGCGGTCGCTACCGGCGCGGCAGCTTTGGGCGCCTGGGAGATTGGGCACGTGCTCAACACCCGCCGCGGCTACGGCATCCCGGAGTACCTGCTGGGTGGCCTGTCTGGCGCAATTGTGGTGGTGTCTTACCTGTTCGGTTTTACCGGGCTGGGCATCGCCCTGGCGGTGAGCCTGCTGGTGCTGCTGCTCTCTTCTGCTCTCGTGCGTGCTGACCGTCAGGTCTCACTGGGTAAATCTTTGAGCGGTAGCGCCCTGGCTCTGCTGTGGGTGCCGCTGATGCTGGGCATCGCGATGGTCTACTTCCAGACGGACCACGGCGAGCGCGGCGTCCTCATGATTCTGCTGATGGCCATCTGCAATGACACGTTCGGCTTTATTGCCGGCGTGAATTGGGGTAAGCACCCGATGGCGCCGAAGATCTCCCCGAAGAAAAGCTGGGAGGGCCTGGCCGGTTCTTTCGTCGGCTCGGCGGTTGTTGGCGCTATCGCCTTGGCGGTCATGGGTTCGCCCTGGTACTGGGCTATTCCGCTGGCGGCGGTCATGGTGGTCGCTTCGACTGCCGGTGACCTGGTGGAGTCCGTGTTCAAGCGCCGTATGGGTGTGAAGGACATGTCGAATATTCTGCCCGGTCACGGCGGCATGATGGATCGCCTGGACTCGATTCTTTTCGCCGCGGCGGCTGGTTGCCTGATTTTCCGGTTTATTATGCCGCTCTAGGCCTGAAGCTTTTATTGCTGACGGAGGCGGGGCGTTTCTTCCCACGAACGGGGGAGGGGCGCCCCGCCTTTGCTGTACCTGCCTTTTCTGTACCCGGTGCATCAGGGGCGTAGGGGACTATATCTAAGACACCACCCGCCAACCTTGCATCGGGTGGCCTCAGCATTGGTATTCTTAAAGTTCAATCGTCGAGAGGAGCCACCTTGGCAAGCACCACCCGCGGAGACGGATTTGCCCGTGCAGCAGAAACCGAACCCGGCTACAAGCGCAGTGAAGTAGACCGCCTGTTCACCCGCCTTGCCGAGGACTACGAGAAGCTCAGCGGAGCCTCCGAACTGCCCGAAGACCTCTACACCTCCCGACGAATCCGCCAGGTCGTCTTCCGCGAAGAACCCGGCGGCTACCAGCTGGATGTGGTCGACCGCGCCCTTGAAAAGATTGAGGAACGCTTCGCCAAGCTTGAACGTAGCCGCTACATTGAGGCGTACGGCCTGGACAACTGGGAACGCTCCCTCGTAGAGACCGGCGAGCTGCTCGCTGGCCGCCTGGAACGCCCCGCCGGTGAGCGTTTCCGCCGCCCCAGCAAGCGCCGCCACATGGGCTATTTCGTCGGCGATGTGGACGCCATCTGCGACCGCGTGTACGCCCAGCTCAACAGCGAAGAGCCGCTGGACCCCTCCGTGGTGCGCCATGCAAAGTTCCGCCCCGCCTCGGGCACCGTCAGCTACGAGGAATCGCAGGTGGATGCTTTCCTGGACCGCTGCATTGAGCTGCTGCAGGATCTGCTCTAAAACGTTATGTGTTGAATCCCCCGCCCCATATGACAGGGTGGGGGATTCTTCTGCGCTGAGACCTTCTACGCTGGGCTCATCTAGGCTGAGTCCTTCTACGTAGCGGCGAATCAGCGTGCCCCTGCGAAGCCGCGAGCTCATGAGACACTAGAACCATGAAGTTTGGATCCTCAGCACGCGTCGGCGGCAGCCGCGACCGCCTCACCGACGCCCTCACAGAACTCACCCGCGCACCGCAGCGCGTCACCCTCCTCGGCTCAACCGGCTCCATCGGCACCCAAGCCATGGAAGTCATCGACCACCTCGCCGCGCTCAAAGGTACCAGCGCCTCCGCCGACGATGCACCGCTGAAGGTCGTCGCCCTCTCCGCAGGCTCCCGATCCCTCGAACTGCTCGCACGCCAGGCAGTGCACGTGCGCGCCGAACTGGTCGCCACCAGCGGCACCGCAGAAGACGCGCAGCGCCTCCGCGAACTCATCGAAGCGGCAGCCTCCGAAGCCGGCGTCACCGGCTATACCCCGCAGATCGCTCACGGCGCCGAAGCATCCGTACAGGCGGCAGCACACCCGGCAGACACCGTCCTGAACGGCATCACCGGCTCCATCGGCCTGGAACCGACCCTCACCGCCCTCAACAGCGGCTACCGCGTGGCACTGGCCAACAAGGAATCCCTCATCGCAGGCGGCCCGCTCGTACGCGCCGCCGTGGACGCCTCGCCCCTGGACACCCCCATGGTGCCCGTCGACTCGGAGCACTCCGCCATCGCCCAGGCGCTCGCCTCCGGAACCGACGCCGAAATCGACCGGCTGATCCTCACCGCATCGGGCGGCCCATTCCGCGGCTACAAGCGCGAACAGCTGCACGACGTGACCCCCGCGCAGGCGCTCGCACACCCCACCTGGGACATGGGCCTGGTCGTCACCACCAACTCCGCAACCATGGTCAACAAGGCGCTCGAGGTGCTCGAGGCGCATCACCTGTTCGGCGTGGACCTGGACCGTATTGACGTGGCGGTTCACCCGCAGTCCATCGTGCACTCCATGGTGCAGTTCGTGGACGGCTCGACCATTGCTCAGGCGTCGCCGCCGAGCATGGTGCTGCCCATTGCGCTGGGTCTGACCTGGCCGCACCGCATCCCCGGCGCCGTGCCCGCTTGTGACTGGTCGAAGGCGGCAACTTGGACTTTTGAGCCGCTGGACGAGGAAGCATTCCCCGCAGTGCGCATGATCAAGGACGCCGGCAAGGTCGGCGGCACCCACCCGGCAGTGTTCAACGCCGCCAACGAGGAGGCCGTGGCAGCATTCCACGCAGGCGCGATTCGCTTTACCGACATTGTTGATTCGGTGGCGCGCGTGCTGGAGGAGCACACCGGCAGCGCCGAGGCGGTCTCCGACGCTGATTTGACGCTGGAGGCTGTGCTGAACGCGGAGCGTTGGGCTCGCGTTCGTGCGAATGAGCTGCTGGGCAGGTCCGGACGCTAAATCGCTTATTTGGGGCTCTGGAGATGTGGCTCGAGGGGCAGTGCTCGTCCTCGCCCCCGCTGGTTGGGATGGCACGCCGCATGTTTCCTCCGCGCCTACGCAGGGGCACCCGTCACCCGGACGCTCCGCTCTTTCCTTGCTTCGCTGCGGAGAGCGTCCGTGTGACACCCTGAGGGCGCTTCCGGAAA